>Ga0307307_10000115_pt1 | contig 16044 bp, 15 predicted proteins | sample ER_DNA_194_FD_194505 | JGI IMG/M metagenome (GOLD analysis project Ga0307307, IMG submission 194505) | Bulk soil microbial communities from the East River watershed near Crested Butte, Colorado, United States - ER_DNA_194 | ecosystem: Environmental > Terrestrial > Soil > Floodplain | place...
CCGATACGGGGGACTGGGCCGGCGGCACGTAGGATGACCGACGACCGGACCTGAGCCCAGCGCGCCGCCACGCGGGCCGGGGCGGATCTCGAGTGGCGTGTCGAACGGCGGCGGGAGGGGCAGTGCAGGGCGTCGGACCGGGCTCGCTCCTCGGCGGGAGATACCTCGTCCAGCGTCGCGTCGCCCAGCACTCCCGCTACGAGCGGTGGGTCGCCGCCGACCAGATGCTCGACCGTGAGGTCGTCCTGCTGTGCTTCGACGCCGACGGACCGGTTGCCTCACCGGCGCTCGACGCCGCGCGGCGTGCCGCGGGCGTGGAGGAGCCCCGCCTCGTGCGGGTGCTCGACGTCGGCCGCGACGACGCCACGGCGTTCGTCGTCGAGGAGTCCCTCAATGGCGCCCGGTCGGTGACGGCGGCCCTCTCCGACGGCGGGCTGCCCGCCGAGGAGGCCCGGCGCATCGTCGGCGAGGCCGCGTCCGCGCTGGAACGCGCTCGCGCCCGGGGTCTGCACCACGGGGTGCTCACGCCGCGGTCGGTGTTCCGGCTGACTGACGGCTCGGTCAAGGTGCGCGGCCTCGCGACCGAGGCCGCCCTCGTCGAAGCCGACGACATCCCCCCCGACCGGGCCAGCCGCGGCGACACCGTGGCGCTCGTGGCCCTCACGTATGCGTTGCTCACCAGCCGCTGGCCGCTGGCCGGCCCGGACTCTGGCCTCGAGGCGGCGCCGCGGGTGGTCGGAGGGGTCGCCGCCCCGTCCGAGATCGCAGCAGGCGTGCCCGCGGACCTCGACTTCGTCTCGCGTCGCACCCTGTCGGAGCACCGCGGGCCGCAGACGCCGGGTGAGCTCGTCGAGCAGATCGGCCCGTGGTCGCCGACGCCAATCGGTGGCGGCTTCGAGGTCCCGAGCTTCCGGCGGCCCCCGGGGAACCGCACCGAGCCCCTCGACCGCGATCGAGCCACCCGCGGTGTCGGCCGGCATCGGACCGGCCGCGGTGTCGGCGCTCCAGGCAGTGGCGACACCGTCCCCAGTGCCGCGGGGTCGGACGCAGACACGCGCGGTATGCCGATCGGCCCGTCCGAGGGAGCAGTCGGCGCGGCAGGAGCCGCGGCGGCCGCGTCAGCCGCGTCTGCCGCGTCCGGCGGCGCTCCACACAGCGTCCTCGGCATGAACCTCGACACCCGCCACCCCGACACGGCACCGGCCCTCGGCGAAGACACCGACTGGGAGCCGGGAGCGGACACTCCGGAGGAGACCGGAACCGTCGACGCATACCCCCAAGGCGTGGACGCCCTGCTGGCCAACGGGCCGTACGAGGAGGGCGACGAGGGGTACGACGACGGCACCGCCCAGCCGAACTCGCCCGGCCGGTCGGCAGTCGCCGCCGGAGCGGCAGCGGGGACGGCGGCGGTGGCACGAGGTGTCGGGACCGCCCTGGGTGCCGCCGGAACACTCGCGTCCAAGGCCACCGGACGGATCGGCGGCCTGGCGCGCGGCGCGGCCGACCGGGCCGCCGAGCGGTCCGCCACCCGGGCCGAACGCCGCCAGACGGAGCGGTGGGAGGACCCTCTGATCGTCGGTGAGCAGGTCCGGCTCTCCGACACCCTCGAGCCGACCGACGAGCAGCTGGAGCCGGCCCTGCCGCTGCTGCCGGGCAGCGCCCAGGAGCCCCTCGACAAGAACCAGTCCCGGCTCGCCCTCGTCGTCATCGCGGCGTTCGTCGTGCTCGCCGCGGTCCTTGGCATCTGGGGGCTGCCTCGGCTCTGGTTCAGCGGCACGTCGGCTGAGCCGCCGGTCGTCACGCAGACGGTGACGGCTGCGCCGAGCGAGACCGCGGCCGCAGCGCCCTCCACCAGCGCCGCGCCCACGACGTCCGCCGCCGCACCGATCGCCATCGTCGCCGCGAGCCAGATCTCCCAGGACGAGGGCGTGCAGGCGTCGCGGACGGGCGCCGCGGCCTTCGACGGCAAGGGCGACTCCGTGTGGCGAGCCAACAAGTACTACAAATCGGCCCAGTACGGCAGTCTCCCGGACGTCACCACCGGCCTGCTGCTCGACCTCGGCCAGCCGGCGGACGTCCACCAGGTCGCCTTCACGGTTCGTGGTCCGGCGGACGTCACGGTCTACGTCAGCGACAAGACCACCTTCGACGGCGCCACGGCCATCGGCTCGGTCACGCAGCAGGACGGTGACGCGACGGTGAGCGTCCCGAACGGCGGCGCGGTCAAGGGCCGCTACGTGATCCTCTGGTTCACGACGCTCGGACCGGACGGCGACGGGCGCTTCCGTGCCCAGGTCGCCGAGGCGAGCGTCTGGTGAGCGAGCAAACAACCGGTGTGCCGCCCACCGCCGACCTGCGGACCGAACCGAGACCCGACCACCCGTTCGACGCCGCGGACGCCACCGACCGGTCGGACGCCGATCTCCTCGCCGCCCACTGCGCCGGCGACCCGGACGCGTTCGGTGAGCTGTTCCGTCGGCACCGCGACCGGATGTGGGCGGTCGCGGTCCGCACCTGCGGCGACCGGGAGATCGCCGCCGACGCCGTGCAGGACGGCTTCCTCGCCGCGTTCCGGCGGGCCGACTCGTTCCGCGGCGACGCGGCCGTGACGACGTGGTTGCACCGTATCGTCGTCAACGCCTGCCTCGACCGGCTGCGACGCCGGCGCCCGACCGCCCCGCTCCCCGACTACGACAAGGTCGAGACCGCGGACCGCCGCGACGACCATGCCAGCACCGAGGTCGTCCTCGACGTGCGGGCGGCGCTCGCCCGCCTCCCCGAAGGTCAGCGAGTCGCCTTGGTTCTCGTCGACATGCACGGCTTGAGCGTCGCCGAGGCCGCCGAGATCCTGGGTGTCGCGGAGGGGACGGTCAAGTCCCGGTGCGCGCGGGGTCGCGCCGCCCTTGCCGAGCTGCTCGGGCTCGACGCGCGGACCGGTCGCCTCCGTGCAGCCGAGGATCGAACCGACCGATCTGGTTCCGACGGGAACCGTCCGGCGCCCTCTGACGTCTGATCTCCGGCGGCACCCGTGCCCTGGTGGCGCGGCGGGCTCGGCACCGCCTCCCCGCCTCCGGAGTCCTGACCCGCTAGCGTCCGAAGAGCCGCCCCCCATGAGACGACCCGCCCGCCCATCGACCCCGACCCGCACCCGGGCCGACCGGAGACCGCATGGATCCCCAGAACCCGACGAACCCCGACCACGCCGACCCCACTTCGGACGCCGCCGCGGATCCCGTGCAGTCCGCCGTCCGTACTCTGCTGCGGACCGCTCCAGACCCCGGGCCGATGCCCGCTGACGTCGTTCGCCGCATCGAGGACTCACTCGGGCAGGCCGCGATCCGGCGGGCCGGCGACCACGAGCTCTTCAACAAGCTGGGCTTCGGTGAACCCGACGCCGTCGTCCCCGTCGATGCGGCTAACGACGTCATCGTCTTCGACGGTCACCCAGAGGACGAGGACTCGTCGCCCGGTCGGCGCACCGTCGTCCCGTTCGCGCGCCGGCGCTGGCCCATGGTGGGCGTGGCCGCGGCCGGCGTGGCCGTGCTCGCCATCGCGGGTGCGGTGGTCGTCAACCAGACCCGCAGCGGGTCCGGGCTGGCCTCGAACCCCCCTTCGGGCGGCGCCGGGGGGTCGGCGGGGTCGGTCCACGTCCAGGTGAGCACCACCGCATACTCGAAGGACGGCCTTGCCGCCGGCGCGCAGACGCTGCTCGACTCCCCGGGCCCCGACGCCAGCGTCGGCGACGCCCCGTCCTCCGGACCGCTGGTCACCCAGGCCGGCGCCGCCGCCTGCGTCGCCGCGCTGGGCGCCTCCGACGCCGGGGCGGTCAGCATCGACCTCGCCAGCTACGAGGGGCAACCGGCAGCCATCGTCGTGGTCCGCCGGTCCGACTCGACGGTCGTGTATGCGGTCCAGCGCGACTGCGGCGACGGCGACGCCGGCGTCATCCAGGACGCCGTTCCGGTCCCGTAGACCCCTCGTGCCACGCCTGCCGACCGGTCGGGAACAACCCGGCCGGCGGAGCGGTTGCCGTCCATGGATATGACGAATCGGCCGGTATGTTGGGGCTCTCGGCCTCCCCGGCCACATCATCTAGCGGTTCGAGGGCCTGCGGACCACAAGGGGTTGACTTCGTGAGCGACGTGCGCAACGTCATCATCATCGGCTCGGGACCGGCCGGCTACACCGCCGCCGTCTACGCCAGCCGGGCGAACCTCAACCCGCTGCTCATCGAGGGCAGCGTCACCGCCGGCGGTGCCCTCATGAACACCACCGAGGTGGAGAACTTCCCTGGCTTCCGAGACGGCATCATGGGCCCGGCCCTGATGGAGGAGATGCGCTCCCAGGCGGAGCGGTTCGGCACCGAGATCATCACCGATGACGTCACCGGCGTCGAGCTCCACGGCGAGATCAAGACCGTGGCGACTGGTGACCACGGCACCTTCAAGGCGCACGCCGTGATCCTCGCCATGGGCTCGGCCTACCGCGAGCTCGGCCTGCCGGACGAGAAGCGACTCTCCGGACGCGGCGTGTCCTGGTGCGCCACCTGTGACGGGTTCTTCTTCCGCGGCCAGGACATCGCGGTCGTCGGCGGCGGCGACTCGGCCATCGAGGAGGCGACCTTCCTCACCAAGTTCGCCCGGTCCGTCACCATCGTCCACCGCCGGAACGCCCTGCGAGCCAGCAAGATCATGGCCGAGCGGGCCTTCGCCAACGACAAGATCTCGTTCGCTTGGAACTCTAAGGTCACCGCCATCCACGGCGAGGACCGGATCACCGGCATCACCCTCACCGACACGCATACCGGCGAGGAGCGCGAGCTGCCCGTCACCGGCCTGTTCATCGCCATCGGCCACGACCCGCGCAACGAGCTGGTCAAGGATCTGGTCGACCTGGACCCGGCCGGGTACGTGGTGACCGGCGTCGACGGCACGCACCGATCGACGGCGACCCGAATCCCCGGAGTCTTCGCCTGCGGCGACCTCGTCGACCACACCTACCGGCAGGCCGTCACCGCCGCCGGATCCGGCTGCGCCGCGGCCCTCGATGCCGAGCACTACCTCGCCTCGCTCGAGGACCTCGAGCACGCGGTCGCCGCCGCGGCCCAGGAGGAGGCCATGGACTCGCCGTCCTCCGACCTGTCACCGGCCGCCGCTAGCCTCTGAACCCAGCCACCATCCAGAAGGGACCCCCATGGGAGCCACCAAGGTCACCACCGACGCCACCTTCGAGCAGGACGTCCTGAAGAACGACAAGCCGGTCATCGTCGACTTCTGGGCCACGTGGTGCGGTCCGTGTCGCGCGGTCGCGCCCATCCTCGAGGAGATCGCCGCCACCTACGGCGACCAGGTCGACGTCGTCAAGCTCGACACCGATGCCAACCCGGCGGTCACCAGCCGCTACGGCGTGGTCAGCATTCCCACGATGAACGTCTACGTGAACGGTGAGGTCGTCAAGACCCTCGTCGGCGCCATGCCGAAGCCGCGCCTGCTGCGTGAGCTCGAGGACTACATCGCCAGCTGACGGCCCGCCGTCGGCCCGCAACCGTCGCATGTTGGTTGCGGTTGTCGAAATCTCATATGCGTCGACGCCTCTAGGGTGCTTCGGTCGGCTATCGTTCGCAGAGCCCAGCCGCGGGTCCCAGCCCGGCGCGGACCGGGGGCCGCACCCGCTCAACACCGTCAGCACCGCCCTGCCCGCTGCCCGCCTCGAGCGGCGACCCGTCTCCCGACTAGCTCCGTGAGGGGAGGGACGTGACCGAACCGCGTACCAGCCTGCAGGCCCGGCTCGGCTACCGCGGCCCCGTGGTCCGCGACCTGCGTGAGAGCCTGACCGCTGCGGGGGCGCTGGCGGGGGGCGACGGCTTCGAGCCTCGGGCCGACGAAGTCTTCGATGAGGAGCTCGACGCCGCGGTGCGGTCGTTCCAACAGGACCGAGGGCTGCTCGTCGACGGGATCGTCGGACCGTGGACGTTCGCGGCGCTCGACGCGGCCAAGTGGCGGTTGGGCGACCGGTTGCTGCGGCACAACCCCGGCCATCTCGTTCGCGGCGACGACGTGATGGAGCTCCAAGAACGGTTGTTCGGGCTCGGCTTCCATCCGGGCCGCATCGACGGCATGTTCGGACCCGACACCGAGGGCGCGGTCCGCGCCTTCCAGCGCGGCGTCGGCCTCGTCGTCGACGGCGAGGTCGGTCCAGCGACGCTCAGGGCGTTCACCGACCTGCGGCGCAGCGTCGCGGGCGGCTCGTCCCTGTCGCTGCGAGAGCGCGAGCAGGTCCGGCGGTCCGGACACCGGTTGGCCGGGCGGACCATCGTGCTCGATCCGGGTCACGGGGGCGAGGACCCCGGCGCCGTCGCCCACGGGGTCGTGGAGGCGGAGGTCGTCCACGACATCGCGACGCGCGTCGAGGGTCGGCTCAGTGCGCACGGCGCCAACGTGGTCTACACGCGTACCCGCTTCACCAGCGCGGGCGACGACGAGGCCCGGGCGCAGTTCGCCAACGACTGCGCCGCCGATATCGTCCTTTCACTGCACTGTGACAGCGCGGATCAACAGGACGCGAGTGGCGTGGCGACGTTCTTCTTCGGCCAGAAGCGGTTCGGTGCGTGGTCGGCGGTCGGTGAGCAGCTGGCTGACCTCATCCAGCGCGAGACCGTGGCCCGCACCGCCTTGGCCGACTGCCGCAGCCACGCCCGCTCCTGGAAGCTGCTCCAGGCCACCCGGATGCCGGCGGTGCGCATCGAGGCGGGCTACGTCAGCAATCCCGAGGACGCGGCCCGCCTCCGGGCGGCATCGTTCCGCGACGACATCGCGGAGGGCATTGTCGTCGCCCTCCAGCGGCTCTACCTCGGCGAGCATGACACCAGCGCCACGGGCGTGCTCCAGCTCGGCGACCTCCGCAAGGTGCTGGAGGAGCTGGCCGGCTGAGCGCTGGTTGACCGCGCCGGTGTCAGTTGGGGCTGGGGTGTTGTCGATGCGCCGTCCCGACCGGCGTCGCCGGGCCGAGTCCGCGCACGGGCGCCAGCAGCCGTTCCACCGCCTGCTCGACCTCGCCGCGCCAGCGCAGCGCGGTGCGCAGGTCGAGTCGGAGCCGGGGGTAGGCGGCGTGCTCGCGGGCCGTCCGGAACCCCACCGCAGTGAGGAACTCGGCCGGAAGGAGGCAGTCCGCGCGGTCATCCCAGGACCCGTAGGCCTCGAGGGCCTTGCTGCCCCGGCGCAGGACGTCTTTGGCCGCTGCCTGGACCAGCACGCGCCCGAGCCCCTGACCCGCATACTCCGGGTCGATGCGCGCGGTGACCAGCACGATGGCGTCGCTGCTCACCGGTGCCGTTGGGAAGGCGAGGGCCCGCGGCACGAGGTGCGCCGGCGCATACGTGATGTAGCCCGCGAACCGGCCGTCGACGTAGACGACCCGGCCCGGCGTTCCCCACTCGAGGAGCGTGGCGGTGAGCCAGCTCTCCTTGTCCTCGCGCGGGTGCTGGCGCCGCCGGGCGGTCAGGGCGGGGCCGAGCTCCCAGAAGACGCAGTCGGCGCACGACCCGGTCAGGTCGCCGAGCCGGTCGACGGTGAGGGGAAGTACGTCGCGTCCCATGGTTGCCCGCATTAGAGGGTGCCCGCGAAGGTCCGCAGGGCCTCCGCTGCGCCGGAGGTCAGGGGCTCGCCGTGGCCGAAGAGGATCGTGCCGGCGTCGAGGGCGGCCAAGGTCTTGACCGACTCGGTGGCCTTGGCCGGGTCGGAGGTGAACTGCGGGTTGGACCCGGTGAGTCCCACCATGTTGCCCAGCGCATCGCCGGCGACGAGGACGAGGGTGCCGCGGTCGAACACGCTGATGTGGCCGTCGGTGTGTCCCGGGGTGGCGACAACCTGCATCCCGAGGATGTCGGAGCCGTCGGCCGCAGCCACGATGGGGCGTGGACTCGTGGTGATGTTGTCGATGTCGGCCTCGCCGGCGTGGACCACCGCCCGGCTCGCCCGCGCGGCGACGTCGCCGAGGCTGCCCGCGTGGTCGGGGTGGTGATGGGTCAGGAGGACATCGGTGACCGAGTCCCAGGAGGCGCTGGCGGCCCGCAGCGCGGTGCCGATGGCGTCGGCGCTGCCCGCGACGCCGGTGTCGACGACCGCGACCGAGGTGCCGCGGACCAGCAGGTAGGCGGAGACGAAGCCGAGGTCGACGCGCTTCCACGCCAGCCCGCCGGTGGACGAGGCAGTGGCGGTCGCGGCGGATGGGGAGCTGGCCGTGCGGGAGGTCGCGGCGTTGCCCGATCCGGTCGAGCCGGTCGAGCCGGTCGAGCAGCCGGCGAGGACGGCGACCGCGACGCCGCCCCAACCCAGGTCGAGGACGACCTGGCGGCGGCTCACCCGGTGGAGGCGCATCGGGCGACTCGACCGGTAGACGGCGTCCATCTCGTCATGCTAGTTCGGGACCGCGTGACTAGGGTCGGATGGTGAGCACCTACGTCGAGCCGTCCTACCAGCGCGACACGGCCTACATCCCCGACCGGATCCTGGCCGAAGGCGGGGACTGGCCGGTCGAGCCCGGTCGGTACCGCCTGGTGGTGGCCCGAGCGTGCCCGTGGGCGAACCGCGCGATCATCGTGCGGCGGCTGCTGGGTCTGGAGGACGCCATCTCGATGGGAGTCTGCGGGCCGACGCACGACGAGCGGTCGTGGACGTTCGACCTCGACCCCGATGAACTCGACCCGGTGCTCGGCATCCCGCGGATCCAGGAGGCCTACCTCGCGCGGTTCCCGGACTACTCCAAGGGCATCACCGTGCCGGCCATCGTGGACGTACCGTCGGGCCAGGTCGTGACCAACGATGTCCCGACGATCACCCTCGACCTCTCGACACAGTGGCGCGCCTACCACCGGGAAGGCGCCCCGAACCTCTATCCCGCGCCGCTGCGCGCCGAGATCGACGACGTCATGGAGCGTGTCTACCGCTCGGTCAATAACGGCGTATACCGCTGCGGCTTCGCGGGGTCCCAGGAGGCCTACGACGACGCATACGACCAGCTGTTCGCCGGCCTGGACTGGCTGTCACACCGCCTGGAGACGCGGCGCTACCTGGTCGGCGACACCATCACCGAGGCCGACGTCCGGCTGTTCACCTCACTCGCGCGGTTCGACGCGGTCTACCACGGGCACTTCAAGTGCAACCGACAGAAGCTCGTCGAGATGCCGGTGCTCTGGGCGTATGCGCGGGATCTGTTCCAGACGCCGGGATTCGGCGACACCATCGACTTCGACCACATCAAACGGCACTACTACGTCGTGCACCATGACATCAACCCGACCGGGATCGTGCCCAAGGGCCCGCTCCTGGAGGAGTGGGCACTGGCGCACGATCGGGAACGGCTCGGCGGCCGGCCGTTCGGGAGCGGTACGGCGCCCGGTCCGGTTCGACCCGGCGAGCAGGTGCCGAGCGCTCACAACCCGGCGCTGGCCCTGCTCTAGCCCGGTCTACGCACATCTATCGCCGGCACTAGATCTCCATCAGTCCGACGATCCGATTCAGGTCCTCGACGGACGCGAACTCGACGGTGAGCCGACCCTTGCGCTGACCCAGCGCGATCGTCACCCGGGTGTCGTATCGGTCGGAGAGCCGAGCCGCGAGATCGTCCAGTTGGGGGTGCCGGGTGCCGGCCCGCGGACGGCGAGCCTTCGGGACCGCGGCGGGGTCGTCGCCGCCGAGCGCGACGATCTCCTCGACGCTGCGCACGGACAGACCTTCGGCGACGATCCGTTGGGCCAGCCGCTCCATGGCCGCCGCCTCGTCCAGGCCCAACAGGGCCCGGGCATGCCCGGCCGAGAGCACGCCGGCGGCCAACCGGCGGGCCACCAGGGGTGGGAGCCGCAGCAGCCTGATGGTGTTGGAGATCTGCGGCCGCGATCGGCCGATCCGGCTGGCCAGCTCGTCGTGTGAGCACCCGAAGTCGTCGAGCAGCTGCTGGTATGCGGCCGCCTCCTCGAGCGGGTTCAGCTGGGTCCGGTGCAGGTTCTCCAGGAGCGCATCGCGAAGCAGGTCGTCGTCGTGGGTGTCCTTGACGATGGCCGGGATGGTGTCGTGTCCGGCCAGTTCACTGGCTCGGAGCCGGCGCTCGCCCATGATGAGCTCGAAGCGGGGGCCGACGCTGACTGCGCCGTCCTCGGGGCCGCCGTCGGGCTGGACGGCATCGTGCGACTCGGCCCGCGGGGGTTCGGCGCTCCCACCCTCGGCGCGGGCGATCGGCCGGACGACGACGGGCTGGAGAACCCCGATCTCACGGATCGACGCCGCGAGCTCGGCCAGCTCGTCCTCGTCGAACACGGTGCGCGGCTGCCGCGGGTTGGGCCGAATGGCCGCGATCGGCAGGATGGCGAAGGTTGCTCCCGGGACGGGAGCGAGTCCGAGCTCCCGCGTTCCATTCACAGCCGGGTCTCTAGGCATTTCGCCATCCATCGAGTCGCCGCTCGGCCCGGCACCATCACCCCGCCCGTGGGCGTCGTGCTGGACCCCACCGCGGCCGTCAGCCGACGAACCGAAGCTGTCGTGGGCACGAGCGCCCGGCTCCCCGTCGGCCGCGCTCCCGTCGCTCTGGCCATCCTGGCCAGGCAGGTTGCGACCGTTCAGTGAGCCACTTTCGGTCCTCGAGTCGCCGCCCTCGACCGCGTCGTTGGACGGGTCGTCATGAACTGGCGGCTCCGTGAGGGCCTTGGTGGCGCCAGGGGTGTCGTGACCGAATCCGTTCGGCCGTTCCTCCGCGTCGCTCGGCCCGGCGTCGTCCGGTAGCGGTGGCGGAGCGCTCTCGCGGAAGAACACGTCGACCGGGCGGGCGGCGGTCCCGGGGGAGGACGGGATCAGCGCCCCCAGACCGCGTCCCAGTGCCCGCCGTTTCTCGCTCATCGCGCACTCGCTCTCTCCGCGGGGATGGTCATCGCTGCGCCCCGGTCGGCGAGCTCGCCGGCCGCTTCGAGGTAGGAGAGCGCACCGCTACTGGTGGGGTCGTACGTCATCACCGTCTCGCCGAAGCTCGGTGCCTCGGAGACGCGAACCGATCGCGGAACAGTCGTGCGCAGCACCTGGTCCGGGAAGTGCGCGCGAACCTCGTCGGCGACCTGGGACGAGAGACGAGTGCGGCCGTCGTACATGGTGAGCAGGATGGTGGAGACGTGCAGGCCGGGGTTGAGGTGGCCGCGGATCAGCTCGATGTTCTTGAGCAGCTGCGACAAGCCCTCGAGCGCGTAGTACTCGCACTGGATCGGGATGAACACCTCCGGTGCAGCGACGAAGGCATTGATGGTCAGCAGGCCGAGGCTGGGCGGGCAGTCGATGAGGACGTAGTCGACCGCGGTCGCGGCAAGGTAGTCGGCCAGGGCACGGCCCAACCGCATCTCGCGAGCTACCATCGACACCAACTCGATCTCGGCACCGGCCAAGTCGATCGTCGCCGGAGCGCAGTAGAGCCCCTCGACGGTGGAACAGGGAACGACAACCTCGGCGAGCGCCTTTCCGTCCACGATCACGTCGTAGACGCTGGGGACCTCCGAGTGGTGCTCGATTCCCAGCGCGGTGCTCGCATTTCCTTGCGGGTCCAGATCGATGACGAGGACGGTCAGGCCGGACTGGGCAAGCGCGGCGGCCACGTTCACCGCGGTGGTCGTCTTGCCGACGCCGCCCTTCTGATTGGCCACGGTCAAGACACGCGTCGTCGGCGGAGGTGGCAACCGGCGGCCGGCCAGCACGATGCGGCGGCGAGCGTCCTCGGCCAACGTCTGGGCCAGAGGCGTGTCGGCTCCGGCCTTGGGAATCGTGGCGACCAATTCGGTGCGGACATCGGGCTGCGTTTCACGTGAAACGCTGCCCGATAAGGCGTCCGTGCCGCTCGGTGGGGATTCCGCGACCGGCTGGTCGTCTGGCACGGGAACGACACCGTCCGCCGCATCCATGACGTGGTTGGCATTGACGTCTGTTTCACGTGAAACAAGAGGCTGTCTCCCGTCGGTTTCTCGAACCGCCTCGCCTCGTGTCCATTCGCGTCTGGTTTCACGTGAAACCGGCCACCCCAGGCCCCTGGACCAGCCCACGGCACGCCCGATCAACGGCCAGCCCAGAGATAGCCCCCGGTGTTCCCTCCTGCGGACATCCTCCGGAGCGGAGAGTTGAGTCGGGGCGCCACCGTCCTCGATCAAACTGCTCAACCCCTCGCCTGGCTCGGCAACGAACGACAGCCCGTTCGATATGTCTGAGCCATCCAAGCACCTCGGCGGGCACCGACACATGGCGCAACACCGGCCTGTGGACGACGGATTTCACCAATTTTCACGACAGCGGCCGTTCCCTCATGGCCGCCTCGGTGCTCCCCTAGGCGCGGCGTCAACCAGAGGAACCCCTTGAGCCACCGCGGTTTGGCGCCTGAGGCGCCGAGCCCCGCGCTCGCCGTCCAGGGACGATCCGGGCGTCGAGCTCGACCGTGGTGACGATGGTCTCCGGTGTGACCACCCCAGCCCCGAAGGATGCCACCCTCCACCGGCTCGCGTTCAGGGCCCGTAGCTGCTCGGCGTCCTCCTCCAGTTCCGCTAGCGCGGAGGTCCCCTTGAGGGCATGCAGCGATCCGCCAGCGTCCAGGAGAGGTAGCCCGATTCGAGCCAGCTCGCCGATCCGTGCCACCGCCCGGGCGGTGACGTGCCGGTACCTCGGGCGCCCCCACAGCGACTCCGCCCGACCGCGGTGGACGACGACGTTGGCCAGGCCCAGCTCCTCGACCGCTGCAGTCAGCCAGGTCGTCCGTCGTAGCAGCGGCTCGACCAGGGTCAGTCGCAGGTCGGGGCGAACGATGGCGAGCGGGATGCCCGGCAGGCCGGCACCGGACCCCAGGTCGGCCACGTCGGCACCGGTCTCGAACAGCGGGTGCACCACCGCGCAGTTGAGGACATGGCGATCCCATAACCGAGACCCTTCGCGGGGGCCGATCAGCCCGTGGGAGATCCCGGTGTCGGCCAGCAGCGCGACGTACCGCTCGGCGAGCGACACCCGGGAGCCGAACACTGCCGTCGCCACGTCGGGTGCCGGTGGAGGCCTCGGTCGTGAGCGGGGCCCTACCTCCGCGGGCGATGTCGCTGGCTCGGGCGACGACGGGTCCGAGCGGTCCGGGTCGTCAAGCACAGCGCTCACGAGACCCGTTCGAGTCCCACGGGTGCACAGCGAGCTCCGCCTCGTGTTTCACGTGAAACGACGACGCGGCGCGGGGGCCGACTCAGCCGGGGAAGACGACGATGTGCCGATGCGGCTCGACGCCCTCCGACTCGGACCCGAGACCGGCCGCGGCCACCTCGTCGTGGACGATCTTCCGCTCGAACGCCGACATGTCGTCGAGAGCCTTCTGAGCCCCAGTCGTCCTCACCTCCGCGATCGCGGAGCGAGCGATCTCCAGCACCTCGGTGCGCCGCTGGGCCCGGTGCCCAGCGATGTCGAGCATCAACCGACTCCGCTCACCGGTCTCAGCCTGGACCGCGAGACGCGTCAACTCCTGCAGCGCGTCGAGAACCTTGCCATCAGATCCGACCAGCCGGCGCGGAACCCGGCCGTCCTCCGAATCGACGATCGCCACCGACGCCCGGTCACCGTCGATATCGACCTCGATGTCCCCGTCGAGATCGGCGATGTCCAGCAGCCGCTCGAGGAAGTCCGCGGCCACCTCACCCTCGCGCTCGAGCAGCCGGAGCCGAGTCCCGGTCGCCCGCCGCGTCCCCGAGGCACCGTTCTCGTCGACGGCGTCGGCACCGCTCACATCGGCAGTCTCGCCGCCACCATCGTCAGGGCCGTCAAGGTCGTCAAGGACAACGGCGCCGGCATCCTCCGGAGGCGCGGTCACCTCGGTGTCATCACTCATCGGCGAACTCCTGATCCTGCTGGGGCGGGACGACATCCCGCAGTGGTCTGAGAGGGGAAGAGGGCGGCCAGGACGCGCGGACGTGACAGAGGCCTGGACCGAACCGGCATACCGCCGAGACAGGTCAGGCCGCGTCGGGGCTCGGCGTCCCGCCCTCGGGACGTCGCTTTCCGGGCGGATCGGTCTGGCGCTTGACCTGCTGGCCTTGCGGCTGCTTCGGCCGTGGCTTCTGCTTCTGGCGCTTGGGCTGCTGGCGCTGGCCACTGGGTCGCGCCGGTGCCTCCGACCCGTTGGCCGTCGACGTCGGCTCGGCCGGAGCGTCCTGAGGGGTGGACCCGGCAACCGAGTCCGCCGCGCCGGCACCACCGGCGGCGTCACCGGCGCTTCCGGCAACACCCGCAGCACCCACCCCACCCGGGCCAGCGCCGTCAGTCGGTCCCCCGCCGGACGTGCGTTTACTGCGCTTCTTGCCCTTCGGCTGCTGCCGCTGACCGCCTTTGGGCGCCTCGGGGAGCGCGTCCTGGACGTTCGGCTGATCGGTGGTCGTGTCGCCGAGACCCGGAATGTGCAGCTTCTTGATCGTCTTGCCCCGCTTGCGCTGACGCTCCTCGTACGCCCGCTCGGCCGCCGAACCGGGGGCCGGCATACGGCGGATCACGTAGAACTGCTGCCCCATCGACCAGACGTTCGTCGTGAGCCAGTAGAGCAGCACGCCGATCGGGAAGTTGACGCCGGAGATCGCGAAGAAGATCGGCATCAGGTACAGGATGACCTTCTGCTGCTTCATGTACGGGTTGTCCAGGGCCGCGTCCGGCATGTTCTTGCGCATCAGCTGGCGCTGCGTCGTGAACGTCGACAGCGACATCAGCACGATGAGGACGGCCGTGAGGATCTTGACGTTGAGGTCGTTGGACCCGAGGAAGGTCGCGGACAGCTGCGCCCCGAAGATCGTCGACTTCTCGATGACCGAGGCGACGTCCGGCGTGATCGGCCCGATGGGCGCATGGGCCCCGGACGCCACGTGCGGCAGGTTGTTGAGCACCTGGAACAGCGCGAAGAAGAACGGCGACTGCAGCAGGATCGGCAGGCACGAGGAGAACGGGTTGGAGCCGGTCCTCTTGTAGAGGTCCATCGTCTCCTGCGTCATCTTCTGACGCGACTCTGGATCGCTCTTGCCCTTGTACTTCGCCTGGATCTTCTGCATCTCCGGCTGGATGAGCTGCATCCGCCGCGAGCTGTGAATCTGCTTGACGAACAACGGGATCATGAGGAACCGCACGACCACGGTGAGACCCACGATGGAGAGCGCCCAGCCCCAGCCGCTCTCGTACGGGATCCCCAGCCACACGAACAGCTGATGCCAGGCCGTCATGACCCAGGCCTCCCCCCACATGAGGGGGTTCAGCAGGCTGACGAAGAAGTCGTACACGGTCGGTGAGGTCCTTAGGTCAGTGGGCGTGCCCGGCGCTCGCGGGTTCGGTCGACGCCCTTTGCGGAACGTGGTCCACGCCGCCGGGGTTCCATGGGTGGCAGCGCAGCAGGCGCCGGACGGCCAGCCACGTGCCCTTCAGCGGTCCGTACCGCTCGAGGGCGGTGACGGCATACGCCGAGCAGGACGGGTAGAAGCGGCAGGATTGCGGCGTCCACGGCAACCTGATCAGTTGGTATGCCCGCACCAGCCAGATGAGCGGCAGAGCCGCCAGTCGCGACGCCGTCACGACGAGACCCCAGCCGGTGATCCGAGGCGCCGCAGCACGGTGTCCAAGGCCCGGTCAAGCTCGGCCGCCAGCTCAGCGGTGCTCGCCTCGGCCGCCGCCGGGTTCGCCCGCACGACGAGGTCACACCCCTCGGGTATGCAGCTCAGCCGCGCCCCGACGAGGTGACGCAGGACCCGCCTGGTCCGGTTGCGGATCACCGCACCACCGACCGCCTTGGAGACGATGAAACCGATCCGAGCCGGGTGGTTCACGGATCGGTGGTCCGAAACAACGAGAGCACCTGATGCGTCGTCGTGAGCGTCCGCGGCAGCGACCGGAGTCGCATACCGGCCGGCGACGACCAGGAGCCGGCCACCGGAGCGCGCTGCGCCGGCTCCCCGCAGCGTGGCGGAGAAGTCCGTGGCCGTCCGCAGCCGGTGACGCGCGGGGAGCACGCGGCCCTGACCCGACGCCT
>Ga0307307_10000119_pt1 | contig 15839 bp, 20 predicted proteins | sample ER_DNA_194_FD_194505 | JGI IMG/M metagenome (GOLD analysis project Ga0307307, IMG submission 194505) | Bulk soil microbial communities from the East River watershed near Crested Butte, Colorado, United States - ER_DNA_194 | ecosystem: Environmental > Terrestrial > Soil > Floodplain | place...
CTGACCGCGGTGACCCAGGAAGTCGAGGACGTCGACGCGCTCGCCGCGCCGCCGGCTCCCGGCTACGAGGGGAGCGAGCGGGTTGCAGCGCTGCGCGACGCGCTGGCCCACCTGCCCGAGAGCCAGCGCCGCGGGATCTTGCTGCGCGAATGGCAGGGCCTTTCGTACGCGGAGATCGCGGACGAGCTCGGGCTGACGCTTGGCGCGGTCGAGACATTGCTCTTTCGCGCGAGGCGGAACCTCGCCTCACGCCTCCAGCACGTTCGCAGCGGGGTCGGAGCCTTCAATATCGCGACGCTGGCGCCACTCCTCCGATCGCTGTTCCGGGGCGGGCTCGGCAAGCTCGGCCTGATCGGCGCCAGCGCCACGGTGGCGCTGCTCCCGGTCGCGATCGCCGAGGTGAAGCCCGCACTTGCCGATGGCAAGTCCGCACCGACTCTGGGAACCCCGGTTGTCTCGACGCAGGCTAAGCATCAGGTCAGCGGCTCGGCCAGACGCGGGGTAGCAGCAGCAGTCACGGCGTCACGGCCCCGGGCCGGAACCGGCGTCCTCACCGGGAAATCGGGACCGCTGCCGCGCCGGGCTGCGGGCCCCGTCGACGCCGGCTCCGATCTGGGCTCAGCGACGGCGCCGCCAAGCTCCAGCTCGCCGGCTCCTCTTGAAGCAGCACCGGGCCCGGTCGCCGTCGATCCGCCGGGCGTGCCGAGCGTGGAAGTCTCCGTCCCGGAGCTTCCTGCCACCCCAAAGGCTGCCACCGGAGAGGTGCTCGACCTCGTGACGAACACGCTCAGCGGCCTGCAGACGAGCCTGCCCTAGGAGGACTTTCACGCCCGCAGGCGCAAGTTTTGCCTGCCTTACCCCCCCCTTCCAAGGCAAATGGTCGAATTCGGACACATCAGACCGCTTCTCAGAGCCCCCCGGCGCTCGACCTCGGCGGACGAGCGCCTGCTCGAGGTCGCCGCGGGCTACCAGCAGCTGCACGGCGGCTTGCTGGACGAGCGCGAGGCCTTCGCTCGTGCCGGCCGCGCGTATCTCGTCGTGCTAGTCGCGTCGATTCTGCTCTGGGTGCTGATCGGGCTCGCGATCTTCGAGCTCTTCGTCGCACTCACCGGCTGAACCGCCGGACTTGCTCAGACGGCGATCGCTGCCGCGTCAGGAGCGTCGCGATGGAGCCTGCGGAGCGCAAGCTCGCGCGAGCGGAAAGCGTCAACGACGTCCGGGTCGAACTGGAGCTTCGCTCCGAGCAGGATCTGCTCTGCGGCGTCGCGCCAGCTGCCCGCCGTGCGGTAGGGGCGATTGTGCGTCATCGCATCGAGCGCGTCGGCCACCGCGAAGATCCGCGCTCCGAGCGGGATCTCCGTCCCGGCGAGCCCATCGGGATAGCCGCTGCCGTCCCAGCGCTCGTGATGCGAGCGAACGACCTTGAGCCCCTCGCCACGGAGAAGCGCGACATCAGCGAGCATCCCCTCTCCGAGGAGCGTGTGCGTCTCCATCAGGCGGCGCTCGTCAGGATCGAGTGGACCGGCCTTGCAGAGGACGCGGTCGGGAATCCCGATCTTGCCGACGTCATGCAGCAGGAAGCCGTGCTCAGCGCTCATGTCGTCCAGTAGCTCGGGCGCCAGCTCGTCTGCGAGCTCGAGCGCGTAACGCTGTACGCGCTGCGAGTGGGCACCCGTGCCGCTGTCCTTCGATTCCAGCGCGCGGGCCAGAGCGACGACGGTGTCCTCGTACGCGCTCTGCAGCAACAGCCGCTGGCCACGCTCGAGCTCGATCAGCTGCCGGAGATCCTCGGCGCAGAGCTCGAATTGCTCGTCTTCGGCCTTCGGCTCCGACGAGCTTCTGCGAAACAGCGTGAGTTCCATGCTGGTTGAGGTTCCGGCAACCGCACAAACTTGCGCCGTCGTTACGCTGCGGCGATGCCTGACGACAAGTCCGAGCCGCTGACTCGCGCCCAGAAGGAGCAGCTGGAGGCCGAGCTCGAAGAGCTCGAAGGGCCCCGCCGGGCGGCGGCTGTCGAGGCGATCGCGACGGCGCGGGCCTTCGGCGACCTCTCCGAGAACTTCGAGTACCACGCCGCCAAGAATGAACAGGGCTTGCTCGAGCGCAGGATCACCGTTCTCCGCGATCGGCTCGACCGATCGGTGCTCGTCGACGAGGATGCCGCCGGCGACGCGGTCGGCGTCGGCTCGAAGGTCGAGGTCGAGGACGAGCAGGGCGAGCGGATGTCGTTCGAGATCTCGAGCGTCGGCGGCGTCTCGCCGGATTCACCCGTGGGCAAGGCGCTGCTCGGCAAGACGGTGGGTGACGAGGTCGAGATCGCGGCTCCGCGCGGCTCCTGGCGCGCGCGTGTGATCTCGATCGGGCGTTGAGCCCCCAGGTGGCGCGCCGAGCGAAGACGATCGTCGGCTGGAGGTCATCCCACCGGCAGACCAAGGCGGGAGCCGTCGAGTCGCAGCAGCGTGCGACCCTCGACGCGCCTGTCGTCGAGTTCAGCGAGGAGGGCGCCCGCGACCTCGGCGAGCGGTACTGGACCCAGGTCGAGCGCTCGACGCTCGGGCTCATCCGCGCGGATTTCCGCGGCGAGTCCCTCGAGCTCCGCCTCGTCGGGGGCCGGCCGCTCCTGCTTCGCTTCGCCCCACCACGGTTCGAGGCTTCGGCGAACCTCGTGCGCTGCACGTACCCAATCGTGGGCGGCCTCCTGGCCCGCCGACCCGACGGAGAGATCAGCTTCTCGCAATCGAAGCGAGAGCCGGCCGAGCTGACGTCGACGATCCGGGGCTTCGTCCCGCGACTCGCAGCGCGCCAAGGCAGGCCGGACTGGACCGGCGCGCTCTACAACCAAATCCAGAGCCGGATTCACATCTCGATCAGCAGGCGCTATTTCGCAAGCCTGATCGAGGGCCGGCGATGAAGGTCGCGGTCTTCGGCGGGAGCGGCACGATCGGCAGGGCGCTGTTACCCGCGCTCGCCTCCCAGCATGACGTCGTCGCGATCTCCCGTCACGAGCGCTCCGACGGACCGCCCGGCGTTACCTGGGCCGTCGCGGACGTCGAGGACGCAGGCTCAGTCCGCCGTGCCCTCACAGGAGTCGACGTGGCCTATTACCTCGTCCATTCGCTCGGGAGCGCCGAATTCGAGGAGCATGATCTGCGCGCAGCCGAGACGGTCGCAGCCGAGGCCGAGTTGGCTGGGGCCCGTCAGCTCGTCTACCTCGGCGGGCTCGGCGACGATCGCGACGATCTCTCCCCGCACCTGCGGAGCCGAATCGAGACCGGCCGGAGACTCGCGGCCGGCTCGGTGCCAGTGACGACGCTGCGGGCTGCCATGGTCGTCGGCCCCGAAAGCGCCGCGTTCGAGACGATCGTTGCGCTCGTCGATCGCCTGCCGGCGATGATCTGCCCGAGCTGGGTCTCGACACTGACGCAGCCGATCGCGCTCGACGACGTCGTCCGCTATCTGGCCGGCGTCTGCGGCCTCGATGCGGCGATCGGCGAGTCGTTCGACGTCGGCGGGCCCGACGTGATGACCTATCGCGAGATGATCGAGCGAATCGCCCGTCTCCGCGGGCGGCGCCCGCTCATCGTCGAGGTACCGCTCCTGTCCCCACGCCTCTCGTCCTACTGGCTGCATCTCGTGACGCCCGTGAACGCGAAAGTGGCCCGGCCGTTGATCGAAGGGCTCCGGAACGAGACCGTCGCTCGCGAACAGCGAATCAGAGAGTTGATCCCCTTCGAGCCGACTCGTTTCGACCAGGCGGCGAAAGCCGCTCTTGCGGCGTAGGGTTGCTTCAACCGAGAAGGAGGTTGAGATGGCGTTGGCACGAGTCGTCACTTTCGACGGCGTCAACAAGGATCGAATGGATCAGATGAAGAGCGAGATGGAGGGCGGCGAGCGGCCGGACAACGTCCCGGCGAGCGAAGTGATCATCCTCCACGACCCCGACGCCGAAAAATCGGTCGCGATCGTGTTCTTCGAGAACGAAGACGACTACGCGCAGGGAGATGCGGCGCTGAACGCAATGCCGGCGGGCGACACGCCGGGGCAGCGCTCCTCGGTGACGAAGTACGACGTCGCCATGCGCATGAGTGACTAGCGCTCGCTCACGAGCGGCTCGTACTGCGGGTGCCGCTTGATGTAGCTCGCAATGAAGGGACAGAGCGGGACGACCTCGAGGCCGTCCCGCTCGGCGTCCTCTAGCGCCGCCGCCGCGAGCAGACTGCCGAAGCCACGGCCCTCGCAGGACTCGTCGACCTCGGTGTGCGTGAATGCGATCCGGCCGTTGCGGCGGTGATAGGCGGCCAGCCCGATCAGGCGGCCGCCGAGCCGCAGCTCGTACCGGCTCGCCTCCGGCACATTCACGACCTCTGCCTCTTCAGGCGTGCCGGTCGCTGCCTCGAGCTCGTCCGTGCCTCGGAAGTACTCGACCAGCTGGCCGGGCGCATCCGACTCGCGAGCCGCCCGGTGATCCGCGAAGCGCCCCCGGTGGGCGGCCGCGTGATCCCAGGCTTCGCGCTCGCGCAGGTGCGCAAAGATCGCGCGGGTGCCGCGGTAGACCTGACCGTCCTCAGCCTGAAGCACCGGAATCTGATCGGTACCGGCGAGCTCGCGCAGATCCTGGCGCTGCTCGGGCCGGGGCTCGACCTGACGGGCCGTGAAAGAGATTCCAAGCTCGGTCAGCGCCTCGCGCACCGCGGAGGAAAACGGGCACCACTCCGCCTGATAGAGGGTCGGACCGGCGTCAGCCACTGAAGCCGTTCTTGGCGTGCGTGCCGTCGCAGAACGGCTTGTTGGCGGAGCCGCCACAGCGACAGAGGGCCACCTTCTCGCCTTCGAAGACGACAGCGCCGTCCCCGTCGACGATGCGCACGTTGCCGGAGACGAGCAGCGGCCCGTTCGCCGACGCGCGGAGCTCGGTCGGGCGCAGTCGCCGTTTGGCCGGCGCCCCGACGCGATGAGTCCTCAGCGCGCCCGAGGGGCAGAGGGAAACCGCCGCCTCGACCTCGTCGGCTGACGCAGCGTCGACCTTCACCCAGGGTCGGCGGGAGTCGTCGAACACCTGCGGCAGGGAACGGACACAATTCTTCGAGTGGTAACAGAGGCGCGGTTCCCATTCGACGACGATTTCGTCGGTGGGATACTCCTTGGTCAGCGTGTCCCTGGTCGAGCTCATACGCGCATCGCCCGGGTGACGTTAGCGAGACGGTGGCGGGCTACGGCGAGAACGGGAGGACTGGCATGGCAACTGCAGGTTCGGTGAAGCTTCGCGAGCAGGTCGGCGGCGAGACGATCACTTCCGAGGACGCGGGCTACGAAGAAGCGCGGCGCGTCTACAACGCGATGATCGACAAGCGGCCGCAGGTGATCGTGCGCGCCCTCGATGCGAACGACGTCGTCGCGGCGGTGAACTTCGCACGCGAGAACGAGCTCCCGATCGCAATTCGCGGCGGCGGCCATAGCGTCCCGGGCTTCGGCACCGGCGACGATGCGGTCGTGATCGACCTCAGCGCGATGCAGCGCGTCGACGTCGATCCGGGCTCGAAGACGGCGAAGGCTCAGGGCGGAACCACCTGGGGCACTTTCAACGACGCGACCTATGCCCACGGCCTGGCCACGACGGGCGGGATCATCTCGACCACGGGAATCGGCGGGCTGACGCTCGGCGGCGGGATCGGCTATCTCACCCGCGGCCTCGGGCTCTCGTGCGACACCCTCGTCTCGGCCGAGGTCGTCACCGCCGACGGCCGAACGGTGAAGGCGAGCGACGAGGAAAACGAGGATCTGTTCTGGGCGCTTCGCGGCGGCGGCGGCAACTTCGGCGTCGTCACCGAGTTCGAGTATCGGTTGCACCCGCTGAAAGAGGTCTACGGCGGCCCGATGTTCTTCGAGGTCGAGGACGCGCCCAAGGTGCTGAAGTTCTTCCGGGAGTTCATCAAGAGCGCGCCCGAGGAGTTCGGCGGCTTCCCGGCCTGGCAGATCGCGCCGCCGCTTCCGTTCATCCCGGAGGACCGGCACGGCGACACCTTCATGGCGTTCGTCAGCTGTTGGGCGGGGCCGATCGAGGAGGGCGAGGCGGCCCTGGCCCCGATCCGCGAGGTCGCCCAGGTCGTCGCCGAGCACGTCGGGCCGATGCCCTACCCGGTGATCAACAGCGCCTTCGACGCGCTCGTTCCCGCCGGGCTGCAGCACTACTGGAAGGCGAGCTTCGTCAAGGAACTGACGGACGAGGCCATCGACGCCCATCTGACCCACGGGCCGAACGTTCCCACCGTCAACTCGACGGTGCACATCTATCCGATCAACGGCGCGGCCAACCGGGTGCCTGCCGACGCGACCGCCTTCGCATATCGAGATGCCACGTTCGCCGTGGTGATCGCGGGCATGTGGCCGGACGCGGCCGACAACGAAGCAAACACCGCCTGGGTGCGGGGCTTCTACGACGCGGTCGAGCCGTTCTCCGAAGAGGGCGGCTACGTCAACTTCATGGCGGATGACGATCAGGGGCGGATCCGCGCGAACTACAAGGGCAACTACGACCGGCTCGTCGAGGTGAAGCGCGAGCACGACCCCGACAACCTGTTCCGGCTGAACCAGAACATCGCGCCTTAATCGATAGTCGCCTCGCGCCACACCGAGGCGACGAGCACGATCACGACACCGATCGGCAGCAGCCACCAGGCGTTGACGCCCTCGTGCGCGAGCACGTAGGTGGCGCCGAGCGCCACCGCGAGACCGAGGGCGGCCCGCCAGTCGTCTCCGACGACGAAGTTCCACCAGAAGAGCGCGAAGGAGCGGACGAACCTCATGCGCCGGCCCCCGCAGTCACGGCAGCCACGCGCCGCCGCCGCAAGGCGCGCACCAGCAGGAACGAGACCGCGCCGAGCAGCGCGATCACGGCGAGCAGGGACGCCTCGTCACCCGGCCAGTCGACGCCGGCGCCCTCGGCGCCCCAGAAGCAGCCGAAGCTCGTCAGCAGGATGCCGACGGCGAACTTGATCGAGTTCTCGGGCACGCGCTCGAGCGGCCCGCGGGCCAGCACTCCCGCGAGGACGACGAGCACCACCGCCGCCCCCGCCGCAGCGGCTGCCAGCCCCACACGGCCCTGGGCGCTGCCGAAGCTGATGACGATGAACACGACCTCGAGACCCTCCAGCAGAACGCCTTTGAAGGAGACGGTGAAGGAATACCAGTCGAGCCCCGCCCGCTCTTCCTGCCCCGCAGCCGCGGCCAGCTCGCGCTGCCGGCGGAACGCCTCATCCTCGTCCTTCATCGGCTTGTAGCCCCCCGCACGCAGGATCGCCTTGCGCAGCCACTGCATGCCGAAAGCGAGCAGGAGCGCGCCGACGACGAGCCGAAGCGTTTCGATCGGGACCACCCGCAGCGCAGGGCCGAGCGCGGCGATCAAGACGGCGAGCACGACGCCCGCCAGACCGGCGCCGATCAACGTCGAGCGCCAGCCCCGGACGATGCCGACGCCGAGCACGATCGTCAGAGCCTCGACCGCCTCGACCGCGCTGGCGGCAAAGGCGCCGAGCAGGATCAGGATCGTGTGGCTGCTCAACGGTCGACCCGTGAGCGCGCGGCGGCCGAGTAGCTGTCGGCACTCGGCGCAGGCTTCCGTTCCACCCCCGCCGCGGCATACGCATCTTCCTCGTCCAGCGTCTCGTGCTCCATCAGCGCCTCGACGAGCGAATCCAGCTTCGCGCGGTTCTCCCGCAGGAGGTCGACGACCTGGTGGTGCGCTTCTTCGACGATGCGCCGCACCTCCTCGTCGACGAGCCGCTGCGTGTCGGGCGACACCTCGGCAACACCGGGCAGGAGCGGGCCTGAGCCGTCGCGCGGGAGCACGGCGACCGGCCCGACGGCCGGGCTCATCCCCCAGCGCCCGACCATCTGCCGCGCTAGGTCGGTCAGCTGCTGGATGTCCGACTCCGCGCCCGTGCTCGCCTCGCCATAGACGACCTCCTCGGCCGCGCGGCCGCCGAGCGCGACCTTGATCTTCGCCTGCACCTCGGGCTCGCGGTAGTTGAAGCGATCGCTCTCCGGCGCCGCGAAGGTGACGCCGAGCGCGAGCCCACGCGGGATGATCGACACCTTGCGGACCGGGTCGGCACCCTCCGTGAGCATGCCGACGATCGCGTGGCCTCCCTCGTGGTACGCGGTCCGCCGCCGGTCCTCTTCGGAGATCATCACCTCGCGCTCGGCGCCGAGAATGATCCGCTCGAGCGCGTCCGTGAAGTCCGACTCGTCGACGACGTCATGGTTCCGCCGCGCCGCCAGCAGCGCCGCCTCGTTGACGAGATTCGCGAGGTCGGCTCCGACCATGCCTGGCGTCGTCGCCGCGATCCGGCCGAGGTCGACGTCAGGCCCCAGCGGCACGCCTCGCGTGTGCACCCGGAGAATCGCCTCGCGGCCGCCCCGGTCGGGCGGCTGCACAGCGACCCGGCGGTCGAAGCGACCGGGTCGGAGGAGGGCCTGGTCGAGGACGTCCGGCCGGTTCGTCGCCCCAATGACGATCACCTGCGTCGACGAGTCGAAACCGTCCATCTCGGTCAGGATCTGGTTCAGCGTCTGCTCGCGCTCGTCGTTGCCGCCGCTGAAGCCTGCGATGCCGGACGTCCGTGAGCGGCCGATCGCGTCGAGCTCGTCGATGAACACGATCGACGGGGCACCCTCTTTGGCCTGCGTGAAGAGATCGCGCACGCGCGAGGCGCCGACACCCACGATCGCCTCGACGAACTCGGACGCCGCGAGGGAGAAGAACGGGACGTCCGCCTCGCCGGCGACGGCCCGCGCGAGCAGCGTCTTGCCGGTACCCGGTGGCCCCGAGAGCAGCACGCCGTGCGGAATCCGGCCGCCGAGCTTCCGGTACTTCTCGGGATGGCGGAGAAAGTCGACCACCTCGGACAGCTCGGCCTTGGCCTCGTCGATTCCGGCGACGTCGGCGAAGGTGACCTTGTCGCCGGCCGGCTGGTAGCGCCGGGCGCTCGACCGGCCGAAGGAGCCGAGGACGTTCTGCACGTTGCCGGCCCGCCGCATCAGCCAGAAGAGGAGCCCGACGAAGAGAATCGTCGGCCCGAAGCCGAGCAGCAGGTTCTGCCACCAGGGTGCGCCGGTGTCGAGCGGCTCCGCGTTGACGACGACGCCGTTGTCCTGCAGGAGTTTCGAGAGGGCGTCGGTGTTGGCGAAAGCCGGGATCTCGGTGCGGAACTTCGTCGTCGGCTTGGAGCCCTTGTACGACTCTTTCTGGTTGAAGGTGCCCTGCACGGCCGTGCCCTTGGACGTGATCTCCTTGACGTGGCCGTCCTTGACCTGATTGATGAAGAACGGGCTGTACGGGACGCGGACACGCGATGAGGGCTGCGTCGCCCTGCTGCTGAAGTAGAGGTTGAACGCGAGCAGGGCGAGGAAGAAGAGGATCCAACCCCTGCTCAGGCGGAAGCGCGGCTGCGACGGTGACCCAGAGGAGCCTCTCGGCGCCGGGGGTGGCTTCTCGCCCTGCCCGCGCTCCTGCGGCGTCTCACTCACGGGTCAAGCCTACTCCCGCCTGCGAGGGAGACTTCCAAGCCGCGAGACTCTGGCCCGTGACGGCCTCGGGCAGGCAACTCGCTCGCAGATTCTTGGTGCTTGTCTTGCTCCTGCTGGGGCCCATCGTCGTGGCGCTCGACCGGTTCGGCGCCGCCGGCGAGATAACCCTCTTCGTCCTCGCAGGTGTGGCGCTGATCCCGCTTTCCTGGGTGATCGGCGAGGCGACGGACAACCTCGCGATCCATACCGGGCCCGGCGTCGGCGGCTTCCTGAACGCTACGTTCGGAAACGCCCCGGAGCTGATCATCGCGATCGTGGCGATCGCCGACGGCCTGCCGGAGATCGTCCGTGCCTCGGTCGTCGGCTCGATCGCCGGGAACCTCCTGCTCGTCCTCGGCTTCACTTTGTTGCTTGGGCAGCGCGGTGCGTTCGACCGGCGCTCCGCCTACATCTCGTTGGGACTCGTAGCCTTCGCCGGGCTGATCGTGCTCGTCCCTTCCGTGGCCGGCTTCCATGGCGACCCCAACCGTCACTCGCTCGCGGTCCTCTCGCTTCCTTTTGCGGTCGTCCTTCTGCTCGTGCGCTTGACCGTGACCCGCTACTCATTGCGCCGCCAGCGTCGGCTGGCCGAACCGGGCACGGGCGGCTGGCCCCTTCGAGTGGCGATCGGCGTGCTCGGTCTCGCCACGCTCATAACGGCTTTCGTCACCGAGACCCTGGTCGGCACCCTGCAGACGTTCGCGGAGCGGGCGCACCTCTCGGATTTCTTCGTCGCCGCCGTCATCGTCGCGATCGTCGGCAACGCGACCGAGCACGGCAGCGCGGTATTGCTTGCGCGTCGCGGCCGGGTGCAGCTTGCGGTCGAGATCCCGCTCGCTTCGAGCGCGCAGATCGCCGGGACGCTGATTCCTCTCGTCGTCCTGATCTCCTGGGCGTTCGACCCGTTCGCCCTCAGCTTCCGCCCGGTCGAGCTTTTCGCGATTGCGATCGCCGCAACGCTTCCGGCGCTCTTGCTCCGGAGCGGCGAGACGAGCCGTTTCCGCGGCGCCGTTCTGCTCGCGGCCTACGCCGTGCTCGTGGTGGTGTTCTACTTGGTCGGCGACCGGTAGGCCGGCGGGCTCACTCGCTGCTCGAGGCCGATCTCGAGACCGAGGCATAGAGGGCTTCGATCGTGCGCGCCTGGCCGAGGGCGTCATCACGCCCGAGCATCAGCTCGGCCTCGCCCCGAATCGCAGCGCTCACGTTCTCCAGCTCGAGCCGGTAGGCGTTCGCCGGGTCGATTGGGATCGGCTCCGGCTTGGCTCCCGGCCGTTGCAGCTCGATCCCGGGGGTGCCGGTCGTGAACGGATCCGGCACGAGGAGCGTCGCCTCGTCCCCGACCACCTCGAGGGCCGCTCGGCGGGGAAACACGAAACCGCAGTCGAAGTGACCGAGAACCTCGTTCGGGAACTCCAGCGCTCCGGTGAAGACGACGTCGACGCCCGTCGAGCCGAGCGCCTGCTCGCCACGGGCACGCTCGGGCTCTCCCCCGACGAGCCGGAGAGCGCTGATGCAGTAGCAGCCGACGTCCATGAGCGCCCCGCCGTCGAGGCCGGGATCGAAACGCGTGTCGGCAGGACCGCGCGAAGCCGCCAAGTCGAAGCCGAACGCTGCGCGCACGACTCGAACACGCCCGACCGCGCCCGACCCGATCAGCTCGGTGAGGCGCCGCGTCTGCGGGTGGTGGCGCCACATGAACCCCTCCGAGAGAACCAGGCCGGCTGCCTCCGCGCGATCGAACGCCTCCTCCACCTGCTCGGGGTGGCGCGAGAACGGCTTCTCGACGAGCACATGCTTGCCCGCGTCGAGGGCCCGGAGCGTCCATTCGACGTGGAGCCGGTTGGGAAGCGAGACGTAGACGGCGTCGATCTCAGGATCTTCGAGCAGCCCCTCGTAGCTTCCGTACGAGCGCGCGAGGCCGTGCTCCCTCGCGTACACGCGGGCGCGATCCTCGTCGCGGCTTGCGACCGCGACCACCTCGACGGCGGAGCTCTCGGCGGCTCCCGCGAGGATGGCGTCGTTGATCGCCGCGGTCGAGAGCAGGCCCCAATTCACGGTCACGGCGTGTAGCGATAACACGCCTGAGTCACCTTGCGCCGAGCTAGGGTGACCCGCAATCTTCAGCCAGTTCACAGACCAGGTTGCCAACGCCTCGGGCTGGGCGTATCTGATCGTCTTCCTGCTGGCGTACTTCGACGCGATCGTGCCCGTCGTCCCCAGCGAGACGGCGGTGATCACCGCCGGCGTCGTCGCTTCCTCGGGCGACCTGAGCCTGCCGATGATCGTTGCCCTCGCGGCCGCAGGAGCCCTCCTCGGCGACAACACCGCGTACTTCATCGGCCGACGCTTCGGTACTCGAATCAAGGACCGCTTCTTCAGCAGCGAGAAGTCGCGTGAGCGAACCGCGTGGGCGGAGCGCCAGCTCACCGAACGCGGCGGCGAGCTGATCGTGATCGCCCGCTTCATTCCGGGCGGCCGCACGGCGGTGACGCTGAGCGCCGGCACGCTCGGCTACCCGTGGCGGCGCTTCGTCCTCTTCGACGCAGTCGCCGCGCTCATCTGGGCGTCGTACGCAGCCCTGCTCGGGTACTTCGGCGGCCATGCGTTCGAGGACGCGCCGTGGAAGGGCCTGCTGCTCGCACTCGCCATCGCCTTTTCAGTTGCCGGCGCGATCGAGGTCTTCCGCTGGTACCTGAGGCGGCGTCGAGCGGCCGCGTCCTAATCAAACGCCGGAGTGGTCGAGCGCGGCGAGCAGAGTCTCGAGCTCGTAGTCGCCGTCGTGCCTGACGCCGTTCAGGTAGAAGGTCGGCGTGCCGTTGACGCCGCTGCGCACCCCACTCATGAAGTCCTCGCGCACCCGCTCGGCGTGGACGTGTCGCGCCAGTTCGTTGTCGAACCTGCCGACATCGAGCCCAAGTTGCTCGGCGTACCGGTGCAGATCCGCTGCCTCGAGGTGCTGCTGACTCTCGTAGAGGAGGTCGTGCATCTCCCAGAACTTTCTTTGCGCGTCCGCCGCCTCGGCGGCCTCCGCCGCTAGCTCGGCATGTGGGTGCGAAGTCGTGATCGGGAAGTTCCGGAACACGAAGCGGAGCCGATCGCCGAGCCGCGACTGGACCTCTTTGACGATCGGGTAGGCGGCGCCGCAGAACGGGCACTCGTAGTCGCCGTACTCGAGCAGCGTCGCCGGCGCCTCCGCCGCCCCCTGGATGTGGTCGCGGTCCTCGCTGACCGGAAGCGTCAGCTTCGCCGCCCACTGGGTGCTGCTCACGAGCCGCTCTCCGCGCCAAGACCTTCGAGCGCGCGTAGGATCCCGTCCGCGCCGGGGTTGACCCCCACAGGCGAGACGTAGCTCCAGCGGACGACCTCGTCGCCGTCGATCACGTACAGCGCCCGTTCGCTTGTCCCCGCTCCGTCCCGGTAGACGCCGTAGGTCCGAGCAACCTCGCCCTTGGGCTCGAAGTCGGAAAGCAAAGGGAAGTGCAGGTTTCGGTCACGCGCGAAGGCTAGGTGCGACCAGATCCCGTCGACGGAGATCCCCAGCAGCTCCGCATCGAAGCGCTGGAACTCGGGCAGCAGCTCCTGGTAGAGCGCCAGCTGATCGGAGCAGACGGGGCTCCAGTCTTCGGGATAGAAGGCAAGGATCGTCGGTCGGCCACGGAAGTCGGCGAGCGAGACAGTCTGGTCAGGGGTCGACAGAAGCGCGAACTCGGGCGCTTTCGTCCCGATCTCGAGCGGTCCGGCGCGGTGCTCAACGGTTGTATTCGGCATCCGCAAATACCTCCAAAGTGCGGGCCTCGGAGTCTAGTCCCGTGCCGAGCGCAGGAGCCGGCGCGATGAGTTTCCCTCGCGCTGCCGGTCTTCTTTCGTGATCCCGATAGCGTCCGAGTCCAACGGAGGGAGAGGTAATGCCTGAGCACAAGATCGGAACACACGAGGAATGGCAGGCGGCCCGCGACGAGCTCGCGAAGCTCGAAGGGGAGCACGCGCAGAGGAACGAGGAGATCAAGAAGAAGCGTCGTGAGCTTCCCTGGGTCCCGGTCGAGAAGGAGTATGTGTTCGACACCGGGGACGGCAAAAAGAGCCTGGCCGAGCTCTTCGACGGACGCTCGCAGCTCCTCGCCTACAACGTGATGTACGGCCCCGACTACACGAACGGCGCGTGCCCCGGCTGCACCAGTCTGGCGGACGGGCTCGACGGCACCCTCGTCCACCTCAACCACATGGACGTGACGCTGATCTGCTTCTCGAGAGCGCCGATCGAGTGGCTCGAGGCCTACAAACAGCGGATGGGCTGGCAGTTCCCCTACGTCTCCACCTACAACACCGACTTCGCCTTCGACTTCGGCCTCGCGCTGAAGGAGGAGCAGGTAGAGCAGATTCCGGAGCTCAAGGAGACGCTCGACAACCCGCCCGGCTGGCTCGAGGATTGGTCAGACCAGGTCGGGGCCGAGCTCAAAGACGGGCTGCGCGAGAACCCGAGCTGGATCGCTTTCGCGCGCGAGAACGGGACCGTCTACCACACATACACCGTCAGCGCGCCCGACCCGTTCGTAGCCCCGTACTACGACTTCCTGCTGGCGCGAACACCGAAAGAACAGCCGGAAGAGCCGCGCAACTGGCGAAAGGACGAGTATCCCGACTGACGCTAAGTATTAGGGTTCAGCCTCCCGTCAGCGAACAATGGAGCCCGCATGCTCGTCCTGCTACTCGTCATCATCCTGGTGCTTGCCTTGGCCGGAGGCATCTTCGTCAGCAAGTTCCTTTTCTTGCTGCTCCTCCTGCTGCTCGTCGTGCTTCTCCTGCGCGGCCGCTTCTAGTAACGCCAAGTTTCGGTGAAGTCGCGACTCAGGGTCACGCGGCAACAGATCCTGGGGTTCCGGCGCCGAGTCGGCGCGCTCGACGAGCGCCTGCCGATGGGCTCGCAGTCGCTGCGGCGGGCGGCCTGGGCCGGTCTGCAGGACAGCATGCCGAGAGCCGCCCTGCTCTCGTTGCATGCGCGGGTCAACGGGGTCGAGCCCTCCACGTGGGAGCATCCGTCGCTGGCCCAGCTGTGGGGCCCTCGGTACAGCACCTATGTCGTCCCGAAGCGCGACTTCGCCCTGTTCTCGCTCGGGAGGCTTCCCGACAGCGCCAAAGGCCGGCTGCGGGCCGAGCGCATCGCCGAGCGGTTGCACGCCCACCTCGACGGCAGGCGGATGACCGATCGCGAGGCCGGGCGCGCACTCCGCATCGACAACTCGCTCAGATACGCCGCGACGACAGGCACCGTCGCGATCCGCTGGGAAGGCGCGCGTGCGCCCACGGTTTGGACGGTCGCCGCCGCTGAGGTCGAACCTGCCGACGCGCGTCGCGAGCTCGCTCGACGCTACCTCCATGTCTTCGGGCCGGCGACGGCCGGCGGGTTCGCCCGCTGGGCGGGGATCTCCCGGCGGTCGGCGGCTGACACATTCGCGTCGCTCGAGTCATCGCTGCTGCCGGTTCGATCGCCACTCGGCGACGAGTGGCTACTCGCCGAAGACGAACCTGCGATCCGCGCCGGCGAGACGGCTGACGCCCCCGCCCGCCTGTTACCGAGCGGCGACGCCTACTTTCTACTCGACGGAGCAGAGCGGCAGCTGCTCGTTCCGCGCGAAGATCAGCGGCAGCGTCTTTGGACGCCCCGCGTGTGGCCGGGCGCGCTCCTCGTCAAAGGCGAGATCCGCGGAACCTGGAGACGGGCGCACCACACTGTACGGATCGATCCCTGGGCACGACTGTCGCGCGAAGCGCGCGACGCGATCGAGGCCGAGGCCAACGCTATGCCGCTCGCAGGCCTCGAACGACCGATCGAAGTGGTCTGGAATGAAACGCTCACCCGATAAGTCGACCAAGATCTCCGCCAAGCTCAAGCTACGCAGCTCGCTTTGCGTCCGACCTGCAACCAAGTGCTGCGTGGCCGTTTTTAGACTCTCGAACCAGGCTCGCGCCGTAAACTCGCAGAATGCAAGCTCGCGCTGCCCGTCGAGCGAAAAACGAAGCTCTCCATCGAGAGGTGAACGAGCGGCTGGCGAAGCTGGACAAGCAGGCTGACGCGCGCTGGGCGAGCGATGGCGAGCTGTTCGAATTCCTCTGCGAGTGCGGCGCCGCCAGCGGTTGCGACGCACGGGTCAAGATGCTGCTGACGGACTACGAGCGAGTTCGCGCACAGGACGATCAGTTCGCAGTCGTCCCCGGCCACGAAAACCTCGAGATCGAACGGGTCGTGGATCGGGGCGAGGGCTACATCGTCGTCGACA
>Ga0307307_10000124_pt1 | contig 15689 bp, 20 predicted proteins | sample ER_DNA_194_FD_194505 | JGI IMG/M metagenome (GOLD analysis project Ga0307307, IMG submission 194505) | Bulk soil microbial communities from the East River watershed near Crested Butte, Colorado, United States - ER_DNA_194 | ecosystem: Environmental > Terrestrial > Soil > Floodplain | place...
AGATCTCGACCACCGGAACGTCCGCGCGGCGGTCGACGTCGCGGAGCTGCCGCCCGAAGACGGCTAGCGCAACGGGGAGCAGCACCGCGAGCCCAAAAAGCGCTGCCTTCGCGCCGGCGATCGCGACGAGCGCGGGAGTGAGCAGCGATCCGATCGCGAGCGCCGCCATCGTCAGCCCCTCGAGGACGCCGAAAACGCGCGCCAGTACCTCGGGCCGCGCGGTCCGCTGCAGCAATGTCCGCCCGGTGACGTCGACCAGGCTCCGCGCCCCGCCCGCCGCCGCGAAGAGGACGAACGCACTCAGCTTCGTCGGCCAGGCGCCGAGGACGGCGAGTGCCGCGCACCAGGCCGCGACCCCGGCGACGAGCGGCCCGAGCAGCCGGCGTCGTCCCACCAGCAGCACCGTTGCGCCGATCCCGAGGACGCCGCCCGCGCCGAAGGCGGCGTTGAGATAGCCGGCACCGGACTGGCCGAGCTCGAGCACGCCGATCGCCAGGACGACGTAGAGGACGTCGAGCGCCCCGATCGCGACGAACTGCGCCGCAAGCAATCCGACCAGCAGCCGAGGGCCCGGTTCCTCCTTCAGCACCCGGAAGCCCGCGGTGATCTCATCCATCGGCCGTGCATCCCCGGCGACCACGGGCGCACCCGGCCCATGGACACCGCCCACCAGAACGCCGGACGCGAACGCCACCACCGCCATCACCGCGAAGACAGTGCCCGGCCCGCTGAAACCGAGGATCACGCCGGTCAACGCCGGCGCGAGGAGCACGCTGAGACTCTCGATCCAGCCCGAGACCACATTCGTCGCCGTCAGCTCGTCCGGCGAGCGGGCCAGAGCGGGCACGAGCGCCGACTGCGTCGGGCGGGTGATCGTGACCGCCGTCGCCGCGACCGCCGCCAGTGCGTAGGCCAGGTACGGCATGTCGGCGACCAACAGGACGATCGCCGTCGCCCCCATCGAAGCCGCCTGCGCGACGTAGCCGAAGACGAGCACCCGCACGGGCGGAAAGCGATCGGCGAGCGCGGAGCCCAAGGGCGCGGCCAACCCGGCCGGCACGAGCTGGATCGCGGCGACGATTCCGGCTGTCGTCGCGCCGCCCTGCTCGTACGCGTAGACGAGCATTGCGATCCAGACGCCCCACTCGGCGCTGTTGAAGCCGACGAATGCCAGCTCGACCCGCCGCAGGTCGCGATTGCGGAAGACGGCGCCGAGGACCCGTGCCGCCCGGCGCACCTACAAGCCCTCGAGCCTCGCCCGCACCGCGCCCCGGATCGTGCGCGCGACCGAAGGAATCGACGCGACGAGGTCGTTCAGGCTCCCGTCCGGAAACTCGAGCACTCTGAGCTTCGTCGTCGCGACCACGGTCGCCAGGCGTGGGTAGGCGAACCCGGCGCCCCAGTCGAGCGCGGCCATCTCGCCGACGAAGTCATCGGGCCCGAGCTCATCGACACGGTTGCCGTCGACAAGCACCTCGGCCGAGCCTTCGAGCACCACGAAGAAGTCTCGAGAGACGTCCCAGGCCTCGATCAACGTCGTCCCGGGCTCGAGCTCGCGGGTCGTCCCGAGCCCGGCTGCCAGGGCAGCCTCCTCCGGGGACAAACCTTGAAAGAGCGGGATGTGCTCGAGGAGTCCAGGGTCGACCCCGCCGACGCGCTCGCCTCGCGGCGCGCGCCTCAGCCACGTCTGCCGGAGGTCGGGGTGACGCTCGTAGGCGGCGACGCCGGGCTCGGCGGCTGCGTCGACCTCCGTGCGCTCGAGGAAGTCGAGCACGCGGTCGACATCCTCGGCCGTGCTCGCGTGACTGAGCACGCACAGCCTGATCGCGTAGCGGCCGCGGACACGGGTGGACGAAACAAGACCAAGCCCGCTCGCCTCGAGCGCGCCGACGAGCCGTTCGTTGAGCCCCTCGAGCTCCTCCTCATCCCCAGCGGCGAACCGGCGCCTGAAGCACACGATCCCGAGTGAGGGCGGCGCCATCGGCTCGAAGGCGTCGCTGACCTCGACCCGCCGCGCGGCGGCGTCGGCCAGGTCGAGCGTTCGCTCGATCGTGCGCCGGAACGCGTCGACGCCGAAATAGCGCAGCGAGATCCAAAGCTTGAGCGCCCGCGTCGTTCGCGTCAGCTGGATGCCCAGGTCGGCGAAGTTGACCTCTGCGTCGCGAACGGCCGAGTCCTTCAGGTAGTCCGGCGTGATCTCGAAGGCCGATCGCAGCGCCGCGGCGTCTCGCACGAGCAAGGCACCGCACTCGAACGGTTGGTAGAGCCACTTGTGCGGGTCGAGCGTGACCGAGTCGGCGAGCTCTAGGCCGCGGAGCCGCTCGCGGCCGCGCTCCGTCAGAGTCGTGAAGCCGCCGTACGCGGCGTCGGCATGCAGCCAGACCTCCCGGTTGCTGCAGAGCTCGGCCAGCTCCGCCAAGGGGTCGATCGAGCCGGTGTTCGTAGCGCCTGCCGAGGCCGAGACGAGCATCGGCTGCCGGCCGGCCCGGAGGTCCGAGTCCATCGCGGCTTCGAGCATGTCGACCCGAATGCCGAACGACGCGTCGGTTGGGATCACCCGCACCTGCTCGGGCCTAAAGCCGAGTATCCGGGCCCCGCGCGCCAGCGAAGAATGGGCCTGGTCCGAGACGTAGATCACCAGTCGCTCCGACATCGGGCCCGCGAGCCGCTCGCGGGCGCAGGCGAGCGCCGCCATGTTCCCGGAGGAGCCGCCGGGGACGAGCACACCGCCGGCCTCGGCCGGGTAGCCGATCCACTGCTTGAACCAGCCCAGCACCTCCAGTTCGACCTGGCTCGGCCCGGCCGATTCCATCCACGAGCCGGCATAGATGTTGCAGGCGCTCGCGATGAAGTCCCCGAGCGCGCCCGGCCAGGTGCCGGACCCCGGGATGAAGGCGAAGAAACGAGGATGGTCGACGCGGCTGCGGAAAGGGAGCACGTCCTCGGCGAGGCGCTCGAGGATCCGCTCCACAGGCTCCGGCTCCTCCGGGGCCGAGCCGCCGAGCCGCGCCTGCATCTCCGCGGGGCTCGCCCGCCTGAGTGGAGGCGCCTCCGCATCGGTCAGCTGCTCGACAAGCGCGTCGACCGTCAGGTAGCCGAGCCGGCGCATCGTCTCGGCGTCGAGCGCGAGCGCATCGCCGCGATGCCTGCCGCGATCCCCCTCCATCCGCCAATCCTATGATCGCTTCGTGCCATTACTCATCTCGGAGGACGCCGTCGCGCGCGGATTGCTCTACGCGACGCTCGTCGGCGCCCTCGTCACCGAGTCCGTGGCGACCTACCTCGGCCAGAAGCGGAGCGAGAACGGACGCGGCGGGCTAGGCGCCTTCGCGGAAAGCGTGCTCGCAACCGTGTTCGGCCGCAGCAGCGGTGGCGAGTCCGCGGACCGCGGGACGAAGCGGCTCGTGATCTGGAGCGCGGCGATCGGGCTCGCGGCCGGGCTGCTGATCGCGATCCATCTGCCCTCGCTCCGCTTCGGCGCCAACACCTGGGCGACGTTCGCCCTCGCGATCGTGCTCGCCTGGCTCGGGATCGCGCTCAGAGTCTGGGCCGTCTGGAGCCTCGGGAGGTTCTTCCAGCGCGAGGTGATGATCCAGGCCGGGCACGTCGTTTGGCGCGGCGGCCCGTACCGGTGGCTCCGCCACCCGGCCTACGCTGGCTCCTTGCTGACGTATTTCGCGTTCGGGCTCGCCTTCGGCAGCTGGGTGAGCGCCTTCGTGGTTGCTGCGATTCTCAGTCTCGCCTTCGTCCGAAGGATCCATGTCGAAGAGGCTGAGCTCTCGCGGGCGCTCGGCGAGCCTTACCACGAGTACGTTCGCGACACCGCAAGGCTCGTACCGGGGGTCTGGTAGGTCTGCGGAGCAGCGAGGAGATCCTCACCGATCCGCCGCCTGCGGCCGCCGATCAGCGAATCGCGTATGGGCCGGAGCCAAAGCAGTTCGGCGACCTGCGCCTGCCGGCGGTCGACCGGCTGCTGCCGCTCGCGGTTGTGATTCACGGCGGCTACTGGCAGGCGACCTACAACCTGATCCATACCGGCCATCTGTGCGAGGCGCTGACCGAAGCCGGGATCGCGAGCTGGAACGTCGAGTACCGCTGCCGCGGCGACGTCGGCGGCCTCTGGCCGGGGGCAGGCGATGACGCGACCGCGGCGGTCGAGTTCGTGGACGAGCTAGCTTCCCGCTATCCCCTCGATCGCGAGCGCGTCGTCATCGTCGGACACTCGGCCGGCGGCCAGCTCGCACTCTTCGCCACCAAGCGGGTTCGGCTACCCGTCGTGGCCCTCGCCGCCTTGTCGAACCTCCGCGACTCCGCCGAGCGGACGGGGCCGGACGGAGCGGTCGCGCGGTTCATGGGCGGGATGCCTTCAGAAGTGGACGAGCGCTACGCGGAAGCCTCGCCGATCGAGCAGCTTCCACTCGGCGTTCGGCAGATCCTCATCCACGGGGACGCCGACACGAGCGTGCCCTACGCCGAGAGCGCCGCCTACGCAGAGGCGGCCGGCGACGAGGCCGAGCTGGTCACCCTGCCAGGGGCCGGCCATTTCGAGCCGATCGACCCGCAGGCGCGCGAATGGCCCCGAACGCTCGGGGCCATTCAGGCGCTGCTTTGAGGCTTAGGGATACGTGGGGTAGGTGTACGTCGGCGGGGGAGGCGGGCTCGAGGCCTTCGCCTTCCCGACCGTCACGACCTTCCAGGTGCCCACGTCCTTGAAGCCGTTGCCCTTGACGTCGCCACGCTTGTGGTCGTCCGCAAAGCGGTAGAGCGGGCCGCCGCGGTAGGTCACCTGGAGCTTGCCGTCAGGCCGCTTGACGGTGCCGAGGCCGGAAACGCCGGTCGGCTTCACGCCTTTGGCGACGGTCAGCGGCTTCCAGAGCGACAGGCAGGCCGCGTCCTTGCAGATGAACTTGCCGTGACGCTCGACGCTGAGCGAATAGAGCGACATGCCCTGCCGATTGACGAGGATCGTCGCATGCAGCGTCTTGCTCTTCGCGGTCATGACCACGCGGGCGCTACCGGCCCCGCTCGCCCCGACCGCGTAAAAGGCGGCCACCAACCCGGCGACAAGGGCGGCTGCTACGAGAAGGCTACGGTTGAGTGCGGTGCTCCTGTGCATCTGAACCTCCTTTGAGGAAAGAGGGGGATGCAGGTAGTACGGGCGGGACCCGTCGCTGGGATGTCTCCCTTCACAAAAGCGCAACATCCGTCAGCGCTGCCTCCGCGTAGGGCCGCTAGGCTCGGGACCGACGATGCTGAAGGGAAGCTGTCAGTGCGGCGGGGTGCACTTCGAGGTCCCCGCCGAGTTCGAGAACATGAGCTTTTGCCACTGCACGACGTGCAAGAAGATCTCGGGCGGCGTCGGCACGGCGAACGCGAGGGCGCGCAGCGATTCGATCCGGATCGTCGAGGGCGAAGAGCTCCTACGGACGTACCAGCCCGACGAGGGATCCGCGAAGACGTTCTGCTCGGCGTGCGGCTCGAACCTGTTCGGCGGCGGCTGGCCGAAGTCGGAGTTCGCGAGCGTCCGATTGAGCGCGATCGACACGCCGTTCGAGGGACGCCCCGTGTCCCACGGCTACGTCAGCTCGGTCGCGCCGTGGGAGACGCTTCCGGACGACGGGCTCGAGCGCCGCTAGACGGCGCGGGCGGGACGGCGGCGCGGCTGGCACTCAGGTGCCAGCCGCTCTCCAGCGGAAATCAGATGATCCGAGAGCCAGCGCCGCGCGCGCTGGTCGCCGTCGCCGTTTCGGGCCTGCGCCCGGAGGAGCGCGGCCCGCTCCTCCGCAATCAGCTTCCGGGACTCAACGTCGTAGAACATGCCGGCCTCCTTCCGTGTGGTATCTTCAGGTCGAATTACTTGACGTCGAGACTGTAACTGACAGATAGCTTGACGTCAAGATACTTTACGTTAAAGTTCCGTTCGCCCCAATGGCCACGAAGACACAGACAGCCGAGCGCGACCACGTCGATCGCTTTCTGGACGACATCCTGGAGCGCTTGCCGATGCTCGATCGCGAGGTCGAAGGCCTCGTCGATCGCATCCACGGTCTCAACCGCAGGTTCCAGCGGGCTCTGGACGAGACGCTCGCCGAGATCGATCTCGACTACGCGGAGTGGAAGCTGCTCGGCCTCCTTTCGCGCAAGGGCGAGGGGTTCCGCAGCTCGCCGGGCAAGCTCGCCAAAATGATGGAGCTCTCGAGCGGAGCGATGACGAACCGCCTCGACCGTCTCGAAGCGGCCGGCTTCCTCCGGCGCCTGCCCGACCCGGACGACCGCCGCGGGATCATGGTGGAGCTGACCGACGAGGGGAAGCGCGTCTACGAGCGCGCCATCGACGTCCAGGGACGCAAGGAAGAGTTTTTCGCCTCGGCACTGAGCAAGTCGGAGCAGAAGCAGCTGAACGCGTTGCTTCGCCGGATCATGCTCGAGTTCGAGCGCGCCGAGGGCGGTCCGCCGTCTCCGGACTGCTGACGGCGGACCAACCCACGATTCGTCAGCGCAGCGCGTATCGAGCCACGCTCGCGCCCGCATCTGGGCTCGTGCGTAGCTGATAGAGCCTCCCGTCGGAGGCGACTCGGAGCGCCGTGATCGGCATCTCGCCGTCGTCGCCGTAGACCGCCTTGCCGTCGACCGAGAATCGGCCGTTGGCACCGCTGACGGTCAGCCGCGTGACGACGTGCTCTCGGCCGATGTCGACTGCCACGACCAGATCGCCACGGACGAACGTCGGCGTCAGCGCTCGATTGGCCAGGGTCATCTGCGTCCGGCTCCTGATCCGCCAGGCGCGCACCACCTTGTGGGCCTTGTCGACAAGGGCGAAATGCACCTCATGCGCCCCGACCTGGCTCGCGAGCAGGTGCATGCCGCCGGCCAGCGGCTCGAACGGCGTGGTTCCGCGTCGCTGTTTCGCGATCGACAATGGCCGGCCCGCAACGCTTGTCAGCGGCGTCCACGCCGCCGGTTTGCCGGCGCCGATGCTGTAGAGAACGCCGCCCGCGCCGATGCGGAGCCCGCTGCCCATGAGCGCGTGAGCCCGCCAGAGCACCTTGCCGCTCGGCTTCAGCGCCCACAGGTTTGCGCCACTGTCGCCGCTCGGCGGCTCGACGTAGACGGCGTACAGGTACACCGTTCCGTCCCTGCCGAGGGCGAAGTCCCGTACATCGAGGCCCTTGAGTGAGACCACGCGTCCCGGTCGAGCAGGATGCCCGGGCTGCCAGACGAGAAACCGGTGGTTCAGCACATCCAGCAGCCAGACCGAGCCGTTCGACGCGACGTCGAAGAGCATCGGCCCTCGCGGCCCGTCGTCGCAGCCGCAGCCTCCGTGCTGCTTGAAGCCGACGTCGTTCGGGCCTGCCTGAGCCACAATCCCGTCGGGTGTTCGCAACTGGCCGTAGCGGTGCGCTCCGAGATCGACCGACAGCCATTTGATCGGCGACGCCGCCGCGGCTCCCGCGAAGATCGCGAGACCGGCGATCGTCAATGCAAGTGCTCTCCGTGCCCTCATGACGACTCCTTTCGTCCGATTGCCCGCAGAGTCGACGAGAGCGGTAAAGCGGCAGCCAAGCATGAGTAAAAGCGTGCGATCATCGCTCGGCCAGTGGAATTTCGCGTGCTCGGCCCGCTCGAGGCAGTCAACGACGGACGACCCATCCCGCTGCCCGCGGCGAAGCCGCGCGCCCTGCTGGGCACTCTCCTGCTGAGCAGCAACCGGGTTGTCTCAGTCGCCCGCTTGATCGACGACCTCTGGGGAGAGGAGCCGCCAGAAACCGCCACGAAGGCACTCCAGGGTTACGTCTCTCAGCTTCGCAAGGCTCTCGGGGCCGATCGCCTGCAGACGCAGGCGCCGGGCTACTCCCTCCGGGTCGAGGACGGCGAGCTCGATCTTGATCGCTTCGAGCGGCAAGTCGGCGAGGGACGGGAGCTACTGGCCGCCGGGGACGCGAAGAACGCGGCCAAGCGGCTCGACGAGGCGCTCGCGCTCTGGCGGGGGACACCCTTCGCGGAGTTTGAGGCCGAGCCGTTCGCCCGCGAAGCCGGGGCGCGGCTCGAGGAGACGCGACTCGCCGCCGTGGAAGATCGGATCGACGCCGACCTCGCTCTCGGCCGCCAGGACCGGCTGGTCTCGGAGCTCGAAGAGCTCGTTGCACGCGAGCCGCTCCGGGAGCGTCCTCGAGGTCAGTTGATGCTTGCGCTCTACCGCTCGGGTCGCCAGGCAGACGCGCTCGAGCTCTACCGGCGCACGCGCGAGACGCTGAACGAGGAGCTCGGGATCGAGCCGAGCCCGGCCCTCAAGGAGCTCGAGCTGCGGATTCTCCAGCACGATCCCGAGCTCGAGGCCGGGCGGATGCCGGTGCAACTGGCCGAGGGCTCGGCACCGAGCCCATCTGGCCGGCGAACGCAGCTGCTCGTCCTCGGCGCGCTTGCAATCGCCGGCATCGCGGCCGTGCTCGCCGTGCTGGCTTTGACCGGCGGGGGCTCCTCGGGGAAGAGCTCCGCCGGACCTGCCGAGCTGCGCTCGTTCGTCGACAAGGTCGAGAACTTTCTCGTCCAGTCCCGCGATGGGCGCCAAACCGTTGCCACGGCTGTTGCCGGTGCGTTCACCTGCAAATTGACGCCGCAGGTCGCGCGCGCACGCCTGGACCAGGTTCAGCGCAACCGGCAGAGCCTGCTGCAGCAGGCCGCGGCGCTCGCGGTGCCAGACACCGAGCAGGCCTTGCGCGTCTCGGACCTGCTGCAGCAGTCCGTGCACGCCTCGTTCACCGCAGACGGGCACTACAGCGACTGGCTGGCCGCCCGCAAGCGCTGCGGCCCTCCCGACCGCAGCCCCGAGCTCCTCGCGGCCAGTGCGGCCGACCGCACCGCGACGAGGACGAAGCGGGCGTTCGTGGCCGCCTTCGATCCCCTAGCGCGGCGGTTCGACCGCCGCGTGTGGAAAGCAGGCGACTTCTAGCAGCGCGTGCGGATCGCGAGCACGTTGTTCGCGAACCAGCGCCCGCGGCGGCCGATCCCATGTCGTTGCACGCGCCCCGGTCCCGTGTACCAGGCCGCGAGGGCCTTCTGGGTGCTCCCGAAGCTCCGCAGCAGGTGGCGTAGATAGACGAGGCCGACCCGCACCTGTCCCTCGACGTCCCGTGAGTAGCGGCGATCGGCGAGGACATGCTCGACGTAGCGCCAGGTCTCGGGTTGCACCTGGAAGACGCCCCAGGCGCCGGTGCTCGAGGTCAAGCCGGGCTGGTGGCCCGACTCCATCCAGGCGAGCGCGCAGGCGAGGCGGCCGTCAACGCCGTAGTAGCGGGACCAGCGGTCGATCTGCCCACGCACCTGAGCCTGCGCTCCGAGCCTCGTCAGCCGGCCGCGGGTCCGGTTCAGGCTGGCGATCGTCTGGGCGCCGACGATTCCGTCGGCCTTCAGGCCGGCGCCCCGCTGCGTGCCGAGAACGGCGGCCTCGGTGACCGGGCCGAAGATCCCGTCGAGCGAGACGAAGACCCCGTTCCGTCGTAAGAGGAACTGCAGCTCGGCGACGTCCCAGCCGTGCCGTCCGCGGCGGAGGAGCCGTCTGCCGAGCTCGTGCCGGGCCCAGCGGCCCATCGCCTTTCTCGTCACCGGACCGGCGACCCCGTCCGGCGTCAAGTGATGACGGCGCTGGAAGCGCTTGGTCGCCCGACGGGTTTGCGGCCCGGCGACCCCGTCGAAGGGCCCCTTGTAAAAGCCGCGCTGAAAGAGCGCGAGCTGGAGCGCGGCCACCTTCGGCGAAGCGGACCGTGCCTGCGCTGCAAAGGCGAGTGATGTGGCTGCCAGCAGCGCCAGGATGCAGGCGCGACGGCGCATGAGACGGACCCGATTCCAGCTTCGAGCGGACTTTCCTCCCCGCCGGAGCTATAGGATCCTCGCCGTGTCCACCCCAAGTAAGGACCTGCTTCGAGGCGTCTCCCTCTTCGCAGAGGCAGACGAGGCGTTTCTCGACCGCCTGAGCGGCGAGTTCATCGAGCGGACATATGAGCCCGGCGAGACGATCGCGGAGGAGGGAGAGGCCGGCCGCACCTTCGTTGTGATCGAGAGCGGCGAGGTGACCGTGACCGTCCACGGCCAGGACGTCGGCAAGCTCGGCCCCGGCGAGTCCTTCGGGGAGATGGCCCTGATTGACAAGTCTGCGCGAAGCGCGACCGTCAAGGCCGAGGGTGAGGTGCACGGGTACCAGCTGCCGGTCTGGAGCTTCCGTCCGATCGTCGAGAGCCATCCCGAGATGGCCTGGGCACTGCTCGAAGCGCTGGCGCAACGCGTCCGCGTGGCGGAGTCGCGCACCTAGGCGTCGCTTGCGATGCCGCCAAGAGGCCGTGGTGGCTTTGCCGACGCGGCCGTTCGACCCGGTCGATTGGATCGAACCGGTTTGATCTCGTCGGACCGGCTGGGGGTACGCTGTCGGCTATGTGCCGAAACATCCACACGCTCTTCAACTACGAGCCGCGCGCGACCGACGAAGAGGTTCAGGACGCGGCGCTCCAGTACGTCCGCAAGATCAGCGGCTTCACCAAGCCTTCGCAGGCGAACGAGGAAGCCTTCGCGAAGGCGGTCGACGAGATCGCAGCATCGACGCGGCGGCTGGTCGACAGCCTCGTGACTACGGCGGCGCCGAAGGACCGTGAGGTCGAGGCCGAACGCCGTAAGGCGCGGGCGGCCGAGCGGTTCGCAGCGGCTTAGCTACGCCGGCTTCGTCGACGCGTACGACTGTTCCCAGCCGACGTTGACCAGCATTGCGCCGACCTCGCGGACGGCGAGGGCGATCTCGAGGCCGATCTCACGGATCGCCTCGGTCTCGCGTGCAGTCGACGGGTTCTCACGCAAATCCTGAAGCAGTTGCTCCAGCCGCTCGATCTCGGCGAAGTTTCGCCGCTCGGGGCTGTTATCGGACATCGATCGGCTCGACTGTGGGCTCTGCCTCTTCCGGTTCCGCCTGCTCGGTGATGACGGTTTCGGGATCGTTGCGGGCCGCCGCAGCCGCCTGTTTCTTCTCTCGCTTCAAGCGCCGCTTCTCCTCGACGGCGTGCTCACGATTCCGCTTCGCCATCGTCTGTTGTCGCTTATTGGATTTGGAGCTCATGAACCTCCTTCGGGTTAGCGGGTGCGAATACCCCGGCTGCGCAGCCGTGCGCGTCGGCTCGATTCCTCCGGCACGAACGTGACGTTCTCGGCCTGTCGCTCGCCGTCGAGCTCGGTGACCTCGAACGAGACGACGGTATGGGCGCAGCGCCCTTGCGGCCGCTCACCTTCTGCGAACCCGGGGCCGAGGACCGAGAGTCGTTCGCCTTCGTCGGTGAGGATGAAGCCGAGATCCTTGACCTCGTTGAACCAAAGCATCTTGCCGCGCATAGGACCTTCCTTTCGCGACTCTTGGAGGGCGGCGCGCGCCGGTCTCCCGGCACGCGCCCGATTTCCCTTACGCGTTCAGTTCAACGACGTTCTTCGCCTCCGGGCCCTTTTCGCCCTCGGCGGCGTCGTACTCAACCTTCGCGCCCTCGGTCAGTGACTTGAAGCCGTCACCCGAGATCGCGGTGTGGTGGACAAAAAGATCCTTGCCCTCGTCCTCGGGAGCGATGAAGCCGTATCCCTTGGAGTCGTTGAACCACTTAACTGTTCCGGTCGCCATAAAAAAACACCTCCTCCTACCATTCACGAACGGTAGGTGGGAGGCGTATTGCCGACCAAATACTCGCTCTGTCTTGGTCTCAGAGTAGCACCCGCCCCTTTTTCAGCCCTTGATTGCGACCGCTTCGATCTCGACCATGGCTTCGGGACTGAAGAGGGCGCTCACCTGGACGAGCGTGCTCGCCGGTGGCCGTTCCGTGTCTACGTATTCGTCCCGAATCGCCCGCACGGTGGCGAGCTCCCCGATGTCGGTCAGGAAGTAGTTGAGCTTGACGACGTCGCTCCAGCCCGCGCCGGCCGCTTCGAGCGCCGCGCTCAGGTTCGCAAAGACCTGGCGCGCCTGAGCCTCGAAGTCGCCCTTGCCGACGAGGTCCCCGTCGGTGTTGAGAGGAACCTGTCCGGAGATGAAGATGACCCGGCTTGCCGCGGCATCGACGATGTGGCTGTAGCCGAACGGCGGCGACATCGTCCCCGGCGAGAGAAAGCGCTTCTCGGACATGCGGCGATGCTAGCCGCTCCTTAACGGAACTTTTGCAGCGAGCCCTCGGCGCGCTGACAACTCGGGCGTAGCGTCCGCGAAGCCAAGCCGTCACCTGAAAGGCGCCGCCATGTCGAGGTTTCTGCCTGTCGGGAAAGGTGTCAAAGGAGCAGCCGGGTTCTTGCTCGCGGCGATTCCGGCGCTCGGTGCCGTCCTCACGGGGCTCGCAATCACCGGTGGCCTGGTCGGCCACATGGCTCGTGATCATCCGCTTGCGACCTACGGCGCCTTTGGGCTCGCCGTGCTCGCCATCTTCGCGGGCTCCGTCGCCGCTTTTGCGCTGCGGGACGGGTCGCCCGAGGAGGGGGTGGCCATCTATTCCGGCCTCGGCCTCGTCGTGCTCAGCCTCCTGTTCGGCGTCTACGCGGGCGTGCAGACGTGGGGCGACCGCGCCCAGCCGAGCATCACACTGACGCCGAAGGCGGGCCAGACCGTGGCGGTCACCGTGCACGGTGCCGGCCTGCGCTCGAGCGACCACATCGTCGTCGAGGTGGAGCAGCTCGTGCGGGCGCCGAACGACGGGGGCCGGCTAATCTGGAAGCCGGGGCAGCCGCTTTACGGCGCCTCGCTCGGCCCCGACGGTGACGGTGAGATCTCCTACACCGTCGACGTCCCGCTCCCCGCGGGCGACTACGACGACCTCGGCGCGCGTGCCTGGGTCGGCTCAGAGCCGAAGCCCTGCTACTCGAGGGGGAACACGACCGGCTGCGTCCGGATCCATGTGCCGAGGCAGCAGGAGCGGCCGCAGCTGGCCGTCTCGTGGGAGACGTACGTCCGGGCGCCTCGGCTGCTCGTCCACCTGTCGGCGAAGAACCTGCCCCAGCGCCCGTCGCGGTCGATGACGCTCCGCGTCTTCGGCCTTGCCGCGGACGGCTCGCGGCGGATGCTGGCCGAGTGGTCGCTCGCGCCGAATGCCGAGGGGGAGTTCGACCGCCGGCTGGCCGTGGTCGTCGGGCACGCGTTCGCCGACGTGTGCGTGGTCGCGAGCACGTCGAAGCTCGCCCCCGCGTGCCCGGCGCCGGCCGAGGACGGCACCGTGTGGTCGGAGCTCGCAGTTCCGGCCGCTGCTTAGCCCACACGTTTTTAGGGTCAGGCACCCGGACATGTCCGGGTGCCTGACCCTACAGCGGTCTCAGGCTGCGGCTCGCGCGCGACGGCGCTCGAAGCGCTCGATGCGGCTGCCGCGGTTGACGCTTCGCTCCACGCCCGTGTAGACGGGGTGGCACTGCGAGCAGGTCTCGACCTGGATCGAGGCGCGCGTCGAGCGCGTCTCGAAGGTCGCGCCGCAGTTGACACAGCTAACGGTTGTTGCCGTCAGCTCGGGATGGATTCCGTTCTTCATCGCTTTCCTTTCATTAAGCGGCGAGCGGAAGCTCGTCCGAGTCCTCCGGCGCCAGGCCGGCGAGCAACTCGGTGAGCTTCTTCATCGCCCCGGTCTCGAGCTGCCGGACGCGCTCGCGCGTCAGGTGCAGCTCGCGGCCGATTGCCTCGAGGGACTGGGGGTCGCCGTCGAGCCCGAACCGGAGCTCGAGGATTCGCGCCTCGCGCTCGGGGAGCTGGCCGAGGGCTTCTCGCACCGCGCGGGCGCGGAGGGCATCCTCTGCGACGGCCTCGGGACTGTCCGCGTTCTCGTCCGCGAAGAGATCTCCGAGCTCGCTGTCGTCCTCGCCCACCGGCGAGTTCAGCGATGCGCGTGCCTCCGCGACCGAGAGCGCCTCCTCGACGTGCTGCAGCTTCAGGCCCGTCGCCTTGGCGAGCTCCTTGTGCGTCGGCTTGCGGCCGAGCGTCGTCTCGAGCGTGCGCGCATGACGGTTGAGCGTCTGCCGGCGCTCGTGCACGTGGGTCGGGACGCGGATCGTCCGCGCCTGCCCCGCGACCGAGCGCTGGACGGCCTGGCGAATCCACCAGGTCGCGTAGGTCGAGAACTTGAAGCCCTTCCGCCAGTCGAACTTCTCGACCGCGCGGTTGAGGCCGATGACGCCGTCCTGGATCAGGTCGCCGAACGGCACGCCGTGCCCGCGGTAGCGCTTGGCGACGTGGACGACGAGGCGCAGATTGCTGTTGATCATCCGCTCCTTCGCCGCGCGATCGCCCCGCTCGACCCGCTTTGCGAGCGCGACCTCTTCCGCCGCGGTCAGCAGCGGGTAGCGGCCGATCTCGTTCAGGAACATCTGCAGCGAGTCGGCGGACGCCGGCAGTGCGTCTGCCTCGTAGACCTGCTCCTCGGCGAACTCCTCGTCGCTCTCTTCGAGCAGGGTCTGAATTTCAGGGGTTTCCAAAATCGTGCTGATGGTGCTTCCTTTCGCTAGTCGGAAGGACGGAGCGGCTTTGTCGCCGAGGGGAGGGGCTTAGTACGCCGCTTCCGTCCACCTATTAGAACGCTTGGAGGCGTCCTTGCATTCCGACTTACGAAGCGGGTTCGGGCTCCGCGGCACCATGCGCGGCTCCGGCCGGTTGAGCCGCCGGCCGCAGCAGCCCAGCGCCGATCGCGGCCGCGCTGAGAGCGAAGATCGCGCCGATCAGGAAGGCGAGGTGGTAACCACCCGTGAGGGCGGCGAGCTCGCTTTCGCCCGCGGACCGCAGGCTGCTCGTCCGTGACGCCGCGACGCTCGCCAGTACGGCCAGGCCCAGGGCGCCGCCCATCATGAAGGACGTGTTGACGAGGCCCGAGGCAAGCCCGGCCTCGCTCGGCTCGACGTCGCCCATGGCGGCCAGCAGCAGCGGGTTGAAGGCCATGCCCGCGCCGATGCCGATCAGGATCATGCCGGGGAGCACGTCCACGACGAAGTTGCCGTCGACGGGAACCCGGGCGAAGAGGAGCAGCCCGATCGCGGCGAGCGAAAGCCCGACGCCGAGCGGCTTCCTCAGGCCGAAGCGCATCACGAGCTTGGCCGAGAGGCCAATCGAGAAGGCGCCCATGATGATGTTCGCGGGCAGGAACGCCAGCCCGACCTGCAGCGGGCTGTAGTGGAGCACGAACTGCAGGTAGAGAGCCGAGAGGAAGAAGACCGCGAACATCGCCGCCGCCCAGAGAACTCCCGCGGTGTTGGAGACCGCGACGTTGCGAAGCTTGAAGAGCCTCAGTGGCACGAGCGGCGCGCTCACCCTCGCCTCGATCGCGAGGAACATGCAGAGGAGGGCGACCGCGATGCCCAGCAGGCCGAGCGTCTCCAGCGACGTCCACCCATTCTGGTTGCCGTTGACGATCGCGTAGACCGCCAGGATCAGCGCTCCCGTGACCGTGACCGCCCCGGCGACGTCGATTCGCTCGCGGCGCTCCACGCCCGCGTCGGGCGGGAGGAGCCGTAGCGCGAGGACGACGACGAGGATCCCGATCGGGACGTTGATGAGGAAGATCCAGTGCCAGCTGATCGTGTCGGTGATGACGCCGCCGAGCACGACACCCAGGCTGCCGCCGCCTGAGGCGACGAAGCCGAAGACCCCCATGGCCTTCGCGCGTTCAGCCGGCTCGGTGAACAGCGTCATCATCAGCGAAAGCGAGACCGCG
>Ga0307307_10000131_pt1 | contig 15454 bp, 18 predicted proteins | sample ER_DNA_194_FD_194505 | JGI IMG/M metagenome (GOLD analysis project Ga0307307, IMG submission 194505) | Bulk soil microbial communities from the East River watershed near Crested Butte, Colorado, United States - ER_DNA_194 | ecosystem: Environmental > Terrestrial > Soil > Floodplain | place...
GCACTGGGTGGGTGCCTTGATCACCAGCGCCTCGATGATCGGGACGCGTGGGGTGACCCCGGTACGCGCGCTGATCAACGAGGCGGCAACGCTCATTCCGGCGGATCGGTTGGCGCTGTGTCTCGTTGTGGCGTCGGGAACCGACACCCTGCATGCCGCCGCCTTCGGCACTCCGGAGGATGCCTGGGCCGCGTGCGCTGAGATTGCAGCCGAAACCCATGTCACCTACCTCGACGCTCCGGTACGCCGGGTGCTGTCGATCATGCCGACCAAGTATGAGGACATCTGGACCGCCGCCAAAGGCTTCTACAAGCTGGAGCCGATCGTCGCCGACGGCGGCGAAGTGATCATCTACGCTCCGCACATCACGCAGGTGTCGGTGATGCATCCCCAGATCACCGAGATCGGCTATCACTGCAGGGACTATTTCCTCGGCCAGTGGGACCGCTTCAAGGACCGGCCGTGGGGCGATTTGGCGCACTCAACCCACCTTCGCGGACAAGGCACCTGGGATCCCGATCATGGTGAACGGGACCGGGTCACGGTCACCCTCGCGACGGGCATCCCCGAGGAGATCGTTCGGTCGGTGAACCTCAACTATCTTGACCCGGACACAGTCGACATCGCCGCGTACGAGGCGGATCCGGATACCTTCGTGGAACCGCACGCCGGCGAGGTTCTCTACCGCTTGCGGAGCCCAGGATCCGGCGCCGGAGGAGGCGAACCGGACGGCCGACAACCCTCACCATCCGGTCTGGACGGCTGACAGCTTCTCAGACCTTGATCATTCAGGAGCACGCCAGCGTTCCCAGGCGGCCTGACGGCTCGTTCCCGCAATATTCGCCACCTGTGACCACGAGCTCTCATGGGCCAGGGTACGGGCGGCCAAGCCAAGAGACTCTCCCACCAGGCGGGTCAGTTCCAGCAGATACCCGAAGGCGGCCGGGTCCTCACTTTCCGCGAGCAGGCGAATGCTTGCCTGTGCGAGATCGGCCAAGTCGCTCGGTGTCGCGTGAGCGAGATCCTCCCGGTTCCACATAGAGCAAGGTTGTGAAACTGCGGCGCATCGGTCAAGTCGGCTGGCGGCTGTCGCGTTCGGGGAGTCGAATCGAGTCGGGCTGTCAAACCATCACATGACAGGTCGCACTACTGTCGGGGTGATTCCAAGAACTGAAAGGGGAACCGGCCGTGACGATCTCGGAGACGATCCCGCTCAGCCGCAATGAGGACTGGACCGTGGAACGAGCGGTCGCGGCCGTGTCGGACAAACTCAGCGGGGTGCAGCGGCTGGGCGTTGCCTTCTCTGGTGGCGTCGACTCGTCCCTGTTGCTTGCGCTCGCCGCGCGGGCTCTTGGCGAGCAGCGGGTTGTTGCGTTGCTCGGGGTCTCGCCGAGTCTGGCGGCCGAGGAACGTAAGGCGGCGCATGACGTCGCGCGCCAGATAGGCGTAATGATCATCGAAGTGGTAACCCATGAAGATGATCATCCGGAGTATCGAGCTAACGGCCCGGACCGGTGCTTCTACTGCAAAGACGAACTGTTCGGCCGCATTGATGATGAGGTGATCGAGCGTTACGGGCTGGATGCGATCGCGTACGGAGAGAATGCCGACGATGCCCGACGGCCGGACCGACCAGGTGCCCGCGCCGCGGCTGATCACCACGTCCTCCGGCCCCTCGCTGAGGTGGGCATGACCAAGCTTGCGGTGCGTACGGTGGCGCGAGCGTTGAGATTGCCAGTGGCCGACAAGCCTGCGGCGCCCTGCCTCGCGTCTCGAATTCCGCACCACCATCCCGTGACGCCAGCCAAGCTAAGCCAGATCGAACGCGCCGAGTCAGCCCTGCGACAGTTGGGATTCGGCGACTTGAGAGTTCGGCATCACGACGAGGTCGCGCGGGTCGAGTTGCCTCCCGCTGATCTTGTTCGGGCGGTCGTTGATCCGCTCCGTACCCAGATGCTGGCAGCTGTCCGCGGCGCTGGTTTCCAATTCGTCACGGTGGATCTTGCAGGCATCCAGTCCGGCGCCTTCACGTTGCAACTGCTGAGTTCTGATCATGACTGAGTCCGACAGCGCGGGCTCGGCTGTCGACGCCTTTGCTCAACTTGATCATGAGCGTACGAAGCGCCGCGGTTATCCGGAAGCCGTCTATTGCACGGGAAAGACTCCGGAGCAGCTCGGCATGATCGCCGCTTCGGTACGAGATCAACCGTACGTGACGCTGTTCACGCGGGCGAACAAGGAGCATGCCGCAGCGATCTTGGCGGAGCTTCCCGGTGCCTTTCATGATCAAGATGCTCATCTGCTGGCCTGGCCGGCCAGGATCCCCGACGCTACGGGGGGCCTCGTGGTGGTACTTGCCGCCGGAACCTCCGATCTGCCGGTTGCCAAGGAGGCGCAGCTCACGGCCTGCTATCTGGGGCGGCCCACCGAGCTGATCGTCGATGTCGGTGTCGCCGGCCTGCACCGAGTCCTGAGCCGCCTGGACGTGCTGCGGCAGGCCCGCGTGGTCATTGTCGCCGCGGGCATGGATGGCGCCCTACCGAGCGTGGTCGCGGGACTTATCGCCGCGCCTGTCGTGGCATTGCCTACCTCGGTGGGGTACGGCGCTGCTTTCGATGGACTGGCTGCTTTGCTCGCCATGCTCAACGCGTGCGTGCCTGGTGTGGCGGTGGTCAATATTGACAACGGCTACGGCGCTGGTCACCTCGCAGCTCAGATCGCGGCGCCGTGAGCACCCCCAGGCAGCTATGGATCGATGCCTCAGCGGGGATTGCCGGAGACATGTTGTTGGGCGCCTTGATCGACGCCGGTGCGGATCTGGCCGTCGTACAGAGTGCCGTTGACGCGGTGATCGGTGAGTCAGTCAGGTTGGGCTGCGAGTCTGTGACCCGTGCCGGGCAGCACGCGAACAGCCTGTCCGTCGAGGTGATCACTCAAGATGTTGCGGTACGAGAATGGCGCACGATCGCCCAACTCATCGCTACCGCTGACCTTGCCGCACCAATCCGCGATCGGGCGTTGGCATGTTTTGGGCGGCTTGCCGAGGCTGAGGCGAGGGTCCATCATCGACAACTTGATCAGGTGCATTTCCACGAGGTTGGTGCGCTGGATTCGATTGCCGACATCGTCGGAGTCGCAGCAGCACTGCACGCACTCCACATCGAGCGGATCAGTGCGAGTGCGGTAGCGGTGGGATCCGGACGGGTACACGGCGCTCATGGTGATCTTGGTGTGCCGGTGCCGGCCGTCGTTGAGCTCGCGACTGGCTGGAAGATCTTTGCCGGAGGATCGGGCGAACTCACCACGCCGACCGGAATGGCCTTGCTATCGGCCATGGCATCCCGCTGCGAAGATCTACCGCTGCTCACGCTGCAGGCTTCTGGGGCTGGAGCGGGCAGCCGAGACACGCCAGGGCGACCCAACGTGACACGAGTCCTGATCGGTGAACTCGTTGCCCACTCAACCGAGGATCCCTCGGATGCGGCCGTACTGATCGAGGCCAACATCGATGATCTTGATCCACGGCTCTGGCCGGGTGTGTTGACCAGCTTGCTGAGCGCCGGCGCCGCCGACGCGTGGTTGATCCCAATCACCATGAAGAAGGGTCGGCCAGCACACACGCTGACCGTCATGGCACAGCCGGACCAGGCGCCTCGGCTTCGGGAACTGGTGCTCCGTCAGACCAGCACCATCGGCGTGCGGGAGACCGCCGTACGCAAGACGGCCCTGCCTCGGGGCTGGATTGATCTCGAGGTCGCCGGCTCCCAGCTGCCCATCAAGATCGCGCACCGCGACGGGACCATCTGGCAGGTGACGCCTGAATTCGACGAACTGGATCGCGCGGCGGCTGCCCACGGCATGTCACCTCGAGCGCTGCTCGAGGTAGCCACGGCGACAGCGGCTGCAGCTGGGCTGGTGACCGGCGCGCCGGTGCCCGACGGGCTGCGTGCCAGCCGAGGCTAGCCTGCTCAGCGTCCTTGACGCATGGGTCGATGCAACGGCACCGGTATAGGAGAGTCGTCCCTGATTTTGCATCTCTATTGAGCCCGTGAACCCGCTTTCGCGGCCATTTCAGCTCAACCGTGATGCGTTTTCAGGGGTCTGAGTCGAGACCGGCCCTAACTGCCAATCTCGGTGAGGTCGAGCTGAGCGATCCGTTCGGGGTCGGCGAGGAAGTCGATCTCGGCGATCTTTCCGTTCTTGACCGTGACGGCGGCGATCGAGAACGGCCGCCCATGGAGGAAGCTGACGATTCCGGCGGCGCCGTTGATCAGTGCGCGTCGCATGGTCAGGTCCACCTGCGACCACAGCAGTGCCTGGCTGGCGACGGTTTCCGCGCCGCGGAGGTGCTGCGACAGGCCGGTAGGGCCGCCATCGGCCCGGAGCACGACATCAGGGTCGAGAACGGCGACGAGCGCATCGAAGTTACCCTCCCGGGCCGCAGCCAGGAACGCCTCGACGACCTCCCACTGGGCGGTGAGATCGCCCTCCGGGACCGGATCTGCACCCCGTACCCGGCGGCGCGCGCGGCTGGCGAGCTGGCGCGTCGCCTCGGGTGAGCGCTCCATGATCACGGCGATCTCCTCAAACGGCACCGCGAACATGTCGTGCAACACGAAGGCCAGTCGTTCGGACGGAGTCAGCGTCTCGAGCACGACGAGAAGCGCCAGGCCGACCGAGTCGGCGAGCAGCGCCTGGTGCTCGGGATTGCTGCTATCGGCGGGGTCGATGATCGGGTCAGGCACGTACACCTCGAGCGGCTGCTCACGCCGCGTTCTGCGCGAGCGGAGCATGTTCAGTGCGACGCGCGCGACAACCGTCGTCAGCCAGCCGCCAAGGTTTTCGACCTCGCTCGTATCGGCGCGGCTTAGGCGCAGCCAGGCGTCCTGGACAGCATCGTCAGCCTCGCTGAGCGAGCCGAGCATCCGGTAGGCGACCGCCCGCAGATGTGGCCGGTGATCTTCGAATTGAAGGGCGAGCCATTCCTGCTGATCCATGTCACATTCCTCCCACGCAGCGTGTCACAGAAGTAGACCCGCGTGATCCGCGGGATGTGACAGAAGAGAAGGAAGAGGAGAGGGCACGATGCGTGTTTTCGTCACCGGAGCGAGCGGCGCCCTCGGCAGCCGGCTCGTTCCCCAGTTGATCGACGCAGGCCACGAAGTCGTCGGTACCTACAACTCGCCGGCAAGCGCAGAGCTGCTGCGGACGCTGGGCGCCGAGCCGTTGCTGGTCGACCTGCTCGACGTACGCGCGGTGCGCAAGGCCGTGCTTGATAACGAACCCGAGGCGATCGTGCACGAGGCGACGGCGCTTGGGAAGGCGAAGTTCGGCCGGAACTTCGACAAGGCATTTGCCATGACCAACCAACTGCGCACGAAAGGCACCGACGCGCTGTTGGCGGCCGCACGAGAGGCGGGCGTACGCCGGTTTGTCGCCCAGAGCTTCGCCCCCTACCGGTACATCCGCGCTGGCGGTCCGATCAAGACCGAGGACGATCCACTGGACCCGACGTCACCGCCACACACCCAACAGGGCTGGGCGGCAATGGCCCATCTCGACGAGGCGGTCACCGACTTCGGCGGAATCGCTCTGCGCTACGGCGGCTTCTACGGCGCTGCCAACGACGGCTGGGCCGAGCTCGTGCGTAAGCGGATGTTGCCGATCATCGGTGACGGCGGCGGCTACATCTCGTGGATTCATCTCGAGGACGCCGCAGCGGCAACCGTCCTGGCGCTCGAGCACGAGGGGCCGGAGATCTACAACATCGTCGACGACGAACCTGCGCTGGTGCGCGAATGCCTGCCCGTGCTTGCCAAGTCTCTAGGTGCCAAGCCACCCCGGCACCTCCCGGTCTGGCTCGCGCGGCTGGTTGCCGGTGAGGCAGCAGTGGTCATGGCTACTGAGGTTCGTGGTGCCTCCAACGCGAAAGCCAAGCGCGAGCTGGGCTGGACGTTGCGCTATCCGAGCTGGCGTACGGGCTTCCCGGCCGTCTACTCGCCACTCACTGTGGCCGCCTGACCGAAGCCTCATGCAGCCCACGGACAAGCGGCTCGGATGGATTCGGTACGAGCCCTAGTCGCGGCTAGGTCGGGGAGCGGGGATCCGGTGGGGCGCCTGTACTGGCTTTGCGTGGTAGGTGGCGAGGGTGTCAGCCAGGGCCTGCTCGACCGGCGTGGCATGCGCACCTAGGGCGTTGGCGATCTTGGTGCTGTCCACGATGAACGGCTCGGCGAACTGGTACTGCATCTCGAGCAGCTCCCGCACAGTGCGGTTGGTCAGTGCGGCGAGGCGAAGGAGGAGGGGAGGTACCTGACGGACTCGGGCCGGTGACGCGCCGGCCTGCTGAAAGGCAAGTTCGCACAGTTGCCGGGTGGTGCGAGTGTCTGGGTCGTTGGGCAGGTGCCACACCTGGCCGGGCGCGTTGGGATGTTCGCCGAGAACGGCGAGGGCTTCGCCGATGTCAGGGATGTAGGTGTAGGTGTGTGGCTGGTCGGGGTCGCCGAGGACCTTGGCGGTCTTCCCAGCTAAGGCGGCGGGAAATAGCCGGTCGCCGAGGTTGGATTGGGCGCCGCCGCGCGGGCCGAAATAGTCCGAGGCACGTCCGATGGCGACCGCCACCTTGCCGGCTTGGTGGGCGGTGAGGAGTTCGGTGGCCATCTGCGCGCGGAGTTTCCCTTTCGTGGTGTGTGCGGCGTAGTCGCGGTTCTCGGTTAGTGGCCGGCCAGCCGGGCGGCCGTACATGTAGACGTTCTCCATGCTGACCAGCCGGGCTTTGTGGGTTTGCGCGGCGGCGAGCACGCCGGCCTGCAGGGCTGGGAATTCCTCCACCCAACGCGAGTAGGGCGGGTTGAGGGTCTGATAGACGACGTGGGCTCCGCGGGCGACATCGATGGTGAACCTTGAGTCGGCGGCGTCGCCCCCGATGATCTCGACCTCCTCGGGTACGGGGGCGGAGCCGGAGCGGTTGATCATCTTTACCGTTTCACCACGACGGAGCAGAGCATCGAGGGTGGCGAGGCCGATAGCACCAGTGCCGAAGATGACATGACCCGCGGTGCGGCTCATGAGTTGCTCATGACTGCGGCGTCGACTGGAGCTGTGCCGGCCGGTCTGCGCACGGGCAGGAGCCCCTGCAACAACAACCCGGAGAGGGCAGAGAACGTCACAGCCCCGCTTGCTCCGAATATGGTGAACTGCTCGTCAACGGGAATTCCAGCGAGGGTGGTAACAATCCAGCCGAGCGCCCAAAGGATTGGTATCGCAACGGCCCACCACCAGCGTCGTTTGGTTTGAGCTGGTAGCGCCAGAGTCTGAGCGACGCCGAGCATCACACCGCTGACTGCACCCATGACAGCGAGGTCGGCAAGCGAGGTCCGGAAGCCGACGATTGTCGCGCCGAGCAGCAGCCCTAGTCCCATGCCCAGCGCCGTAGCCAGGATCCAGGGTGCAGGCCTGAGGCGGCCTCGGCTGACCAACCATTGGCCGGCGCCGATGACGGCACCGGTGATGAGGCCGCCCACTAGGGCGGCGATGGGGCTGTCGACGCGACCGGCGACAGTGCGACCGGCAACGCCGGCGATCGGGAAGGCGAGAAATCCGGCAGTCCAGAGCAGCCACGACACCATGAACCCGTGTCGGCGTGGGGTCGAGGCGGTCATGAGGTCACCGGAGTGTCACCGGAGGGCACGGACTCGGTTGTTGCCGCGCGGGAACGGGAATGGCGGAGGATGAGGATCGCGAAGATCACCAACCAGACGCTCCAGATGACGTAGCCGATGAAGTTGGCGAGGCCGACCACGGGTAGCTGTAGCGGATCCAGGACACCAGCGAGGATGAGGACCGCGGACACTGCTCCGAGTGCTGTGAACCAGCGCGGGGCGATCGTTCGATCCAGGGCGATCAGGACCAGCAGTGTCCAGGCGGCGGTCAGCAGGTAGCCGAGGGTTTCGCCGACGACGGTGCCGAGGATGCGGTGGGCCAGCAGGAATGAGTCGCGGGCCGCGGCGGCGGTGGCGGGGTCGCTGCTCGTCGCATCGGCTGCGAATCCGGGTACGAGCAGGGGCCAGCGGGCAAGGCCGATGACCTGGACTGCGGCGGCGGCGATTCCCACCGGCACCGCGATCCTCATCGCGCGACGGGTCGAGAGTCGCCCGACGCCGATGGCGATGGGGATGAGCAGGGCTGCGGAGAGGGCCATCACTGTGAACCATCCAATGACGGCCGTTTGCGATGCCCGGAAGGCAGCAAGAATGTCGTCGACCGGCTCGCCCAAGACGTCTGGGTAGTTGAAGACCATTCCGAGCACGGTGAATGCGGCGTTGGTCAAGACAGCCGCAGCGATCAGCAGGATCGCGGTCAACTTGTTACTCATGATCTTCTCCCTACGGCCGACACCGCCGACTGTGGATGCGCCAACAAAGCGTCAGGATCGAGATGGTGATCTTGCTCGGCCTCACCACGGCTGAAATTCTTCCGACTGCCCCTGATAAGTAGCCAGAAGATCAGGGCGACTTCACCGACGAACGTGAACTGCCCGATGCTGATCGATGGGCCCGGGACGAGCACTGCGACGAACCCGTCGGCGATATATCCCAGCCCAGCGATCACAAGCAGGATGCCGAAGACTTTCGCCATGAAACCGGATCGGTACGCGAGGTAGCCGATCAGCAGCAGATGAACGCCGAAGATGATCAAGCCAACGAGCCAGATCGTGCCGTACGCGTCAATTGCGCGCAGCGCCTGGTTTGGATCGTCCAGGAGCCCGAGTGCGATCACGAGCTGAATGATGGCCACCAGGTAGACGGCCGCATAGGCGACTCGGAACCATGCGGCGGTGATCGAGAGGCTTCGGTTCACGGGCTCGAACAGTCTCAGCAGCGCTGCCGCCACGACGATGTCGAGTATCGCGACGAGGATCAGGCTGGCGGTGCCCCACCGGAACAGCGCCTCGGAGTTAGAGATGTCGATTGCGGTTTTCGCCGCGTCTCCCGGCGTAACGAGAGGCTGGATGGCCACGAAGTTGCCGAAGGCAGCTAGAACGGCCATCAACGCGAGTGCTAGCCCGGCAATGAGGCTGGCCGTTCGCAGCGACCGGGTGTCGTGATTCATCGTGGTTGGTCCTTAGATTTTGGGTGCAAATGGTGACACTGGCTTTCCATCCATCGGCCCGCTCATGATGTGTTCGATGTTCGCGCTCCTTCGGCTTCACTGACTGAGCGCGCACCATCCGAGCGCCACGGATCTCCCTGCTTGGTCACGTAGTGCGCGACCACATAGCGCCAGGGAATGACGGCGAGTGGGATCACTACCACGAGGCACGCGTAGAACACCGACAAAGTGGCCGGATCCATCTGATCGGAGATCCACAGCGGTAAAACGACGACGGCCATCCAGATGACCTTCCAGGCTATTTCGAACAGCAGTACGGGCAACATCTGCAGCGGGTAGCGAAGCCCTAGGAACCATAGAAGCGACAAAGCCACCAGCATGCACGTCTCAACCCCCTGAAACAGGGGCCACGGCCGATCATGGTTGATGAGCAACGGCCACTTCGTCAGGGCAATTCCGACGGCGATAACGAGATAGCCGAGTCTCAGGAAGTACAGGCGCGGCAGCGACACTCCGGACGCGGCGGTGGTGCCCTTCCGGTCGTTCGCTCTTGACGAGGCGTCTGGCAGGCGCGGTGAGGCGCTTGTGGTTGATGTCATTGGTGATCTCCCTCAAGTGGCAGTGACTGCAGGCACGCCCCGGTACCTCAGGCCGGCGTGGTGACGAGGTCGGGTCTGGTGGTGGGGAAGTCGGGCTCTGTGTCGCCGGGCTCGTGCTGGCCCTGATCGAGACGGAAGGGCGGGTATTCGTCTCGCATCAAGGCCACATAGGTGATGACGCGGTAGAGCCAGCGGTTGAGGCCCAGGACGAGATCGAAGAGGCCCTGGGGATACTTCTTGGTGAATAAGAGGAAGAACCCGCCGATGGCGACCAGCAGCCCGAGAATTGAGATCCCAGCGGTGCTCTGGTAACCAGGTGTGGAGTCATTTCTAGTCGCCTCCCACCAGAACGGGATGTTGGCGGTGAACAGAGCGACGATGATCAGCTGCGGGATGGCCAGCAGCCAGGACTTGACCAAGACCAACCCGCGGGACAGGTGTTCGGGATAGGCGACGTCAAAGTCGGCCGGGTAGTCGGTGCGGGCCAACGTGAAGGGTGGGTAGCGGTCGGTGCCGAGGGCGCTATAGGTGTAGAAAGCGACCCGCCAGTTCCAGCGCAGCACGCCGACGTTGAAGTCGAACAACGTGCGCGGATAGCGACCGGTGAACAAGATGGCGAAGCCAGCGATCACGGTGGTGACCAGGAACGCGATCCACAAGAACGCCAACACGACGTAATGCGGAATCGCCAGGATCCATTTCACTAGCCAAAGCCCGCGTGAGATCTGCGGATCCAACTCGCCGGTCAGGCGGACCGGAGATGTGTCTAGCGGTGTTATCGATGTCATTGGGCTGTTCCTTCGAGTAGGAGACTTAATTGGGTGGTGATGGTGGTATGCGAGGCGTTGTTGATCACGGCGCAGCGCTGCCCACGAGGGGTGGCGTCACGACGGGTGTCGTTGATGAGATGGTCGGCTCGGACGGGAGTTGCGACGAAGTGCTGAACCCCTTGGCGATCAACCACACTCCGATGAACAGCTCCCAGAGGCCGCCGGGGATGGCCTGGATCGAATTCAGATTGAAACCAAGGACTTGCAATACAGACCCCAGCAGAAGGATCGCGTATCCGATGAGTCCCCAGACGGCCAGAAGTCGCGGAACCAACTGCGTTCTGTAGAACATGGAGCAGAGAATCAAACCGGCCACTCCAACAGTGATCATGGCGAACTCGTAGGCGTAAAGATTTGCCTTTGTGAGCACAGCACTCAGGGCCTGAATGTACGAGGTATCGGATGATCCAGCGTTCAGGTACTCGATGCCTATCGGGATCTGAACGAGTATCAAGAGAGCCATGACGGCGATGAACGTGGCGTCAATAATCCTCGCACCGAGATAGCCCACGGCGGCCCGTTCGCTGTGCGGCTTGAGGACTGGAAACATCAAGATCCCGTGAGCAGCGTCACCGGCGACAGTGCTTAACCAGAGCACTGCGCCCAAGGCAAGCAGCATGCTGTTGGCGGCAATCGTCGAAAGGTGATCCGGTCCACCAAGAATGGATTGGATGAGCACGTTTCCCCCAATGCCGACAACCATTCCCGCGAGATAGAGCACCCCGACGATCCGTGCCGTCGTTCGAAAGGGCTTCGGGCTGAATCGGTCTGGCAAAGTCGCGCTCTGGTTCTGCATGATCTGTCTCCTGAGGTTGGGCAATGCGGATTCTGTACGTCGCGGGCTGTGATCTTGTATGTCGCTCCGCGCCTCAAACGGTGATGACGATCTTGCCTCGGGCATGTCCCGCCGTCAGATAGCGGATCGCCTCAGGAGCCTCGCTCAGCGGAAAGGTCTTATCGATGACCGGCCTGATCTTGCCGCCCTCGATGAGTTCGGCCACGAATTGCAGATCTGCTTGGTTCGGCTGCGTTGCGAGTGGCCGCAGGTGGCGCTTTAGCCGTGACAACAGCATTGCCTGGATCCAAGCCTTGCCTCCGACCCACCGATTACCCGCTTCGGTGCCGACCGGCACGAGGGTTCCGCCAGGGCGAAGGACCCGCTTGAGCTGGGACAGCGAATGGTTCCCGCCCATGACGAGGATCAGGTCATACTGCTGTCGGCTTTGGGTGAAGTCTTCCTGGGTGTAGTCGATGACATGATCAGCACCGAGGGACCGGACCATGTCTACCTTCGTGGTGCTGCACACAGCGGTCACCTCAGCACCGAACGATTTGGCGATCTGAACCGCGAACAGCCCGACGCCTCCGGACGCCCCGACGAGCAGGACCTGCTGGCCTGCCTTGATGCCGCCTGCGTCGCGAAGCGCCTGAAGCGCGGCGAACGCAGAAGTGGGGACGGCCGCTGCCTGCTCGAAGGTGAGGTTGGGCGGCTTGAGCGCAAGGGTGTCTTCAGGCGTTGAGGCGTACTCGGCGAACGAGCCCTCACAGGTGCCGAACACCTCGTCTCCCACGTGGAAGCGGGTTACGTTCGGGCCCACTGCCTCGACCGTTCCTGCGAGATCAATGCCTCGTACCCGGACCTTGGGGGCTCGGATTCCAAAGCCCACCACCCGCAGTAGGTACGGCAGGCCGGCCATGACGTGCCAGTCACCGATGTGGACACCGGCCGCTCGAATGCGGACGAGCACGTCGTTGTCGCCAATTTGGGGTTGATCGATCTCATCGAGCCGCAGGACATCGGCGCTCTCGCCGTACTTGTCCTGAACGATTGCCCGCATCTTGCCTCCCGACCGCCTGATCTCGTTGTTTTCTGGTGCCATCTGCTGTTCTACGGAACTCATGAGCTACTCCCCATCCACTGCAGTGAGGCTAATCGCTCACCGTACTTAGTACAGTGACTCTATCGTACAAAGTACGGAAGTGCTAGTGTCCGGGGTGAGATGCTGAAACCAGGAAGCAACAACGAGAAAAGGCGGATCCCGCTCAACCGAGAACGAGTGCTGCAGGGCGCTATCGCGATAGCCGACACTGCCGGCATTGGAGCGCTTACGATCCGCTCGCTCGCGCAAGAGCTGGGCGTCAAGCCCATGGCGATCTATTACCACGTCGCCAACAAGGACGAGATTCTCGACAGCATCGTCGACCTCGTCTTCGCAGAAATCGAGCTACCGGAAGCCGACGGTGACTGGCGCTCAGAGCTAGTGCGGCGAGCCAGATCAGCCCGCCGGGCGCTAAGCAGCCACCACTGGGCGATCGGATTGATGGAGTCACGAAAATCTCCCGGCCCGGCGACGCTGCAACACCACGACGCGGTCCTCGGCACCCTGCGAGGGGCGGGCTTCACCGTAGAGATGACCGCCCATGCGTACGCACTGCTCGACAGCTACGTGTACGGATTCGCACTGCAGGAGGCCGCTCTGCCCTTCCAGGGCTCCGACACTGCCGCAGACGTGACCGAATCGATCATGGGGCAGTTCCCCACCGACAAGTACCCGCACCTCGTCGAGATGGCAACCGAGTTCATCCTGCAACCTGGTTACGACTTCGGCGACGAGTTCGAGTTCGGACTCAACGTCATCCTTGACGCCCTCACCAGATCGATACCAGCCCACACCACCTGACCTCGCCTAATCCGAAGGGCTGGTTGAGGGATCCTTGTGATCAGCCTTTGGGGCCTGCGACAAATACCGCGATGGCCGCGATGGCCGTACCGTCATCGGGACTGATTTCCTCGCGGCGCCCAGTCCTGGGTTCGGCCATCAGCTCACCGCCTCGCGACTCAAAGGACCACCAGCTATCACGACTTGGAGTTGTCAGTATTGCTTCTCGCTCCCGCCCCAAATCCAGCCAGCCTTAGGAAAGTCGTCGCGAAGCGTGTCCGATGATCATCGGCGCGGACCACTCCTCAGGCTGGCGTACGAACCAACGCTGGTGTAGTGGCAGACCGGTCAGGTTCCACGTCGCCGGGCTCGTGCGCGCCCTGATCGAGACGGAACGGCGGGTATTCGTCGCGCATCAAGGCGACGTAGCTGATGACGCGGTACAGCCAGCGGTTGATGCCCAGCAGCAGGTCGAAGAGGGAGCGGGGGTACTGCCGAGTGATCAACAGAAAGAAGCCGGCGACGACGACGAGCAGGTTGAGGACCGAGTAGCCACCGATGGGCTGCAAGCCGGAGCTCCAGTCGTTGCTGGTCCACGGATACGGGAGAAGGTCCGCGACGATGAGGCTGATGATGAGCAGATGCGGGATGGCCAGCAGCCACTTGATCAGGACCAAGCCGCGGGAGAGGCGTTCGGGGTAGGTGACATCGATGTCGGCCGGGTAGTCGGTCCGGGCCAGAGTGAACGGTGGATAGCGGTCCGTGCCCAAGGCAGCGTACACGTAGAACCCGACCCGCCAGCTCCAGCGCAACACGCCAACGTTGAAGTCGAATAGTGAGCGCGGATAGCGGCCGGTGAACAAGATCGCGAAGCCGGCGATCACGGTAGTAACCAGGAACGCGACCCAGAGGAACGCCAGGACGATGTAGTGCGGGATGGCGAGGAACATCTTCACCAGCCACAGCCAGCGGGAGAGGTTCGGGTCCAGTTCGCCGGTCAGACGGACCCGATAGCTGCCTTGCGAAGTTGTCGATGTCATTTCATGGATCCTTGTCAAGACGGGTGGTATGTGATGGCCAGGAAGTAGCTAGGTTGCGCCCTGAGCTTGTCGAAGGGCCTTCGACAAGCTCCGGGCGCATTACTGGTTAGGCGGCCCGGGTGCTGCTAGCGGTCATGCCCGCTGTAATCGGGGAGGGCTTGAAACCCTTGACGATCAGGTAGATGCCCAGCGAGAACTCCCAGAGCGCGATCGGGATGGCAAGGAGTCCTGACGGAGCGGATATCCGGTCCCACACGCCGAACAGCACCGCGACATCGGAGACGAGGAGCAGGGCCGCTCCGATGAATGCCACCACCGGAAGGACCCGGGGCACCAGACGGGACCGGTACAGCAGCGAGCCCAGCAGCAGGGCGTTCAGAACCGGCATGAGGCTTTGTCCGAGGAGGAAGAACCAGTTGTACTGCGCGACCAGCGCCTGGCCGGTGGCCGCCGCATTCGCTCCGGCTCCGGCCTGACGGAGAGTCACCAGTGAGAGCAGGCTGACGACGCCAGCGACGATGGCCGCGCCTTCCAGAGTCCGCGAGCCGACGAAGCCGAGCGCGACCCCTTCGTTCTGCCGCTTGACCACCGGGTACAACGCGACGGCGGTGCCGACGCCGGCCAGGGCCACGATCACCTCGAGGATGGCGCCGATGATGACTGGGGTATCCGGGCCGGGACCGACGATGTAGTTCGGATCGCTCAGCACCGGCCCGTAGAGGACCAGGGTCGGGATCGAGATGAAGGTGATCACGTAGAGCACGCCCGCGACAAGCGCGGTCTTCCTCAGTGAGTCCATCGGGACTCCTTTCGTTGCGTTGGTTTTCGCTCGTGTGGGTTGAATGGTGCTGGTCATGTCGTTCTCCTTGTATGGATAGTGGGCAGCTATCAAGGCGCGGTGGGTACGTCGGGCTGGTGGGCTTCGATTCGAGTGACCGAAATCAGTGGCAGGCCCATGTCGCGCACTCTCTGGAGCAGGCCATGGAGTGCGGCCTGGTCGGCGACAAGACCGGAGATGATCGTGGTGCCGTCGTTCTCGCTGGACAGGCTCAGTCCGTCAAACCAAGCGGCCCATCGAGAGTCGAGGTGCCCCTTGAGGCGGATTTCGTACCGTCCGGCCTCGCGATAACTGCCGGTCGCTGTCTCGCTCATGATCGAAACGTAGGACCGCATGTGGTGAGTGAACATCACCACATGTGGTGATTTAGGTGGTG
>Ga0307307_10000132_pt1 | contig 15446 bp, 10 predicted proteins | sample ER_DNA_194_FD_194505 | JGI IMG/M metagenome (GOLD analysis project Ga0307307, IMG submission 194505) | Bulk soil microbial communities from the East River watershed near Crested Butte, Colorado, United States - ER_DNA_194 | ecosystem: Environmental > Terrestrial > Soil > Floodplain | place...
CCCCCGCTACCTGAAGCAAGTGGCTGCCCGGCATAGTCGGGATTCTTATTCGCGCGACAGCCTCTGCAAGTGGTGCCGAGTACGAGTTATTGATGCCAAGTGGGACAGCACCGGCTGATCCGCGACTCAGGGCGCATCTCCGGCTGAAAATAGTGACACTCGATGGAGGGCCGGATCGTCGGCGGCGAAGGTTCGCACTGGACCTGGCGGCGTGTCCTTGGTCTCGAAGCGGACGGTTACCCGATCCAGCCCTGCGCCCCAGACCCAGCCAAGACCGTATTGATCATGCTCGACATCGATTCCGGCGGGCCAACCTGGGCGGACTCGCCCCTCCTCGTGCCTCGGGCGATCCGTTGTCACGTCTTCTGCTGCTGAACTCTCAACGACCGAGCCATCGGCTGTGAACAGGTCGTCCTGCAGCACATCGGTGAGACCGGCGACGCCGACGCCAAGCAGCCGGACTCCACCGGTGGCGTCCACCGCGGACAGCAGAGAGGTGGCAACCGAGCCGATGACATCGGCTCGATCCGTCGCGTTCAGCAATGTGCGTGATCTTGTCAGCGTCGAGAAGTCATGCAGTCGGACCTTGATCGACACCGTGTAGGCAAACAGACCTGCGGCGCGCAGCCGGCTCGCCACCAGCCGGGCATCACGGAGCAAGATCGTCGCAAGCTGATCTCGGGCGACAAGATCAGTTTCGAAGGTGTCTTCGACGGAGATCGACTTGGTCTCTCGATCCGGCTCTACCGGCCGGTCGTCGCGGGCGTACGCCAAGTCCACCAGAGCGTGGGCATGGGTCTTGCCGATCACCTGGGCCAGCTCATCGAACGCGCAGCCTTGCAGATCAGCAACCGTGTGAATGCCGATCCGGTGCAGCTTGGATTGGGTGACGGGCCCAACCCCTGGGATGACGCCAACCTTCATCGGTCGTAACAGCTCCAGCTCGCGGCCTGGCGCAACGATCGACCAGCCATTCGGTTTGGCCAGCTCGGTGGCCACCTTGGCCACGAACTTCGAGCTTGCGACACCCACCGAGGCGGTCAGGCCGTCCGTGGTCGTATGGACATCGTCCTTGAGTTGACTGACCAGCCGCTCGAGGCCTGCTCGGCTGAAGTCGACCGGCTCGCTCGCAGCGCGAAGATCGACGAAAGCTTCGTCCAGCGACAATGGCTCAACCACTGGAGAGAGTCGGCGCAGCACCTCCATTACTTGACGGCTTGCCGCGTGGTACGCGCCGAACCGGCCAACTAAGAACGCCGCATGCGGGCAGCGTCGCCGCGCCTCATGCATCGGCATTGCGGACCGTACGCCGAAGATGCGGGCTTCGTACGACGCGGTGGCGACGACACCACGCTGGCCGAGGCCGCCTACCACGACAGGCTTACCGCGTAAGGAAGGCTTGTCCCGCTGCTCGACCGACGCGTAAAAGGCATCAAGATCGAGGTGGAGTACCGAAGCCTCGCGTCGCACGGTCTCATTTTGCGCGAGCAGCGATGACCCGAGTGCTGGACTCCTTAGCTTGCGGGAAACTGAACGTCCAGCGACAGCAACGCTCATCCCACACAAGGAGATGCCATGGCCGACGAAGCGAGGGTCCTCGAAACGGTGCGGCGCTATTTCGAGTTCGTCGGTGCGGATGTCGAACGCGCCGAGGAGATCTATCACGACGACGCGCTGCTGGAGTTTCCGCAATCGGGAGAGCGGTTCGAAGGCGTCGCCACCTTCACACAGTGGCGCCGGCAATATCCCGTCGACCCTGCGCAGATGCGTTATCGCTTGCGACGGGTCACGGTGCGCGTTGACCTGGCCGTTGTCGAGTTGTCGGCCAGCTACGACGACGGCACTTCTTGGTTGCAGGGTCTCCAGCTGCTGGAGTTTCGCGATGACAAGGTGGCGCGGGAACGGATTTACGTGATGGACAGCTGGGAAGCTCCCGAATGGCGCGCGCCCTGGCGCGCAGCGACGCCGGCCGATCCGCCGGAGGAGATCAGCCCGATCTGAGGGACCTCAGCTCAGTTGACCTGCCTCGTGTTGGCGGACGCCAAGCCCGTAGCGTTGATACTCCAGGGGTCGCGGGCGAACCAATCAGGAGAGAGTGTCATGCCGGAATCGAACGGTGTGCAGAATCAGCAGGTGGATATGTGGCCAGGTAGGCCGTATCCGCTGGGTGCGACATTCGATGGCACTGGGGTGAACTTCGCAGTCTTCTCAGAGGTGGCGTCGAAGGTCGAGCTGTGCCTGATCGCAGACGATGGGCAAGAGACGTGCGTCGAGCTGATCGAAGTCGACGGCAATGTCTGGCACGCGTTCATTCCGCGGATTCAGCCGGGCCAGCGCTACGGCTATCGGGTCGACGGTCCGTACGAGCCTGGCAAGGGCCATCGGTGCAACCCGTCGAAGTTCCTCCTGGATCCTTACGCCAAGGCGATCAGTGGGCAGATCGATGGTCACGAGTCGTTGTTCTCCTACCGTTTCGATGACCCAGAATTGCTCAACGATCTTGATTCCCGCGGCCACACGATGCTGTCAGTGGTGACCACGCCGTATTTCGACTGGGGCCATGATCGGCCCCCGCTGCACCAGTATCACGAGAGCATCATCTACGAGGCGCACGTGAAGGGTCTCACGATGACTCATCCCGGCATCCCGGATGACATTCGCGGAAGCTACGTAGCCATCGCTCATCCGGTGATCATCGAGCATCTGGTCTCGCTGGGCGTGACGGCGGTGGAGCTGTTGCCAGTGCATCAATTCGTCATTGACACGCATCTGGTCGATCAAGGCTTGTCCAACTACTGGGGCTACAACACCATCGGCTTTCTCGCTCCACACAACGGATATGCCAGCGCTCTCGATCTTGGTCAGCAGGCCACCGAATTCAAAACGATGGTCAAGTCACTGCACGATGCCGATATTGAAGTGATCTTGGATGTGGTCTACAACCACACCGCCGAAGGCAACGAACTAGGCCCGACGATCGCCTTTCGCGGCATCGACAATGCCGCCTACTACCGATTGGTCGACGATGCCAAGCAGCACTATTACGACACCACCGGTACCGGCAACAGTCTGCTGATGCGCAATCCTCATGTCCTTCAGCTGATCATGGACTCGTTGCGCTACTGGGTCCTGGAGATGCATGTCGACGGTTTTCGATTTGATCTTGCGGCGACCCTGGCCCGACAGTTTCACGAGGTGGACAAGTTGTCGGCCTTCTTCGACATCATCCAGCAGGATCCGGTGATCTCCCAGGTCAAACTGATCGCCGAACCGTGGGACCTGGGCGACGGCGGCTATCAGGTTGGTAACTTCCCGCCCTTGTGGACCGAATGGAACGGCAAGTACCGCGACACCGTACGCGACTTCTGGCGCGGAGAGCCCGCCTCACTTGCTGAGTTCGCGTCCCGGATTACCGGATCGAGCGATCTCTACGAGCATTCCGATCGGCGTCCCACAGCGTCGATCAACTTCGTTGTTGCGCATGACGGGTTCACGCTGCGTGATCTTGTGTCGTACAACTACAAGCACAATGAGGCGAACGGCGAAGGCGGTCAAGACGGCGAGAGCCACAATCGATCATGGAACTGCGGCGTCGAGGGGGAAACCGACGATCCCGCGATCAACGCGCTGCGGGTGCGACAGCAGCGCAACTTCATCACCACACTGATGGTGAGTCAGGGTGTTCCGATGATGGCCCATGGCGACGAACTGGGCCGTACCCAACATGGCAACAACAATGTGTATGCCCAGGACAACGAGCTGTCCTGGGTCGACTGGGACCTCGACGCGGACCAGAAGGATCTGCTGGCTTTTACCTCGGCCGCTGTTGGTTTGCGCAAGGCTCATCCAATCCTGCGACGCAGGCGTTTCTTCGCCGGTGACGCCAAGCATGGCGGCCGAAGTGAGCTTGGCGACATTATGTGGTTCAAGCCGGACGCGTCCGAGATGGACGAGGCCGATTGGAATTCAGGATTCGCCCGTAGTCTGATGGTTTTTCTCAACGGCGACGCCATACCCGAGCTCGACGCTGCGGGTCGACCGATCACAGACGACCACTTTTTGCTGCTTTTCAACGCCCACTCAGATCCGATCAGATTTACCCTGCCGGCGGCAGATCTTGGCCAAAACTGGCTGATCCGACTCGACACGGCGACCGGACGGGTCGATCCGTTGGACATGCGGCCGTGGAGAGCAAAGTCAACACATCGGATTGATGCGCACTCCATGATGGTGCTGTCGACGACCGTGGTGCCCGATGCCGAGCGTGCCGCATCCAAATCCCGAGCCCTCCGCGCGGCACCATCGGCCGCCAAGGCGCCGATGCAGTCGCAGCGGCCATCCTGATCCGCTGTGTGCCTCCGTCGGAAACCTAGGTTGCTGAGGGTCTGCATACGTAGCAACCTATGCAGACCGTAGGCAACCTACGTGCACGTAGGTTCCGTCCCCAGAGCAGGCAGCCAAAGGTGGCCAATTCGCGCAGTCACTGGAACGATGCTCAGCAAGAGCGGGATGATGAAACCGGTTGCTCGGTGTCTCGCTCGCTGGTGGGCAGCGGCCCCAGGCAGGCCGACCGGAACCACGAGGAGTGAGCCATGACGGTAGAAACCCCCGCACCTAGCCCCGCAACCCCCTTACCCGGTGATCGCAGATCGAGCAGACACAAGGTCGTCGTCATAGGTTCGGGGTTCGGTGGTCTCTGGGCGACCGAAGCGTTGCGCAAGGCTCCGGTGGATGTCGTGATGATCAGCGGCACCTCGCACCATCTGTTCCAGCCGCTGCTCTACCAGGTCGCGACCGGCGTGCTGTCCGAGGGCGAGGTCGCGCCCGCCACCCGTGAGGTGCTGAAAAAGCAGCGGAATGCCACCGTGCTCCTCGGCCGGGTCACTGAGATCGATATAGCTGCCAAGATTGTCACCTCGGTGAGCCCGTTGGGCACCACCGTTACGCCGTACGACACCTTGATCGTTGCGGCGGGTGCCGGTCAGTCGTATTTCGGCAATGATCAATTTTCCGAGTTCGCTCCCGGCATGAAGAGCATCGATGACGCGTTGGAGCTGCGGGGCCGGATCTTCGGATGCTTCGAGCTGGCTGAGCTGTGCGAGGACCCGCAGGAGCAGGAGGAGTGGCTGACCTTCGTCGTGGTGGGTGCCGGTCCAACCGGGGTGGAGATGGCAGGTCAGATCAGCGAGCTGGCGCACCGTACGCTGCGCCGGGATTTCCGCCGCATCGACACCACCAAGGCGAAGATCATCTTGCTTGATGCCGCACCTGCTGTACTTGGCGCCTTCGGGGACAAGCTCTCGGCGGCCGCCCGCGATCAGCTGCAGAAGATCGGCGTCGACGTCGAGCTCAATGCGAAGGTCGTCGGGGTCGATAACACCGGCGTCGACATCGTCGATGCGGACGGCAACGAGCGACGCATCCCGTGCCGGTGCAAGGTCTGGGCAGCCGGGGTGAGTGCATCGCCGCTCGGCAAGCAGCTCGCGGAGCAGAGCGGCGGCGAGGTCGATCGGGCTGGCCGGGTGCGGGTGAATGAGGATCTCACGCTGCCCGGACACCCGGAGATCTTCGTGGTGGGCGACATGATGGCGCTTAACAACTTGCCAGGTGTTGCCCAGGTCGCCATGCAGGGTGGCAAGTACGCCGCTGGCCAGATCGTACGGCGGTTGCGCGGGGAGCCTCCCGCGCCACCATTCAAGTATTTCGACAAAGGCAGCATGGCCACGATCTCCCGATTCCACGCCGTGGCAAGCGTTGGCAAGATCCGGATGGCCGGCTTCTTCGCGTGGCTCATGTGGCTCGGCGTCCATGTGATGTATCTCGTCGGCTTCAAGAACCGGTTCACCACGATGCTCCACTGGGCCGTCAGCTTCATCTTCCGCGGACGCTCGCAGCGCACGACGACGAGGCAACAGATCGTCGCCCGTACGTTGATGGCTCGGCTGAGCGCTGCGGAGGAGGCCTTGGAAGCGGCCGAGCAAAAGAATTCCGAGGCGAGAGAGCCGTCGGCGCCGGTGGCGGCCTCAGACGCGGGCGCCGATCTGCGCCCTGAGCCTGTCGAAGGGCGCTCTTCCGGTTCAGCAGGTCTCAACAGCCATGCGGACACGACCGGAAGCGATAGCGTCGACGAGCTCGCAGCCGCGTACGGAGAAAACATCGACCAACCCGGCGACGCTGCTCCGCTGAAGCAGGCTCCGGAGAGCTGAGGTCGGCGGGAGCACCGAGTCACGCTCCGGCGGAGCCCCCGTCAGCCGCTTCACCGTCGGCCAACTCGCCGACGGCACGCTCAAAGGCGAGAATCCCCTGTACGAGAGCTCGCAGGTCTTCGATCGCGAGTCTTCGTAACACCGGGGTTGGCATGGTGCCTGCCGAGCTCAGCAGGCTGCGGATTGTCGCGCTGCCTTCAGGTGTCACGGTGAGCCGACGGACCCTCCGGTCGCTGGGATCCTCACCACGCGCCACCATGCCGTGTTCGACGAGGCGATCGACAAGCCCCGACATGGTGGCCACGGACACCTTCAGTAGAGCGGCCAGCTCATGACCCGTCGCTTTCTCGGGATCGATCGCGATCATGGTCAGCACCTTGAGCTGCTGCATGGTCAGGGGGGTCGAAATCAGCGGCTCCGCCATTGTGGACAATGCACGCCGTTCGAAGCTGTCCTGAACCCGTTCCAGACAGCTGATCAGTTCGTCTTGTTCGCCGTCAAGCGCGGGATCGCGGCCAGATGCGGCGGCGTCGCTAGCCGTACTGGTCATGCCCTCGCCTGTCGTTTTGTTCGTACGTCAGTGATTGGAAGTAGATCGTAACGTCTTGATTATCGAAGTTGCGCTAACTGTAAGCTCAACGCGAATGATCGTGTCGACGCCATCGTACGGCGCCGACGGTTTTGGTCCGCATCGCGCGTGGAAGGGAGCCTGCTGAATGACCTCCCTAACGCGGCTCAGCCTGGCCAACCGCATGATCGTCGGGCTCGCCACGCTGGCCATCGTCGTTTTCGGGGTGCTGGCAACTCTCAACCTCAAGCAGGAACTGCTGCCGTCGATCCAGGTGCCGACAGCAATCGTTACTGCGACCTATCCCGGCGTATCGCCGCAGATCGTCGCCGATGACGTCTCGACACCTTTGGAACGGTCACTGACCGGCATATCGGGCGTGACAAAGGTCCAATCGACCTCGTCCAATGGCAGCGCCACGATCACCGTCGAATGGGAGTACGGCCTCGACCCTGACAAGGTGGTTGCGGACGTTCGCAACGCCGTGGATGGGATCAAACCCACCCTGCCGGATCAGGTCGAGACCGAGGTCATCACCGGCAGGACCGACGACATTCCGGTGCTGCTGCTAGCCGTGGCGTCCGACGCATCGCTCGACGCGGCGAGCCGCCAGGTCGAGAATGTGGCGATTCCGGACCTGTCCGGCATAGACGGTGTACGCAGCGTCACCGCAACCGGCGAAGACACCACCCAACTCTTGGTGACGTTGCGACCCAAGGATCTTCGCAAGCACGACGTGACGGCCCAGGCGGTCACTCAGACCGTGCAGGGCCAGGCGACGGTGACTCCGGCTGGCACCAGCTTTGACAAGAACCTCGAGCTCGCCGTCGAGGTAGGCACAGCATCCAACACGGTCAAGCAGTTCCGGGCGATGCGGGTGCCGACTCCAGATGGTCCGATCAGATTGTCCGCGGTCGGCGACGTCAAGGTGGACTCGATCGAGTCGACCTCGATTGCGCGAGCCGACGGGCGACAGGCGCTCAGCGTGGCCGTCCTCAAAGACACCGACGCCGACGCGGTCGAGATTTCCCATACGGTGCGGGAACGAATTCCTAGCCTCGAGCAGAAGCTCGGCAACAACACCAAAATCACCACAATCTTCGATCAGGCGCCGCTGATCGAACAGTCAATCCATGATCTTGCGATTGAGGGTTTGCTCGGACTGGCCTTCGCAGTCTTGGTGATCTTGTTTTTCCTGTTTTCGATCCGGGCGACCTTGATCACGGCAATCTCGATCCCGCTGTCGTTGCTGATCGCCATGATCGGCGTGCAGCTCAGTGACTACTCGCTCAACATCTTTACGCTGGCGGGGCTCACCGTGGCTGTTGGCCGGGTGGTCGACGACTCGATCGTCGTCGTAGAGAACATCAAGCGTCGGGACCTCGGGCATCGCACCCTTCGGCCCAGCGATGTCCTGGCGTCGGTCAAAGAAGTGGCCGGTGCGGTCACGGCCTCGACGTTGACTACGGTCACCGTCTTCGCGCCGGTGGCGATCGTGTCCGGGGTGGTCGGTGAGCTCTTCCGACCTTTCGCGATCACCGTTGCCGTCGCGCTAGGTGCTTCGTTGTTGGTCTCCATGACCATCGTGCCGGTGCTCGCGTACTGGTTCCTACGCGGTGGAGCGCGCCGCAAGCAGCTCGCGGCGGCGCCTGCCGAGAAGTCCGGGACGACGGACGCAGCCGAGACTCATACGGCGGAAGAAACCAAGGTCACGCGGCTGCAGCGCGGATATTTGCCGATCCTGCGGTTCGGCCTGACCCATCCGTTCATCACACTGTGCATCGCGCTGCTGGTCTTCGTCGCAACGCTGGGCTCGGCGACATTATTGAAAACTGACTTCATTGGCTCAGTCACCGACCAAACCACGCTCGCGATCCAGCAGAAGCTGCCACCCGGCACCAGGTTGTCGACCACCAGCAAGGCTGCCGAGCAGGTCGAGAACCTGCTCCGCGGCGACCCGCAGGTGAAGAACTATTTGGTCACGATCGGCGGCAGCCTGGTGCCTGGCACGAGCCGGGCCACTAACACCGCGGAGTTCACGGTGCTGCTCGCCCCGGATGCCAAGGCCGACACCGTACGCCCACAGCTCCAGCAGCAGATGGCCGAACTCGAGGAATCGGCCGGTGAGATCACCGTGACGACTACCAACAACCAATCGTCGACCAACGACCTGACGGTCACGGTCAAGAGTGAGAACACCACAAGCCTGCAAATCGGCGCCAAGCGCGTTGAGCGTGAGCTCGACGGCATTTCAGGCCTTACCAATATCCGCACCAACCTCGAAGAGCAGCGCAAGTTGCTCAAGGTGACCCTCGACAAGAAGAAGGCCGCTTCGCTGGGCTTCACGCAAGGTGATGTGGGTCAAGCAATCTCCAGCGCACTGCGCGGTACCCGGGTGGGCTCAGTCACTCTGGCTGGCGAGCAACGAGACATCTTCGTTCGCAGTCAGGCTGCAGACGAACCGAGCCCCGCCGATATTGGCAATCTCGAACTGCCGGTCAGCCAGCTGCAACAAACCAATGCCCAGAAGAAGGCGTCGGACAAGCTGGCGGCCAAACAGAAGGCTCTCACCAAAGAGCAGCAGCGGATCGCCGACGATGCCACGGCAGATCAGAATGATGAGCTTCGCAAGCAGCGAACCAAGCTCGAGAAGAACCGCTCGGACACTGTGGACCAGCTCAGCCAGACCAGGCGTCAGCTGGCCAACACCAAGAAACAGTTGGCGAGGCTCAAGGCGAACCCACCAAAGCCACCGCCCCCTGCCAACCCTTCTGTTCCGCCCGTTCCGGTAACGCAGGGCCAGCTGGCAGCGCAACTACAGACTCAGCAGTGGTCGCAGCAGGTCGCTCAGCTGTCGGCTGCGGTCACTCAGACCGAGAAGGCCATAGACCAGACCGACGCCAGCATCGACCAGATCGACGAAAGCATCAAGCAGGTTGACAAGCAGCAGGATGCAGCCGACCAGCAGGCCCAGCAGACCGCGGAGCAGCGGGCCAAGCAGAAAAAGCTCCAAGACGAGCAGGATGCGCTGTCCGACGTACGCGCCAAGGCAGTAAAGGTCAAGAATGTCGCCAAGGTCCAAGAGGTGCTGGCTCCGACGACGGTTACCCAGATCGAGGGAACGCCATCGGTAACGATCAACGCCACACCCGATGTCAATGATCTTGGTGCGCTGACGACAACGATTCAGAGCAGGCTCGATGCGCTGACCGACCTGCCACCGGGCGTCACGGCAACGCTCGGCGGAGCCGCCCAAGATCAGCGTGACGCCTTCACTCAGCTCGGTCTGGCGATGCTGGTGGCCATCGCATTGGTCTTCATGATCATGGTCGGCACCTTCCGCAGCCTGGTGCAACCGTTGATCTTGATGGTCTCCATTCCGTTTGCCGCGACGGGCGCGGTTGCCGGTCTCTTGATCACCGACACCCCGCTCGGGGTGCCGGCGATGGTGGGTCTACTGATGCTGATCGGCATCGTCGTCACGAACGCGATCGTCTTGATCGATCTGATCAATCAATATCGCCGGCGCGGCGAGGATCTCCGCTCGGCAATCACCGACGGAGCCCGACTGCGGTTGCGACCGATCATCATGACGGCCTGCGCGACGATCTTTGCGTTGATCCCGATGGCTCTCGGGTTTACCGGGGGAGGGGCGTTCATCTCAGGGCCGCTAGCGATTGTCGTGATCGGTGGCTTGATCTCCTCGACCGTACTGACTCTGCTTCTGGTGCCGGTGTTGTACTCCCTGGTCGAGCGGCGCAGCGAACGCCGCCGGCTCCGCGAGGTGTCAGATCTGCCCTGAGCCCTCGAGATGTGCCCTGAGCCTGTCGAAGGGCACAAACGGGGCGCGCTTCGACAAGCTCAGCACGCATGTCTCACCGAATATCTCTCGAGAGCGCCGAGAGCGTAAGGTAAGCGCCACTTCGGTAGGGTCACGAAGCTTCTTGGAGGATTGATGGAGATCAACTGGTCAACCGAATGGTTGCACAGTCTGTTATGGGTCCTTGGGGTGTGGGCTCTCGTCGTCGTCGGCTTCGTGCTGATTGCGTGGTTGCTGCTCAAGCGTGCGCGCTGGGCCAAGCAATTCTGGCGGCTGTCAGGCATGTACTTCATCCCGCGCACTCGCGGCTGGCTCGCCTGGCGGCCGATCTTGACCGTCGCGCTATTGCTACTACTCACCGTCATGTCGGTTCGGCTGGATGTCCTCCTCACTTACCAGAGCAACGGCCTGTACACAGCACTGCAGCAGCTCGACGCGCCAACGTTCTGGAAGTACATCGGGATCTTTGGAGTTCTGGCGGCAGTCAATGTGGTGCTCGTATTGATCACCTTTTATATCGGCCAAGCGCAGATCATTCACTGGCGGCTCTGGCTCAACCAGCGAATGGTCGGTGATTGGCTGGGTGGCACGGCTTACCACCGGATGAAGTTTGTCAGCGCTCCCGTGGACAATCCCGATCAGCGCATTCAGCAAGACATCACGTCCTACGCCGACGACTCGCAGTCATTGGCTTTGGGAGCGGTGTCCTCCTCGGTGTCTCTGGTCTCCTTCACAATCATCCTGTGGACGCTGTCCGGCCCACTCACTGTCTTCGGCCTGCAGATTCCACGTGCCATGGTCTTTCTGGCATACATCTACGTGATCATTGCGACGGTATTGGCCTTCCGGATCGGCCGGCCGCTGATCCGGCTGAACTTCCTCAATGAGCTGCTCACGGCTTCGTACCGGTACAACCTGGTGCGGATCCGGGACAACTCCGAGAACATCGCGTTCTATCGAGGTGAGCAAGTCGAGAACACCGGTCTGATGGGCCGCTTCGTGGCTGTTATCGCCAATACCTGGGCCATTGTCTATCGGAGCCTCAAGTTCCAGGGATTCAACCTGGTGATCAGTCAAATCGCGGTGATCTTTCCCGTAGTAATCCAGGCGCCGCGATTCTTCAGCCAGCAAATCACCCTTGGTGATGTCACTCAGACGGCGCAAGCGTTCAGTCAGGTTGAGGGCTCGCTGTCGTTCTTCCGGTTGGCCTATGACGACTTCGCCAGCTATAAGGCCTCACTGAATCGGCTCACCCAGCTGCTAGACGCCAACGACGAGGCTCGCGCGCTGCCGGTGGCGGTGACAGAGGAGCGGCCCGATGGGCTTGGTGTCCGTGACCTCGACGTACGGCTGCCCGACGGCAGGCCGCTATTGACCGACCTCGATCTTGATATCCGCGGCGGGGAATCACTGCTGGTCAAAGGGCCATCCGGAAGCGGCAAGACGACACTGCTGCGAAGCCTGGCTGGCCTATGGCCGTACGTTGATGGAACAATCGACCGGCCGATGGATGGGCGGACGATGTTCTGCGGACAGGCGCCCTACCTGCCGCTCGGTACGTTGCGCACCGGGCTGGCCTACCCATCTCCTGCCGAGACGCTCAGCGACGACGTGGCCGCCGACATATTGCGGGCGGTCCAGCTGGGGCATTTGGCGGATCGGCTGGATGTGGATACTGATTGGTCGAAGACTTTGTCACCCGGCGAGCAGCAGCGGCTTGCCTTTGGACGCATCCTGATTTCGCGACCGGCACTGGCCTTTTTCGACGAAACGACCTCAGCGCTGGACGAGGGCATGGAGTACGCCATCTACGGTCTGGTCCGGGAACGGATGCCCGACTGCACGATCGTCAGCGTGGGCCATCGGAGCAGTCTGGAGACGCTGCACAGCAACGAGCTCACACTGTTGGGTGAGGGCCGCTGGGAAGCACGAGCCCTCGTCGTGGAGTAGCACTTTTCATCCAGCAACCGGTCGCTAACAACACGACGTCTGCGTTGGAAGTTGTTGTAGGTGACCGGTTGCGCGAATGAAACGTCTGGCGGGCTAGGAGCTGCGCTGCGCCAGCCAATCCGCGCGAGTGATCAAATAGACCGGCCACCCTTGAGTATTCGTCCCGGCCGGCTGCATGCCCAGCTTGCTCAGCAATGCCTGGGCCGGACGATTCTCTGGACGAGTTTCGGCTCCAATGACCGCAAGCTCCAGTTGCTCGAATCCGGCGTCGATGGTCGCACTCGCAGCTTCGAAGCCCATTCCCTGGCGCCAGAAATGCCGGTTGCCCCGGCCGCCGATACCGACCACTGGCCCGGAGCCATAGTCCTCATGCTGCAAGCCGACATCGCCAACAATCTGCCCGGATCCGGTGTGAATCACGGTCCAGAGACTCAATTGATCATCGCGCTCAAAGAGATCGATCTTGGTCTGCACCCAATATCGGGCCTCGTCGACAGTGGCGGGTAACTCCGAGTTCAGATGCTGCATCGTCTCGACATCGCCATAGACCGCGAGCAACGCCTCGGCATCGTTCAGCTGCATCGGTCGGATCGTGAGCCTGTCTGTGGTGATCGGGAATCGAATCAAGATCAGGGCGCAATGGGCCGGAAGGAGCGCATCTCATCGGTTCCGGGACGAACCACCCCGGCCGCCGACTCGGGCACCTCGTTCCAGGCGCCGGGGAGGTCGCCGAGCGGTTCAGACACCACCAGCCGGGTCTCCTCACCCAAGCCGTGCAGGATCTCCACCTCGGGGTGCAGTTGCCGCAATGTCGCAACGTTGGTGGAGAAATACAGCGTTCTGCTCTTGCCCTCGCTCGAGTAACGGAAGGCCCAGATGGACTCGCCGTCGCTGGTGGCAACTGTTCCCTGGAAGGGATTGTCAACACCGTGGTCGTGGCCGACCTTCTCCACGAATCCAATGGCACGTGCCACCGCTTCAAAAGGATCGTCGGCCAGACCGAACGTGAGGGCCAAGTAGAACAGGGTTTCTGAGTCAGTCGACCCGTCAATGTCTGGATACAGGATTGGATCGACGGCCAGCATCAGGTCCCGTTTGGTGTTGTGGAAGCCGCGGAGTGCGCCGTTGTGCATCCACAGCCAGCGGTCATGGCGGAAGGGATGGCAGTTGGAGCGCTGCACCGGCGTACCCGTCGACGCCCGAATGTGGGCGAAAAGCAGTCGGGTGTGGATCTCACGCGTGACTTCCTGCAGGTTCCGGTCGTTCCACGCCGGTTCGATGCTCTTGAACACTGCCGGCTCAAGGCTTTCGCCGTACCAACCGATTCCAAAGCCGTCACCGTTGGTCGTCGTCGCGCCCAGGCGAGAGTGCAGGCTTTGGTCGATGATCGAATGTTTGGGACGGAACAACAGCTCATGAGCCAAGATCGGATCTCCCGAATAGGCCATCCATCTGCACATGGGCTGAGTGAAGCAGCTGCCCGATGACCTGGTCATCACCCTTCATGGGGGATCTTGGCCCCGGACTCGCCCGAATCGCTTGACTGCCTAGCGTTGAGCCACGAGGAGGCGCGATGAATGCGATCAGTGCGGCGGTACCGGCACCGTTCAGCAGCCACGACTATGCACGGAGGGTGGAGCGTGTGGTGAGCTCGGCGACGGAGCAGGGGCTTGCCGGAGTGATCGTGATGCCAGGCCCCGACTTGATCTGGCTTATCGGCTACCACCCGCCGGCGAGCACCGAACGGCTCACGATGCTGGTGCTGTCAGCCGACGAGCCGCCCACGCTTCTTGTTCCCGTTTTGGAACGGCCTGATGCGGAAGAAGCTGAGGGCGCGGACAACTTGTCGCTGCTGGACTGGCGGGACGGCACCGATCCGTACGAGGTTGCGAGGGCGTTGCTTCGTTCAGACGGGACTTTCGGCATCTCCGATTCCGCCTGGGCCATGCATCTGCTCGGTTTGCAGGCAGCGCTGCCCGGATCGCGTTACCGATCGCTGACCGAATGCCTGCCCATGATGCGCGCCGTGAAGGACGACAACGAACTGATGCGCCTTGAAGCGGCCGGTGCGGCGGCTGACGCGGCATACGACGAGATCGTGCAGCGGCGTTTCGAGGGCCGCCGCGAAACTGATGTCGCTACCGATCTTGCCAATCTGCTGCGCGATTTCGGACATGAACAGGTGGATTTCACGATCGTCGGCTCCGGACCCAACGGGGCCAACCCGCACCATCAGGCGGGAGATCGGGTGATCAAGAAGGGCGATGCCGTGGTACTTGACTTCGGCGGCCTCCGCTTCGGCTATGGATCAGACACCACGCGTACGGTCTGCGTCGGGGAGCCCTCTCCCGAGATTCGAGAGGTCCACGAGGTGGTGCGTCTCGCGCAACAGGCAGGTCTCGATGCCGTCCGTCCTGGTGTGGGCTGCCAGGACATTGATCGGGCGGCCAGGCGGGTGATCGCAGATGCCGGCTATGGCGAACAGTTCATCCACCGCACCGGGCACGGCATCGGAGTGACGACGCATGAGCCGCCGTACCTGGTCGAAGGCGAAGAGCAGAAGTTGCTGCCCGGCATGTGCTTCTCGGTCGAGCCGGGCATCTACTTGGCCGGAAGGTTCGGTGTCCGGATCGAGGACATCGTGACAGTGACGGCCAACCGCAGTCGGCGGTTGAACAATACTGAGCCTGGCCTGCAGCTGGTCGAGTAGCTGCAGGCGTGGTATTCGCAAGCGCCGCAATCTTGGTCTGAACAGGCTTGCCGGCTCAAGAGGTGTGAACCGTTCGGATGAAGGGGAAGTGTGCAGCATCACGGCAGCGCATCGCGCCGCGTGCTCGTCGTCGGGGGCGGCATTGCCGGCTTCGCCATGTTGCGTGCGCTTGATCAACGCGGAATTGCTGCC
>Ga0307307_10000140_pt1 | contig 15006 bp, 19 predicted proteins | sample ER_DNA_194_FD_194505 | JGI IMG/M metagenome (GOLD analysis project Ga0307307, IMG submission 194505) | Bulk soil microbial communities from the East River watershed near Crested Butte, Colorado, United States - ER_DNA_194 | ecosystem: Environmental > Terrestrial > Soil > Floodplain | place...
ATGACCTGCGGGCCCTCGGCGAGAAATCGCCGAGCTATCTGTCGTTCCTTACGGCGCAGCAGCCGACGAGCGGCCCGCAGCATCGGTTCAGAAGCTGCCGGAAGATCAGCCGGCCAGTCGAGACTGTCCTCGGGCAGCGCGACCTCAGGCGGCCGTGGCGTCGGAGGCCGGCGCGTTTTCTTTGGCCACCTCGACAAGGGTGGCGAATGCTGCAGGATCTGTCACGGCAAGATCAGCGAGGATCTTGCGATCAACATCAATCCCGGCGGCCTTGAGGCCGGAGATGAAGCGGTTGTAGGTCATGCCTTCCGCGCGGGCAGCGGCGTTGATCCGCTGAATCCACAACTTGCGGAAGTCACCCTTGCGGGCTCGGCGGTCACGATAGGCGTAGACCAGCGAATGGGTTACCTGTTCTTTGGCTTTGCGGTACAGCCGGGAACGCTGACCGCGGTAGCCGGACGCCTGCTCGAGAACTTCCCGACGCTTCTTGTGTGCATTGACGGAGCGCTTAACGCGTGCCATCGCAGTTACTCCTTTATGTTCCTGGCGTGCTGCTGCACGCCTCGGGGTCCAAGGGGGTCGTCCCCCTGCTTGCTTATCGCGCGGGGCTCTCAGGCACTCTTGCCGAGCAGTTTCTTAGCCTTGGCAGCATCACCGGGTGCCAGTTCCTTGTCGCCATCCAGGCGTCGGGTACGGGTGCTCGGCTTGTGCTCGTTCAGGTGCATCTTGTTTGCCTGACGATGCATGAGCTTCCCTGTGCCGGTAAACCTGAATCGCTTCTTGGCACCGGAGTGCGACTTCATCTTCGGCATGTCTGATCCATTTCTTCTTTCTGTATTGCTTTCATCTCGCGCTTGTTGGACGAGGCGCGACTAGCTCAGATCAATATCGGGATCGAGGTTGTCTGCTGGCCCCCGACGTTTCTTCGTTGCAGGCTGAGCGGCAGCCTGCGCCCGGCGATCCGCCTGCTCGGTTCGCTCCGCCTGTGCATCAGCGAGCCGTTCCGCCGCGCGACGATCGCGCTCCGCCTTGATCTCGGCACGGGCCTCGGTCTTCTTCTTGAGTGGACCGAGGACCATCAACATGTTCCGCCCGTCCTGCTTAGGCGCCGACTCGACAAAGCCGAACTCGTCGACATCTGAGGCCAGCCTCTTCAGCAGGTTGTAGCCAAGCTCGGGCCGCGACTGCTCGCGTCCCCGGAACATGATCGTGATCTTGACCTTGTCGCCCGCCTTCAGGAAACGTACGACGTGACCCTTTTTGGTCTCGTAGTCGTGGCTGTCGATTTTCGGCCGAAGCTTCATTTCTTTGATTACTGTGTTGGTCTGATTGCGCCGGCTCTCGCGCGCCTTCTGGGCGTTCTCGTATTTGAACTTTCCGTAGTCCATGAGCTTGGCGACCGGCGGCCGTGCCATCGGGGCGACTTCCACCAGGTCAAGCTCTGCCTCACGTGCCAAGCGCAAAGCGTCCTCTATACGTACGATGCCGACCTGCTCCCCGGCCGGTCCGACGAGCCGGACCTCGGGAACGCGAATTCGATCGTTGATTCGCGGTTCGGTGCTGATATGTCCTCCAGTTGGTTGTAGGTAGTTGACCAACCAGACGGCACCGAATCCGTGTGCGGCGACCCAATAACGAAGGGGCCTCCGCGCGAGCGAAGACCCCGAAACCCGCAAGGACAGCCCAAGTATGTGCAAGTCCTCGCAGACCGACCCGACAACTGACATTTGCTGACGCTGTACGGGTGGGAGATCAGGTCTCCACTTGCGGATTCAGTACACGACTGAATCGGTCGCAGTCAAGATATCACCGCGCGCCGCACTGGCCACAAGTTCACGATCTCGACTTCAGGAAAACGTTTCGCCGGAATCGGGTATTCCGTGAGCGCGCGTCGACCCTGCACGCTCAATCCGGAGTGGGAAGGATCCAGCCGAACTGGCCGTCGGGCAGCTCGACGAGCCGATGACCAGATGCCAGTTCGGCAAGCACCTCGCCTTCGATGACGAACGGGTGTGGGCCCGCTACATCAATGAGCACGACGGTCAATTCCTCGCTTTTCGCGGCCTGCGCGGCGATGTCGATCGTGACTGGTACCGGGCGAGCATCCGGCTGCCAACTCTGCAGCGCATCAAGGCCTGTGAAGGCCAGCAGCGCTCGCCGGCCGTCTCGCACCTGGAGTATCACCAGCGACATCTCCGCCTCTTTGTCCGAGGCCAGCCCGCCGACCGTTTCTCCTAGACGGGTGGTGGTGGCCACCACTGGCACGAGCAGTCGATCGCCGCAGAGAGCCGCAACGGCTCGTAAGTACGCGACCGGTGTCGCTTCCGTCGCGGCTGAGGCAATCAGTCGACGGGTGTCATCAGACGCTGCGCCCGTGTCTGAAGGGAACGAGGACGTGGCCAGCCGCCGTTGATGATCCACGCCTGTTTCACCTCAATCAGAGTTGTCAGGGGCAGCCGGGTGCTCTCCCCCATCGCCTGCCCTGGCGCTGCGTGGCACATTGGGAGAATGCCTGCTGTTGACACCGTACTGCTGCCCTTGTGCGTTGGACTCTCGCTGCTCGGCGTGATCGCGACCGGCTTTGCCTGGCGACGAGGGAACAAGGGCCGAGTGATCCAAGGCGTTGGCTTGGCCCTTGCTCCCATTGCTTTGTACTTCAGCGGACTTCTCAGATTGCTCTGGAACGCCGCCATCGCCTTCGGCACCTGGGCTTCCAAGATCATCTTCTCGCCTGCCGTCTGGTTTGGCTTGAGCTTGCTGGGTCTCTGCATCGTTTTGTGGGTGGTAGGTGGAATGGTCGCCCGCCGATCTCCCGCGGCTAAGAGCAAGGACGTGAGCGCCGGGTCAACAGCCAACGCCCTGCCAGCCAAGAAGGGCACGGCCAAGACAGCACGCACTCAGCCACCGATCGATGAAGAGATGGCCGAGATCGAGGCACTGCTGAAATCCCGCGGTATCGAATAACTGCGTCGTTAGGTGGCTTCGAGGAAGCGGCGGTGGCGTACCCGGAGCTCTTTGACCGCAGCAACAGCGAGCGGACCGTCAACAGTCTGAATGCCCATGAGTTGACGCTTTTCAGCGTCTAGGTCGGCCTCAAAGGGACGACCATCCGCAGGTTTGAGCAGCAGCTGCGCCCACGGATCGCCGGGGCGGAGGATGATCTTGTGAACACGCTCCCAAGGCATGGCGTACACGCGTAGTGCGTTGCGAATCCGGAGGCCCGACCCGTCCGCACGTACATAGCTGCTGGCCAAGACCGCCATCACCGCAATCGGGAACGCCAGGATGCCAAGCAACCCCAACCGATGGGACAGCGGGAACAGTGCGCGGACCTCGGCCGGCAGCAGCAGCCAGCCGATGGCGGCAAGTATGCAGAGTGCAAGGCTCGAGACGATCGCGATTATCCGCACGCGACGGGGTCGCGCGACGTAGACGTTGTGATCCAAGTCTTGATCAGCCACTTGTCACGACGTTAGATGCGGCAGGCGGCGATGTCGGTGACCAGAATCGCTCGCGCACCCAGGGCCCAGAGGTCGTCCATGATCTGCTGGGCGTCGGCTCGCGGCACCATCGCCCGCACTGCCCGCCACCCTTGTTTCGCCAGCGGTGACACGGTGGGCGATTCCAAACCTGGGGTGATCGCGCACGCTTCCTCGACGAGAGCGTCGGTGACGTCGTAGTCCATCATCACGTAGTTGCGAGCGACCAAGACGCCGTTGAGTCGGCGCTCCAGTTGATCAAGGCCTGATGGTGGCTCGGCGCCTGCCCGACAGATCAAGATCGCTTCTGAGTCCAAGATCGGATCGCCGAACAACTCCAAGCCAGCTACCCGTAGGGTGGTGCCAGTCTCGACCACATCGGCGATCACGTCGGCAACTCCGAGCCGGATAGCCGTTTCGACGGCACCATCCAAAGCGATCAGCCGAGTACTGACACCAAGATCACCAAGATAGGACTCGAGCAGTCCCGGGTAGGACGTCGCCAGCCGAAGGTCATGCAACTGCTCCACCGACATCCTGCTGCCCAGCGGCGCCGCAAATCGGAACTTGCTGCGGCCGAACCCGAGGGGCAGCACCTCGATGGCGTGCGCACGGGAGTCGAGGAGCATGTCCCGGCCGGTGATGCCGACATCGAGAGTTCCCTCACCGACGTACACCGCAATGTCGCGCGGGCGCAGATAGAAGAACTCGACGCCATTAGCCTCATCGAGGAGCGCCAGTTCGCCATCCGAGCGCTGCGCGTAGCCAGCTTCCCGCAGCATCTCTGCAGCGGGCTCTGACAACGAGCCCTTATTGGGCACGGCAACCTTGATGAGTGGTTTCTCCATGCCGGGCAGGGTCGAATTCACGGCCCTCATCCTAGGTGGATGCTCACAACCGCTCGTAAATGTCTTCGAGATCAAGATCAAGGGCCAGCATCAGAACCTGGATGTGATACAGCAGCTGGCTGATCTCGGTGGCCGCTTGGTCCTTGGACTGGTACTCCGCGGCCATCCACACCTCCGCCGCCTCTTCGACGATCTTCTTGCCAATCTCGTGTACGCCAGCCTCTACGCGGGCGACGGTCGTGGAACGAGGGTCGTGATCAGCCACCTTTGCCGTCAACTCGGCAAAGAGGCTGTCGAATGACTTCTGGATGGTCACGCCGCCAGCCTAAATGTTGTTATGCCCCGACTTGTCAGACCTGAGTTGGGCTATAGCCGCTCTCAGGTCTGACAAGTCGGCGAAACCTCAGCCGACGGTTTCGACCACTGGAGTGTCCACGCCTTCCGCGAGCGCATCTGTCCGCTCGCGACGTTCAATGCGCAGCCAGGTCATAAACCCGACAACGCAGAAGGCGCCATAGACGATGTACATGATCGCGGACGGGTAGTAGCCGGCGACCAGGAGCAGCGGGACGCCGACCAAGTCAACGGCAATCCAGATCAGCCAGAATTCGACCCAGCCTCGCGCCATGCCGTACGTCGCCAGGATCGAGCCAGTCAAGATCCAGGCGTCGGCCAGCGGACCCCAGGACCCCAACGCCTGCAGCACGAAGTAGAAGATCAACGTGAGAACCGCGGCGCCGACCAGAAGCTGCAGCCGACCTCGCGCGCCCGCCCACTTGGGGTGTACGCCCACGCCCTCTCCGGCGTGCGACTTCCGGTACTGATACCAGCGCACCCACCCGTACACACTGACGATGATGAAGAAGATCTGGCGGCCGGCCTGGCCCCACAGATCCAGCTTCTGGGGAGTGTCGAACGGGCCACCGATGGCCGTTCCGACAAAGACCGTGAACAACAACACGTTGCCCACGATGCCGACGGGCCACGCGGCGACCTTGCGCCACATGCCCAGCAGAGCGCTTGCCAAACCGAACCCATTACCGATGATCTCCCGCCACAGAATGACGCTCGAACCAATCTCGATATGGGCCTTCAGCAACCGCAGGAGTACTTCTTGGAGATCCATTGATCCTCCACTCATCCGGTCGCACGAATGCCGGGGTGGAGAGCGCTCAACGTCGTGCATCTGCACAACGGTGACGCGCTCGCGTGAACCTCCCATCCGGACTTTCACCGTCGGTTGTGGAGTTTCACCACATCAACCCTCGGCTGGAGGCAGAGGGGTCGCGGACTGTCACCGCCGGTTCGGACTTTCACCGACCCCGGTACACGCGCGAGTTGTCAACTCGTCACCGGTACTTTACTCCGACTTGTCAGCTGGGCTAAAGCGTCACGCCGAGGAGCGCCTCGCAGGCGCGAGCGACCAGCGCGGGTGCCTCGGCGTCATCGCTGTCTATCGCGGTCGATGCCCCAGCCCACGCGTCCACAGCGGCTAGCGCCGAGGGCGCATCCAGATCCTGGGCGAGCGCAGCTCGCACCTGAACCAACACCTCGTCGGCATTCAAAGCGGCATCCAACCGCACCGCCTCCCGCCACCGGTTCAAGCGGTCTTCGGCAGAGATCAAGAGGTCATCGCTCCACTCCCAATCGTCGCGGTAGTGGTGCGCGAGCAAGGCGAGCCGGACAGCCATCGGGTCGACGCCGGCCGCCCGCAACGCGGATACGAAGACCAAGTTGCCCTTCGATTTCGACATCTTCTCGCCGTCCAGGCCGACCATCCCACTGTGCACGTACGCCTGGGCAAAAACTTGATCGGTAGCCACTCGACCGTGTGCGGCACTCATCTCGTGGTGCGGAAAGATCAAATCGGTGCCACCACCCTGAACATCGAATCCCGACCCGAGTCGGTCGAGGGCGATAGCGGTGCATTCGATGTGCCACCCAGGCCGACCGGCACCTAGCAGCGACTCCCAGCTCGGCTCGGCCGTCCGGCCATGGTGCCACACCAGACAGTCCAACGGAGCCTTCTTGCCTGGTCGATCCGGATCACCGCCACGCTCGGCGAACAGCGCAATAGCCCTTTCCTCCGACAGGTGGGAGAGCGAACCGAACTCCGAGTCACTCGCCTGCGCAAAGTAGAGATCATCGAATTCGTTGTCCTCAACCGGATAGACGGCTTCGCGTCGCTGCAGGTGATCAATCAGGTCCACGATCAACGGAATCGACTCCACGGCGCCGACATAGTGCCTCGGTGGCAGCACGTTGAGGGCAGCCATGTCTTCACCGAAAAGTTTGGTCTGTTGCTCGGCGAGTGCCGACCACTCCACGCCGGTTTCCGCTGCCCGCTCCAGCAGCGGGTCGTCAATATCGGTGACGTTCTGAACGTAGTTCACATCCAGGCCGCGATCGCGCCACACGCGGTTCAGCAAGTCAAAGGCGATGTAGGTGTTGGCGTGGCCGATGTGCGTGGCGTCGTACGGGGTGATTCCGCAGACGTACATCCGTGCAGTCCCGGTCTCCGGACCGATCGGCACCAGCTGTCCTCGTGCGGTGTCGAACGCCTGCAGCGAGTGGGGGGCCGATGGTGGTGGGAGTGGAGGCAGCGGACGCGAGCTCCAAGCCTGCATGGCGCCACACTATCCGGGCCAACCCGGCTCCCCGTCGGAACGGAGGTTGATCACTCCTCAGAACGGAGGCCATGGGATCGACGGCCACTCGCCACGAGGCCGGGGCATTCGGCGCCGAGTGAGCAGCAGGTCTGCGCGGCGTACGAGTGCTGCTATCTCCCGCTCAGCGAGCAGCGTGCCGAGCTGGTCAGGCGCCTCGTCGCGAGCCTTACGAACGGCTGCCAGCTCCCGTCGAGTGAGTTCACAACCTGCCCACCCCCACAACAGCGTGCGCAGTTTTTGATCGGTATGGAAGCTGACGCCATGATCAACTCCGAACACCCGTCCAGTGCTATTGAGGATGTGGCCGCCTTTGCGGTCGGCATTGTTGATCAACACGTCGAAGACCGCCAGTAGCCGGAGATCAGCAACATCGGCGTGGACCACCGACACCGGACGATCATCGCCATCGAAACCTTCTACCGAAGAAAACCAGCCCGGCATGGGTAACGCCGAACTCGGAACAAGATCAACAAGCTTGGTGCTGGCCGTCTCATCCACCTCCACCCAGACCTGCAGCGACCCGGGTCCGAATGGCCCATCGATGAGTGCCGTGACCGGCACACAGTCGAATCCGCCGATCCGGGACACCTCGTACGCGGCTACCTCGCGGAGCCCGAGAGTGTGTTGCGGGAAGTCCCAGAGCGGCCGTTCCCCCTCGAATGGCTTGTAGACGCACTCGATCGGTGCGCCGGCCGTCTGCAGTTCTGCCAGGAACGTGGCGTTGGAAGCCTGGAGCAACCGGCCGGTGATCTGCAACTCGGCCTGCGCCAGCTCTGCCGTGAGCGCAGGATGAGGTGGCCGGGCGTCACCATCGTCGGTTAGCCCAAGATCATCGACAGTCACCGCAGAATTCAGTCGAACAGCGGTCGGAGATAACCGTTCGCCCGTGGGCAGATGTGCCCGTGCGGGTCTAGCGGCTGCAGACAGAACGGACAAGATGGGCGGCCCGCAGCGACGAGGGCTTGGGCGCGAGCCACAAAGTCTCGGGCGTACGAGGCTGTGATCTTGACGACGAAGACCTCGTCGGCATCGATTTCGTCCGGCTCGCTGGGGGCGGTTGTCGACGTCGCCTCCTCAGCGGTGTCGTCGTCCTCATCGACATTGGAGAACAGCTCGATGACGATCCGGTCGATGCTCGGATCCCACGCAATCGTCATTGTCCCGACCCGAAATTCTTCGTTGATCGGAGCATCCAGCGGGTCGGTGTCGCGTGCCTGAGAGGAGGCAGGTGGGACGTCGACGACGCCGGCACTCCGCCGCAACACCTCGTCAAGCACGCGATCCAAGTGTTCAGCCAGCACCGAGACCTGCTGCTTCTCGCACGCGACGCTGGTAATGCGATTTCCTTCCCGCGCCTGCAGGAAGAAGGTCCGTTCGCCAGGCTGACCAACTGTGCCTGCGACGAACCGCTCAGGCGCGTCATAACGGTGCACCAGAATCGCCATGCGTAACAGGGTAAGTCAGGCGCTCAATCAGCTGCGAAACATTCCCGCGCGGGTGACTGCACGGCCTGGCCGTTCAGCTGCCCGTCTCTGGCACTCCCGGCCCGCCTCCTAGCACAGCATCGTCTGAGGTCTTCGTCCGACGGCTGCGCGCCTTTCGCTGCGGCGGCGCCAAATAGGCAGCGAGATCAACCATCGTGGAGTTTGCTGTGATCAGGTACGGGCGGGCTGCGGTATAGCGGATGATCGAGATGGATGCCGGATCGACGACGATCCGCTGGAAACTGTCCAGGTGCAGGCCGAGCGCGTCGGCCACGATGGCCTTGATCACGTCGCCATGCGACACCGCAGCCCACACCGCGTCAGGTCCGTAATCAGCCTCAACGCGCGCGTCCCAGGCCCGGGCGGCGCCAATGGCCCTGGCTGACATCTCCGCCATCGATTCCCCACCAGGAAAACGCACAGCTGAGGGTTGCTGCTGGACTGTGCGCCAAAGCTTGTCTTTGCTGAGCTCTCGCAACGACTTGCCAGTCCATTCGCCGTACCCGCACTCCACCAGGCCCTGCTCGACGGCGAACACACAGCTATTGGACTGAGCTGCCAACAGCGGTTGAGCCGTTTGCCGGCAGCGACGTAGCGGTGAGGTGACAATGGCCCGCAGCTGCACTCCCGAAAGTCGGGTGGCGAGCTCGGCTGCCTGCTGTACGCCGGTCTCATCCAGCTCAACGCCTGACGAACGACCAACAAGAATCCCAGCCGTATTGGCCGCAGTGCGGCCGTGCCGGATCAGCAGGAGGGTGGTCATGGCGCCGAGGCTACAGAGGCGTGGCTAGAGAGGCAGGGAGCGGTACCGGCCGCGTACGTAATACAGCAGTTCGTCAGCGGGATCGGGTTGGATCTCGACTCGCTCCACCACAGCTCGGAGCAAGAGACCCCAGCCTGCATGATCTGGGTCAGGCTTCAGCCGCGCGCCGATCCAGCCGAGCGAGCCCTCCAGCACCGGCCCCCAATCGGTGTCCCGCCAAGCGGCCAGGGTGAACGGGCCGCCAGGCGCGGGGGCAACGCCGGCGAACGCATCGGCCAGTTTCCGCTGCCGCCATCCCGGCAGGTTCACGGTCAGCGTCGCGGTCTGGGTCAGCACGTCTGCCAGCGGCGACTCTTCGTCGATCAACCCGATCACCTCGCCGGGATCGCCATCGGCGACCAGGAACGATGAGAGCGTCCAGCCGGCGCGCTGACCGCCGGCAGCGGCCGCCCAGATGCTGACCGGCGATGCCATCCGACCCCGAAAGCGACGCAAAGGCTTCCGGTCATTCTCGCCTACGGAAAACGGATGGCTGTGATGGATCGTCACCTAGTCAGTTCTACATGGCGCGGCTGAAGCCGCCGATCCGATGTGGTGTGGATCACGGCCCGAGCGAAGATCCGACCAGCAGTTTGCGGTTGGCAGCCCCTACGGTGGACCGAGTGCCCGCGCGAGCGAGGCGATGAGGTGAGGGAGCAGTATCCATGGGCTGGCTAGAGGCATTGGTGCTCGGCATCGTGCAAGGCCTCACGGAGTTCCTGCCCATCTCCTCCAGCGCTCATCAAGCGATTGTCGGTCAATTCTTCGGAGGCGAAGATCCGGGCTCCGCCTTCACAGCCATCACCCAGCTCGGCACTGAGACCGCGGTGATCATCTACTTTCGCTCCGACATTTGGCTGATCATCAAGAGCTGGGCGCTCTCGCTGACGGGCAAGATTCCGCGCAACGATGCGGAGGCAAGACTGGGTTGGCTGGTGATCATTGGCTCGATTCCGATCGTGGTTCTCGGGCTGATCTTCCAGGACGCTATCGATCATGGTTTGCGAAACCTCTGGACGACAGCAGCGATGCTCGCCGGCTTCGGCATCATCATCGGCGTGATCGATCAAGTTGCCGCGAACGCCCGTCCGATGGAGTCCATGACGTGGCGGCACGGTCTCTTTCTCGGATTGGTGCAATCACTTGCCCTTATTCCTGGCGTCTCCCGATCCGGTGCAACGATCGCAGGCGGACTCGCTCTCGGGTATCAGCGTGTGGCAGCAGCAAAATTCTCCTTCCTGCTCGCCATTCCAGCCGTCCTGGGCTCTGGGCTGTTCAAACTCGCGGACATCTCTGCTGACCCAGTCCGTCCGGCCTGGGGCCCGATAGCGCTGGCGACGGTGATCTCCTTTGTCATCGGTTACGCGGTGATCGCCTGGTTGCTGCGTTACGTGAGCACCCACACATTCCTGCCGTTCGTGATCTATCGCATCGCACTGGCCGTTCTGGTGGCCCTCTTGCTGGTCACCGGGGTGCTCACTCCATTACCGCCGACGTTGGCGGGCTGATGAAACTAGGACGCTACTCCTGAACGGTTCAACGCCTCGGCGGCGACCGTGAGTGCGTTGAGCTTCTCCTCAACCGAGCCGCCGTACGGCACCACAGCACACGTCGTCACTCCGGATGCGGCGAGCACCGTAAACCCCTCAGCAATGCGATCCCGATCACCCAGCAGTGAGGTCTGATCGATGAAGTCGAACGGAACAGCCGCCATGGCATCACGTTGCCGCCGGGTCAGAAAGAGGTCCTGAACCGCCGCCGCGGCTTCGCCGAAGCCCATCCGCGCGGCGAGCGCGTTGTAGAAGTTCTGCTCACGGCTGCCCATGCCACCCAGATAAAGCGCCGCATAGCCTCGGACGTGATCGGCGCAACTGCGCGGGTCAGCGCCGACGACTAGTGGCACGCTGGGTACGACATCGAAACCATCGAGACTCTTACCGACCCGGGCACGGCCTGATCGCACCCGCTCTAGCTGCTCAGTCGCGAACTGCGGGGCATAGAAGATGGCCAGCCAGCCGTCGGCCAGTTCGCCGGCCAGCTCGAGATTCTGGGGTCCGATCGCCGCGACGTAGATCGGAATGTGCGTGCTGACGGGCGTGATGGTCAGTTTGAGCGGCTTGCCGGCGCCGTCTGGCAGCGGGATCTGGTAGTGCTCGCCATCGAAGGTCACCGTCGACCCCGACAGCGCTGCATTGACGATCGCGAGGTATTCCCGGGTACGACTCAGCGGCTTGTCGAACCGCACTCCGTGCCAGCCTTCGGAGACCTGTGGCCCGGAGACACCGACTCCCAGGCGGAAACGGCCACCGGTCAGCACATCCAGGCTCGCCGCCGTCATCGCTGTCATCGCGGGAGTTCGGGCTGGAATCTGCATGATCGCCGAGCCGACATGAATGCTCGACGTCTGGGCAGCGAGCCATGCAAGGAGAGTCGGACTATCCGAGCCGTACGCCTCGGCCGCCCAGACCACCGAGAAGCCAAGGGCCTCGGCATGTTGAGTCAGCCGCAGCTGCCCGTGCGGGTCATCGGATCCGACCAGATAGCCGAGGTTGAGCCCTAGACGCATGGCAGCCACGCTAGCGGGCTCGATTGCTTCGCTCGCTGGCGCTCGCTCCATCCGCTAGGCCGTTAGGGTCTCCCCATGGAAACTCGGCTGGTCGGGTGCAGCGGGCTGCGGGTGTCGCGGCTCGGGCTCGGCACCATGACCTGGGGCCGTGACACCCCGGCCGAGAATGCCCATGCGCTGCTCGAAATGTTCTGTGAGGCCGGCGGCACATTGATCGACACTGCCGCTGCGTACGGGGCAGGCGACGCCGAACGCATCGTCGGCCGGCTGGTGCGCGAGCAGGGCATCCGGGACGAGGTGGTCATTGCGACCAAGGCCGGGTTCGTGATCAGGAACGGCAAGCGCATCGTCGACACCTCGCGCCGGGCTCTGCTTCGTGATCTTGAGGGATCGCTGCGGCGGCTGCAGAGCGACTACATCGATCTGTGGCAGATCCATGCCTGGGGAGACGCGCCCCTCGAGGAGTCGCTGGAGGCGATTGATCACGCTGTCTCAACAGGCAGAGTGCGCTATGCCGGGGTATCGAACTTCGTCGGGTGGCAAACGGCCCAGGCGGCCACTTGGCAGAAGGCATTCCCAGGCCGTACGCCGCTCATCAGTGCGCAGGTCGAATACTCCCTGCTCGCCCGGCGGGCGGAGGTCGAGGTGCTCCCCGCTGTCCGGGCTTTTGACATGGGTTTCTTCCCGTGGTCACCACTCGGCCGCGGCGTGCTGACCGGGCAGTATCGCAACGGCACGCCGCGCGGTTCGCGGGCAGCGACTGATCACTTCGCGTGGTTTGTCGAGCCATACCTGGAACCCCGTAGCCGCGGCGTTGTGGAGGCGGTGGTTCGAGCGGCCGAAGGGCTGGACTTCACTCCTCTTCAGGTCGCGTTGCTTTGGGTACGCGATGCTCCAGGCGTCACTGCCCCGCTACTTGGGGCGCGCACCGCCGGCCAGCTGAGCCCGGCTCTCGCGGTCGAAGATCAGAAGTTGCCCGCCGAGATTGCTTCCGCGCTCGATGATGTCTCCGGTGGGCCGAACGCATCTCGGCTGTGATCTAGCTGGTGTTTGACGGCTGGATCGAACGCTACTAGCCGCGCATCCGAATGATCTTGCGACGGATCCAGGCGTCACCGCTGCCATCCCGATAGCGACGCAACCGGGCGAGCTCCCAGCCGCCGTACTCGGCATGATCAGTAAGCAGTTGGCGAACGGCATTACGCGAGAGGTGCCGGCCTAGCCGGATTCGCTCCACCTCGTACTCGACTTGACGCACCGTCATTGGCCGAAAGCATAGTGGCACCTATGCCTGATCTAAGAAGCGGTCTAAAACCCGTGCACCGAACTCAAGCGAATCAGTCGGTACACGTTCGTCGACGCCGTGGAACATCGCCCAGAAGTCGAACTCAGGCGGCAGCCGAAGCGGAGCGAAGCCAAAACATGCGATACCGGCCCGATCCCACGCCTTCGCGTCGGTACCCGCGCTGACCAGGTACGGCACCGCCTGCGCCTGCGGATCTTCGGCAGCGAGGCAAGCCTGCATTGCCTCAACCAAGGCGCCGGAGAACTGGGTCTCGACCGAGGGCTGGTGATTGACGACCTCATAGCGAACCTTGGCGCCGAGCAGATCGGTGATGGTGGCATAGAACTCGTCCTCGCCGCCGGGTACAAATCTGCCGTCGATACCGGCCTGCGCTCGACTGGGGATCACATTGTGCTTGTAGCCGGCGGTCAGCATCGTTGGATTGGCGGTATTCGACATCGTTGCCCCCACCATGCGCCCGATGCTGCCGAGTCGGCCAAGAGTCTCCTCAACCTGATCAGGATCAAGATCAATGTTGAAGGCCTCCGCGACAGCCTCCAGAAAGGCCCGCTGTGGGTCAGTGATCTTTCGCGGCCACTCGTACCGGCCGATTCTCGCTACAGCCGCACTGAGCTCGGTGACCGCGTTTTCCTGGCTGCGGAGCGAACCGTGCCCGGCCCGTCCGTCGGCGATCAGGTTGAGCCAGGCCATGCCCTTCTCGGCGATCTGGATCAGGTAAAGCCGAAGATCATCACGAACGGTAAGGGAGTATCCGCCAACCTCACCGATCGCCTGTTGGCAACCCTCCACAGCCTCAGCATGCTCGTCAACGAGCCATCGCGCACCCAGTCCGCTACCGGCCTCTTCGTCGGCGGTGAAGATCAACCGAATTGGCCGCCGCGGAGCCGCCCCGGCCCGGGCCCGAGCGCGTACGACGCTGAGCACCATAGCGTCAAAGTCCTTCATATCGACTGCGCCGCGACCCCAAACGCAACCGTCGACTACCTCCCCGGAAAACGGTGGCACCGACCAGTCAGCCGCCTGCGCTGGCACCACATCTAAGTGGCCGTGGACCAGAAGTGGCGGCAGCGATGTGTCGACACCTTCGGGTTCCCATCTCGCCACCACGGACGTACGGCGCGGCTCGGGCTCCAGCAACTCACATCCGATACCAACCTCGTCGAGCAGCTCGGCAACGCGCTCTGCAGCCGCGCGCTCGCCAGGTCCGGGCTCGGAGCCAAAGTTTGACGTGTCGATCCGAATCAGCTCCTGGCACAGCTCGACAACCTCAGCGTCCGGCCGGTAATCCTCAGTCACCGAATCATCTTCACCCATGCGTGTGGTTGGCTCTCGGTCCGGCTACCTCGGCAGGCTGAAACGCTTCGGCCGCCATCGGCCCAGTTGCTATAGTTCGGAGGCGCCCCGCAGGGAGCAGCCGCAGGTCCGGGTGGCGGAATAGGTAGACGCGCTAGCTTGAGGTGCTAGTGCCCTTGACAGGGCATGGGGGTTCAAGTCCCCCCTCGGACACACACATATCTCCGATGTCGGACGGTCACTATCCTCTGATCAGCCGGACCGTCAGCACCAGATCCTGGAGGCTCTCTTGATCTCAGCGTGGCAAAACGGATCTCCTCGGATCGGCGACGTAGCAGAAATGCGCCGCACGGTGACAGCGACCGACATTGAGCGATTCACCGAGATCAGCGGCGACCGCAATCCCTTGCACTACGACCTCGAGGCCGCTCGGGCGTCCCGGTTTGGGGAGATTGTCGTTCAAGGCGGCGTTACCAGCGCCATCCTCAATGCGGTGGTCGCGGAGCAGCTGCCAGGGCCAGGCACGGTATTTCTCAATGTCAATTGGAACTTCACTGCT
>Ga0307307_10000143_pt1 | contig 14868 bp, 15 predicted proteins | sample ER_DNA_194_FD_194505 | JGI IMG/M metagenome (GOLD analysis project Ga0307307, IMG submission 194505) | Bulk soil microbial communities from the East River watershed near Crested Butte, Colorado, United States - ER_DNA_194 | ecosystem: Environmental > Terrestrial > Soil > Floodplain | place...
ACATCCTCCTCGTGGTCGCGTATCGGGAGCTCGTCGATTCGTTCTCGATTGCCTGTCGGCAGGCGGGTCTTCGACTCGTCGGCGTCGACCTCGAGGCGTTCGCGCTCCTCCGGGCGCTCATGCCCCCAGTTCAGGCGGCCGGCGAGCGAAGCGCGCTCGTGGCAGTCGGGGTCGGTGCCGAGCGGAGCACGCTTGCCGTTTCCGACGGCTTTACGTGTGAGTTCGCCCGGGTGATCGAATGGGGAGGGACGTCGCTGACCGTCGCCCTTTCCCGGGCTCTCGACATCGACGTGGAAGCCGCGGAGATCCTCAAGACGCAGATCTCGCTCGAAGGCGACGAAGTTCCCAACGGCTTTACGCCCGAGCAGACGACCCAGGCTCGTGAGGCGCTCCTCGCGGCCCTGAGGACCTTCTCGCGCGAGCTTCTCTCGTCGCTCCAGTTCTACCAGGGCCAGCCGGACTCGCTCGGCATTCGCGAGGTCGTTCTTGCAGGAGGCACCTCGCTGCTCCGCGGCCTTGCTCCCGCGCTCAGCACGCTCGTGGGTGTTCCCGTTCGCATCGGCGATCCCCTCGTCGGAGTTTCGGTCAGCAAGAAGGTGAAGGGCGGCGCGCCGGATCCGTCCCTGGCCGTTCCGATCGGCCTTGGCATGGCCCTCTAGCTCCCATGGACATGCGGAAGGAGATCAAGCTCTCGGATCTGTTCAAGCGGGGTTCAAAGGCTTCGGAAGGAACCAACGGAGACGACCCCACGAAGCCTGAGAAGCCGAAGAAGGAGAAGCCTCCGAAGGAGCCCAGGCGGCGCAAGGAGCCGAAGGCAAAGCCAAGCGAGGCGACGACGCTCGCCAAGGATGCTCTGCCCGTCCCCGACGTCCCGCTCATGCGGGCGTTCAACCTACTCCCCCGCGAGGAAGCCCGGTCTTCCATCCAGGAGAAGCAGAACCCGCTCCCGCAGATCCTCGTAGCGCTCGCGGGTGTCCTTGTACTGGCGTCCCTCGCCGCGTTCTATCTCATGGCCGGCGCGGACGTGACCAAGAAAAGCGGCCAGGTCGAAGATCTGCGCGCGGAGCTGGCCGGATACCAGGTTTCGAAGCAGCAGCCCGCCAAGGACAAATCGGCCGCACTCGCCGCGGAGCGCGTCAGTCGGACAGCAGCGCTCGGAAGAGCACTTACCGGTCGCCTGGCCTGGGACCGCGTCCTTCGCGAGCTCGCGCTCGTCATCCCGGCCGACGTCACGCTGGCCTCGATTCAGGCGAGCTCTCCCGCTGCGGTCTCGGTTCAGGCGGCTCCCTCGGCGAACGGCTTGCCTCCTCAGAACTTCAAGCTCGTGGGTACCACCGACAGCCAGGCCAGCGTCGCCGAATTTCTCTCGCGCCTCTCGGTTATCCCCGAGCTGACCAACGTCAGTCTCGAGACGGCTGCGAGGGGAACCGATGCAGACAACCTGGAGGCCGTTGCCTTCACCATCAACGCCTCACTCCGGAGCGCGCCGTGAAGAAGCAGGTGCCCATGTGGCCGATTGCCGCCGTCGCGCTGCTGATCGTCGCGCTGGTTGGCTACTTCGTCCTCATTCGGCCAAAGCGCGCCGAGGCGGGCCGCCTTTCCGACAAGATCGCACAGCTCGAATCTGAAGTGCAGGTCGCAAAGCTCGCGGCCCGTCCGCAGGAGTCGGAGACGAAGATCAAGATCGCCGATCTTTTCGAGCTCTCGAAGGCTATGCCACAGCGGGACGACCAGCCGGGCATCATCCTCGAGCTCAACGCGATCGCCGAGTCGGCCGGGGTGAGCTTCGTCGCCATCGCGCCGCAGGATGCGGTTAGCCAGGAGAGTTACCGCGTTCTGCCAATCAGCCTCACCTTCGAGGGCAACTTCTACGACCTGAACGATTTCTTGTTCCGGATGAGGAATCTCGTGTCGGTGCGCGACGGGAAGCTCGCGGCCGCCGGACGCTACTTCACGCTCGACACGCTGGACATGCACGAGGGTCCGAACAAGTTCCCCCAGATCCAGGCCGTCCTCGTCGTCTCGGCCTACGTCTACGACCCGCAGGCTCACTCGGCCACGACGGTCATCGCGCCCGTATCCGCGAACACCGTTTCGACCACAGGAACGACCACCGGGCTCCCCGGGTCAGGGCTTCCGTAATGGCCAAGCGCCCGACAGAAGCGATCATCCGCGCGCAGAAGGAAGCCAAGCAAAAGAAGCTGCTCCTCCTCCTGCTGCCGCTCTTCCTCGGCTTGGTCGTCTGGCAAGGGCCGAAGATGTTCCACGCTCTCAAGGGCAGCCAGCCTCCCCCGACGCCGACTCCCGCCGAGGACCTCGGGACGCCTGGCCTGACGCCCACCGGAACAACCCCAACGGGAACGGACGCGGGCGGTGGCCTCCCGGACACGGACCCGCAGCCCGGGCTCCTCGATGGGCAGCTGATCTCCTTCAGCCGCTTCGGTGGTCGCGACCCCTTCGGTCACTCACCGCTTGCATCGGGCAGCTCGAACCAGGGTGCTGACGCCGCGACCGTCGAGGTCAACGGGACCTCGGAGGGGGTCGCTCTCAACGGCGCTTTCCCCGCAAAGGACCCGACGTTCAGGCTGATCTCCGTCAGCGGTCAGTCCGCAACGCTCGGTCTCGTCTCCGGGCGCTTTTCCAGCGGGGCCGACACCATCACGATCAACGTGGGCGAGACGCTCGTGATCGTCGCCAACGACGGCGCGCGCTACGCCGTCAAGCTCGTCAGCGTTTCCACCCCGTAGTTCGGAAGCGCCGTCGCCGGTTCCTGGGGCGCCGGTGGCCAGAGAGCCACGCGAGCGGGCCCGAGGCAGTACAACGAGGTGCGGCGAGGGGCCGCGAGCACAGGATCTTGCCGCCAGCGGCGTTAGGCGTGCGGAGCCGGGCTTCGCCCGGGCTGAGCCGCCGTCCAGGGGCCGAGCGACTAGACGCCTGTTGACTCGTCGAAGGACGAGTCGACGCGTGCCCACTTGCGGTACGGCGAAGCGTTGTCGCGCACGATGATGGTGACGAGCTTCAACAGTCGTCCGGTAGTCGAGCCCGAGTTGCCGATCTGCTTCCAAGTGACGTAGGTGTCGACGCGGTAAGCACGCCCGTCGGCACCGGTGACGGTCTTCGTCGGGACGGCATTGGTGCAGGGCGCGGTGCCGCAGGCCGTGACGTTCACCCTCTGCTTCTGCGTGACGGTGGCGCCGGCCGCGTGCGTCGTCGCGGTCGTTCCGAGGTAGCCGCGTCCCTGGCTCGGCTGGCCCGAAACGGGGTCGCGCACCGTCCATGTCGTCGTCCCTGTACCTCCGCTCACGAGAATGAGCTCGTTGTCGATCTGAATGATGGAGGGCGACGTCGAGGGGAAGCCGGCTGCAGACGCAACGGGAACGGTCAACTGACTCGCCGTCATGGCGGACGCGACGGTCGTTGAAGGCGAAGTTTCCGCCAAGTAGAGGCTCGTGTCGGCCTTGTAGGTCGCGTCAGCGGCGGCGACGGCCGTATCAGCCAGGCCGATGGAGTCGTAGCGGATCGCCCGGTACTTCTCCATTTCCGCATCTGCGATGGCGGCAGCGGTGGTGATGGTGCTTGCCCGCCGGATCTGGACGATGCCTGCCTGGAAGACGGCATACACGGCGAAGATGCCGATGAGCATGATCGTCATCGCCGCGAGGAGCTCGATCATGCCGAAGCCGCGCTCCTCGCGGACGCGGGCGGAGAATGGGTTTCCGGGCCGCAGCACCTCAGAACTCATCGGCAGCGGCGGCCTCACGCTCAAGGCGGGGAGGGGGGATGCCGATTTCAGCGTTGGATGGCGTCCTACGCGTACACGGCGATCAATGCGTCCGGCCTCGAGCTGGACGGCCAGGTGAACGCGCCCGACTCGGCTGCGGCGCGCGAGGCTCTGCGCGTTCGCGGGCTCGTCGCGCTCTCGCTCGAGGAACAGGCGGCCGCTTCGGCGGACTTCACGCTCGCGATCAAAAAGGTCAAGCCGAAGTCGCTACAGGTCTTCTCGCGCCAGTTTGCGACCATGATCGAGGCGGGGCTGAACGTCGTCACGGCGCTCGTCATCCTCGAGGAGCAAACCGAAGACAAGAAGCTCGCGAAGGTCATCACCGAGCTGCGCGCCGACGTCGAAGGCGGCCTTCTTCTTTCGGAGGCCATGGCGCGTCATCCGCGCATCTTCTCGCGGCTCTTCATCTCGATGATCGAGGCAGGTGAGGCGGCTGGAATCCTCGACGTTGTCCTCGACCGCGTCGCCTACCAGATCGAGAAGGAGACGCGAATCAAGCGGCGTGTCAAGGGCGCGATGATGTACCCGCTGATGGTCATGAGCTTCGCCACGCTGGTGCTCATCGGCATGCTCATGTTCCTCGTCCCGATCTTCGTGGACATCTTCGCTCAGCTCAACGGGCAGCTCCCCATGCTGACCCAGATCGTGGTGACGATGTCGAACATCCTCCGGAGCTACTTCTACATCGTGTTCCCGGTCATGGGGCTCACGATCTACGCGTTCTTCCGTCTCAAGAAGACAGAGAAGGGACGCCGCGTCTGGGACAGCTTCCGTATGCGAATTCCATTCGGTGTCGGAGCGATCGTCGTCAAGGTCGGCATGGCGCGTTTCTCCCGCACGCTCGCCACGCTGGTCGCCGCCGGAGTGGACATCATCCGGTCCCTCGAGATCACGGGCTCGACCGCCGGGAACAGCCTCATCGAGGATGCGACCGCCGTCGTCCGCGCGCGCGTGCACCAGGGCGTGCCGATCGCGATTCCGCTCGAAGAGGAGAAGATCTTCCCGCCGATGGTGGCCCAGATGGTGCGCGTCGGCGAGGAGACCGGTGAGCTCGAGAAGATGCTCGAGAAGATCGCCGACTTCTACGAGGACGAGGTCGACAGCTCGATCGCCACCCTCACCTCCGTCATCGAGCCACTCATGATGATCGGGGTCGGGATGGTCGTCGGCGTGATCATCATCTCGATGTACATGCCGATGTTCAAGCTGCTGACGCTGATCCAGTAGCGGGCATGTTCAGGCCTCTCGGGCTCGCGGCGTGGATCGCTCCCCTGGGCGCGGCCGCTCTTGCGGCAACGCTCGGAACGAATGATCCGGCAGACGTCCCGTATTTCGTCTCCGCGGCCAGGTTGCTCTTCTCGGCGCACTGGGCTGACACATTCGCCGACCCGTCGCTCCAGGTCGGCCCGCTGCAGCTGCTCTTCTTCGGCGTGGGAGACCGGATCGGCGGGCTCGGGTTCCTCGCCCTTGCAACCGAGGTCGGCGCCGCCGCTCTGGTCGTGTTCACCGTCGGACAGTTGCTGAGCGATCGTCGCTGGAGGCGTGAAGCACAACTCGCTGTTGGCCTGGCCGCCGTTGCTCTGGGCCTCACCACCGAGGCTTACGGCTTCGGCCACCCCGCGCAGGTCGCGGTACCCCTCCTCTGGATCCTCGCGGCGCGCGAGGCGCGCTCGGGTAGAACGATTCGGAGCGGGGCCTTGCTCGGACTCGGTGCCGGACTCGAGCTCTGGGGAGTCCTCGGACTGCCCGTTCTCTTGCTCTCGCCAACCGTCCGGCGGGCGTTGGCCGGTTTCGCTACCCAGGTCGCGGTAACCGCCGCGATCTACCTCCCGTTCGTCCTCGCCGGCAACTTCCGTATGTTCGATCACCGCTGGAAGATCGAGAGCTGGTCGCTCGTTCACGTGCTGCTCGGCTCCGGCGACTTCCCCTGGGCGCTCCGGCTGGTGCAGGGAGCCGCCGCCGTTGTCGCGGGGACGGGGATCGCGCTCGCACTCCGTCGCTCGTCAGCTGCGCTCTGGGCCGTTCCGCTCGCCGTCATCGGTGTCCGCCTGCTCCTGGATCCGACTCTCTACTCGTGGTACTGGCTCGGCCCGGCGACCGTCGCGCTGCTCGCAGCCGCGGATCTGGCAACCAGGCTGGCGGCGCACCGACGGCCCTTGTCGGCCGGGCTGGAGCGGCGGGCGACGCAGCCCAGCTAGCTGGTAGTCTCTTACATATGTATTTGACGCAGAGGCGTCGCTGACCCGCCGTCACGGCTTCCGCGGCACCCGCAGCCGCGCGTTCGTCCGGCCTGGGCACTGGGCTGTCCACGCCCGGGTGGAACGCTTCGTCGAGCCGTCGCTGCTGTTGCTTCTGCGCGAGCGCCCGATGCACGGATACGAGTTGATCGAGCGCCTGCCGGAAGTCGCGGGCCCCGAGGCGCGGGTCGACGTCGGCAACCTGTACCGCGTCCTGCGGGCGCTCGAGGACGAAGGGATCGTCCGCTCGGAGTGGAGTGCCGAGCTCCCCGGACCGGCCAAGAGGACCTATGAGCTGACCGACGCAGGCCGACGCCTTCTCGACCACTGGGCCGAGGCGCTGCGTGACGCGCAGAGCGTGATCGGAGGATTTCTGGAGCGCTACGAGCAAGGCGAAGGGAGGTGAACATGCATCGTCGCCATGGACACAGACACGGGTGCGGCCCCGGCTTCGGCCGTCGCCGCATGCCGGATCGAGAGGAGTGGCTTGGTCACCTCGAGGAGTACCAGAAGGATCTCGAGCAGGAGGTCGCCGACGTCGCCGACCTCATCCGCCGTCTCAAGGAGGAGAAGAAGGAGACCGCCGAGGTCTAGAGCTCCCTCGGCTCTACTAGGATGCGGCCTCCAATGGCCAGGCAAGTTTCCGAGACCCCTCCGGCGCGTTTCGACGCCGCGGCGCCGGTCGCGCCGGAGGACGAGGGGATCGCCGAATTCTTCGACGAGTTCGCCCACGACGAGCAGCGGTGGCGACGCCGCAACCGCGGCTATTACCTTCAGCTCGAGTCGGTCTACCGCTTTCTGATCCGGCCTGGCGCCAGGGTGCTCGAAGTCGGCTCGGGGTCGGGAGATCTGCTCGCGGCGATCAAGCCGGGTTTCGGAGTCGGCGTCGACGTGAGCCCGCGCATGGTCGAGCTTGCACGCAAGCGCCATCCTGAGCTCGAGTTCCATGTCGCGTCGGGAGAGAGGTTCGATCTCGGTCAGAAGTTCGACTACATCGTCCTTTCGGACTTGATCCCCTTCGTCCACGACATCGCCGCCCTCTTCGAGAACCTCGCGCGTCACTCCCATGCGCGCACGCGAGTGATCGTCAACTCGTACAGCCAGTTCTGGCGTCCCCTCCTCCGGCTGGCCGAGTTTCTCCGGCTGAAGGCGCGAAGGCCTGTGCGCAACTGGGTCTCCCACGACGACCTGCGCAATCTCCTCGAGCTCAGCGGCCTCGAGCAGATCACGATGACCCGGCGCATCCTTCTGCCCAAACGGGTGCCTCTGCTGACGACCCTGCTCAATGGGTTTGTCGGGAGCATCTGGCCCTTCACACATCTCTGCCTGACCTACTGGATCGTGGCCCGCCCGGTCGGCCAAGAGCGCGAGGATGCGAAGGTATCCGTCGTGTGCCCGTGCAGGAACGAGGCGGGCAACATCGAGGCGATCATGGATCGCATCCCCGAGCTGGGAGCGGGAACCGAAATCGTCTTCGTGGAGGGTGGGTCAAAGGACGCGACGCGTGAGGAGATCGAGCAGCAGATGGCGGCGCATCCGGAGATCGACGCCTCACTCGTCCCGCAGACCGGCAGCGGGAAGGGTAATGCGGTCCGCGCCGGCTTCGAAGCGGCCCGGCACGAGGTGCTCATGATCCTCGACGGGGATCTGAGCGTGGCGCCCGAGGACCTGCCCAAGTTCTACCGCGCACTCGTTCAGGGCAAGGGCGAGCTCATCAACGGCTCGCGGCTCGTGTACGACCTCGAGCCAGGCTCCATGCGCTTCTTCAACCTGCTCGGAAACAAGGCTTTCTCGGTCTTCTTCCGGGCGATCATCGGCCAATACGCGAAGGACACGCTCTGCGGGACCAAAGTGCTCTGGCGGAGCGATTACGAGCAGATCGCGGCCGCCCGTGGCTACTTCGGCGAATTCGACCCCTTCGGCGACTTCGATCTCCTCCTCGGAGCCGGCCGCCTCGGTCTCAGAATCGTCGACATGCCGGTCCGCTACCACGCGCGAACGTACGGCGAGACGAACATCAGCCGTTTGCGGCACGGCCTGCTCCTCCTGCGCATGACGGCCTTCGCCTTCTGGAAGTTCCGCGTCGCTCTCTACCGGTCGTCCTGAGACCGCTCGAGGACGACGAGGCATCGAAACGCGGCCAGGGGTGCAAGGGGTGACAAGAACCGTTCCAGCACGGACAAGGGCCGGGACAGGGCGGCTGGTACTAGCCGCCGGCCCGAGAATCCGCCCGAGAGCGGGTAGAGCAAGAGCGCGAACCGGCACCGCTCGACGAGGCCCAGCTCCGGCCATTGGCGGCGAAAGTCCTCCAGCTTGCGAAAGAAGATCACCGTCGCGCGGGCCTGATTCGAGGCGAGAATCGAGCTGGCAATCGAAGGATCGTCCTCGAGGCCTGGCCCGGCCAGATCGGTGCGTTCCTCATGAAGCAGCTGATACGCAGGCGTGGAGAGCGGCGAGCAGTACGGGTCGAGAATGAGAACGCGGCCGCCAGGCGCAAGCACTCGGCGGGCCTCGTCGAAGAAGCGGGCGGGGCGCGGGATGTGGTGGAATACGTCGATCAGCACGAGGTTGGCAACCGACCGGTCCTCGTACGGCAGCGCCTCCGCGTCAGCGACATCGTCCGCCCACGGGGTCCGCTCGATGTCTGTTGCCACGGTGAAGGGAAACCGGGCCTTGAACCGACCGATCCCCGCTCCGAGCTCGATCGTGGGTCCAGCGGAGTCGGAAAGCCGGGCGCCGATCTCCTCGTACCACTGGCCGTACAACCGACGGAGCAGCGGTCGCGTCCTCCAGGCTTCATCCTGGGCAACGAGCAGCTCGCGGAGGGTGGAGCCTTCCAACGACGATGAATGTTAGAGGCCGTGATGTCCGCCTGCCGCCCGCGGGGCTCGCGCCGAGGACGCACGCTGAAGATCCCGTCGAGTACTACTACAAGCCGCTCACGGGCCGTCTCTACCGTGCGCGGCTACGCCTTATCGCCGACCTGCTCGGTGAGACGCGTTTCGAGTCGCTGCTCGAGATCGGCTACGGCTCCGGGATCTTTCTGCCCGAGCTCGCTCGGCGCTCGAGCAGACTGGTCGCGATCGACATCCACGGCGAGTCCGCGAAGGTCGAGCAGATGCTCGCCGCTGTGGGAGTGTCCGCGGAGCTCGTGGACGCCTCGCTGTTCGAGCTCCCGTTCGCTGACGGCGAGTTCGAGGCGCTCGTCTGCGTGAGCGTCCTCGAGCACACGACCGAGCTCGACCGCGCGCTGGATGAGTTTCGGCGAGTGCTCAAGCCGGGCGGAGTCGCCGTGCTCGGGTTTCCCGTTCGCAATCGGGTCACGGACGGCTTTTTCCGGCTCGTGGGCTACGACCCCCGTGCCATTCACCCCTCGGCGCACGGAGACATACTGGGCGCGGCTGAACGACGGGCGGATTTCACGCTCGAGCAACGTGCCTGGCTTCCGAGGTTCTTGCCTCTTGACCTGGCCGCCTACGCCGGTTGCCGCTGCCGCGCGCGCTAGAAAAGCGACAGAGGCTCATGCAGCGGGCGCGGGCTCAAGCACGACGGCACCGGTCCAGACCTGGAATAGAAGAAAAGCGTCCCCCCGGGCGGTGTTCCGGCCGCGGGGAATCCAGTCGGCCAGCGCAGGTCGGCGACGAGGACGTCGTAGGGCTGCCGGAGGCCGTACGGGCCGTGACCGTAGAACGGGAAGCTGCGCTGAGCGACCACGCTTCCCGCATGTTCCTGTAACCAGGCGGGGGCCGCACGCGACTCGGCGACGACGAAGATCCGGCTGCACGGCCGGCCGTTGAAGGTCGCGTCCCCTAGCTGCGGGTGACCCGGCAGCGCCCAGCCGAGCGCAGAGCGTTGGTTGCGCGAGTTTCCGACGAACAGAATCGGATCGTTGTCGGTCCAGCCAAGTTGGACGACCGATTGCGCAACTTCATCGAGCGGCGTGCGCTCCCGCTGGGCTTGGACGGAGTAGATCCAGCCGATCGCTCCGATCATCGCCACGGACGCGAGCAGCGCCGCCGGCTTCGGGAGGATGCTGGGAACGGCCGCGAGCGCGATCGCCACGAACGGCGCCACGACGATGAGATTCCTCATGTTGAAGACGTTGAGGCCGAGGAACCAGACGATCGCCGTCAGGACGACCGGCAGGACCGCCATGAGCGCGACCAGCCGTCCCACGGGCCGCCGCGCCAGCACCACGGCTCCTGCGAGGACGAGTGCAACGACGACGAGGCGCCAGTTGTAATCCGTTCGACGCCATACGGCCTGGCTGGCGAGGAGATCGGAGTAAAGGTTGGCGACGCCTCGCTTCCTGAAGCCGCTGAAGTACTGGTTAACCCGCCCCGCCTGCCGCAGCGTGACCGGGAGCCAGAGCAGCAACGGGACGAGGCCGGCTCCAATCGCGAGAGAGACGCGCAGCCGTCTCCCCGCCGCGCCGGCGAGAGTCCAAAGCCAGACCAGCCCGGTGAACACAGGGAGGAGAAAGAAATAGTGCGTCATCGAGCCGAGCAGGACAGTCCCGGCGAGCGCGCCCAGCCGCCTGCGGGTCGGAGCGGCGACGGCGGCCTCGAGGACGAGCGCCAGGACCACCGCCAGAAGGGCCATGAGCTCGTAGGGGCGCATCTCGCGGCCGTGGACGACGAGCTGGTTGCCGAGCGCGGCGATCGTCCCCGCGACGACTGCACCCCAGAGCGGGAGCATCCGGCGGGCGTAAACAAAGACGAGGATCGTGAGGGCGACGCTGAAGGCAACCGACAACAGGCGCATCGCGTCCGGAGCCGCGCCGGCCTGGTGCAGCAGCCGGCCCAGAAAGAACCATCCGGGCGGCGACGACTCCATCGCGACCCGGTGCAGGGCCTCGTGCGTCGACGGAGCGATGATCGTCCGCGCGGAGTAGACCTCGTCGGCCCACAGGGGGTCGCGGAGAGCCCCGGGCAGGCGAGTCCAGATCGTGACTGCCCCCAGGGCGGCGAGCGCCGCCCAGGGAATCCATTGTTCGCAGACGTCGCGTGCCGCCCGCAGGCGGGTCAGGATGCCCACTGTGCGCTTCGGCCGGCCGGATCGACCGAGCGCCGTCCGTGCTCGCTGTACCAGGCGGCCGTCCGCTCGAGTCCCTCCCGCAGGGACGTTCGCGCCCGGAAGCTGAAGAGCTCCTCCGCGCGTGAGACATCGAGCCGCCGACGCGGCTGTCCGCCCGGCTTCGACGAGTCCCACACGAGCTCTCCTTTGAAGCGGGTGATTTCCGCGATGAGCTCCGCGAGTTCCCGAATCGAAATCTCCTCGCCGCTCCCGAGATTTACAGGCTCGCCTGACTCGTAGCTCTGCGCGGCCAGCCAGATGGCCTCTACGCAGTCGTCGACGAAGAGAAATTCGCGGGTCGGCGACCCGTCGCCCCAGAGCTCGACTCGTTTCTCGCCCCGGTCCGCAGCCTCGATCATCTTCCTGATCAGCGCGGGAATCACGTGCGAGGTTTCGAGGTCGAAATTGTCCCGCGGTCCGTAGAGATTGACGGGGACGACGTAGATCGAATTGAGGCCGTACTGCTCGCGGTAAGCCTGCGCCCCGGTGAGAAGGGCCTTTTTCGCCACTCCGTACGGGGCGTTCGACTCCTCCGGGTAGCCGTTCCAGAAATCCTCCTCCCGGAATGGGACCGGTGTTTCCTTCGGATACGAACAGACAGTTCCGAGAAGGACGACCTTCGAGACGCCCGCCTTGCGGCTCTGTTCGAGGATGTTCAGGCCCATCGCCAGGTTCGCGTACCAGTACCGTCCGGGACTGGCTCTGTTCGCCCCGATGCCGCCGACTTCCGCTGCCAGGTGGATGACGAGGTCGGGCGCGCCGTCGCGGAAGAGGCGCTCCACGTCACCGGCCAGTGTCAGATCGTACTCCTCGTGCGGCGGCACGCTGGGCTCCAGCCCCTCCGCGCGCAGCAGGTCGACGAGATGGGAGCCCACGAAGCCGCGGCCGCCCGTGACGAGGACGTTCATCGCTCGACGATGCTGGCGCCCGCGCGCTTCCAGTCGATCCGTCCCAACCACCGCCGGCGGTTCCCCGCGTACCAGGCGATGGTCCGCCGAATTCCTTCCTCCCAGGAGACGAGGGCTTCCCAGCCGGTCTCGCTCTTGAGCTTCTCATAGCCGACGCGGAGCGCCATGACCTCGCTCGCCCCGGGACGGTAGCGGTCCGAGGCTCTGACGATCTCTCGCGCGCGCCAAAAGCCGTCCTCTTCGCCTACCCGGAGGATGAGCATGGCCCAGTCAGCGATCGAGATGTTCTTGCCCTGCCCGTAGCAATAGAGATCTCCCGGGGTTCCGTAGGCCGCGACGGTCAAGTGGCCGCGAACCCCGTCCGTGCAGTAACAGAAGTCTCGCATTGGTTCGAGGTATCCGAGCTCGACGGACTCCCGCTCCAAGGCCTGCGTGATGACCGTGCCGGTGACGTAGCGCGGGTTCTGCCGTGGGCCGTAGTTGTTGAACATACGCGTGACGACCCCCGGGAGGCCGTAGGCGTCGTGGTAGTTCATGGTCAGGAAGTCAGCCGCGACCTTGGCGGTCGCATAGACGGACTTCGGGTTGATGGGAGAGCGTTCATGGAGTACGAGACTTCCCGCGTCGTCGAAGTCGTGGTGGTGGGCGACTGCCTCGCGCACGTTGCCGTATTCCTCCGACGTCCCCGCCGTCATGAGCTTCTCGAGCTCGACGCCGTGGTCGACGACGGACTGCAGCAGGTTGAGCGTTCCCACTGTGTTCGTCATGAACGTCTCGTACGGTCGCTCCCAGGACTCGCCTACGTGGGCCTGTGCCGCGAGGTGGAAGACGTAGGGGCGATCAGGAGCTTCGCGCAGAGCTCGAACCACCCGGTCGACGGAGTGGCGATCGGTCAGGTCGCCCGAGTGGACCGTCAGCTTGTCGCGAAGATGGGAGATGTTGTTGAGCGCCCCGCTCGACGTCGCGCGAACGAAGGCCTGGACGTTCGCTCCGAGGAACACGAGCGCTTCGGTCAGGTGAGAGCCAAGAAAGCCGTCAGCGCCGGTCACGAGCACCGTGCGACCCGAGAAGACATCGCCGAAGTCCGCCGCCATGCGCGCCGCGTCGCCCTCTCCCCACACCGGGTCCGTCAAACCGCCGCCCATCGGCGGAATGATAGGAGGTCGCCGTCTCAAGAGGAGAAGGAGACCGCCGACGTCTTGGAAGCGCTAGGCGAGCGGGACGAGCCGTGTACCGCTCGCCTTGAAGCTCGCCACGACGATTTCGCCGGGTGCGAGTTCGAGCCGGACGGCCGATTCGGCAGTGATCTCGGCTGTCAGCGGCCCGACGCGGATCCGCATGCGGTTCGCCACCGGCACGAGGCTCTCGATCGAGCCGCGCACATGGTTCTGCATCGAGTCGAGCGGCATGGCGCGCGCGATCCCGATCTCCCAGGGATGGATGACCGCGCCGACGTCGCCCGTCAGCTGGTCGGTAGAGACGATGAGGCTTCCGTCCGCGAGGACGACCTCCGTCAACCCGTCGCCGGTGGCGCGCGCACGACCGGGCAGCATGTTGGCTCCCGTGAAGTCCGCTACGAAGGGCGTCGTCGGCCCGGCGACGAGGTCGGCTGCGCTCCCGGACTGGACCAGCCGCCCGTCGACGATGACGCCGATGCGGTCGGTGAGTGCCGCTGCGTCCTCGAAGCTGTGTGTGACGACGAGCGTCGGGAGCCCGAGGCCGCCGAGGATCCCCCGGAGCTCCCCGCGCACGCGCGCGCGTGTGTGTGAGTCGAGCGCGGCGAGAGGCTCGTCGAGGAGGAGGACGCCCGGTTCCCGCGCGAGCGCGCGCGCAAGAGCCACACGCTGGCGCTCACCGCCCGAGAGCTCTCCGGGCTTGAGCTTCGCCAGCGGCTCGATGCCGAAGCGCTCCAGGAGCTCGGCGCTCCTGCGCCCGCCTCCGAAGGCGACGTTGTCAGCCACGCTCAGGTGCGGGAAGAGCGCGTAGTCCTGGAAAACGAGCCCGACCGACCGTTCCTCGGGCTGGAGGTCGACGCGGGCCTCCGTATCGAACCAGGCCTTCCGGCCGAGGGCGACGCGGCCGGAGTCGGGTCGTTCAAGGCCTGCGATCGTCCGCAGGACTGTGGTCTTCCCGGCGCCGGACGGTCCGGCGAGCGCGACCACGCCGTCGACGTCGAGCGCTACCTCGAGTCGAAACGAGCGGAGGGAGCGAGCGAAATCAACGTGAAGCGTGTCCATGAAGGCAATAGCTTGACGGTCAGGAGGACTGCGACGCTCACGACGACGAGGAACGCTCCCAGCGCGAGCGCGACGTCGAAGTCGAGGTCGAGCTGCGCGTAGATGGCGAGCGGGAGGGTTTGCGTCACCCCCTGGAGACTTCCGGCGAACATGATCGTGGCGCCGAACTCGCCGAGCCCGCGGGCGAAGGCGAGGGCCGAGGCCGCCGACAGCCCACCCGTGGCAAGCGGAAGCGCGACGCGGAAGAACGTTCGTCGGGGGCCCGCTCCAAGGGTGCGCGCCGCCTCGATCAACGCGGGATCGACGGACTCGAACGCGGACACCGCGAGCCGCACGTAGAACGGGCTCGAGACGAAAATGACAGCGAAGACCACCGCGGTCTGCGTCAGCGGGATGGAGATCCCAAAAGCTTCGAGCGTCCCGCCGAGCAGGCCCGTCCGCCCGAACGCGGCGAAGAGGGCGATGCCGGCGACAGCGGGCGGGAGGACGAGCGGCAGCTCGATGAGGGTGAGCACGAGCGCCCGGCCGCGGAAGTGCCGCGTCGCGATCAGATAGGCGGCAGGCGTCCCGAGCACGAGAACGACCGCGTGCGCGATCACGCTCGTCTTCAGGCTCACGATGAGCGCCTC
>Ga0307307_10000147_pt1 | contig 14513 bp, 14 predicted proteins | sample ER_DNA_194_FD_194505 | JGI IMG/M metagenome (GOLD analysis project Ga0307307, IMG submission 194505) | Bulk soil microbial communities from the East River watershed near Crested Butte, Colorado, United States - ER_DNA_194 | ecosystem: Environmental > Terrestrial > Soil > Floodplain | place...
CCAGTCGTGACCGAGCCCGCGGAAACGGAGGTGCCGAAGCACGTGCGGCTGCTGCCGCCTTCCGAGCGAGACGACCAGGTTTCGCGCGAGGTCGCCAACCTCTTCGACACCGAGCGCAAGGAGCACGGCGGCGGGTGAAGGCTTCCGTGATCAGGTTTCTGATCGAGGCGGCCTTCATCGTCCTGATCGCTGCCGCCGTTGCGATCGCGCATCTCGGCAAGCTCTGGATCGCGCTCGCGGTCGGTGGCGCTTGGGTGCTCGTCGCGCTCGTCGAACGCAACGTGCAGGCGGACAACTCCCGCCTGCGCGAAGGCCGGCTCGGCTTCCTGTTCGGCCGCTCGGAAGCTGAGACGCCGGAAGTCCAGCCGGTCGAACGGGAGCTACCACCCCCGCCGCCGTCGCATGTGACGGTCCTCGAGTCCGAGCCGGGGGAGCCTGAGCCCGAGCCGATGCTTCAGTCCGTCCCCGACCCGCCACCCGAGCCCGAGTCCGAGTCCGAGGCAGAGCCGGAGTCCGGGGTCGAGCCTCAACCCCAGGTTGCCTACCTCCCCCGCGCGGACGGCGCGCCGCGGGAGTGGAACGTCTGGGAGCTCGAGCGGCTGGCCCGCGAGCGCGAGGGACAGGATCCGGCGCATGAGGAAGAGCTGGCATTCCTGCTGGTCGAGCTCAGGCAGTTCGCGAACGCCGACGGCCACCTTCCGGTCACCTTCGACCCGATCGTGCGCGACGCGTTCGGCGACGACCTCTACACGGCCGTTTGAGCCCGGCGCTCGCCCAGCGGGAGGTCGCACTCGCCGGCGTCGCCCTGCTCGCGGCGATCGTGGCGGTTGCGATCGCGTCTCCGCGTGGCTCTGACCGGGCTGGTCATCTGAAGCCCGTCGTTGTCGCCGGCGGGGGTTGGTACACGGCGCTGGCCGGGGCCAGAACGTTCCACTACGGGACGCAGACGAACTGCGGCGTCGTCCTGAAACCGGTCACCCGCGGAGTCGTGGACTCTGTCCTCCCGTGCAACATCAGGCTCTTCGTCTCGTTCGGGGGCGGGAAGCGAATCCTCACCCAGGTCGTGGCCAAGCGGCCGGTCGTGCCGGGACGGCGTTTCGACCTGACTCCGGCGCTCGCCGAGGATCTCGGGATCCACGGAATCCAGCGGATCAGGTGGGTTTTTCCGCGTTAGCTAAGCTCCGATGGTGCTCGACCCTGTGCGAGCTCTGCGTCTTCAAAGTAGAACCAACACCAAGTGAAAGGGAGCCTGCGTCCGCGCTTCGCGCCCTCGGGTGAGTAGCCGGCAGGGCACCCACCTGGCTGTGCCAGGTTCGCTAGGGGCGTGGAGAAACGGCAGGGTGGGGCACGACTTTTTTGGGGGCAGCTAGCGTAGGCCGATGATCGAGGTCGTAGGAGACTCATCGCGGAACGGCGAGGTCGCACTCGTCCGGCTGACGCTGGACGGCGATCGGATCGTCGACGCCGATGCCGACGGCCTCGAGCGGCCGCTCGCGGGCCTGAGCCTGCTCGAGGCGGCGGCCGTGCCGGGCGAAAAACTTGCTGCCGACGCGCTTGCGAATGCGCTTGCTCAGGTCTTTCGCGCCACACCCGAACCGAACCGGGTCGCCGTCGCGATGAGCGGCGGCGTCGACAGTGCCGTCGCCCTTCTGCACGCCGGGCGCGACGCGATCGGAGTGACACTGCGCCTCTGGATCGACCCGGCGGCGCCGGACTCCGAGCGCGCCTGCTGCTCCCCGGAGGCCGTGATCGCTGCTCGCGAAACCTGCCACGCGCGTGGGCTGCCGCACGTGACGCTGGACCTGCGGGACGAATTCCGGCGAGCTGTCGTCGCTCCGTTCATTCGCGGCTACGCGGCCGGTGAGACACCGAACCCTTGCATCCGGTGCAACGGCAGCTTCCGCTTTGCGGAGCTGCTCGCCTTTGCGGAGCGCGCCGGGGCTTCGCGACTCGCGACGGGCCACTACGCGCGGATCGTCGAGCGCGACGGCTTCCGCCTGCTGGCGCGGGCGCGGGACCCGGTGAAGGATCAGAGCTACATGCTCGCGAGACTCGATCCCCGTTTGCTGGGGAGAATCTGGTTTCCGCTCGGCGAGCAGACGAAGGACGAGACCCGAGCCGAGGCGGAGCGAGCCGGTTTGGCCGCTTCCCGCAGAGCGGAAAGCCAGGAGGCGTGCTTCCTCGGCGGCGGCGACTATCGCGATTTTCTCCGCCGCCACGGAGTGGCGGCGGAGCCTGGTGAGATCATCGACGAGGACGGTCGCCACCGGGGCAAGCACGCAGGGTTCTGGGGGTTCACGACCGGACAGCGGCGCGGGCTCGGCGTGTCCTCGCACCAGCCGCTCTATGTGCTGAGCACCGATGCGCAGGCAAACACGGTCGTCGTGGGGCCCCGCGAGTCGCTCGCGGTCGAAACGATTTCGGCCCGTGGGCGGTTGTACGTGCAAGTGGATCGGGCTGAGGTCAAATGGAGGTACCGGTCGCCTGCGGTCCCGGCTGCGGTCGTGCAGACGGAGCGGGGGTTCCGGCTGCACCTCGACGCGCCGGCGTATGGAGTCTCGCCCGGACAGGCTGCCGTCCTGTACGACGATGGCGTCGTGGTCGGAGCAGGGGTGCTGTGACGACCGACCGGATCGTGCTGACGATCCCGCGGGACGAGGGCTTCGAGGACGTCGCCCAGCTCGTTCTCGGCGGTGTCGCAGCACGCCTGGATTTGACCTACGAGGTGCTCGACGACCTCGGCACGGCGCTCGCGACGCTGCTCGAGCCACGTGGTGAGGAGGGTGATCTGACGGTCGAGCTCGTGCTCGGCGGGGACGTGATGACTGCGACGATCGGCCCCTTCCGCTCGGAGAAACTGCGGGGAGAGCTCGAGCAACACGACGGCGGGGTCGACCTTCGCCGCGTGCTGGAGACGGTCGTGGACAGCTTCGAGGCCGTCGAGCGCGACGGCGCCGACTGGGTCGAGCTCCAGAAACGGGTCGAAAGGACGGCGACCGCCTGATGAGCCCGAACAAGAGCGACAAGGCTCTCCTCCGTCGCTACCACGAGGAAGGTGACCTCGCGGCGCGCGAGCAGTTGATCGAGCAGTACATGTCACTCGTGCGGTCCCTGGCCCGCCGGTACTCCTATCGCGGAGAGCAGTTCGAGGACCTCGTCCAGATCGGCGCGATCGGCCTGATCAAGGCGATCGACCGCTTCGACCTCGACCGCGGTGTCGAGCTGACCACCTATGCGACTCCGAACATCATCGGCGAGATCAAGCGCCACTTCCGCGACCGGGGCTGGTCTGTGCGGGTGCCGCGGGGGTTGCAGGAGCTGAACATCCAGCTCTCCCGCCTGCTCGAGGAACTGACGGTGCAATACAGCCGCTCGCCCACGATCGCGGAACTGGCCAAGGGCGCGGGGGTCACGGAGGAAGAGGTGCTCGAGGCGCTCGAAAGCGGCCGCGCCTACAGCTCGCTCTCGCTCTCTGCCGGGCCAGGGCAGGACGAAGACGGCGATCTCGACCCGCTCGAGTCGCTCGGGACCGAGGAGCACGAGTACGAGGTTTCCGAGGATCGCGCGATTCTCGAGCCCGGCTTCCGCGTCCTCGACGAGCGCGAGCGCGCGATCCTGCACCTGCGCTTCTTCAAGGGGCTGACACAGTCCCAGATCGCCCAGCAGGTCGGCATCTCGCAGATGCACGTGTCCCGCCTGATCCGGCGCTCGCTGGAGAAGATCCGCGAGGAGATCGCCGAGGACGGCGAAGCCGTCGAAACTCGATAGAGGTCGAGCGGACCGACTGCTGCGGCACAGCCGGTCCGCCCTGGCGGACTGCTACTCGAGTGTTAGCTGAGCGCTGTCCGAGCTGAGCGAAGCTAGGTTCCAGCGACCGTCGTGGTAGTTGCACTGGAACTCGACGCTGTCCCCGTTCGCGAAGCCAGAGAGGTCGGTCCCCGCCGGCATCGCGCAGTTGACGAGGGTCGGGTGGCCGGCGACCTGCACGCCGATCCCGTCGCTTCGCATCGATTTGAGCACACCTTCGAGCGTGAAGCTCGGCATGTCGTCCTCCGGCCAGCTCGCGCTGTCCGAAAGGATCGACGTGACGTAGAAGCCAGAGCCGGTGTTGACGCAGGCGAGCTCGACCGCGTCGCCGACTGCGAGCCCGCGCAGGTCCATCCCCGTCGGGAGGCTGCACTGCAACGGCGCGTCGTGATGCGCCACCTGGACGCCCACGTACGTCGGCGCCAGCGTGGCCAGCACGCCGCTCAGGTCGAACGACTGCTTCAGGCCGTCCTCGCCGTACTCCAGCGAGGCATCGTCTGAGGAGAGTCCGGTCAGCAGGTAGCGACCGAGCGACTTGCTGTAGACGCACTGAATCTCGACGAAGTCGCCGACCGCGAAGGCGCGGAGGTCCTGGCCTGGCTTGAGGCCGCACGAGACGCTCTGTTGCTCGTGGCTGACCGAGGCGATCGAGGGGGCGGCGCTGCCGACCGTCACGAGCGTCGGGTTGAGCACGGTGACGAAGCCGTTGAGGTCGATCGAGCCGCCGCCGTCGCCAGGGAGCTCCGCCGTCTTCGAGCGCAGCTTCACGAGCACGAACCGTCCGTCGACGAGCTTGCAGCTCATCTCGACGAACTGCCCGACTGCGAAGCCCGAAAGGTCGACCTTGGCCGGAACGGAGCAGCGGACCGGCTCGGGATGACGCTCGACGTTGACGCCGACCGAAGTGGACGAGAGCGAGCTGATCACGCCCTTGACGGCGAACCAGTTGTCGCCCATGTCGACGCCGTCGTCGTTGCCGGTGTCGTCCTGCGCATCCTCGTTGTCGACGCTGACGAGCATGAGGGTCCCGTCCGGCTCGACCGTGGCAACCAGCGAGATCTCGTCGCCTGCCTTGAGGTCTGGAAGCTCGAGGTCGTCGGGAACCGTGACCTTGACGAGGCCCCGGCCATGGACCGCGAGGCTCAGCACGCCGCCCTCGGTCGAGAGGTAGATGCCTTCCACCTCGAGCCGGTCGTGGTGGCCGACCGACTTGACGTCGTCGCAGAAGAGCGTCGCCTTGCCGAAGCCCGCTGAGGCGTTGACGCGGTCGCCCGGGCGGAGCTTGGCGCCCGCGCTACCGCGGAGCCCGAACGAGAAGACGCTGTTGCCGGCCGAGAGGTAGAGCTTCTTGCCGGCGCGCTTGACCACGGTGGCGCGGATGCGGGCTCGCTTGGCCTTGCGGAGCTGCTTTGTCCCCCGGGCGGCGAAGGTGCCGTCGGGCAGCCTCGCGGCCTTGATGGCGACGAGGGTACCGAGGCCGATCCTGCGGAAAGCCTTGGGTGCCCGGACGGTGCGCACGGTGCCGTTTGCGGCTGCGGTCACGAGTGCGTTCCGCTTCGCGTTCTTGGCAATCACCACGCCTCGAAAGGCGCCTGCGTTTGCCGCCGCGGGCAGGATCAACCCGATCGCGGCGACGAGCACGAGAACTCGCTTCATTTCGCTTCCTCCTGGTGTGCCGGCCCAGTTGGGCGTAGCGCCGGCTGTCGCGTTTACTGCGGCAGCGGTTGGGCGGCAACCACCGTGGCATTGATCGGCCGCGCAGCCGCGGACTTGCGGAAGTTCCCTCCTGAGAGCCACCGCGATCGAGTGACTCCGGAGGCCGGAGGGCCCACGCCTAGAATCAAACGGCGATGCGTACGACGGCCGAGCTCCGTGAGGGCTTCCTCTCGTTCTTCGAGGAGAAGGGGCACGTGCGCCGTCCCTCCGCCTCGATCATCCCGCCCGCGGACGACCCGACGACGCTGTTCATTGTCGCCGGCATGCAGCCGATGAAACGCTGGTTCCTCGGGCTCGACCAACCGCCTTCGCCGAAGGTGACCACCGTTCAGAAGGCCGTTCGGGCCGGCGGGAAGCAGAACGACCTCGACGATGTCGGCCTGACGTACCGGCACCTCTGCTTCATGGAGATGCTGGGGAACTTCTCGTTCGGCGACTACTTCAAGGACGGTGCGATCGACTACGCCTGGGAGTTCATCACCGAGCGGATGCAGCTCGACCCCGACCGTCTCTCGGCGAGTGTCTTCGCGGGCGATCCCGAGCTCCGTCTCGGCGAAGACGAGGTCGCAGTCGTCAGCTGGGAGCGCTACCTGCCGCGCGAGCGGATTGTCGGCCTACCGAGAAGCGAGAACTTCTGGCAGGCGGCCGACACGGGACCGTGCGGCCCCTGCTCGGAGATTTACTACGACCGGGGCGAAGAGCATGGCTGCGGCCAGCCGACGTGCGGCCCCGGCTGCGATTGCGATCGCTACCTCGAGCTCTGGAACCTGGTGTTCATGGAGTACGACCTCGCCGAGGACGGCACCCTGACCCCGCTGCCGCAGCAGAACATCGACACGGGCATGGGCCTCGAGCGCGCAGCGCTGGTCATGCAGGGGGCCGACTCGGTCTTCGACATCGACAGCTTCGAGCCGCTGCTCGCCTGGCTGGGGGAGCGCGCGAACCAGCCCTACGGGTCGTCGCCCGAAGCAAAGAAGGCCTATCGCGTCGTCGTCGAGCACGCTCGCACCGCTGCACTGCTGGTGGCCGAGGGAATCTCGCCTTCGAACGAGGGACGCGGCTACGTCCTCCGCAGGGTGATCCGCCGCGCGGCGCAGTTCGGGCGTCGTCTCGGGCTCGCGGAGCCGTTTCTCTGGGAGCTGTCACTGCTCGTCGGAGAGCAACTGGGAAGCGTCTATCCGGAGCTCGAGGAGCGCCGGCGAGAGATCGAAGAGCTCATTCGAGGCGAGGAGGAGCGTTTCGTCGAGACGGTCGAGCGCGGCCAGAAGCTGTTCGAGGAGATCGTCGCCAAGGGCGAGGTGACCGGCGAGGACGCGTTTCGGCTCTACGACACGTACGGCTTCCCGCTGGAGCTGACGAAGGAGTTGGCTGCCGAGCGTGGGCTCGAGATCAACGAGGAGGAGTTCACACGGTTGATGGAGGAGCAGCGGCAGCGCTCGAGGGAGGGGGCGGCGTTCGACGTCGACATCAAGCTCAGCCCGGCGGCGCCCCGCAGCGAGTTCGTCGGCTACGAGAAGACGGACGTCCTGACGGCGATCGTCGCCTACGCCGACGTGGGCGACGGCACCTTCCAGGCGAAGCTCGAGCTGTCGCCGTTCTACCCGGAGGGCGGCGGTCAGGTCTCCGATCCCGGGTACATCGAGGACGAGCCGACGGGAGCCCGCGCCGAGCTGATCAAGGCGACGCGACTCGAGAACGACCAGGTGCTGACGTTCCAGGGCGACGGCTTCGCGGAGGGCATGCGCGTCCGCGCCGTCGTTCCCTGGTCGGTTCGCTTCCCGACGATGGCCAACCACACGGCGACGCACGTGCTGCACAAGGCTCTCCGCGACGAGCTCGGCGAGCACGTCAAGCAGGCGGGCTCGGCCGTTCGGCCCGACAAGCTCCGGTTCGACTTCTCGCACCCTAAGGCGCTCTCGCCCGAGGAGCGGGAGCGCGTCGAGCACGCGGTCAACAATGTCGTCTTCGAGAACCATCCCGTTCGCGCCTTCGTGACGCCGATCGAGGAGGCGCGCAGGCTCGGCGCGATGATGCTCTTCGGCGAGAAGTACGGTGACGAGGTGCGGGTTGTGGAGATCGACGGCTACTCGCGTGAGCTCTGCGGCGGCACGCACGTCCGTTCCACAGCCGAGATCGGGCCGTTCGTGATCCTCTCCGAGGGCTCCGTCGGCTCCGGCGCCCGCCGGATCGAGGCGGTCACCGCCGGCGAGGCGTTCGCGCTGCTGCACGAGCGCAGCCGCGAGGCCGATCAGCTGCGCGCCGAGCTGGCGGAAGTGCGCAAGCAGGCAAAGAAGGAGGCGCGGCCAGCGGCGGCGGACGTCGTCTATCGCGAAGAGTCGGGCGACGTGGTCGTCGCCGAGGTGAAGGCCGTCAAAGGCTCCGAGCTCCGCGATCTCTCCGACCAGATCCGCCAAACCAAGAACGCCCGCGCGGTGCTGCTGGGCTCCGTCGACGACGGCCGCGTCTACCTCGTCGTCAACGTCGACCCGTCGCTCGTCGCTCAGGGCGTCGACGCAGTCGCGATCGTGCGCGAGGCGGCGAAGAAGATCGGCGGTGGTGGTGGCGGCCGGGCAACTCTGGCGGAGGCCGGAGGCAAGAATCCGGCCGGTCTGGCCGAGGCGTACGAGGTCGGCAAGAGCGAAATCGCCTCGGCACTGGGGTGAAGGTCGTCGCACTCGACTACGGGTCGGCCCGGACCGGGGTCGCCGTTTCAGACCCAACCGGAACCCTGGCCCGCCCGATCGGAGTGATCGAGCGTGTCGGCACCCCCTCGGGGCTCGAGCGACTTGTCGAGCTGATCACGAGCGAGGGCGCGGAGCGGGTTGTCGTCGGCATGCCGCTCACCCTGAGCGGCCGGCGCGGCGAGCAGGCCGTCGAGACGGAAGCGTTCCTCGACACGCTCCGGCGGGCGGTCGACGTGCCCGTGGAGGGCTTCGACGAGCGGTTCACGACAGATCTCGCCGAGCAGGATCCCGGAAGCCGTAACCTGCCGCCCGATGCCCGAGCGGCGGCGCACCTGTTGACGAGCTATCTCGAGTGGTCGAACCGAAGCGCGGAGTAATCCCACCCCGGCCACGCCGTCCGGAGCGACGCCGGCCGCCGCGCGGCGCGGTCATGCGACGCCGGCTCGTGGCCCTCGGCGTCCTGCTGGCGGCGCTGATCGGGCTCGGCTTCGCGATTGCCGGCGTCCGGGATCGTGGTAGCAAGCAGCCGACGACCACGGTAGCGGCGGCGCTGAAGCCGTTCCGAATCGTCTTTCCCGAAGGCTTCACGCGAGCCGACATGGGGGGGCGGGTCAAGAGCGTTGCCCAGATCGCCGCACAGGAACGCGGTCGAACCCCGAAACTGAACGAGGCGTCCTATCTCGCGGCGACCTCGGGCAAGCGCGCGATCCCGGGCTTCGGCCGGCGTCCGCTCGAGGGCTTTCTCTTCCCCGCCACCTACCAGTTCACGGCGAGAACGACCTCGACGCAGCTCGCGAACGCCCAGCTGAAGGCGTTCCGCAAGAACTGGAGCACGATCAACCTCTCCTACGCCCGTGCGAAGAACCTGACGCCCTACGACGTGCTGACAATCGCCTCGATGATCGAGAAAGAGGCCGTCGCACCCGAAGAGCGCCCGAAGATCGCGCGCGTGATCTACAACCGCCTCCATCACCGGATGCCGCTCGGAATCGACGCAACCGTCCGCTATGGCTTCCAAGTACCGGGCACGCAGTCGCTGCTCGAGTCGCAGCTCAACTCGGACAACCCCTACAACACCCGCAAGCTGCCCGGACTGCCCCCGACGCCGATCGCCAATCCCGGTCTCGCCTCGATCCAGGCCGCAGCTCACCCCGTCGCCGGCGACTGGCTCTACTTCGTTCGCAAGCCCGACAAGGTGCATCACTTCTTCACCGCAAGCGAACGGGACTTCATCAACTACAAGAACGCGCACGGCTTTTGATCTCCGGCTCCACGCGACTCGTCGCGCTGCTCGGGCAGCCCGTCGCCGAGTCGTTGTCGCCGCGGCTGCACAACGCTGCGTTCGCGGCCCGCGGGCTCGACTGGGCATACGTGGCCTGCGAGGTCGCGCCGGAGCGGCTGGAAACAGCCGTGCGCGGGCTCGTCGCCCTCGGTTTCGCGGGCGCGAACGTGACGATTCCGCACAAGCGTGTGGCCGCGGCGCTCTGCGACGAGGCGGACGGTCCGGCCGTCAACACCCTCGTCTTCCGTGACGGCCGCGTCCTCGGCTTCAACACGGACAGGGCGATCGTCGAAGGGATCGAGGCGCGGCGCGTCTGCCTGATCGGCGCAGGCGGCGCCGCCGAAGCGCTTCGGTCGGCGTTTGCGGGCGAGGTCCGTACCTTTGCTCGAAGCGGCGACTGGCCGCCGGATGCCTCCGAGACCGATCTGATCGTCAACGCGACGCCGGTGCGCGGCGAGTTGCTCGTGGAACCGAAGCAGGAGCAGACGGTGGTCGACCTCGCCTACTACGCGGACGGGCGACCGACGGCGCTGGTGGAAGCCGCGCGCGCGGCGGGTTGTGAGGTCGTCGACGGCCTGGAGGCGCTCGTCCGCCAGGGCGCGGCGTCCTTCGAGCTGTGGACGGGAATTACGCCGCCACTCGACGTGATGCGGGCAGCAGTACGCTCCGAGTGATGCTGAAGCTGACGACGGCGGGCGAGTCCCACGGCCCTGCTCTCGTGGGGATCGTCACCGGCTTGCCGGCCGGGCTGATCCTCCGCCGGGACGCGATCGACGACGACCTCCACCGGCGCCAGCAGGGCTACGGCCGCAGCCCGCGGCAGCAGCTTGAGCAGGACCGAGTCGAGGTCCTCGCGGGTCTCCGTCACGGACGGACACTGGGAACACCGTTGGCGTTGGTCGTCCGGAACCTGGATCACAAGAACTGGTCGTGGGGAATGAGCCCTTGGCCGCCCGATGGCGAGCCGGACGGAAAGGGCACGAAGCCGGTGACGCTGCCTCGGCCCGGTCACGCCGACCTCGCGGGCGTGCAGAAGTTCGGGCTCGCGGATGTGCGTGACGCGCTCGAGCGGGCCAGCGCGCGGCAGACCGCCGTCGCAGTCGCGGCAGGGGCTGTCGCCAAGGCGTTGCTCGGCGAGATTGGCATTGAGGTCGCCGGCGTGGCTCGCCCAGAGGCCGGTGCCGACGAGGCCAAGATCGACGAGGCGCGGGCCGAGCGCGACACCCTGGGGGGCCTCGTCGAGGTACGCGCGACGGGCGTGCCGCCTGGGCTCGGCTCCTACGCGACGAAGGACGAGCGGCTCGACGCCCGGCTGGCCGCGGCGTTGATGGGAATCCAGGCGGTGAAAGGAGTCGAGATCGGCGACGGGTTCGCGCTCGCCCAGCTGAAGGGCTCCGAGGCGCACGACGAGATCGTCAAGGATGGTGGACTACGCCGGACGTCGAATCGGGCCGGGGGCACCGAAGGCGGGGTTTCGAACGGCGAGGAGATCATCGTGCGGGCCGCCATGAAGCCGCTGCCGACGCTGATGCAGCCGCTGGCCTCTGTCGACCTGCAAAACGGCGAGCCGGCAGAAGCGCTCGTCGAGCGCAGCGACGTCTCCGCCGTCGAGGCGCTCGCGGTGGTCGCCGAGGCCGCGGTCGCATTCGAGCTTGCCCGAGCCGCGCGCGAGAAATTCGGCGGTGACGCCCTCGGTGACTTCGTCGCGGCCCACCAGGCGTACCTGGAGCGGATCGACTGGCGCTCGCACTAGACCGTCACGTCGCCCTGGTCGGCTTCATGGGCGCAGGCAAGACGACGTTGGGCCGCGAGGTTGCGGCGCGGCTCCATCGGCCCTTTCTCGACGTCGACGCCCGGATCGAGTCGACCGAGGGGTCGATCCCACGGCTGTTCGAAGAGGGCCGCTTCCGCGAGATCGAGGAGCGGGTGGTGCTCGAGGCGCTGGCGACGCCACCGGGCGTGATCTCGCTCGGGGGAGGTGCGGTCGAGACGCCTGCGATCCGTGAAGCACTGCGAGCGCGGGCGACGACGGTGCTCGTGGAGGTTGAAGTCGAGACGGCCTGGAAACGCGCCCGCGGCAGCGACAGGCCGCTGGCGCAGGACGAGACCGAGTTCAGGGAGCTCTACGATCGGCGGCTGCCGCTCTACGACGAAGTCGCAGACGGCCGGGCCAACGACCCGGACGGCGTCGTCCTCGCCGCGGGCGCAATCGAGGTCGAGAGCGGCGCCTACAGGAGCTTCGAGCCGCCGCAGGCGAGCGAGCTCATCTCCGATGCGCATGTGCTCGAGCTTCACCCACCGCACTTCGAGCGGGCCGTCCAGCTCTTCCGCCAGGGCGAGGAGGCGAAAACGCCCGAGAGCGTCGCCCGCCTGTGGCGGGAGCTGAGCCTCGATCGAAGCGGCACGCTGATCGCCCTCGGCGGCGGCTGCGTCACCGACGCCGCCGGCTTTGCGGCCGCGACGTACCTGCGCGGGATCGACTGGATCGCGGTGCCCACGAGCCTCGTCGGCCAGGTCGACGCCGGGATCGGCGGCAAGACCGCGATCAATCTTCCCGCCGGCAAGAACCTCGTCGGCGCCTTCCACTGGCCGATCCGGACGGTGATCGACCCTGACCTCCTTTCGACGCTGCCGGCCGAGCAGCGGCGGGAAGGGATGGCCGAAGTCGTGAAGACAGGGCTGCTGGCCGGCGAGGCCCTCTGGGAGCTGCCCGAGCCCGAGCTCGTGCGGCGTTCGGCCGCGTTCAAGACGGCGATCTGCCTCCGCGACCCGCACGACCGGGGCGTGCGCCAGATCCTGAACCTTGGCCACACGTTTGCGCACGCGCTCGAGGCGGCCGACGAGTACGGCGCCGTCACGCACGGGCGGGCAGTCGCGCTCGGCCTACTTGCCGCGCTCTCGCTGTCCGGTCGCGATGCCTCCATCGTCGAGGAGGTGCTGGCGCCCGAGCCGGTCCGGGTCGACCGGGAGCGTGCCTGGGACGCACTCAGGCGTGACAAGAAGTCGACCGGTGGCGAGTTGACGCTCGTGCTCCTGGGTGACGACGGCCCGCTCACGGCCGCGGTGCCGGAGGCCGACGTCCGCCGGGCCCTGGATTCGGTGGTCGCGGACTAAGGTTTCGCCGATGCGGGCCCTCGTTCTCAATGGGGTGAATCTCGACATGCTCGGCAGGCGGGATCCGCGCGTCTACGGCGGCTTGACGCTTTCTCAACTGGAATCGCAGATCTTCGAATGGGCGAAGGAGCTCGACCTGAACGTCGACTGCCGCCAGACGAACAGCGAAGGCCAGTACGTCGAGTGGTGCCACGATGCTCTCGACTGGGCGGATGGCGTCATCCTCAATCCCGGCGCCTGGAGCCACTACAGCTATGCGATCCGGGATGCGGTCGAGCTCTTCGACGTTCCGGTGGTCGAGGTCCACCTCTCGAATGTCGAGGAACGGGAGGAATGGCGGCGTCATTCCGTCATCGCCGAGCTGGCCGCGAATCGGGTGATCGGCAAGGGACCGGACGGCTACCGCGAGGCGCTCGCATATCTTGCGGAGAACGAATGAACGCACGCGTCGAAAAACTCCGCCAACAGCTCGAGGAGCCGTTGATCGTGACGACCCCGGCGAACGTCCGCTACCTGACGGGTTTCGTCAGCTCCAACGTCTCGCTCGTCGTCGATTCCGAGCAGGTGCGGCTCTTCACGGACTTCCGCTACGCGGAGGCGGCACGCGCGGTCCCGGACGTCGAGTTCGTCCAGACACTTCGCGAGACGGTCACGGATATGGCCGAGATGCTTACCGGCACGTTCGGCTTCGAGAGCCCGCACCTCACCTACGCGCAGTACGAAGAACTGCGTGGCGGTGGCCTCGAGCTCGTTCCGCGCGCCGGCCTCGTCGAGGGGTTGCGCGCGATCAAGGACGACGATGAGCTCGAGAAGATCCGTCGGGCAGCCGGGATCACCGACCAGGCCTACGAGCAGCTGGCGAAGGAACGTTTCGTCGGCCGCACGGAGCGTGAGCTCGCCTGGCGCATGAACGAGATCTTCCACGAGCTCGGCGCCGACGAGCCCGCCTTCGAGACGATCGTCGCCGCCGGCCCCAATGGTGCGAAGCCGCATGCGGATCCAGGCGACCGAGTGATCGAGGCGGGAACGACCGTAGTCGTCGACTCCGGCGCGATGCTCGACGGCTACTGCTCGGACTGCACGCGCACATTCGCGACCGGGAAGCTCCCGGACGAGCTTCAGCGCGCCTACGACGTCTGTCTCGAGGCCCAGCTGAAGGGAGTCGAGGCGGCCCAGGCCGGCAAGGAAGCCAAGGAGACCGACGGCGCCGCGCGAGGCGTCATCGACGAGGCCGGCTTCGGGCAGAACTTCGGTCATGGACTCGGCCACGGGCTCGGGATTGACGTCCACGAGGCGCCGCGGCTTGCCCCGACGTCAACCGACACGCTCGTCACCGCCAACGTGGTCACGATCGAGCCGGGGATTTACCTCGAAGGCACTGGGGGAATCCGGATCGAGGATCTGGTCGTGATCAAGGACGGTGCGCCCGAGGTGCTCTACAGCTTCCCGAAAGAGCTGATGACGGTGAGCTGATGGCCGAGGTCGTCAACACCAACCAGTTCCGCAACGGGATGCACATCGAGCTCGACGGCGGCGTCTGGCGCATCGTCGAGTTCCAGCATGTGAAGCCGGGCAAGGGTGGCGCCTTTGTCCGGACCAGGGTCAAGAACCTGGACACCGGCGCCGTCGTCGACCGCACGTTCCGCGCGGGCGAGAAGTTCCCGCGCGTGCACACCGAGGTCAAGAACATGCAGTTCCTCTACGAGTCCGGCGACGAGGTCGTCTTCATGGACCAGGAGACCTACGAGCAGACTTCGCTCTCGCGCGAGTCCGTCGCGGACACCATCGAGTTCATGGAGCCGTCGTCCTCGGTGCAGATGCTCGCGGTCAACGGCGAGCCGGCCGGCGTACAGCTGCCGGCCTCGGTCGAGCTGACAGTCGCGGAGACCGAGCCGGGCGTTCGCGGCGAC
>Ga0307307_10000149_pt1 | contig 14414 bp, 11 predicted proteins | sample ER_DNA_194_FD_194505 | JGI IMG/M metagenome (GOLD analysis project Ga0307307, IMG submission 194505) | Bulk soil microbial communities from the East River watershed near Crested Butte, Colorado, United States - ER_DNA_194 | ecosystem: Environmental > Terrestrial > Soil > Floodplain | place...
GACCGGGCAGTTCGTCGGGATGCCTTGGGCGGCCGCATTCTCCGGCGTGATCTTGACCGGCTGGCTCGGCAGCACGGCCAGAGTGGAGATCTTGCCGCGATTAGTCACCCACAACAGGTCGTTGCCGCCCGCGTCGGCGACCACCCACTTGTTCTTGTACCGGGCGACCGAGTACGCGTGAATCCACCGCGCCCTTATAGCTTGCCCGATCGCCGAGTGCGTCCTTCAGACACTGGGGCGGCTTGCGGACACCGTAATGCACGCGCTGGTCCGGGTTATTCGCCTGCTCGTAAGCCAGGGTGTCCGCGTAGATCGGGGTCTTGTGACGCTTCTTGATGTTTAAGCCGCTGGCAGTAATGGGCCCCGGCGGCTCGCCCTCGCCGCCCTCTGTGGTGGTGTAAGCCAGGTACCGGCCGGACTTGGAGAATGCCAGCCCCGACGTGCCGGGCGCGTCGGAGACGATGGGCTTCAGGGTACCGTCGCGCCGGACCCGGACGACTTGGTTCAGGCCGCCGTCCGCGACGTACGGACTGTAGCCCTTGAAGGCGATGTTGAACGGTGCCGCCAGAGCGTCCGAGACGAGCTTCGGGGTCGGCACTTTCGGCGTAGCCGAGCCGGTAGCGGCGTAACGAGCAACAGCGCGGAGCATGCGGCACCGACTGCAGCGAGCATTGGTTTCTTGCGCAAGAGTGTCTCCCCCGAGATGGGCCCAGGCCTGGCGACCCGAGCCGAGCAATATGAGCTGGCCCATCCAGCCCACTCCGGAGATCAGCCTGGACCGTCCGGTGAACCCCGTCAACCGATTCCGGCATATTTGCCGCGTGTCGTACGCCGAGACGTTCGACACGCGGCAACCTAGGCCGGCTGGGGCTCCGGCTCCGTGGCGGCTGCTTCTTCCGGCTCCTGCTCCTTGCGTGACTTGCCAAACCGTAGGTACAGCGACGGCGTCACGAACAGGTTGAGCAGGGTCGAGGTGACCAGGCCGCCGAGAATGACGATTGCCAGCGGATGCTCGATCTCCTGGCCCGGACGTTCGCCGAAGATCACCAATGGGATCAACGCCAGACCTGTCGCGAGCGAGGTCATCAAGATCGGAGACAGCCGTTCTCGGGCCCCACGCACCACCAAGTCCCGCCCGAACGTCATGCCTTCTTCACGTTCAAGATGCTGGAAGTGGTTGATCAACAAAATGCCGTTCCGAGCGGCTATGCCGAACACTGTGAAGAATCCGACCAGCGATCCGAGCGAGACCACTCCCCCGCCGAGGAACGCTCCGATCACGCCGCCCACCAGAGCCATCGGCAGGGTCAGGAAGCTCAGCAGAGCCAGCCGCCAGCTGCCGAACGAGGCCTGCAACAAGAGCAGGATCGCCACTGCCGCACCGATCGCAGTCACCAGCAGCGTGCGCTGCGCCGACTCGCGCTCCTGCCACTCGCCGAGGATCTCAGCGTGATATCCCTGCTCGAACTTGACATCCTTGAGCTTCTGCTCGAGCTGTCCGACGACTCCACCGAGGTCACCCTCGAACGTCGCGCTGACGTCTAACCGGCGGGAGTCGCCCTCGCGGTCGATCGCGTTCGGAGTTGGTTGCAGCGACACCCTCGCCACGTCAGCGAGCCGCACAGTCTTGCCCGATGGCGTGTCAATGCGCAGATTCTGGATGTCGGGCACGCTGGTTCGCGTCTGCGGCGTGCTCCAGACCATGACGTCATACGCCTTGCCAGCACGGAAGATGTCGCCAACCTCCTCACCGGCGACCAGAGTCGCAGTGGCGCGGCGTACGTCGCCTGGCTTCAGTCCATACTTTTCGGCCTTGGCAAGATTCACTTCGACCTGAAGTTGCGGGACATCGGTCGAGATATCGGTGTGCTGATCTTGGACGCCCTCGATCGTGCCCATGATCTTCTCGATTTCGTCCGCCTTCTCGCGTAGCACTGACAAGTTCTGACCATAGACGCGAACGACGATCGGCTCCTTGCCACCCGAAATCACTTCCTCGATGCGTTCGTCGAGATATGTCTGGGTTTCCCGGAACAGACCGGCATAGGCGTCATTGACGTCTTCGATCTTGTCGAGGGTCGAGTCGTAGTCCACCGAGGGGTCGATACTCACCCAGTTTTCACCGAGATTGACCCCGGCAACCTCCTCGCCGAGGAACGCCTGACCGATATGAGCCCCGAAGTTGCGGACCCCAGGAATCTGGCGAAGTTCCTTGCTGACCGCGAGAGTGGTCCGCTGCATCTCCGCAGCGGACGTCCCAGGCTGGGTCACCCAGTGGATCAAGAAGTCCCGTTCCTTGAAGCCGGGGAACAACGACTGGCCGAGCAGCGGTGTCAGTGCGATGCCGATGACGGTGACCAGCAGAAAGATCGCGTACGCCCGCCGAGGCTTAACAACGATGCGCGAGAGGGCTGCGGTGTAGCCGCGCTGCAGGACTGTCACCACGGGCGACGTACGCCGCTCGATCTTGGATCGTCCAAGCAAGATCAACGCCAGGGCTGGCGTCACGGTGAGTGCGACGACTAGCGAGGCGACAATCGCAAGCGTGTAGGAAAGTGCCAGCGGGCGAAAGAACGCGCCGGTCAGTCCCTGGAGCAGGAATATTGGTACCGCCGCCGCCACGATGATCAAGGTGGCGTAGACGATCGGGCCCCGTACCTCTAGCGAGGCGTTCAAGATCACCGACGCAGTCGAGCCCTCGCCACCCGACAGCCGGTGCTGTCGTAATCGTCTGACGATGTTCTCGACGTCGATGATGGCGTCGTCCACCACCGCCCCCAAGGCGATCACCAACCCGGCGAGGGTCATGGTGTTGATCGTTTCCCCTCGCCAGTACAAGATCAGCAGCGTGGTCATCAGTGATAGCGGGATGGTGAGGATGCTGATCAAGGCCACCCGCCACTCGAAGAGGAACAATGCCAAGATCACGATGACGAGCACGAACCCGAGCACCAATGCCTGCGTCAAGTTATGAATCGACGCGGTAATGAAGTTCGCCTGCTGAAAGATCGTGGTATCGAACTGCACTCCAGGCAAACCCGGTTCCAGCGACCGGATCGCTTCCTCAACGCCCTTGGTCATCTCAACCGTGTTCGCCCAGGGCAGCTTCTCGACGACGAGCAACAGACCGGGACTGTCATTGATCACGGCATCGCCGATCAGCGGCTGATGATCTTCGACGACACGTGCGACATCGCCGATCTTGACGTTCTTGCTGCCGCCACCGTCCGCATGCAGCGGCACCTTGGCAAGATCATCGGGGGTGATGATGGGCAGCACGTTGCGAACATTGATCCGCTGGTTAGGTGACTCGACCATTCCGCCCGTGCCAATAATCGAACCGCTGGAGAACCGCAGCAGACCGGAATCGACCGCATCCGCCGTGGCCTCCATGACCTCGTTCAGCGCAACATGCTGCGCCTCCATCTTGGGCGGCTCGACCTGAACCTGCATCATCTGCAGGCGCTCTCCCCAGAGAGCGACGTTCGCCACGCCGGGAACCTCGAGCAGCCGAGCCCGGATCGTCCAGTACGCAGACATCGACATCTGAATCAGGGAATGGTCCTTCGATGTCATCCCGATCTGGACCGCTCGACCGGTGGCCGACACCGGCGCCAGCATGACTGGCGGCGCCGCCCAGGTCGGCAGCGTGGCGGCTACCGCCGTCATCCGCTCCTGCACGAGCTGGCGAGCCTTCAGCTCATTGAAACCTTGTTTGAAGATCAGCTCGATCGCCGAGAGCTGCGGCACTGACTTGGACCGCATATCTTCCAGACCCTCGACACCATTGAGGGCCTGCTCCAGCGGCACGGTCACCAACTGCTCCACATCGGAGGTTGAAAGACCGAGGCAGGCAGTCTGGATGACTACCCGTGGCGGCGCGAACTCCGGAAAGGCATCAACCCGCGTGGATGGGAGCGTGGCAACGCCGAAGACCATCAGCAAGGCACCAACAGCGACAACGAGGAAGCGGTAGTTCAGGCTGGTCCCAACGATCCAGCGCATCAAGGTCTGGCGCGGCTTGGTCTCAAGCGGCTGGGCCATCACTCCTCACCGCTGATCCCGGCCTCGGCGCCCACCAACTCGGGCGCGCCCACAACCACAACCTGAGTTCCCACTGGCGGACCGCTCTTGAGCTGGACGGTCTGGCCGGTAATCGAGGTGATCACGATGGGCACCCGGATGTAGGTTCGCGGCGACGGCGCCGAGAACGTCCAGGACTTGCCGTTCTCGTCGTAGACCACGGCGGAGTACGCGATGACCTCAGTCGCACCTCCTGCCTGGCCCGTCAGCGGACGAACCGGCTCGGTACGGAGGCCGAGCCGTTGTTCGGCGCGCTCGCTGACCGTAAGACGCGCGGGCTGGCCTTCTTCGGCGGGTTCCTCGACAGTGACTGCCGTCTCTGGGTTTTCTTCGTTCGACGCCCCGGCCTCACTGCAGCCGCTGGCACCGACAGTTATCGCCGCAAGAACCGTGAGTGATGCGGCCAGACCACGGAGCTTCATGAATTCACCTCAGTTTCAGATGCGGTTGCAGGGGTCGTCGTCGCCGTACGCCCCTGTTGTTTCAACAGGCCCCGGTTAGCGATCGCCAGGTAGAAAGCGGGCACTGCGACGAGCGAGACGAGAGTTGCCGTCACGAGACCGGCCAACATGCTGACCGCGAAGGGATGGAATGCTTCCAAGCCGGCCGTCGTGCCCATCACAGCGGGCGCAATCAGGATGGCTGCTATCACGAGTGCGACACCGACGACCGCTGGCGCGACTTCGCGCACAGCTTGCTGGACGGCAGCGCCTGGACTTGCCCCCGGCTCGGCACCGAGTTCGCGGGCCCGGCGTGCGAAGACCAAGGCTTGTCGGATGACCAGCGCGAGGAGCGCGAAGAGGGCAACCAAGACGCCGATCGACCTCACTCCGCCTACCAGCGGCGCAACCAACACGCCCCCGGCTACGGCTACGGGCAGGGTCAGGAGCAACGCCCCCGCCAGGCCCCAGCTCCCCGTCGCTGCCTGCAAGATCAAGAAGCTGAGCAGAACCACGACCGCGGCAATGGCCGCCACCCGAAGCTGGCCGGATTGCCGCTGAGCGGCATCTCCCAGCACCTCAGCGTGGTACTCGTAGGGGAAGGCCATCCCGCGCAGACGTGAGGTCACTTCCTGCGACACATCGGCGGCGCTTCGACTATTGACGACTGCCGTTATGTCAAGGCTTCTCGACACGCTGTTGTGAGTGATCGCCGCAGGGTCGGGAGCGATGCGCACAGTTGCCACCTCGCCCAGCCGAACCTGAGTGCCCGACGGCGTATCGATGCGCAGCTGCTCGAGATCAGAAAGACTCTGCCGAATTGCGGGTCCGCCCCAGACCACCACATCGAAGACCTTCTGCTCCTCATAGAGGTTCCCGACGGGCAGGCCCGAGATCAATGTGGTGGCTTCCCGGCGTACGTCGCCTGGCCGAAGGCCGTGACGCTGTGCGGCGGCGAGATTCACCTCGATCTGCAGAGTTGGCTGGGTCACCTGAGGTTCCACTCGAGGCGAGAGAACGCCGGTCACTGTCCTCATCATGCTTGCGACGTCATCGGCCGTGTTGCGCAGCTTGGCAAGATCAGCCCCGTAGACACGGACCACCAGTTCGTCGCCAACCTTGTCCCGGGCTGCGGCGACACGGTCCTCTGCATAGGTCCGGACGCTGGTGTGCACGCCCGGATAACCGACCGCGATGTCACGTATGCCGGCGAGTGTCGCGTTGTAGTCAGCATCAGGCGCCACAGTGAGCCAGATCTCGCCGGCATTGACGTCGACGATCTCATCGGAGGTGATCGCGCGGCCGACGTGCGCTCCGGCGGACTCAATTCCCGGCGCGGCCCGCATCTCGCCAGCCACGGCTGAGGTGACCCTGTTCATTTCAGTCAAGGAGGTGCCTGGCGCCCCTTGTACGCGTACCAAGACATTGCGATCCTGCAGCGTCGGAAGCACAGGTCCACTGGGGGCCAGCCAGGCGACCAGGATTGCGCCAATCGCCAGTACGCCGGCGACGAGCCCGACCACACCGGGCTTCGCAATCGCCGGCATGGCAAGACGATCGGCACCGCTGCGGATCCACCGGTCAAGCGGGCCAGCTCGGAACTCCTGCCGGCCGTCACGCAGCAGGAGAACGGCCAGCGCGGGCGTAACTATCAGCGCCACCAGCAGCGAGGTGACTGCCGCGAGGACGTAGGTTGCGGCAAGTGGCCAGGTGAAGGCATTCCATACTCCGCCGATGGCGAGGATAGGCGCCATGACCAGGACCGCCATCACCAAGCCGACGAGCAGTGGTCCGCGCCGAGCCGAGACAAGATCGCCCATGATTGAGCTGAGGCTGGGGCGATCGGGGCCAGCCGCCAACTGCCGGCTACGCAGCGCGGCCACATCACCGACCACGTCGTCGACCACCACCGCCGTGGCCGCAGCAAGGCCGAGCAGCGTCATCGTGGTGAGCGTCTCACCTCGCAGGTGTAGCACCCAGGCCGCCGATGCTAGTGACAGCGGGACAGCCACAACAGGGATCAAGACGGCCCGCCATGAGATGAAGAGCACACCTACTGCAACGAGGAACAATCCTGCGCCAATAAGGCCGGCTAGGCCGAGGTGGTGCAAGGCCGTGGTCATATAGGAGGCCGGGCGGAAGACATTGGCATCTAAGGAGATGCCGGACAGGCCGGGTGCCATCGCATCGAGTGCCTCATCGACGTCGCGGGTGACCTGGGCGGTGTTGGCGTTGGGGAACCGTTCGACGACCAGCATCAGGGATGGTGCGCCATCCACGCTGGCGTCGCCAATGAGTGGCTGGTGGTCTTCGGTGACCTTCGCGACATCGCCAATCCGGAGCGGCGCGGTCTGGCTGCCCCGGACCGCGACGTTAGCGAGCTGAGCGGGCGTGGTGATCGGCTGGATGTGCTGGACGCCGAGCCGCTGGTTGGGAGTCTCAACGAATCCGCCCGTCCCTGGCGTGGAAGCCTCGACGAAGCTCAGCGGAGAGACCCACAGCGCGTTGCCGGTCGTTTCGATGAGCTGAGTGAGGGTGACCTTCCGGGACTGCAGGCGCTGCGGATCCACCTGGACTTGCAGCTGTCGATCTCGCAGCCCCCAGATCGACACGTTGGCGACTCCAGGAATGCTCATTAGCCGGGGCTTGATCTGCCAGCGGGCAAGCACCGACATCTGCATTTCGGAAATGCTGTCCGATCGCATGGCGATCATGGCGACCCGGCTGGTTGAGGACTTCGGCTGGATCATCATCGGCGGGGTGCCGACGTTGGGCAGCGCCTTGGCTTGCGACATCCGTTCCTGGGTCAGCTGTCGAGCTGCCAGCAGGTCCGTCCCGGGCTCGAATTGCAAGTCGATCGCCGACAGCCCAGGCATCGATCGTGATCTGATGTGCTCGACCCACGGGATACCGTTCAGCAGGTCCTGCTCAATCGGCACCGTGATCAGCTGCTCGACTTCTTGAGCCGACAGGCCGAGTGCTTCGGCCTGGATTTGGATGTCCGGCGGCTCAAACTCCGGGTAGACGTCGACGGCCGCATTGTGGAGCTGGTAGAGACCGACTCCAAGGATCCCGATGGCCGCGGCGACCACGAGCCGAGAAAACCTCAGCGCTGCACTGACAACCCACTTGATCATCGGGCTCCTTAGGTACGGGAAGAAGCAGATCTCCTATTTAGTGGAACTTGTTCAGACGCCTGGAGGCAGGCATGAAGATGGGCGCAACCGGACACGAATGGTGAGCTGCGAGCGTCGGGAATCGCGCGCCGCCGCACGGAGGAGAAACGAGCAGAGGCGCTCTTTCCTCTGCGAGTGACGACGACGGCGGTGGATTCCAAGCGCGATGTGCAAGCAGCTCTGAAATTGCCAACCCCCCGACGGGCACCGAATGAGCGCAGCGCGCAGCGCTGATCCTCGACCACCTCAACGGTGCAGACTTGCACGCCAATAGGGAGCACGGCTGTGGGCGTTTAGTACGGCACAGCTCTAACCGTTATCTCATCGAGATAACCAGATAATCTGTTGCGCTATTTGATCATGCATAGCGATATGGATCACCAATGATCAAGTTCTGATCAAGCAACGTCGTGCCTCGACGCCGCCGGCCAGCAATTGTTGTTTCTCCGCACAACGCCACGAATCAAGCTGAATATCGCTAAATGCCCGCTCACACGTGGCCTTGTGCGTAACGGGAAAGGCCTACGGCTCCTACGGAGAGGCCTATGCCTCCTATAAAGAGGTCAGCAAGTACACCTGGAGCGGCTCTTGCCGGCCCTTCAGGTGCAATGTGCCTAATGGCGTCGTGACAGCATCCTGCAGCAGGGCTTTGGTGTCCGGGCCGATCGCGACTCCCCCGGTAGGTGCCGTGCTCTCAATGCGGGAAGCGATGTTGACCGTATCGCCAACAATCGTGTGAGTACGTCCGCCCTCGGCACCGAGCAAACTGACCGACACATGTCCGGAGTTGATCCCCACCCGGAAGCGCGGCCATTCAGGATGGTGATTCCCGAGATCTAGGGTGGCTTTCTGCAGCGCGAGTCCGGCGCCAGCTGCGCGGTGAGCATGATCAGGTTGATCACCACGTTTGTTGAACGTCACCATCAACGCGTCGCCGATGATGCGATCGACATCGCCGCCGTACGGCGTAACCACTACCGGGACTGCGGCGGCGAAATACTCATTGAGCATGCTGGCCACTTCATCGGGTTCGTGGGTCTCGGAGAATGAGGTGAAACCCTCCAGGTCGGCAAACAGCACGCTGATCTCCCGGTCGCCGGCACTGGTTTGCGGCAGATAGAGCTCGGCGAACCTTTCCTCCCGCCACGAGGCCCGCGCACTCAACGCCACCAGGCCAAAAGCGAGCAGCAGTAGTACGTGCCACTCCCACCAGGAGAGATGCCAGTTCCGCGCAAACGCGATCGCCACCATCGACTCCCCGAGCAGGATGAATGCCGACGGCACAGCTAAGAGCATCAGCGATGGGTGACGACGCCAGAGCTGGACGTAACGCACCGCGCTGCCGGCGTACAGCAGGACAGCCGGTACGGCGAGCCAGAGCGGGAACCGCTCCGCGAACTGCGGTGGCCGATCAAGTGGCGGCAGCGAGGCCAACGACCAGACCGCCCACAAGACCATCAATCCGAGCAGCACCCATCGCAGCAGCTTTCCGATTCGCACATGGCGAACCGCACTGTCGCCGGTCAAGTCCGCGGTCGATAATGCGGCGAAGACCGACCCGATCGCTACGCCCACGGGTGTGGCGATCAGAAACCCGGTGTTGGCCTTGCCGAGCAGGACGCCGGGAGTTGACAGCGCATGGAGTCCCAGAAAACCGGCGGAGGACAAGAAGGCCAACGACACATAGAGCAAGCGCGCATCGCCCCGTCGGCCGGCTGCATCGCCGGTGGCGTACGCCAATACCGCCGAGAGCAGCGCGGTGATCAAGACCAGCCAGAAGTGCGCCGGATGGTGCTCCCACCGAAGATCCAGAGCAGGTTGCGCTAGCAACAGCAGCAGGCCGAGCAGCGGCACCGCCAAGATCACGGCGGTGATCACCATCCGTGTTCCGCCACGCATCGGCTCGGTCACCTCAGTCCTGCGGCGTCCAGGAGAGGAACTGGTGAATTTCGGAGACCACGACCGACCCTTCGCCGACGGCTGATGCCACTCGTTTGACGGAGCCGGACCGTACGTCGCCAACGGCAAAGAGCCCGGGAATCGTTGTTTCGTGTGGTTGTGGCAGGCGGGACAGCGTCCAGTTGTCGGATGCGGCGGCCTCTGCTCCGGTATACAGGAAGCCGTGTCCGTCGCGCGCGACCGCCAGCGGCAGCCAATCCGTCCGAGGCCGTGCACCGATCATCACGAACAGACTCGCCAATGGCAGCTGGCTTTCCTGCCCGTTGCTGCGATCGCAAATCGTTATCTCTTCCAGCTGCCCGTCGCCCTGAGCCTCGACCACTTCGGTATTGACGTGGACCTTGATCACCGGCATTGCGCAGATCGCGTCCACCAAGTAGGCGGACATGCTGTTCGCCAGATTTGGCGCTCGGACGATCAGGTGTACGGATGCGCAATACCTTGCCAGGTGTAGCGCTGCTTGTCCCGCAGAATTTCCGGCGCCGACGACAGCGGCCTGCAAACCGGTGAGCGCTTGAGCGGCGGAGACGCTTGCGCCGTAGTAAACCCCGTGGCTACTGAGATTCTCGAGGCTCGGGATTCCGAGGCGTCGATACGACACTCCCGTCGAGATGATCACAGCTCGCGCGGTGACCTCCCCAGCGTTTCCGATCCGGGCCACGAATCCGCCGGGGTTTTTGAGCGTGAGCTCCTCTACTTCGCGGGTCACGACGAAGCGGGCGCCGAAGACCCAAGCCTGTTGATAGCCGCGTTGCGCCAACTCGGCGCCACTCAGGCCGCGAGAAAAACCCAGATAGTTGCGGATCAGAGAGCTCGTGCCGGCTTGACCGCCGATTGCCTCGCGCTCCACGACGAGGGTGCGGACTCCCTCCGACGAGGCGTAAACGGCCGCTGCGAGACCCGCCGGACCACCACCGATGACCAGCAAATCAAAGTGCCGATCGACACCGGCCAACGTAGTGGGAATGCCCCAGGCCTCGAGGATCTCGGCATCAGTCGGATCAATCAGGCACGTGCCGCCAATGGCGGGCATCCACACCACGACTTCGCCCTCGGGGTAGCCGATCTCCGCCAACGCGCTCTGTCCGAGCTCCGAGGCACGCGGGCGGAAAGCGTGCGGGATACCGTTCCGGTTCATCAGGTCACTCACCGCGTACGCCCGCCCGGTGTGCTGCGCAGCGACGACGACAACCTCCCGAAGATTCGCCGGCTCGCTGCGTGACCATTCCTGGACGAACTCTGCAATGGCCCGGTGGAACAGCTCGTCGGGCGTCGTCCAGGGCTTGAGTACGTAGTAGCTGATGTCGCCCACGGCTATGCTGCGCAAGATCTTTTGCGCCGACTCGGGATGAGCCCACGCACCCCAAGCAACGAGCAAAGCCCGCCGGGCGTTGGGGTGCAGCGTCCTTGCTGTGCTGAAAATTTCGGCCCGAGCTTCGTCAGGGAATGCATCATCGACCAAGACAACGGCAGTCCTTTCCTGCCGCTGTCGGGCGCCGTGCAGTGTCTTGATGGCATCTTCGGGCGCCAGCTCGCCTCGTACCCGGAAATCCGCACCGAACGCGCGTTGCAGTTCCGCCTCGATCCTGCCCAGTTGACGCGGATCCGCATCGACCGCCAAGAGCAGCGGCCTGTCACCCCAGTCCCCCACGGCCATGACCTAAGGCTAGGCATAGCGGCCGTGCCCGTCTCGACCTGGCTCCGCGGAGCCTGACAGCGCTACTCCTTACGCCCTGTCACAGCGACGGTCACGCCGAGCCCGATCATGGTCAGCCCTCCGACACCGCCAACCAGCGAGAGCCTCCGCGGCGACCGGCCGAACCAGTCCCGCGCATGCGAGGCGACTATGCCCCACAGACTGTCGGAAACGAGCGCGATGACATTGAAGATCATGCCGAGCGTCAACATCTGAACGACGATGTGTCCTCGGATAGGGTCGACGAACTGCGGAAGCACAGCGGCGAAAAACACGATGGTCTTGGGATTGGATACCCCGACGGCGAACCCGTCCCAGAGCGTCCGCAGCGGATTGCGCGCCGGGCTGTCCGCGGTGAACGCCGTCGACAGAGAATCACGTTCTCGAAACGCTTTGACACCCAGATAGATCAGGTACACGGCTCCGGCAAGCTTCAGTGCGGTGAAGACGATGACAGAGCGTTCGACGATGGGACCGATGCCGAAGGCGACGGCGGCCACCAGAACGTAGGCACCGAGCGTGTTCCCGACGACAGTGGTGAGGGCCGCTCGCCTACCGTGTGCCAGTGCTCGCCCAATCACGAACAGCACGCTCGGGCCAGGGATGACGATCAGCAAGAACGACATCGCTCCGAAGGCAAGCAGGCGGTCGGCGGAGATCATGCGGCCATCGAATAGCACCGACGACCGCCGTGCAACGTGTTATTGCCTCCCAGCGCTTAGCTGACGCCTAGTGAGCGAGACCAGCGCTCACTGCTTGCGAGGCTGGCCGAAGCGCAGCATGTTGCCAGAGGGATCGCGGAAGGCGCAGTCGCGAACGCCGTAGAACTGGTCGATCGGCTCCTGCAGCACCTCGCCACCCGCAGCGCGGATGTGCTCGAAGGTCGCGTCGCAGTCGTCAGTGCTGAAGTTGACTCCGCGCAACAGGCCCTTGGCCAGCAGCTCCGCCGCGGCCTCGCGGTCGGCGGGCGCTGCGCCCGGGTCCGCGACGGGCGGTTCGAGGACGATGTTCACGTCGGGCTGCGACGGCGAGCCGACAGTCACCCACCGCATCCCCTCGTACGCGACGTCGTTGCGCACTTCCAACCCGAGCACGTCCCGGTAGAAGACGAGCGCCTTGTCGAAGTCGTCGACGGCGATGAAGCAATTAGAGAGGTTGATGTCCATGCATTTCACGCTACGGCGCGGCTGCCTGTTTCGCTTCTCCGTTCCTGACCGGTCGGGTGCGAATCTTGACGATGCAGGGCGGGATGACGGCGGCCTCGTCATGGCGACGGGCCCGGTACGAGCTCGGGCTCTCACCGACCAGCTCGGTGAACCGCGAGCTGAACGACCCCAACGATGTACAGCCGACCGCGAAGCAGACCTCCGTCACGGTCAGGTCACCCTGCCGCAGCAGCGCCTTGGCCCGCTCGATCCGACGCGTCATCAGGTAGCTGTATGGCGTCTCCCCAAAGGCAGCACGAAAGCTGCGGTGGAAATGGCCCGGCGACATGAAGGCGACGCGGGCCAGCGCCGGAACGTCCAACGGCTCCGCGTAGTCACGATCCATCAGGTCACGGGCCTGGCGCAGCCGGACGAGGTCCTCCAACGTCACACGACCACCATGCCATAACGCCATGCGCAGAGCTCGGGAGGAGACGACGCGCGTGAGTCACAGAACTCAGTGGCGGGCGAGGCGTACGAGGTCGGTCAGTTCTCGGACCGCTTGAGTCAGATCCTCAAACCTTTCCTTCTCGACACGATGCCAGGCGTCGTGTGCGGGCGCCTTCGCCGCGTCAATCAGGACTCCACACACGTCGCAACCGACGCTTCCACCGGGACGTTCGTCATCTGCCACGCACTTCATCGTGGCGCTTGGGTGTATGAGGCGTCAATCGTTGTTCATCTCTCTGCGCGGGCGTCCCTCGCGGGTAGGGTTCGGGGCTGTGGCGCATACGTCTGCCCCGGAGCTGGTGGTATTACACGGATTGCGCATCAAGGGGATGGCTGACGAAGCAGCGCTTGCTGGACGGTTTGGTCTGGATCCTGATCTTGTCCAGGAGCTGCTGCTCGACGACGAAGCCTTTGGCTGGGTCACTCGGGTGTCCTTTGCCGATCTTCACGGGTGGGCATTGACCGAACGAGGCTACGCGGAGAACCAACGCCGTTTGGGCGCCGAGCTGGACCGGACCGGGGCACGTGCTGAGGTCGACGCCGCGCATGGTTTATTCGTTGACCTGAATTCGTCGTTCCTGGCGACCGTGACCAACTGGCAGATCCGCCCGAAGCCAACCGATTTGTTGGCGGCGAATGATCACACCGACCAACGCTGGGACGCGCGCGTCGTCGCTGATCTTCATGATCTTGATCACGGGCTTAGGCCGGTCTGCGAGCAGCTGGCGGCTGCTTTGCAACGCTTCGACGGGTACGCCGAGCGGTACTCGGCGGCTCTGCAGCGAGTGGATCGCGGCGAACGATCTTGGGTTGCTCAACCCAAGATCGACTCCTGCCACACCGTCTGGATGGAACTACATGAAGATCTCCTGGCGACCCTCGGCCTGGAACGCGTACCGAACCGGACTGAACCGTCGTGCTAGTTCAGGGGGCTTGAGGTCCGAACCGACGTGACAACATCGCGAATGGCCTTCGTGGCGGCAGCAGCATCGGTGGGGACCAGAAGGAGCGACTCGGTGGGTGGCATCGGCCAGGGCCGCCACAAATCCGGTGACCAAAGACCCGACGACGATCAGACCGATGCTGACCTTGGCCGGCTGCTGGATGGCTTCACGTTTCGCGGCGTGAGCCACGGTTCTGAGTCGTGATGGCCCGTCCTCGGACGGCTTCCTCGGCCGCCTCGCTCTCCTCAACTTAACGTGGTCAACTGGTTCTCCGGCGGCGGAACCGTGAGGGTCGTCCTCGGGTGAACAACTTTTCCGCATCCTCCGGCGAGACATCGGGCGGGGATGCCAGCGCTTGGGCGGTGCTGGCCATCCAGCTGTTGACCGCAGCCCATAGCCGACCGAGTAGATCCAGCTGCGCGCCTTGGCTCGCCAGTGGGCCGCCATTGAGCTTGATGATC
>Ga0307307_10000156_pt1 | contig 14179 bp, 16 predicted proteins | sample ER_DNA_194_FD_194505 | JGI IMG/M metagenome (GOLD analysis project Ga0307307, IMG submission 194505) | Bulk soil microbial communities from the East River watershed near Crested Butte, Colorado, United States - ER_DNA_194 | ecosystem: Environmental > Terrestrial > Soil > Floodplain | place...
TGATCCGCGAGGCCTTCCAGCTGATCTACCGGCTCAACCTGCGGCTGCCGACGCGGTTCGTGCTGCTAGACAAGGCGATCGCGACGCTGGGCTCGGTCGGCATCGACCTCTACCCGGACTTCAACGTCTTCGAGGTGGCGCGGCCATACGCCCGGAGCCTCATGCTCGAGCGCTACACGCCCCAGCGCGTGCTGAAGCGAGCGCAGGCCGAGGGGATCGAGCTGGCCCGAATCGCGCGCGACATGCCGTACCAGATCCACGATTTCATGGAGGAGATCCGCGACGGCCAGCTCGAGGTCGGCTTCGTGCACAAGGGCCTCGACGAGTTCATGCGCAAGCTCGACGTCGCGTTCAACCGTCTGGTGATCGCGCTGGTCGTGGTCGGCGGCCTGATCGGCTCGAGCCTGATCGGCATCTTCTCGACGAAGGGCCCGCAGATCGCGGGCGTGAACTTCCTCTCGTTCGTCGGCTTCGTCCTCTCGGGCGGCCTAGGTTTGTGGCTGTTATGGGGCGTGCTGCGCTCCGGCCGGCTGTAGCGCTGTCACAGGCGCCTGCGGTTCTTCGTTCATCCGGTGTGAACAGCCTCTCCGACGCACAGGCGCTTCGACGTTGCCGCCGCGACCCGGAGGCGATCTGTGTCCTGTACGACCGGCACGTCGCGCGGCTTGTCGCCGCCCTGGCTCAAGCCGGCGGAGACCGCGAAGCGGCTTTCGATATCGCGCAGGAGACGTTCGCTCGCGCTCTTGAGCGAGGCCACCGGGTGAAGCTTCCCCCAGACGGTTCGGCCTGGCCGTGGTTGTGGGTCGTCGCGCGGAACCTCATGCGGGACCGGCAGCGGCGCGATGTCGTGGACGCCAGCGCTCGCCGGCGCCTTGGCATGGCGGCTGTTCCCTTCGACGCGCCGGCGATCGACGAGCTGATCGAGCGCGTCGAGGCGGAGGAGTTACGTGGCGCTCTTGCCGAGCTTCCCGTCGACCAGCGCGATGCCGTCCTCGGGCGCGTCGCTGGCGAGCTCGAGTACGCGGAGCTGGCAGGACGCTTCGGTGCGAGCGAGGAGGCCGTGCGAGCGCGAGTCTCTCGCGGACTGCGCGCGCTCCGTCTTCGACTTTCAGGAGGTCGATCGTGAACGCAACTGTGGACCCCATCGTGGAGCTGCGGGCTGAGCTTCGGTCGGCAGCCTCACGTCGGATCGCCGCTCACCGCCGCCGTCTGCTGATCGCGCTTGCGATCGCCGTCCTCGGAGTCGTGACGGCGAGTCTGTCGCTCGCGGCTTCGAAGGTCGGCTGGCTGACCGGGGAGCCTGCGCCCCCGGAGGTCGTGTCGGGCTTCAAGCAGTACACGCCTCAGCTCGGGTTCCATCCCGAAGCGGGCAAGGCGCAGTTCGTGGCGCAGGACGGGCCGATCAAGCTCTACGCCACCACGAATCGCGAAGGCGGGATCTGCTACCTCGTCGATGAGCCCTGGAAGCCGGCAAACGCGGGCGACGGCGGCACGTGCGCAAGCGCAAAAGAGGCCGCAGTGCCTGCCAGCGCCGGTTTGCTCGGCGGGTCGGCGAATGTTTGGGTACTCGCGGGGCGGCTGGCGGACGAGCGAGCGCAGAGCGTCAGGTTTGTGACGCCGTCAGGCGACACGATCGTCCGGCCGCTCGGCGCGGGCGGCTTCTATGTGGCTCGCATATCCCTCGCAGGCCAGCCGCTCGGCGGGCATTGCCCTCCGAAGGGCTGGACACCGATCTTCGTCGCGCTCGACCCGAACGGCGAGAAGCTCGGCGAGTGGCGCATTCCGGTATTGCGGTCAGACGTCGATGCGCAAGGCCGCGTCCTCTCGTGCGGAGGATCCGTTACGCCGATCGGGCCGCGCGGCGAGCAGCCGCCGGGCTAGCTGTAGAAACCTCGGCGCACTTTCGCCGCAATGGACATCTGGCGGTGACGCCGGCGCGCGGCTAGCTTCGGTGGCATGTCGCGGGCGCTGCTTCTCGCCGAGGCTGAGCGAGGAACTCGGGAATTTCTCGAGCGGCACCTTGCGAGCGAGGGCTTTGAGGTGCTCGGCGCGGACGCGGAGCTCGAGGCCCTCGAGTTGGCGGAGCGTGCGCGGCCTGATCTGATCCTGCTCGGCGCGCTGCGGGACGTCGCCGGCGCGGAGGTGTGCCGGCGGCTGCGCGAGGGCGTTCCCGGCCGGTCGTGGGACCGGAACGTCCCGGTGATCGTCCTCGGCGAGCCTCGGGACGACGCCGTCGACCGCGTGCAGGCCTTCGAGCGCGGCTGCGACGACTTCGTTCCGCGGCCGTTTCATTACGAGGAGCTCGTGGCGCGAATCCACGCGGTGCTGCGCAGGACGCAGCCGCCTCTGCGGGAGCGCCTCGCCGCCGGCCCGGTGGCGATCGACCGAGCAACGCGGCGCGTCACGGTCCACGGCTTCTCGGTCGCGATGGCCGCGAAGGAGTTCGAGCTGCTCGCCAAGCTGGCCACTGACCCGACGCGCGTCTTCACGAAGGAGGAGCTCCTGCGCGAGGTCTGGGGCTTTGTGGCCCTCGGTCGCACCCGCACCCTCGACTCGCATGCCTCGCGCCTGCGCCGCAAGCTCGCGCTGGCCGGCGCCGAGGATTGCGTGCTCAACGTCTGGGGCGTCGGCTACCGGCTGCTCGGCGACGAGGAGGCTCTCAGGCAGACGGCTTAACCCCAGCAAACGTCGTATTCTCTGTGCATGAGGAGGGGAGCCTTCCTGGTGGCCACGTCTACGCCACGGGCGTGACGAGCGGCAGCTCGGACAACGCCTTCCAGTTGCGGCCAACCGACCCACCGCCGCCGGATTGCGTTCCCGCGTTCCAGCTGCCGGAACTCACGGCGTCAGTGGGGCCCGATTTCGTCATCTCCATGAACGGCCCCGACGGGCAACCGCTCGAAACGCTTCCGGAGGGCTCGTACACGCTGCACGTGTCAACTTCACGCCCGGGACGGTCGTCTACCAGACAGAGCCCGAGACCGGGTAGGAGGCTGGCGAACCGGGCAAGGGTCAATCTGGTCGTCGGGAAGGGGCGCAGGTAATGGACGAGGGGGTCCGGGTCGCCGTCGTCCCGGGCGAGGCCGAGGCGGAGGCACTCTGCGGGCTCTTGCGGAGCGAGGGCCTCGAGTGCGCTCACCGTCCGACCCCGGAGGACGACTCGGCCTTCGAAGGATTCGGCTTCGACGGGGCGCACGAGATTCTCGTGCACGAGCGCGATCTCGAGCGCGCCCGCGAGATTCTGGGAGCGCGCGAGGACTAAGCCGTCCGGCCGATGCCCTAGCCTCGGCCTGGGTGGCGCCGCAGCAAGAGCATCACGGCACCTTTGGCCAAGACACGTTCGGACGCTGGGCGGAGCGCGCGGCGCGGTTCTTCGGGACGCCTCAGTACATCCTGGGGCAATCGATCGTGGTGGTCATCTGGATTGCGATCAACTCGATCGGGGTCGCGCTGAAGTGGGACCCCTATCCATTCATCCTGCTGAACCTCGCCTTCTCGACCCAGGCCGCGTATGCCGCCCCGTTGATCCTCCTTGCTCAGACCCGTCAGACAGAACGCGACAAGATCTCCGAGGACCGCGTGGAACGGCACCACGAACGGATCGAGAAGATGGCGACGGATCGCGAGCAGGCGATCAAGGCGCAAACGGAGAAGGTGGTCTCCCTGATCGAGTCGAACACGGAGCTCACAAAGCAGGACAAGGAGCTGACTGAGCAGGTCGTCGCGCTGACGCGCGAGATCCACGCTCAGGTCACAGCGAAGGGGTAATCGCTCCTTCGAGCTCGAGCAGGGCGCGCTTGCGGTCGAGCCCGCCGCCGTAACCGGTGAGCGCGCCGGTCGAGCCGACCACACGGTGGCATGGCAGCACGATCGGCACCGGGTTGCGGTTCATGATCGTCCCGACGGCGCGCGCGGCCCGCGGCCGGCCGGCCTTGGCGGCCAGCGTGCCGTAGGTCGTGAGCTGACCGTAGGGAACGCGCGCGAGCTCCTTCAGCACGGCGCCGGCGAACTCCCGGGCGAGCCTCAGGTCGATCGGGAGGTCGAAGCGGCGCCGCTCTCCGGAGAAGTACTCGTCGAGTTGGCGCCGTGCCTCGTCGGTCGGGCGCGGCGAGCGCAGCACCCGGGCGCCGAAGAGGCGCGCGAGCGACTCGGCCTCGCGCTCCGGCTCCGGGTCGAATTCGATCTCGCAGAGGCCGCGGTCGGTGACTGCGACGAGCAGCTGCCCGATTGGCGTATCGACGAGGTCATAGGCGACGTCGAGCAGGCCCTCGGCGGCAGCCGCGTCGCGGAAGCGGGAGTCGAGCTCAGGGGACACGGTCATGACAGCTCCTTTCTGCGTAGGCGGCGGACACCGGAGGACGCAGCCTGCCTCGCGGCCTCGGACGACGAGCCGAGCGCGTTGCCGATGTCTTCGTAGCTGAGGTCGTAGCCGTAGCGGAGGAAGACCGCCGCGCGCTCCTTCTGCGGGAGGTTGGCGGTCAGGCGGCGGAGCTCTTCGTAGGGAAGCGGCTCGTCGACCGACTCGAGATCCGGTACGTCGGCCGAGGTGACCCGCTCGCGGCGGTGGAAGTCCGTCGCGACGTTCCGCGCGATCGTGAGCACCCACCCCCGCAGGTGGCGGCCGTGCTCGAGCGACGGGTAGGCGCGCAGCGCCCGAAGAAAGGTCTCCTGGAACGCGTCGTCGGCGGCGTCCCGAGAAAGGAGCCGGCGCAGCTGGGCGAGCACCGAGCGCTTGTGCTCCTCGTAGAACCGCTCGAAGGGGGGAACGCTCACGAGCTCCATCATCCATACAAACGCAAGGGCCGCGGCGCGTGTGAGATGCCATGCTTCCGCCGGTGAAGACCGAGCGCCAGGGGTTGGCGGGGCGGCGGCTCGCGCTGGCAACGGCGTGCGGGCTCGCCGTGTTCGTCGTCGCCTTGGTGTTCCGCGGTGGCTGGACCGTTGCGCTCAGCAGCGCGTGGGGTGCGACGGCGCTCGTCACGGCGGTCCAGATCTGGTGGCGGATCTGGCCCATGGACGCCGCCGCGACGGCGAAGCACGCGCAGGCCGAGGACTACTCGCGGGCGATCTCGGACCTGGTCGTCATCAGCGCAGGCGTGGCCAGCCTTGTCGCAATCGGCTTCGCGCTCGTCGAGGCGCGCCACCACTCGGGCATCGCCAAGGGCCTGCTGATCCTCCTTGCGGTCTTCGTCGTCGCGGTCTCGTGGACGGCGATGCATCTCGTCTTCACCGTCCGGTACGGCGATCTCTACTACGACGACCCCGTCGGCGGCGTCGACTTCAACCAGCAGAGCCGCCCCGATTACCGCGACTTCACGTACTTCGCGTTCACCGTCGGCATGACGTTCCAGGTGTCCGATACCACCATCACGGACAGGTCGATCCGCCGGCAGGTGACCCGACACGCACTCCTCTCGTACCTCTTCGGCGCCGTGATCGTGGCGATGGCGATCAACGGCGTCGCCTCACTTCTGCAGTAGCCCAATGGGGCCCGGTGGGCCCGAAGGGTTGCGAAGTGGCAGATGGTGGTCTAAAGTGGGGCGGAGTGGAAGATGCTACTAGGGGCCTTCGAGCACACGATCGATGACAAAAGCCGCCTCACCCTACCGGCCAAGTTTCGCGAAGCGCTTTCCGGGGGCGTGGTTCTCACATACGGCATGGACGGGTGCCTCTACTGCTATCCGCGCGCGGACTGGGAGCGCGTCGTGGAGGAGCGGCTCGCAGACCTCGACCCGTTCTCGCGCGAGGGCCGCCTGATGCAGCGCTACTTCTTCGGCGGCGCGTCCGAGACCGAGCCCGACAAGCAGGGACGTGTGGTGGTTCCCGGTGCGCTCGCCAAGAGCGTGGGGCTCGGACGCGAGGTCGTCGTCGCGGGGGTGCGGGACCACCTCGAGGTGTGGGACCGCGAGGCCTGGCACGAGCATCTGAGGGAGATCGAAGGGAGTGCGGAGCATGTTGCCGAACGTCTTGCGACCAAGCGCGACTGATCACGTTCCCGTCCTGGCCGAGGAGGTCCGGGAGGCACTTTCCCTGCGCCCGGGCGAAACCCTCGTCGACGCGACCTTCGGTGCGGGGGGGCATGCCGAGCTCCTCACCGCCGACCTGCGCGGGGAGGGGAAGGTGATCGCGATCGACCGAGACCCTTCCGCGCGTGCCTATTTCGACCGCTTCCGACGGCGCACCGCCGTCCAGGGGCGGTTCCTGCGCGGCGAGTTTTCTCTCGTGCTGGAGCAGCTCGCGTCCAACGGCGTGCGCGCCGACGCCGTGCTTTTCGACCTGGGCGTCTCGAGCATGCAGATCGACCAGCCGGAGCGCGGGTTCTCGTACGCGGCGGATGCGCCGCTCGACATGCGGATGGACCCCGGGGCTGAGCTGTCCGCGCGCGAGCTCGTGAACGAGTGGAGCGAGCGCGACCTGACCACGATTTTCCGCGACTACGGCGAGGAGCGCTACGCGCGCCAGATCGCCCGCGCGATCGGCCGCCGCCGCCGCGCACAGCCGTTCGAGCGCACGGGCGAGCTCGTCGAGACGATCAAAGCCGCGATTCCGGCGCCCGCGCGCTTCGGCGACGGACACCCGGCGAAGCGCGTCTTTCAGGCCCTGCGGATCGCCGTCAACGACGAGCTCGGGTCTTTGGAGGCCGCGCTGCCCGCCGCTTTGGAGCTCCTGCGTCCGGGCGGACGGCTCGCCGTGATCAGCTTCCACTCGCTCGAGGACCGGAGCGTGAAGCGGTTCCTCCGCTCCCAGGAGCACGGGTGCACCTGTCCGCCCGATTTCCCGGTCTGCGTCTGCGGGCACGAGCCGACGCTGCGGGCCCAGTCGCGCCGCGCGATCCGGCCGTCGCCGCAGGAGATCGCCGCCAACCCGCGCGCCTCCTCGGCCCGACTGCGCGCTGCCGTCAAGCAGGAAAGCTAGCGCCATGGCCTCCTGGAGCGACGCTGCCCACGCCCTTCCGAATCCGCGCCCGCAGCGTCGTCGCGCGGCCGCGCCGAAGCGCAGGCCGCAGGCGCGCCGCGGCGTCGCGGGCGGAGCTGTCTGGATCGTGTTCGTCGCAATCCTCCTCGCGGGTGTCGTCGCCTTGAACGTCGCCGTCCTGAGGCTGAACGTGCAGCTGGACAAGGTGAACGTCGAGCGGACCCGGTTGCGCGCGGAGAAGCAGGCGCTCGCGTCGCAGCTGTCACTGGCCGCGGCCTCGCCGAGGATCCAGGGTTTGGCGCGGCGGCAGGGCCTGGTGCCGGCTGACCCGACGCAAACGACCTACGTGCGGCTCCGGCCCGGCTCGCGTTGACGTCGCGCGTCGCCAACCGGCGGATCCGGCTGCTCCTCGCGGTCTTCGCCGTCGCGTTCGCCGTCGCATTCCTGCGCGCTGCCTGGCTGCAGGGCGTGCGCGCGGGCTCGTTCGGCCGGCTTGCCGCGAGCCAGCACAGCGAGGAAGTCACGATTCCTGCCGCCCGCGGGACGATCTACGACCGCGGGGGCGTTCAGCTCGCGATCGGCGAGCAGGCGACGACCGTCTACGCCGACCCTCGGCTCGTTCGCGACCCGCGCCGGGAGGCGGCGGCGGTAGGGCAGGTGATGGGTCTCGACCCGAGCCAGGTCGAGACGGAGCTCGCCGACCGGGCGCACGGGTTCGTCTACGTGGCGCGCAAGGCCGACCCGGCGCTGGTCGCGAAGCTGAGGGAGAAGCATCTGCCGGGGATCGGGTTCTATCCCGAGGAGCGGCGCTTCTACCCGCAGGGCGCGCTTGCGTCGCAAGTCCTCGGTTACGCCGGCGTCGACAACCACGGGCTTGCTGGGCTCGAGCTCTCGCTGGACAAGGTGCTGGCGGGGCGGCCGGGGCGCGAGCGGATCGTCAAGGACGCGGCGGGCCAGGCGATCGACACCGTCCAGTCGCAGTCGGAGCGCGATGGGTCGGACGTCTACCTGACGCTCGACCACACGATCCAGTCCAACGCCCAGGCGATCCTGAAGCAGACCGTGATGCGCTGGCAGGCGAAGAGCGCGACCGCGATCGTGCTCGACCCGCGCACGGGCGCAGTCCTCGCGATGGCGGTGGCGCCGGGCTACGACGCGAACATGTATCCGCAGGTCTGGCGTGCCTACCAGCGCAACCGCGCCGTCACCGACACCTACGAGCCCGGCTCGACGTTCAAGCTGATCACCGTTTCGGGCGCGCTGTCCGAGCGGCTGGTAACGCCCTCGTCGAGCTTCGTGCTGCCGTACTCGCTCCAGGTCGCCGACCGGATCATCCACGATGCCGAGCCGCGCGGAACCGAGACGATGACCGTCGCGCAGATCCTGGCGCGTTCCTCGAACGTGGGCGCGATCACGCTTGCGGAGCGGCTCGGTCAGCACCGGCTCGCCGGCTGGATCTCACGCTTCGGCTTCGGGCGACCGACAGGCATCGACTACCCGGGCGAGAGCCCTGGGATCGTACTGCCGGAGCAGCGGTGGTCGGGCTCGACGATCGGCAACGTGCCGATCGGGCAGGGCATCGCGGTGACGCCGATCCAGATGGCGTCCGCGTACGCGGCGATCGCGAACCACGGGATCTGGGTCCGGCCGCACATCGTCGACCATGTCGGCGACGGGCGGTCCGCGTTCGAGCCGCGGCGGCGCATCGTGTCGCGACGGGTCTCTCGGCAGGTGCTCGGCATGCTCAAGAACGTCGTCCTCGACGGCACCGGGACACTGGCCGCCGTGCCCGGGTACCAGGTCGCCGGGAAGACCGGAACCGCCGCGAAGGTCGACCCGGACGGCACGTACTCGAACTCGCGCTACGTCGCGTCGTTCATCGGGATCGTTCCCGCGTCCCGGCCGCGGCTCGTCATTCTCGTCTCGGTGGACGAGCCTCGCGGAGCGATCTGGGGAGGAGTCGTCGCCGCGCCCGCGTTCTCGCAGATCGCGCGGTTCGACCTCCAGTATCTCGACGGCGGGATCACTCCGGACGCGCCCTGGACTGCGACCAGCCCCGTCACCAGCAGTTCGACCTACACGGGGTCTCCTTAGAGACGGAGCCAATGACTGCAAGCGGCTCGACCGCTCGTTTTAGACGGACGCACGGGCGGAGCCAGCACGTTCTGATGTGGCATCGCAAGCGACGCCTTAGTACGGTTCGCCCGGCCTCCTCCCCGAGGCGATCCTATCGAGGAAGGTCGCATGTGTCTGTCACGAAAGTGTGACGAAAGTGCTGCAAATCGCCCCGTTCTCTCCGCGCGGCCACGTCGGTCTCGGCGGGCGCGCTTGGTAGACTCGCGCGCCGATGCACCTAGAGCGCGTCATCGCAGCGCTCGCCCCCGCGGACGTCCTGCGACGCGCCCCCGTGGAGATCGGCGACCTGGCCTACGACGCCCGCGCGGCCGGCCCGGGCTCGCTCTTCTTCTGCGTTCCCGGCTCGCGAGCCGACGGCCACGACTTCGCCGCGGACGCCGTCGCTAACGGCGCGGTCGCGCTGGTCGTCGAGCGTCCGCTCGACCTCGATGTCCCCCAGCTCGTCGTCCCGGACGCGCGCCGGGCGATGGCGCCGGTTGCGGACGAGTTCTTCGGGCGACCGAGCGAGGAGCTGCAGGTCGCCGGGGTTACCGGGACCAACGGCAAGACGACGACGGCCTTCCTGATGTACTCGATCTTCGCTGCAGCCGGCCGCCGGCCCGGCCTCCTAGGCACGATCGAGAGCCGCGTCGGCGGGGAACGCCGGCCCGCGATCCGGACGACGCCAGAAGCGATCGACGTCCAGCGGGCCCTTCGCGAGATGCTCGACGCGGGCGACCGCAGCTGCGCGATGGAGGCCACCTCGCACGGATCCGAGCTCGGCCGCCTCGACGGCGTCCGCTTCTCGGCGCTCGTCTTCACGAACCTGAGCCAGGACCACCTCGACTTCCACGAGACGATGGAGCGCTACTTCGAAGCGAAGCGTCGCCTCTTCGTCGAGAGCCGCCCGCCGGCCGCGATCAACATCGGCAACGATTGGGGTCGCAAGCTCGCGGCGGACCGGCCCGACGCGCTCACCTTCGGCTTCGCGGACGACGCCGAGATCGCGCCCGCGGAGCTGGACGGAATCGACCTCAAGCTACGCGGCCGCTTCAACGCGGAGAACGCGCTCGGCGCGCTGGCCGCGAGCCGCCTACTCGGCATCGAGGACGAAGCGATCGCGCGCGGGCTCGAAGCCGTTCGGGGCGTTCCCGGGCGGTTCGAGTCGGTCGTCGAAGGCCAGCCGTTCGAGGTGATCGTCGACTATTCGCACAAGCCTGAGGCACTCGAGAGCGTCCTCCGCACCGCGCGCGACCTCGCGACCGGCCGCGTCATCTGCGTTTTCGGCTGTGGCGGCGATCGGGACCGCGGCAAGCGCCCGCTGATGGGGCGGATCGCGTCGGAGCTCGCCGACCTCGCGATCGTGACCTCCGACAACCCGCGCAGCGAGGATCCGCGGGCGATCATCGACGAGATCCTGGTCGGGGTGGAAGGCGACGTGGAGGTCGAGCCGGACCGCGCGGCCGCGATCGAGCGCGCCATCTCCGCGGCCGACGGCGGCGACGTCGTGCTGATCGCCGGCAAAGGGCACGAGCAGGGCCAGGAGTTCGCCGACCGCACGATCCCGTTCGACGATCGCGAGGTCGCGCGCGATGTCCTGCGCCGGCTCGGGGCGAAAGCGTGATCCGGCTTCGCCTCGACGAGGTCGTCGCGCTCGCGGCGGGACAACTGACGACGGCGCCCGGGGCGAAGGAGATCACGGGCGTGACGGTCGACTCGCGCCGAATCGAGTCGGGCGACCTCTTCGTTGCGATCGGCCGGGGAGTCGATCACCTCGACGACGCCCTCGAGCGAGGCGCGGGCGCGACGCTCGTTCCCGACGAGCCGTTTGCCGCGATGGCCGCACTCGGCCGGACCGTGCGCGAGCGTTCCTCAGCGCGCGTCGTCGGAATCACAGGGTCGACTGGCAAGACGTCCACGAAGGACATCCTGGCGGCGCTCTGCGCGCAGTCCGCGGTCACCGTCGCGGCCGAAGCGAGCTACAACAACGAGATCGGCGTGCCGTTGACGCTCTGCCGTCTCGAGCCGAACACCGAGGTCTGCGTGCTCGAGCTGGCCATGCGCGGCTTCGGCCAGATCGCCGAGCTGTGCGAGATTGCACGTCCGGAGATCGGCGTCGTGACGAACGTCGGGCCGGCGCACCTCGAGCTGGTGGGCTCGCTCGAGGGCGTGCTGCGGGCGAAGGGTGAGCTCGTCGCGGCGCTGCCGCCGGGCGGCACGGCGATCGTGCCCGACGAGTTCCCGGTCGACCGGGAGGACATCTCGATTGTTCGCCTGACCGAGCCGGAAGTCGGCTTAGAGGACGGACGCGCGGTCGTCGGCGGTGTCAGCTTCAACGTGTCGTCTCGCCACCAGGCCGCGAACGCCGCCGCCGCGCTCGCCGCGCTCGACGCGCTCGGGCTGCCCAGGCCCGCGAGCGTCGACGTCGACTTCTCGCGCTGGCGCGGGGAGGAGCTCGAGCTCCCGGGCGGCGGGTTGCTCGTCAACGACGCCTACAACGCCAACCCGGTCTCGATGCGTGCCGCGCTGGTCTACCTCGCGGAGCGAGCGGGCGGGCGTCGACGGGTCGCGATCCTCGGCGACATGGCGGAGCTCGGACCGGGCGCGCCCGAGTTCCATCGGCAGATCGGCGAGGAGGCCGCGCGCAGCGGCGTCGAGGCGCTCGTCGCGGTGGGCGAGCTGGCCCGCGGCTACCTCGAGGGCGCCGCCGGCGTGCCGGTCACGCGCTGGGCTCCGGGCGCCGCGGCTGCAGTCGCGGCGGCGGAAGAGGTTGTCGAGCCCGGCGACTGCGTGCTCGTCAAGGCGTCGCGGGCCGTGGGGCTGGAGGTCGTCGCGGAAGCGCTGGCAGCGGTGCGCGCTTGAGCCGAGTTCTGATCGCAGGCGTCGTCGCGCTGCTCATCTCGATCCTGTTCGGCCCGAAGTTCATCGCCTACCTGCGGCGCAAGGAGTACGGCCAGCACATACGCGAAGAAGGACCGGAGCACCACGTTTCCAAGCAGGGGACGCCGATCATGGGCGGACTGCTGATCCTGCTCGCGGCGAGCATCGGCTTCCTCGCGTTCAGCCGCTACACCGTCCCGGCGCTCGCGGTGTTCTTCGTGACCCTCAGCTGCGGCGCGATCGGGTTCCTGGACGACTTCATCAAGCTAACGCACAAGCGCTCGCTCGGGCTGAACGGTCGCTGGAAGCTGCTCCTGCTCGGAGCGATCACCGTCGGCGTCGGCGTCGCCGCGCGCCATCAGCACCTGCCGACGGAGGTCTACATCCCGGGCATCGGCGCGCTGCAGCTCTCCTACGCGTGGTACGGGCTGCTCTTCCTCGTGATCGCCGGCGCGGCCAACGGGGTCAATCTGGCCGACGGGGTCGACGGTCTCGCGGCGGGGACGGGGATCATCGCGCTGTTCACGTTCGCCGCGATGAACGTCATCGCCTGGATCCGTTCGGGGCGCCCGGGCCACCGCTTCGAGACGAAGCTCGACCTCGCGATCGTGGCCGCCGCGCTGATCGGGGCCGCGATCGGGTTCCTCTGGTACAACGCGTGGCCGGCCGAGCTGTTCATGGGCGACACGGGGTCGATGGCGATCGGCGGCGCGCTTGCGAGCTTCGCGATCTTCACGAAGACGATCTTCCTGCTGCTGCTGATCGGCGGGATCTTCGTGATCGAGGCGCTCTCCGTGATCATCCAGGTCTTCACGTTCAAGTACCTCGGGCGGCGGATCTTCCTGATGGCGCCGATCCACCATCACTTCGAGATGAAAGCCTGGTCCGACACGAAGGTGATGGTGCGCTTCTGGATCGTCGCGGGGATCCTCTGCGCGATCGGCTTCGCGCTGTACTACCGCTACTTCACCGGGTTCCGCTGAGCGACCTTCCGGAGCGGGTGCTCGTCCTCGGGCTCGCGCGGTCGGGGAAGGCGGCTGCTGCGGCGCTCGAGCAGCGCGGGGTGGAGGTCGTCCGCGCAGACCACGAGCTCGGCAATGATGGCGATCTCGTGCTGCTCGACGGCGTCGACGTCCTCGTCAAGAGCCCGGGCGTCCCGCGCGGCAACCCGCTCGTTGCAGAGGCCGAGCGCAACGGCATCCCGATCTGGAGCGAGGTCGAGCTCGGCTACCGGCTCCTCCGACCGAAGCTGCTCGGCGTCACGGGCACGAACGGCAAGACGACGACCTGCGAGCTCCTCGGCCAGATGCTCAAAGCGCCAGTCGCCGGAAACGTCGGCCGAGCGCTGACCGACCTCGACGGTCAGGTCGAGCCGGGCACCTGGGTCGTCTGCGAGCTCTCGAGCTTTCAGCTCGAAGACGTCCACGAGCTCGCCTGCGAGATCGCGGTCCTCCTCAATCTCGAGCCGGACCACCTCGACCGCCACGGTTCGTTCGAGGCCTACCGCGACGCGAAGCTCCGCATCTTCGAGCGCGCCCGCACCAAGATCGTCCCGCGCAACCTCGGCCTCGACGGCACCGAGTTCGCCGCCGACGACCCGCTCCCGGCCGAGCCGCTCATCCGCGGCGTCCACAACCGCGAGAACGCCGCCGCCGCGACCGCAGCCGCCCGTGCCGCCTCGATCCCCGAAGAGCAGATCGCCGAAGCGCTCCGAACCTTCCCCGGAGTCCCTCACCGCCTCGAGCCGGTCCGCGAGCTGAACGGCGTCCGCTACGTGAACGACTCGAAGGCGACCAACGTCGCCGCCGCGCTCCGGGCCATCGCCGCCTACGAGGACGAGCCCGTGCATCTGATCCTCGGTGGCTCGAGCAAGGGCGAGGACTTCACGCCGCTGGCCGAAGCCCTCGGCCCGAACATCCGCAGCGTCCACGTCATCGGCGAGACCGCGACAGAGCTCGCCGAAGCGATTCCCGGCGCCGAACGAGACGGCGATCTCGCGACCGCCCTGAACGAGATCGAGCCTCAGCCCGGCGACGTCGTCCTTCTTTCGCCGGCCTGCGCGAGCTACGACCAGTTCAGCGACTTCGAGGACCGCGGCGAGGAGTTCAGGAGGCTGGTGCAGAACCTGTCCGCGTGAAACGCGGACAACTCGAGGCGAGGGTTCTCACCCTCGTCACACTCGGCCTGGTCGCCTTCGGCCTCGTCATGGTCTACAGCGCCACGTCCGCGTCGGCGACCCTCGCGAATGGCGACCCCGCCTACTTCCTCA
>Ga0307307_10000161_pt1 | contig 13870 bp, 10 predicted proteins | sample ER_DNA_194_FD_194505 | JGI IMG/M metagenome (GOLD analysis project Ga0307307, IMG submission 194505) | Bulk soil microbial communities from the East River watershed near Crested Butte, Colorado, United States - ER_DNA_194 | ecosystem: Environmental > Terrestrial > Soil > Floodplain | place...
TGATCAAGCTCCTCGGGCGCGAACCACAACAAGTCATGATTGTCGAGTACCGCCGCGACCTCAGGTGCTGCCAGTGCCGTCGCCAGGCTCTCCCCTGCCACCGCCTCGCTCGCCAAGCTCACCGCCTGCAGAGAATCTGACTCGTCCGCGAACAACGCGCGCACCTGAGCCCAGACCAAGCCGCTCACCTCAACCTCCCCGTGGGACTGGCTCAGATCGCGGACGTGTTCTTCCGGCACCTCCGCGGCCACTACCAGGCGCGGCACGTGTGACTTCAGCACCAGAGCCAGCACGCCGGCGTTACTGAGGGCGGCGTACTCAACCTCCTCCAGAACCGTGTTGACCTCCAGAGAGGCAGCCAGGCCTGGTGTTGCGGCACACCCGGGATATCTGTCCGTTGCGGTACCCGCGCGGAGTGCCCGGGCCTCGTCCCGAGTCATCGGAACGAAGATCATCTGGGCCATCAGGGCTGTTGGCGATCTTGAGCCGTACGCCTCTCCGCGTCTGTTTTGGACGGCAGCTGCTTCTTCTTCGCAGCGCTTTTCTGAGGTGCGAGCTGTCGAGATTTCGCTGACGCAGTTTTCCCCGTCGACGCTGCCTGACTCTTCGGCCTTGCCTCTTTGGTCGATCCTGTCTTTTCGCTCGCCGCCTTGCGCGTTGATCCTTGCTTTCCGGTCGCAGCTGCCTTGCGGGTCGATCCTTGCTTTCCGGTCGCAGCCGTCTTGCGGGTCGATCCTTGCTTTCCGGTCGCAGCCGTCTTGCGGGTCGATTCTTCCTGGCTCGATGACGGCTGAGTGGCCGGCTTCGCTGGGCTCTTGGCCTGAGGAGGTGCCGGGCGGGTGCCTAGTTCGGCCGCGCGGGTCACCAGATTGCGTACGGCGGCACGCTTTTGTCCGGCGGCCTTGCGCGCCGCCTCCTGCCGTGCGGCTGCCTTCTTGGCAGCTGCGCGGCGGGCGGCTGCAGGCGCCTTGCGCGTGGGCTGACGGACCGCTGCACCGCGAACGGTGGTATCCAGCAACTCGTCGAGGCAGTCGAGCAGGCATTGGGCGAGGACGTCGAGATCGCCGATCGCGTCCCGGTCCGCATTCAGGCCGAAGAACACCTCGCCGTCGTACGAGGTGACCCCGATGGAGAGCAGGTGGCCCGCCGACAGCGGGAGTATGGGATAACTCGCGACCAGCTCAGCCCCGGCGGCGAACAGTGGCACCTGCGGCCCCGGGACGTTGGTGATCACGAGATCGTGCTGTTTGCGTACGACCTCGATCGAGGTCCGCACGCCTAGGGCGTGCAGTGTGGTAGGAGCAAAGCCTGCGATGTCAGCCAGCGAACGGGCGGCAACCGCTCGCCCAGAATCCTTGTGGGCTTGGGTGTCATAGGCCACCTGATGCAGCCGCATCAAGGGGTTGGGCTCGCCGATCGGGAGCCTCTGCAGATGGGGCGCGACTTGGCTGCCCAACGATGTCGGTTCGCCATCATCCTCTGTGACGCTCATCGGAACCAGCGCGGTCAGCGAAGTTCCCGAACCGATGGACTCACCCCGGGTCAGTAGCCAGGAGCGCACGCCTCCAGAGATCATCGCGAGTATGACGTCGTTGATCGTGTGCTGGTGCTCCTGGCGGACTGCCTTGAGATCAGCAAGCGACGCGACGGCTGTCGCGACTCGGCGTTGCTCGGACACCACGCCAGCCAGCGGCGAGTCTGCAGGCGGGCGTTGCCCCCGCAGGGCATCGGCAGCCAACTCTCCCAACGCACCGCCGATACCGCCCACCGCTTCACCGATGGCGACAGCCATACCGAGAGCGCTAGCCAACGCGCCTCGCACGTTCTGCAGAGCCATCGTCGGGTCTTGGGCACTCTCCAGCAGGGCACCGGCCAACAACTCGAGCGACGACGGCTCCGGCACCGGCTGCCACGAGTCGGCGTCCACGCCAGCAGCTGGGATTGCTTGCGCCCGCACCGTCGAGTCGAGCAACACCTGGCCGATTTCGACGTTGTCGATTCCATCGACCAGGCATAGATGGGACTTAGCTACCAGCGCGAACCGGCTGTCTTCCAGGCCCTCGACCAAATACATTTCCCACAGCGGCCGCGATCGATCGAGTCGCCGGGCCAGGACCCGTCCAACGAACTCCCTGAGCTGGGCGAGCGTGCCCGGTCGCGGCAGCGCCGAGCGCCGTACGTGGAAGGTGAGGTCGAAATTCTCGTCGTCGACCCACACCGGTCCAGCGAGCTGTGCGGGAATCCCTCGCACCCGTTGCCGATAGCGTGGCACGAAGGCGATCCGTTCGCGGATCAGAGCAATGAGCCGTTCATAGTCGAAACCATCAGGACCGGGATCGAAGATGTCGACCGTGCCCACATGGCCTGGCGTGTGTGCGGTGTCCAGGGCCAGCAACGACACTTCGAGGGGCGTAAGCCGTTGCGGCATGCGAGCCTTCCTGCCTGGGAATGCCTGGAGCCATTACGGTACTACCGCTCAGTTGCCCGCCTTTGAGTAAATGGTTTCGCCTCGAGTCGGTGGGGGAACCTAGTTCATACCAGCTTCGTACAGGATTGGTGGGAGAGTGGCGCTGCCTGTGAAGAATGGGTCGACGAGTTCCATGATCAGGGGCGGTCGGAAAGGCTGAAACAGATGAGCAGAAGCACCTGCACGATACGAGGTGCTTTGTTACGAGGTGCTTTGATCTGGGGAGCCGTCGCCCTAGGCCTGTTGCTCAGTGGATGTAGCCCGACCGCCGAACCTCAGAACACTGCGAGTCCATCTGCGGTCAGCACCCCGAGCGCACCACCATCGTCCCCGGCCGAATCGCCAACCTGGGTTCCGCCCAGCACGCCGGCGTTGAGTTCTGACCATCCCGTCACTATCAACATCGTCATCGCCAAAGGCAAGACCATTCCCAATGGAGTGAAAATCGAAGCGCGGGTAGGTCAGAAGGTGATCTTGAAAGTGACGAGCGATGCCGACGATAAGATCCAAGCACACACTGGCGGGGCAGGCTATGAGATGCAGGTCCGGGCCGGCACGCCTGCCAAAGGATCGTTCACCCTCGACAGCCCAGGCAGCTTCAAAGTGGAGTCGCACCATCTTGACAAGATCATCGTGATCTTGAACGCGCGCTAGCCAGGGCTAGCCGCTCGTGCTCATACCGCTGCATGGGATCGCGTCGCGGCGCGACCTGCCGCTGCCCTTCTCCTTCGTCGTGGCCGGCGCCGTGCTCGCCTTGGTGATCTCCTTTGCGATCTTGATCTTCGCCTGGCGCACGCCACGCTTCACGCGAGTCGGCGGCCGAAACCTGCCCAGGCTTACCGCGGTCGTCGACAGTCGGGCTGTCCAGCTGATCGCTCGCGCGCTGGTCCTTGCCACGTATGCCTGGGCCGGGTTGGCCATGATGGCCGGACAGGATCTGCTGACGAATCCGATCTTCGGTTTCGTCTTTGTCTGGATGTGGGTCGGCCTAGTGCCGATCTCGCTGCTGCTCGGTCAGTTCTGGCGAGCTACGAACCCGTTGCGGACAATCCATCGAGGGCTCTGTGCAATTGCTCGAGTCGACCCAGAACAGGGCCTGATCTCGTTGGCCGCCGGAATTGGCGTCTGGCCGGCGGCAATCGGCCTGTTCGGATTCGGCTGGCTCGAACTGGTGCAGCCGGACCGAACCACTCTGGCAGTGCTGCGCATCTGGGCGCTGGCCTGGCTGGTGATCTTGGTGCTCGGGGCAATCGTCTTTGGGCAGCGCTGGATCGGGGCGGCGGATCCGTTCGAGGTGTATGCGAGCACCATCGCCCAGATGTCAATCTTTCGCCGGGTCGGTGATCAACTAAGGTTGGTCAACCCGCTGGCTGGCCTGAACGCCTGGCACGCCCCTCCGGGGGCGACCGCCGTTGTCGCAGCACTGCTCGGCAGTACCGCATTCGACAGCTTCACTAACACCAGTTGGTGGATTCAGACCGTACAGAACTCCGCACTGCCGACGGTTCTCTGGGGCACCGCCGGACTACTGACAATGATCATCATCGTCTTCGTGACCTTCAGTCTTGGGGCAGCCTGGATGGGCCGCTACGGCGACCGGCCGGCTTGGGAGTACCCGCGACTGATGGTGGGCTCGTTGCTGCCTATCGTGCTGGGTTACGTCGTCGCTCATTACGCAACTCTGCTCATCGTGGAAGGCCAACGGGTCGCGATCAACTTCTCCGACCCACTGGGTCGGGGCTGGAACACCTTCGGATCGGCCGAGATGGGTGTCAATTCTGCAATCTTCAACCATCCGACGGGGATCGCTGTGATGCAGGCCTGCGCCATTGTCGGGGGCCACGTTTTCGGCATCATCTGCGCTCACGAGAAGGCCGTCGCACTGCTGCCACCAGATCGCGCGGTGCGCGGCCAGCTGCCGCTGCTCCTGGTCATGATCGGCTACACCTGTGCTGGTCTCTTCCTGCTGTTCTCCCCCTGAGCGAAGAACCGATGTCCGACCGATGCGTTACTTTTCGAACCCAGTGTGTGGTAGCCGAGAGTCAAAACTCCGACCAGCGCGGACTCTTCGAGGTCACCAGGAGGTCATGATGCCAGCGGATGTCCCGCCGCCGCTGACTGCTGCCACCGACTGGGAGATCACCGACGCGGCCTTGCGCGCGAAACCTACTCGATGGCGCAGCCTTTCGTGGATCTCGGCCCGGGCCTTGATCGACGCTGTCAACCAGTCCCTCAATGTTGGAGCCGATGGTCTGATCGCTCAGCTACGTGGTGAGTGGATCCGACGTGGTCGCGGAGCGAACCCGAAGGTAATCGACCGATCAGGTGACACATGCTTCATCGTGCTCGGGGACACCGGCGAGCAGGATGCTTCGCAGTTTGTGGTATGCCCTGCCTTGAGCAAAGCGGTCCGTGATCACCAGCCAGGCTTCGTGTTGATCATGAGCGACGTGATCTATCCGGCCGGGGATGTTGATGACTACCGCGACGGCCTCTACCGGCCCTATCGCAGCGAGGATCCCAACTTCCGGGTGGCGGCACCCCTGCTGGCACTGCCTGGCAATCACGACTGGTACGACGGTCTCGCCGGTTTCATGTACCACTTCTGCGGCCGTGATCGGCTGCCGCCAGAGGCGTACGCGCCAGGATTTAGCCTTCGATCGCTCTACGGACGACTGTTCCGCATCCTCTGGCGACGGGCCGGTGAGCCAAGGCGAGAGACCCGGGAGCTGCGCGCCATATCGCCACCCACCCAGGCGCTGAGCCCGTCTCCGCAGGCCATCGAGCAGCCCGGCTCCTACTACGCGATCCGTACCGCGCACCTGATGATCATCACCATCGACACCGGCATCGACGGCACCATTGATCAAGACCAATGGGACTGGCTCAGCATGGTGTCGGCCGAACCCGTACCCAAGATCTTGCTGACCGGCAAGCCGCTGGTGGTCAACGCTGCTCTGGAGCCGTGCTGGGTCGGCGGCCGGCCGAAGAGCGGCGAACATCGGCCCTCGGTCTGGGATCTGATCAACGATCCCGCCAATTCCTACGTCGCCACCATCGGCGGCGACGCACACAACTTCCAGTGCTACTCGCCCAAGGAATCCTTGCAACGGGGCGGGGAAGCCGGCGTCCCTCAGCTGCACCTGGTCGCGGGCTGCGGTGGGGCATTCATGCACGGCACGCACAACTACCTCAGCGCCGAGCACGACTCGCGAATCCGCCACAGTCCGAAGCATCAGTTCTACAAGCAGCCCGATTGGTCGTTCCCGACCCCAGCGGATTCGTTCGCATACTTCGCGGGTCAGTTGGTGCCAAGCGTGATTCGGACGATGCGATACCTCGCGCTCTTCCTGCTTGGCGTGCTCGGCGCGGCTACTGCCTACTGGCTGGCAGGCGGTCCAGCGAGCAGTCTCGTCGCCATGCAATGGACAGGGCGCATTGCTCTGATCGCCTTGATCATCTTGGTGATCTTCCGCAGCATCCGGCGGGACGCGCCGCGCGCATCACCGCTAGCGCGAGGAGTCGCCGCGCTGGGCTTTCTCCTGATCGGCGCGCTCGCCACGTCCACCGCCTCCCAGCTCGACCCGGCACCGTTCAGCAGCTACCTGCTGTGCTGGATCGGCCTTACGGCCTTCCACTGCCTCATCGGGCTATGCGTACGTCTTTCCGGCTGGTGGCGGCCGGCCGACGAGTACGCCCACAACTCCTCAACGCTCGTCTTCGGCGTCGGCTTGCTGTGCCTCTGCGTACTCGCCTTCGGCGTGCTGTGGATCCTCGACCCAGCTGGCGGTGCGGATATCCCCCTGGTTGGTGCAGGGCTGTTCTTCGTTGTCGGATGGCTGGGCTGGGTGTTGCGTCGTCCACGATTCAGCGCTCCTGGCGTTGCCGATCTTGACCGCGCGACCGAGGAGCGGCTCGGCCGGCAGAACCGGCGTTGGCACCTCCTGGGCGCGGTGCTGATGCCCTTCACTCAAGTCGGATACTTTGCCCTGGTTCTGCGGCAAATCTCGCTACTCGTTGGCCGCGGCTCGCTGTTCACGGCCGCGATTGCCGGCCTTGGGGTCCTGTTGCTGATCGTGGCGACTGCGTCGGTCACCGTGGTGTTGATCACCGAATTGCTTGCTGTGCTGGCCATCCCGATGGTTCGCAATTACCGGCGCGGCTGGGGATTGGCGTCATCGCTGACCCATCACCTGATGATTCCGCTACTGCTCCTCGCGGTTGCGGTCACCATCGTGTACGCCGACTCGGCCGCTGCGCGAGGCGCGACCGGCCTCTCCCTTGTGCTGATCGCGCTCGCCGGACTCGTACTCGGGATCGAGCGGCTGCGACAACGGCTACCGAGGGCGTACCTCCCGATTACCCTCCTGGTGATCGCCGCATTGGCTGCGGCGGCGTACCTCTATGGCGGCTGGCCAGCACGAGTTGCCCTCGGCACAACAATCATCCTGCTTGCCTTCGGTATCAGCATCACCCTCGGCCATCTGGCCTTTCTGGACGCGTATGCGCTACTGATCACACCTGGCGGGCTGGACACCCCGAGTTTTACGCCAGACCAGATCGCGGAGATTTTCCGCGCCCGACGCCAGACGCCTCCCCGACTCCCCGATGTGCCTGCCAACGCTCTGCTCTGGGCTCGACTCACCTCACCCGGCCTGGGCGAACCAGGCGGCCCGTTGCAGCGACGGATCGCCGAGATCTACTCTCGCGACGAGCCGCCGTTCTACAAGGGTTTCCTCCGGCTCGACACCACCCCGGATGAGGTCACGATTACTCTGCATGAGGTCTTCGGGAATCTTCCGGCTGTCGCCGTGCCAGTAGCGAAGCTGCGCTTGGCACCGAAACCGGTCGCTTCCACGGACCCCGTGCTCTGACGCACGGAACAAGGACGCGATGAGCAGGACCGGTGCCAGGGTCATTCGTCACGAGGTGGACATTCCCGCCATGGCCGCAGAAAAGCAGCTGTGAAGATGACGCAAAGAAACATTTGTTCGGACAAAATAACGTCCTACTCTATAGAACCGCGACTCAGACCTTTATGCTTCCTCCATGACCGTGGCGCCTCCGGTGCGCGAGCTCGACATCACCCTCGAGCGCAACTCTCCCGTCCCGCTCTACTACCAGTTGGCGCAGGCCATCGAGCACGCCATCAATACGGGCGCCCTCGCGCCCGGTGATCGCCTGGAGAACGAGCTCTCCCTCACGAGTCGGCTTGGGCTGTCCCGGCCGACCGCTCGGCAGGCGATTCAGGAGCTCGTCAAGAAAGGCCTGCTGGTCCGCAAGCGTGGGGTCGGCACCCAGGTCGTACGCTCACAGTTTCGGCGGACCGAAGCGCTCAGCAGCTTGAACGAGGACATCATCAAGGCCGGGCAGGTTCCCAGTACCCGGCTGCTGGAATTCTCTGTTGGCGGCCTCGAGGAGCAAGATGTTCGGGATGCCATCGAAGCCGCTGCAGTGCCCGAGACGGAATTCATCAAGATCAGAAGGCTGCGGCTGGCCGATGAGATGCCTCTCGCCATCCTCACGAACTATCTGCCAGCTCGTTTCGAGCTGACCGAAGAAGACTTGCGGACCAAGAGCCTGTACGCCTGCCTGCGTTCCCTCGGCGTCAACCTCAAGATCGCTCATCAGCAGATCTCGGCTCGGCTGATGAGCGAAGCGGAGGCTGAGCTGCTGGATGTGGAGACGCCTGCGGCATGTCTGAGCGTAGACCGCCTCGCGTACGACGACGTTGGTCAATTCGTCGAGTTCGGTCGGCACATGTATCACGCAGCGCACTACTCGATCCAGTCCTCCCTGGTGGCCTAGTGCCCTAGTAGCCGGTCTGATCGGAGCCGACCCCGCGACTGCGGTCACCAACACGGGGAACCATGCCTTTGAACCCTCGCGGGGGCGCCAGCTCCAGCGCGGTGCACAGCCAACGGTCACCGAGCGCCTCTAGCCGAAATGCCATAGCAGCTGATTGCTTGCCGATCGCGACATGAGCGGAAACCTCTGCGACGTCTGGACCGGGATGCTGGACGCGTACCGAGTGCAGCGCAGTATGCAGGGCGATCCGACCACTGATCTTCAGATTGCGTCGCTGGGACATGCTGATCGCCGCTAAGACCTCCTCGACCATCCATCGGTTGAGCTGGGCAACCGACCTCTGACCGAGCAAAGCCTGGATGATCGCCAAGGCCAACGTGGCGCTCCACTGCTCGGCATTGGGCAGGCCGGGTCGCGGCCGGGCCGCCCAGCGCGTCTTGACCGTGGTTGCTCGGACGCCTCGATGGTTAGGCGCCGCGGTCTCGGTACGGTCCGGCTCATGATCAACAAGGTCGAGTGGTGGTTGATTCGACTGCGGCGGCGCCGGTCGAGCCCAGCTGAGGCTAGGCGGCCGGCTATCGATCAACCAGTGGACGCTGGGCATCCTCGACGGCGCTGTAGTTGTCGACATCTCGAGGCCTCCTCGGTTTGAGCGTCACCAGACTGACTGATTCAGCCCATGCCGCGTAACCTCCGAAGCGCAATCTGGGGATATCTGACGTCGGTGCTGTCTGCGACCGAGGGTTCATTTGATCAGCCTCTTTCCCTCTACGGCGCACCTAAGCCCATTGGCTAATCAACGTGCAGGAAGATCGATCTTGGCGTCGTCGGTACCCGACGAGGATATTTGGTGACTTTGCTACCGCACGGATTTCATTCGCGGCGCACGACTGAGCCCACGCGGGCCTGCGCTACTGACGACTTCGCTGGATCAGGACGCAGCACGGGAACGCTCATCGGCAGCCCCCAGGCGCGGCCTCGACATCGGGACCATCGCAGCTGCGTGCCGCCCATCAGTCCCTAACTAGCCCTCTGACGCGTTCGCCCGAGGGACTACAAGAACCCGGGAACCGCCTCACTGATTGATCCTGGTCCAAGTGCCGCATGCGGTGGTGAGGAACGCATCGTCCTTGCTGGTGATCTTAACGATCATTCTGCCCTTGTTGCCGTACTGGCTCTTGCTGCGGTTCCCCTTCTGCACGTCGGAGATCTTCGCCCAGTAGCACTTACTACTCCTGCTCGTGGCGGCGTAGGTGCCGGGTGTGATGTCCTTGCCAACGGTCCACTGACCGTTCGAGAACGAGCTCCTTTTCCTGACCGTTGCCTCGTGCTCGGTTCCCGCTTCGGGCTCGAGGACAGGCGGCACTCCGGGCTTGGCTCGAGCGGCCTCGGCAATGCTTTTGTAAGCCACCATGTCCTCGTTGATTTTTCGCAGCTGCACCTGGTCCTGCCCAGTCCCCCACTGTTCTACGACGTGGCTGTGCTTGTAGGCGTCGCTCACCTGGGGAAGTTTGCTGAGGCCGTCGAAGTTCCGCACCATGACGTCGTTGACCAGGATGTAGTCGATGTCCTTCCAACCGTTCGGCAAGGTGCTCTCGCGAGCCACCGGGTCGAGGTCAACCTTGAAATACCAGATTGCTCCGCGCCAACCGTCGCTGCTCCACCCTGCATCCACCAATGGATTCCAGTAGGAGTCGTCGACGAGGATCGTTGAGCCTCTATCGACGTGCTCCACCACGTGATGCAGAGCCGAGTAGTAGGGGTCGTTGGGCCGCTCCGTGAGAGCGTAGGCGTTCTTTGCGGCCCACTGTGATCCAAGAGCCACCGCCGCAACTACTGCTGCCACCAAGGCCAGCCCCCGACCCACCTGGGCACCGTTGATCCGCACCCGAGCGATTTGGTCGAACTGCCACTGCCCGACCCCCACAACGGCGACGGCCGCGAACGGCAGGACGGCGATGACGTACATCAACGGCAGGTAGCCCCCCGGCCGCAACGCCACTACAGAGAAGATCAGCAGGCACAGGCCGATGACTCGGACGTTTCGGAGCGCAAGGCAGACCAGCCCGGCCGCCAGGCCCGCGACGAGAAGGATCCGGTCGTAGAACAGCCAGGACTTCACCGTTTCGTACGCCACCGAGGTCGTGTCCCACACGCTGCCCGAACCGGTCCGGTCCATCAGCTGGAAGGCGATCGCGTCCTGGAGCGACACGTGCCCCTGGCCCGACACGAGCTCGGACTTGAGCACGGCGTACAACGGGTAGATAGCAACCACGAGCACTGTCATCATGAAGCTCGCCATCACGCTGAACCAGCGAGTCGCCTTGTAGGCGTGGGTCCACATAGCAAACAGCAACGCGGGCGCCAGGACCACTGTCGTCTCTTTGGTCAGAATCGCCATAGCGAAGCACACCCCGGCCAGCAGGTGGCGCGATAGATACTGCCGGCGAGACGTGGCGCAGATGAGGGCACCCATCAGCCATGCGGTGGCCATGTTGTCGAGCATGACCTGCCGCGCCTCGAAGATCACCAGCGGGCAAAGCCCCCACAGGAGCATCCCTGCGAGAGCGGCTGGCACGCGAAGGCCGAGATTGCGGCCAAGCTTGAAGATCAGTCCCGACGTGACGGCGGTGTAAAGCACCATGACGTAGCGCCCTACAAGCACCGAGGAGTCGATCCCCAGCAGATTCAGGGGTACGAAGAACGCCGCGAGCTGCAACCACCCGCCGGGTGGATGGTCATACCAGTAGGTGTAGTGAGCGAGGTCCCCGCGCGTATACACCGCCCAGGCCTCGGCAACGTAGGTGCCCTCGTCGTCGAAGAAGAGCGGCCAGTTGTTGATATTGACCACGTGAACAAGGGCGATGAACAGCACCGCCAACCCCGCTATGATCTGTCGCGAGGCAATCTGCCGCCAGGTGAGGGCGCGCCGAGGCGGCGATTGTGGCTCCGGCTCGGCAAAAGCACATTCGCCTTCCTCAACCGAGTACGGGCTTGGCGCGGTGACCGTCATGCTGCCTTCTCGAGCTCGACCGATTGCGGCAGTGGCGTGTCGAGGTGGGCACCGGCGTGACTGGTCTTCTCCCATGCGAAGTTGCCCTGGTAGTACTTCACGACCGCCCGCAGTGCCGCGTAGGCCAGCATCAGCTGGTAGAGGGGCGTGCACATGACCAGCCAGACACAATCCCTGACACCAATCCGGACCCCGATGTCGCGACCGAACTCCTTGAGGATGAGGACCTCGAAGCCCAAGGTGAGAATGCTGGGGATCAACGGTAGAAAGGCCAGGATCACCACCAGAACCGGAAGGTCGCTCAGCACCGCACTCAGAATCGCCAGCGGTAGCACGAGCCCGGAGAACGCCACGGTGTATTGCTGCCCCAGCAGCGTCACGGCGCGGACACGCTCCCAGAATGTCGGCAGCTTCTTCCACTCGCCCTTGGCCATGACCTGCATGAACCCTAAGGACCACCGTGTTCTCTGCTTGACGAACTGCCGAACCGAGTCAGGAGTCTCCTCTTGGGTGACGATGTCGGACTCGTACAGGCAAACAGTCACCTTTTCCATCACCGACAACCGGACGCCGATCTCGGCATCCTCGGCAAGACAGCCGGTGTCCCAACCACCGACCTCCTCGAGGAGGCGCCGCCAGATGAACACGGTGTTGCCGCCCAACGGCACGAACCCGTTGTTGGCGTGCCCGTGCAACCGGGATCGGAACCAGATTCGGTATTCCAGGCAGTTGCGCAGGCTGAACCAGTGGCTGCGCAGGTTGACCAGGTGAACCGCACCTTGGACGATGTCGGCCTTCTCCGACCTGAAGGTCGAATCAATGCGTCGGAGCAGACCCGGCGCGGTCAAGCTCTCCGCGTCGATGATGCCCACCACGTCCTTGGTGCACTCCAGCAGCGAGCTGTTCAGCTGGACTGGCTTGCTTTTATGGTCCTCGTGATTGATTGATAGCCGGACCCGCTCCGGATAGCGGTTGACGATATTCTGCGCCGCAGCGATCGTCGGCAGGTCATCGTGTCCGAGGCTGATGATGACCTCGAAATCAGGATGATCCTGAGCCAGCAAGCGCCGAATAGTTTCGTCCATCACCTCCTGCGACTCGTCACGACACGGGACGATCAGGCTGAACGAGAGCTGCGGCTCCCCCCGCACACCCTGCCGGATCGCCTCGAAGGCCGCTGGCGACCTCCAGGCGTGGAGCATCCACCACAGAGTCATCCAAGCGATTGCGGTGAGTATGAGAGCTACGAGTATGACAAGCAGACTGATGGTTGCCGTCATTATTCCCCCGAGTAATTGACATATATAGTTGATCATGAAAACGGCGGCCGACCCTGCGCATGACGAAGCCTGAAATTCGGCTTTGGTGGCGGGAGCGGCAGTAAACCGCGTAGTTACTTCGACGGGCCTGCCTTGATGCCAGCAATCTGCATAAACTTCCCCCGAGAAATCCCCAAGCCGCCCATGTGGGCTATAGCTGCGTACCCACATGTGTAGAGGCCAATCAAACAGGCGCCGCAATCGTCACGATGTTCGACTGCGGTCCAAGACGCTTGTCGAAAGGCGTACCGACTGGACCGGTCCAGACGCCAGAGCGAGACCTACGGATCCGACGCTCACACGCCCAGGTCAGGCCCTGACCTGTGGTACATGGGATCCGCGCGGCCGATGGCTCCGCCCGGCGCCGTCGCGGTAGCTGCCGAAGTCCAGGCGCGGCTGTTGCGGGTTCTGGAAGACGATGGCGAAGCCGAGGGTCTCGTTGAGGACGCGGTCGGTGCCGTAGCACTGCTGCCGACTGACTGCGGCGATAGTGTCGTGGGTGAGCAGCGGCTCCCAGGCGTCCGAGGGCGGCGGCGTAGACGCTGGCCAGCCCGCGGGCGGGTCCGACACCTGCGACACCTGCGATACCTGCGACGCCGGCGGTGTGGGCCGGCTCAGGCTGTGAGCTGCTCGCGGGACCAAGATCAACAGCTCTGATCCACCGTTAACGGCCGTCGGCACTGCGTACCCGACCCCACCATTCCCGCTGACGCTGGCGGTGGTGGTCCTGATTCGAACCTGACGCCAGCCTGTGGTGTCGGCCGCGGGAAAGTCGGCCGCGGGAAGGAAAGCCACCCCGTGTGCCGTCGACTTTCAGCCACAATTGCACCCGGACCACGGGCAGGTCATCGGGGGTCCGGGCCGAGGCGGACAGGGCCGCCTGTCCCCGTTGCCGCCGCAGCCGTATCTGGTGAGCGAGAAGCATCTGCGGTGGGTTGGGGAGGATTACCCGACGCACCTTCTTTGACGCCTGCCGACTTCCTAAGCGACGGACAGCAGGCTGGCCGCTTCGGTTTTCTCCCCTGCCCACTAGTCCTTTGAGTTCACCTGTGACGGATATCTGGCTACTCATCCTTCCTTACCTTTTCAGAAAGGAAAGGCCGCATGAGCCTCCTGCAGTGTCCCACTCAGCACCCAGGGTGGTCAGAAGCTAAATACCTGGGCTGGAGTCGCTGAGGGACGGCCAGCGTGATCAAGATCACTTGCCCGTCGCTGTAGGTTCAGGTCACGATTTGGTCCTACCACGCTAGGCCACCCTTTCAG
>Ga0307307_10000165_pt1 | contig 13585 bp, 14 predicted proteins | sample ER_DNA_194_FD_194505 | JGI IMG/M metagenome (GOLD analysis project Ga0307307, IMG submission 194505) | Bulk soil microbial communities from the East River watershed near Crested Butte, Colorado, United States - ER_DNA_194 | ecosystem: Environmental > Terrestrial > Soil > Floodplain | place...
TATACCGCTGCGTCGGTGGGGATTGCCGCGGCTATCGCCATCCCACTCGGCATTTTCATTGGTCACACCGGCCGTGGTTCGTTCCTCGTCATTGGTGTGAGTAATGCTGCTCGGGCCATTCCTACGTTGGGCCTGCTAGTTCTTGTCGTGCTGCTGCTGGGCACTGGGGTGGGACCGATCATCGGCGTCCTGGCGGTGCTCGCGTTGCCGCCCATTCTCACCGCAACCGCAGCGGGCATACATGGCGCTGATCCTGAGGCCGTGCACGCGGGCCGGGCGCTTGGCCTGTCAGAGCGGCAGGTCGTTTCTAAGGTCGAGTGGCCACTGGCCCTGCCGCTGGTGATCTCCGGACTACGGAGTTCGACTCTGCAGGTCGTTGCTACGGCGACGGTCGCCGCCTACAGCTCGGGTGAAGGCCTTGGTCGGCTGCTGATCACGGGCAATGCGACTCGTGATTATCCCCAAATGTTTGCAGGCGCCTTCATGGTTGCAGTGCTGGCCGTTGTCCTGGACATTGTGCTCGGCGGGATTGGATGGTTGGCCAGCCGCCATGCAAGCCCCGGCCGTCGCACGAGCCGTAGTCATCGAGCCAGCCCGAGAGGCGAGACGATCGACGAGCCCGCGTAATCCCCACTTAACCTAGTCGGACAGTTCGATTCTGTCTGGCAGCGATAGGAGAGAGTTCACGAATGAAGATCAAGCAATCACTCCTCGGTGTCAGCTTGGGCATTGCTGGCCTGCTCCTGACGGCGTGCGGGGGCGGTAGCAATCCGCTGAGCGATGCCAGCTCGCCCCAGCCATCCCAATCGGGTTCGGCGAGCGGTGCGCAAGGCGCGCCCGTCGTCGTCGGCTCAGCTGACTTCACCGAATCGAAGATCCTGGCCGAGATCTACTCCCAAGCCTTGAAAGCAAAGGGTGTCGATTCGTCAACCAAGCTCGGCATCGGGTCGCGGGAGATCTACATCAAAGCCCTGCAAGATGGCTCGATCTCGGCCGTCCCCGAATACACCGGCAACCTGCTGCTCAACTTTGATGCCAATGCCACAGCGACCACCGCCGACGAGGTCGAGAAGTCACTGCCGGCCGTGCTACCACCGGGCATCAAGGTGCTGAAAGCATCGCCCGCTGTTGATCAAGATGTCTACGTCGTGACCAAGGATTTCTCAGCGAAGAACGGGATTACCTCGCTGGAAGATCTCAAGAAGATCGCCAGCACCTCGACACTGGGCGGCCCGCCCGAGCTGGAGAAGCGGGCGTACGGGCCTCCAGGACTAGAGAAGATCTACGGCGCCAAGTTTAAGGCCTTCGTCCCTTACGCGAAGTATCCGCCCAAGATCAGCGACTTGGATTCCAACAAGATTCAGGTGGCGACCTTCTTCACCACCGACGCGGTGATCTCGGAGAAAGGCTACGTCCAGCTCGAAGATCCCCAGTCGATGATCTTGCCGCAGAACGTAATCCCGCTGGTTCGCTCCGACGTTGCCGACAATGCGAATGCGGTCGCGGCCTTGGATGCGGTGCAGTCCGCGCTGACCACTGATGATCTCGTCCAACTCGACAAGAAGGTTGACAGCGACCGGCAGGACCCTGCGCAGGTAGCTGGTGAGTGGCTGAAGAGCAAGGGATTGGCGTAGCCGTTCGGCTGCGCGTTATTCAGTGTCGGGCGCCCCCATGTCGCTCGGTGCGGCTTTGTTGTCGCGCTCGTCCCGATCTGCCCACTCCAGTAGCTCATCAAGGCGATAGACGTGGTCGTCGATGTCCGCGTGAAGATCACCGACCGCGGCGTAGCGCGCTGGCATGGTGGCGATCGTGAAATCCCGGGGGTTCGCCTCGGCGATCTCGTCCCAACGTAAGGGTGCCGAGACGGTGCCCTCGGGCGTGCCACGTACGGAATAGGCGCTGGCGATGGTGTGGTCGCGCGCGTTCTGGTTGTAGTCGACGAAGACTGAGCCAGGATCTCGATCCTTACGCCACCAGGTGAGGTCCACCAGGTCGCCGGCGCGGCGCTCGACCTCCCGGGCAAACGCCCAGGCAGCCCGGCGTACGTCGGGGTGTCCATGATCAGGAACGATCCGTACGTAGATGTGCAGGCCCTTGCCACCGGAGGTCTTCGGGTATCCCACCGCTCCCAGCTCGGCCAGCAGTTCCTGCACGATGACTGACACTCGCCGGACGTCGTCGTAGGTCGCTACCGGCATCGGATCGAGATCGATCCGCCACTCGTCGGGAGACTCGACGTCGTCGCGCCGGGAATTCCAGGGGTGGAACTCGACCGTCGACATCTGCACCGCCCAGATCACGTCTGCCGGATGATTCACGCAGAGCTCGTCGGCGTCGCGATTGAAGCGCGGAAAGTGCACCCGTACGGTCTCGATCCACGGCGGCGCGCCGTGCGGCAGCCTTTTCTGATGCACCTTCTCGCCGTCCACGCCATCAGGGAAGCGGTGCAGCATGCAAGGCCGGTGGTAGAGCGCGTTGACAATGCCGTCGGCAACGGAGAGGTAGTAGCGAGCAAGATCAAGTTTGGTCTCCCCGCGAGCCGAGAAATAGACCCGGTCCGGGTTGCTGATCTTGACGACTCGGTCTCCGACCTCCATCTCGATGCGCTCCGTGGCCATGTCCGCCACACTAACGCCCGATTCCCCGCCGACTTGTCAGCGTCGGTGGTCGCCAGGGCGACCACACGCGCGGACAAGTCGGCGTGAGGTCAGCGGGCGCGGAGCCAGGCGAGGACGGCGAGTACCCGGCGGTTGTCCGAGCCGACATCCGGCAAGTTGATCTTGGCGAAGATGTTGGATATGTGCTTCTCGACCGCGCCGCCGGTGACCACCAGGCGTTCGGCAATGGCGGCATTGCTGCGTCCCTCAGCCATCAGTGCCAGCACGTCCCGCTCCCGGGGGCTGAGCGTGCCGAGCGGGTCGGTCCGTCGTCGTGCTACCAGTAGCTGGGCGACGACCTCGGGGTCGAGAACAGTGCCGCCGGCAGAAATGGTCCGCAGGGCGTCAACCAGGGTGTCGAGCGAGGTGACTCGGTCCTTGAGCAGGTAGCCCACCCGGCCGCGGCCGTCGGAGAGCAGTACGTCGGCATAGGAGAGCTCGACGTACGCCGACAGCATCAAGATTCCCAAGTCAGGCTGCGAGGCACGGGCCTCGACGGCAGCCCGCAGCCCGTCATCGGTCATGCCGGGTGGCATCCGTACATCCACAATCGCGACGTCGGGCCGATGCTCACTGACGGCTTGCAGGAAGCTCGGAGCGTCGTCAACCGCGGCCACGACCTCTGTGTCGACCTCGGTGAGCAGCCGGACGAGACCCTCACGAAGCAGGACGGAGTCGTCGGCCACCACCACACGCACGCCCCTTACGCTGCCACATCGACCGACTTGTCAGACTCTCAAAGGGCTATAGCCGCCTGAGAGTCTGACAAGTCGGTAGCGGCGTTAGCTCTGTTGTGGGATCGTCGCCGTAAGCAAGGTGGGACCACCTGCCGGTGATGAGAGGGTTAGGGTTCCATCCACACCGGCCAGCCGGTCGACCAGTCCGGAGAGGCCGTGACCCTTCGCCAGCGAGGCGCCGCCGACGCCGTCGTCGGTGATGTTGATCACGGCAAGCGCTCCCAGCCGCCGTACTTCGATGGATGCGGAGTGCGCCTGGCTGTGCTTTTCCATGTTGGCAAGGGCTTCGGCCACCACGAAGTAAGCCGCATTCTGCGCCGCATCGGAGAGCTGTACCTCATCGACCTCCACCGAGGTGGGGATGGTGCCGCGGGCAGCCAGCGCGGTGATCGCGGCGGGCAAGCCCTGTTCGGCCAGGATCGGAGGAGCGATTCCTCGGGAGAGGGTACGAATCTCGGCCAGTGCATCTTGTGACTGCCTCATGGCCTCGTCGAGCAGCGCACGGGCCTGGGCCGGATCGTCGTCGAGCCGGCGCTGCGCGGCCGACAAATCCATACCGAGTCTGACCAGGCGCTGCTGCGGACCGTCATGCAGGTCACGCTCGAGCCGGCGCAACGTATGCACCTCGGCCTCCCCGGCGGCGGTTCGGCTCTGAGTCAGTTCGCTCACCTGCTGCCGTAGGGCCGGCGTCTCATCGACGAGCAATGCGTACGCCACCGCGCCGTGTAGCCGGACGAGGCCGCGCAGCATCAGCGGTGTCGTGACCAACAACACCGCGCCGGCCACCGAATTGAAGGTGATATCGGCGAAACGACCGGGATAGCCGAGCAAGGCTGGCAGACCTTCGTTTGGCTGCGGCAACCACTGGCTCCAGAACCAGTAGGTCACGCCGCCGAGTCCGCCGAAGACCCAGGTCAGGGCGAGGGAGAACGTGATGATGCTGAGGATGAAGTTGACCAGCACGTGCAGCAGATCCCGCCAGGCTTGGGGGTACACCAGCCGCCGCAGCTTGCCACGAAATCCCGGTCCGGCGGCGGGATAGTGGGTACGCGGCAGCGTCTTGCCCGCGTAGTCGAGTAGCGCCATCGTCATCCGCGACGCCCAGCCCGCGACGATAAGGCAGCCGACCAGGATGAACAGGCCGACCACGAGCACCAACAGGCTCACCCCGAGGCTGAACAGCGTGACGCACGCGATGAAAGCCGCGAGCGAGAGGGCAAACATTCCCATGATCGTCGCGAAGTTGCGACCGATGCCGTTGATCATGGATGTCACAGGATCATTCTCTGTCGGGCGCGCCGGCTGATGCGCGATGTCCACGCGCTCGGGGAGTACTCCATAAAGATCGAGTACTTCGTCGGCGGGTTCATCGCGGACGTAGGAATTATTCATATCGGCTACGTTCCTCGCCCGGCCGCGAAGCCACGATCAGGCTATCGGGCCAGTTTGATCTCGGGTTATCCCTACTGCGCTTCAAGCAGGTGCCCTTCTCTGGGCTCGGGTCAGATGAGGGCGAGTAGGAACAAACCGTTCGTTCGAAGTGTTGCTAAAGATAGTATCGCGATATATCTTGATACTGTCTTTATAAATCCTAGACAAGGAGGAACGCATCATGCGTTACAAAGATCGAGGCTCCATGGGGGAGCCTGAACAACGCCGCAGTCGTGGTTGGGAAGCCGAACCCGGCCGTCGACGCGGTCCACGTAGTGAAGACCACAGACCACACGGTCACCGTGGCGGCGGCCGAGAAGGTCGACGCGGCGGGCCGGCTGGTCCGGGTGCTCCATTCGGCCGAGGGCGCGGACGCGCCCAGCGGGGCGATGTCCGGACGGCAATTCTGCTGCTCCTCGCCGACCAGCCCATGCACGGCTACCAGATCATGCAGGCCATGAGTGACCGCACCGGTGGCGCCTGGCATCCGAGCCCCGGTGCGATCTATCCGACGATCGCGCAACTCGAGGATGAGGGTCTGGTCACCACCAAAGAGGAGGGCGGCCGCAGGCTGGTCACCCTTACGGCTGAGGGTCGCACCTATCTCGAGGAGCGCAGCGCACGACTCGGCGATCCGTTCGCCGACTTCGCCGGTGCGGCCGATCGCCCAGACCTGAGAGACCCGATGCACCAGTTGCTGGCGGCGGTACGCCAAATCGAGGTCGGCGGCAGCGCGGCGCAGCTAGAGGCGGCGTCGCAGGTGCTGGCCCAAGCTCGCCGGTCAGTGTATTTGATCTTGGCCGGTGAGTCCGAGGAAGACGCGGGGGAGTAAGAGCTGAATCTGTCTGAGCCTGTCGCGAGGAACCCTTCGACAGGCTCAGGGTGGATTCACGGACTGAAGGCCCACCAAGGGGGCCTCAGCCGCATCCTTCACAGCTGACTAACAGGTTCAGCATGGCTGAACCTCAGTTCTGTTCTCAACGATGAAAGTCCGCCGACGGAAAGCGAGTGCCATGTGCCACGCGTCGAGGTGGTCACGGTGACTGCGCTAGCCAGCGCGCCGCCCGCCGCATCTTGGGCGCCACCACTGCCGCTCGACAAAGATGCGGCGCTCGACCGCTTCGTGCGGCTGGGATCGGCGATGGCGTTGTGGCTTGGTTTGCTGCTCGTCACCTATTGGTGGGTGGCCGACGGCGGAGTAACTGATCTTGCTCACTGGGTGAGCGGGCTCACGTCGCTGGGCCGTCTGACCGGTCTGTGGGCAGCTGATCTGCTGCTGATCCAAGTGCTCCTGATGTCGCGGCTGCCTCCGCTGGAGCACGCCTTCGGTAGAGACCGGCTGGCGCGGATCCACCGTGTGGTCGGCCTGCTGTCCTTCTATCTGTTGATCACTCACATCGTGCTGATCATCGCCGGCTACGCCTCCGCGCGCTGGTCAGCCACGCTGCCAACGACGTGGGAGTTGATCACCGCGTACGGCGGGGTCTTGCTGGCAGTCGCCGGTACGACGTTTTTGATCATGGTTGTGGTCAGCAGCATCAAGGCCGCCAGACGGCGGCTGCGCTATGAGTCGTGGCACCTGTTGCACCTTTACGGCTATCTCGGCGTTGGACTCGCATTACCTCATCAGGTGTGGACCGGACAGGAGTTTCTGCAGTCGCCGGCCGCCACCGTCTACTGGTGGACGCTCTGGGGACTCGCCGCCGGAGCCGTAGTGGTGTGGCGGATCGTGCTACCGCTGTGGCGCAGCGCACGTTACCGGCTCCGGGTGGTCGGCGTGATATGGGAGTCCTCCGATGTCGTGTCCGTCTACCTCACCGGGCGGCAATTGGACCGGCTGCCAGTGCGGGCCGGGCAGTTCGTCAACGTCCGGTTCCTCAGCCGGCCGGGATGGACACGTGCCAACCCGTTCTCGCTGTCGATGGCTCCCAATGAGCACACGCTCCGAATCACCGCGAAGGCCCTCGGTGAGGGCAGCGCCCGGCTGGCGTACTTGCGCCCGGGCACCCGGGTGCTGTTCGAGGGTCCGTACGGGAGGCTGAGCAGCCGGGCCCGCACGCAGAGGAAAATTGTGCTCGCCGGTGCCGGCGTCGGCATCACGCCCTTGCGCGCGCTGGCCGAGGGGCTCGACTACGCCCCAGGTGAGGCGATATTGCTGCAGCGCTACACCGCAGAGCCTTTGTTTACCCGCGAGCTCGAGATCCTCGCCGCCGAGAAGGGGCTGCAGGTTGTTCAGCTGCCAGGCCCACGGCGTACGCCGTCCTCGGTTCTGGGCCCGGCGGCAAGCGGTTTGCCTGAGTTGACCGGTCTGCGGCGCTGGATTCCCGACCTTGCCGAGCGAGACGTCTTCGTCTGCGGGCCTAGCGCCTGGACCGACGGCGTCGAACGGCTTGCCCTCGCAGCGGGTGTTCCAGGCGCCCGGATCCACAGCGAAAGCTTCGGATGGTGAACCGATGAGACGCATCGTCATCTGGCTCGCATCGACAATCACCATCGTGGTGCTGCTGTTCGGCTATCACACCTCAACCAACAAGTCGACCTCCGCAGCGACAGTTCGCAGTGCAGGCGCGCCGACGACGACTTCAAGTCCTCAGGACAGCAGCAGCTCGAACTCCAGCAACATCAAGACCTATACCGGGTCAGTCGCGCAGACGCGGTGGGGGCCGGTGCAGGTCAAGATCACCGTGCAGGATGGAAAGGTCACCAAAGTCACGGTCTTGCAGCAACCGAACGGCAACCGACGGGACCAGGAGATCAACGACCAGGCGCTGCCAATCTTGATCGACGAAACCGTAAGCGCGCAAAGCGCCAAGATCGACATGGTCAGCGGTGCCACGGTGACCAGCGAGGGCTATCTGCAATCCCTGCAAGCCGCCATCGACGAGGCCGGCATATGAACAGCACAGCGGTCACAGAACGAGCTGACGGCCGGATTCAGCGTCGCGTCGAGCACCTGATGGGAATGCCGATCAGTCTCGCCTTACGAGGTCGCCACGCCGCCAGCGCCGCAGGCGACAACGCCTGGCGGGCAGTGATCGATCAACTACGGCACGTCGACGAGACTTTCAGCACCTATCGACGAGATTCGATCATCAATCGTCTCGATCGTGGCGAGCTCACAATTGCGGAATGTCCGGCCGAGGTGGGTGAGGTGATCGAACTGGGACGACAAGCCGAGCGGGTCTCCAACGGGGCGTTCTCGATCATGCTTCCCACTCGCGCAGGTCGCCGGCTTGATCCGACCGGGGTCGTAAAGGGATGGGCAGCGCAACGCGCCTCGGAGTTTCTGGCTGCTTTGGATGACACTGACTTTTGCCTCTCTGCCGGTGGCGACATCGTGTGCCACACCGCAGACCCGAGTCGCTCCGCCTGGCGAATCGGTATCGAGCATCCGCTTAACTCGAAGACCCTGATCGCCGTTGTGCCCATCCGCTCCGGTGCCGTAGCAACCTCCGGCACGGCGCATCGTGGTGCTCATCTCATCGACCCCCGTACCGGTAGAACACCTAGCGGCGTCGCCTCCGTAACCGTGATCGCATCGTCATTGACGTGGGCCGACATCGACGCCACGGCAGCCTACGTCCAGGGCCGCGACGCCGCCCGGTGGCTCCAGGGGCGGCCGATCCGCAGCGCGCTCGTGGTCTGGGCCGACGGTAGGACGACGCGGCTGGCCACCAACCCAGACCAAAGACCGAACACCTAGTTACACCAATTGAAAGGTTGATCCATGGATCCACGCGTACCCCACGGCCCGCACGGATGGGAGGACCACTCGCTCTCCGTCTTACCCCTTATTGGCAACTTCGTCTTTCTGCTCCTGATCTTGGCTCTCGTGGCGACAGGGCTCTATCTGTGGCGCACGGGAAGATTGCCGCTGGGCAATCTCGGCCGAGCGCGGCCGGAGGAAGAGGCGAAGCGCATTCTCGCCGAGCGCTTCGCCCGCGGAGACATCGCTTCCGATGAGTTCATGGAGCGGTCCAGCATCCTGAACTGGACTCCGGGCGTTGAGCCGGTGCCGTCCAAGCGTGGTAAGAGGCGCGGCTGAGCCACGTCTGGTTGACCGTGATCGTGCTTGCCCGCGATCCTTAGCCAGTGACCGAATGGATCTACTTCCTTCATCCGCCGCGGGATGACTTCGCGGCAACGATGACGGAGGAGGAGCGGGCTGCGTTTGCCGAACACTTTGAGTGGCTCGCCCGGCTCATGGCTGACGGCGTGTTGATCGTGGCGGGTCCTACGGGTGGCCGGATCAACACCGGGATCGGGATCTTCGAGGCGCCCGACGAGGAAACGGCACGCCGTATCATCGCCGAAGATCCGGTGGCAAGGGGTGGCTTTGCCGCGCCCGAGCTACGGCCGTATCAGGTGGGTTTTCTTCGTGGCCGCCAGTGAGGCTAGCGCCCTAGCCGGCGATTGCAGCTGCGTCTAGCTCATGGACGGCGCGCGCATGTCGGGGCCGGGCCCGGGGTATGGCGTAGGCATCAGCTGGGCGAGCGGTAGACGCACCGTGAATTGGGTGCGACCGGGCTGGCTGCCGACGGTGACGCTGCCGTGATGGGCCGCGACGACCGCAGCAACAATGGCCAGCCCGAGGCCGGTGCTTCCACCTGATCTTGCGTCAGGCGTACGCGTACGGCTTGCGTCTCCGCGTGCGAATCGCTCGAAGACGCGATTGGAGACCTCGGGTGGGATGCCCGGTCCGTTGTCAGTCACGGTGATCACCGCGTCCGCCTCGCTAACCGAGACCTCAGTACGCACCTGGGTTCCGGGCGGGGTGTGAGTACGGGCATTCGCCAAGAGGTTGGCCATCACCTGCTGCAGCCGATGCTGATCACCATAGGCGATCACCGGGTAGTGCGGCAGGGTCAGCTGCCAAGCATGATCAGGACCGGCCGCGCGGGCGTCGCTCACACCATTGATCACGATCTCGCTCAGATCACACGGCTGCAGATCAAGATCAGGGCCGGCGTCCAGCCGTGCCAACAGCAACATGTCTTCGACCAGATGCGACATCCGCTCCGCCTCGGATTCCACCCGCGACATCGCGTACGCGGCTTCGGTCGGAAGCTGCTCACGATCGCGCCTGGTCAGCTCGGCATATCCGCGAATCGCAGCAAGCGGGTTGCGTAGTTCGTGTGACGCATCAGCCACGAATTGTCGCACTTTGGTCTCTGACGCCTGGCGGGCAGCGAGCGCCTCCTCGACGTTGTTGAGCATGTGGTTGATGGCTTGTCCGACGCGTCCGACCTCCGACGCTGGATTGGCGTCCGCGGGTGCCACTCGTACGGCAAGAGCCACCTCGCCGCGATCCAGCCTCAGTTGGGAGACCTGCTGCGCGGTCGCTGCCACCCGGTTCAGCGGGCGGAGGCTGCGGAGAACCAGGGAGCGGGAGGCGAAGGCGGTGCCGACGATCGCCAGCAGCGAGAGCAGTGCCGCCAAACTCACCAGCTGAAGGATCGTTTCGTCCACCTCGTGCAGCGGTACGCCGACCACCAAGGGGCCCAGATATGTCCCGTCGCCGGAAAGAAGACGAAAGCCGACGATCCGATAGTGCCCCAGGCCGCTTAGCACGATGGAGGTCTTGGTGGCGTCGATGGGCACATTGGCAAGCTGGTTGACAGCGGCATCGGGGAGCTCCGTGACGGCGGCGCCGCGTTGTCCGGCGGCACCACGCTCGGTGAGCATGCCCCCACCCTGAGGCGTTCCGTCAGTGTCGTAGAACTCGGCCAGCGTGCCGATCGGCTGGCCGGGACGGAGCAGCCCGCCGTCCGGACCGCCTGGCAACCATGTGCTGCCGCTCGGATTGCGCAGCCGCCCGGTGACCGCATCGAGCTGGCGATCAAGCTGCGACATCAACAACTGTTGGGCTGCCAGTGCAGTTGCCATGGTGATCAACAGCGCCGCCAGGGCGACCAACGCTGTCACCCTGATGACGAGTTGCCGCCCCAATGTGCCACGGCCAAGCGTCGCTGTCCGCGGCAACGGTTCGGGCGTACGCGGTGGGCCGGCGGCCGGGGCAGGCGATGGGCCTGCAGCTGGGGCAGGGGCCGGCTGGCCGCTCTGGCTCATGCGGCCGCTGGGCGCAGTACGTAGCCAGCGCCGCGCAGGGTATGAATCATCGGCAGACGGTTGGCGTCGATCTTCTTGCGGAGGTAGGAGATGTAGAGCTCGACGACGTTTGCCTGGCCGCCGAAGTCGTAGTTCCAGACCCGATCTAGGATCTGGGCCTTGCTGAGCACTCGCCGCGGGTTGCGCATCAGGTAGCGGAGCAGCTCGAACTCGGTGGCCGTCAGCTGAATCTCCACGCCGCCGCGACGTACCTCGTGGCTGTCCTCGTCGAGCGTCAGATCACCGACTACCAGAGTTGAGTCGCTCCTCGCCAGCGCAGCACCGCTGCGACGCAACAGTGCGCGTAATCGGGCGATGACTTCCTCCAGGCTGAACGGCTTGGTCACATAGTCGTCGCCGCCGGCGGTCAGGCCACCGATGCGATCTTCGACGGAATCCTTGGCGGTCAGGAAAATCACCGGCACATCCGGATCGTCGGCGCGGATTCGGCGCATCACCTCGAGCCCGTCGAAGTCCGGCAACATCATGTCCAACACAATGGCGTCCGGCCTCGTCTCCCGAGCCACCTTGACCGCCTGGCCACCCGATGCGGCCGTAGCGACCTGCCAGCCCTCGTAGCGCATGGCCATCGAGAGCAACTCGGTCAAGCTGGATTCGTCGTCAACGGCAAGGATGCGGATCGGTGAACCGTCGGGTCGAGTCAGTGGTGCTGTGCTTCCATCGGTGCGAATCATGGAGACAAGCGTGACACCAGATCTCGCGCTAGGCCTATGCGCTAGCTGTGGCTTCCCTGTGAATGTCGCAGCCGCCCGCTGTGGTGCTCGACTTCGCGTTAGTTCCTGACACCCTCCGTTGGTCTGGCCTACCGCGAAGTGCCCCAAACTGCAGCGAAGTGGGCCGCTCGGCGAACTCGGAGACTCGAGGGTCTCAGAAGAGTTATCCACAGATGTGGCACAACCGGGTTCCCCGGAGGGGTCCACTTGCGTTGAGCTGAGCGGCGTGGACGACATCGTGCTCACTCGGACTCTCCGTAGCCAAGGCTTTGACGCCCGCGATCTGCGAAGGATGAGGCGGAACGGCGCTCTGGTTCCGGTGCGCCGGAGGCGCTTATGTTCGTGAGCGACCGGCCGAGCGAACCTGCGCCGACGAGCATCGCGAGCTGATCTTGGCGACCGTGCCGCCGCTATGCGATGGGGCCGTTATCAGCCACGCATCGGCCGCCGTACTGCATGGACTGCCGACCTGGCCATCTGCCATTGATCGTGTCCACCTCACGCGAAGCCGGAGCAGTAGCGGGAACCGGCGCTCGATCGTGCAGGTGCATGCCGCGCCGCTGCCCGATGATCACGTGACGACGATCGACGACATACCAGTCACCACTCTCGCTCGTACGGTGCTGGATCTGTGTCGTACGGTGCCGATCGAGCAAGCGGTGGCTGCGGGCGACCGAGCTCTGACTTTCGGCTCGTACACGAACTGCTGGAATTTGCTCTTGCTCAGATGACCCGATGGCCTGGAATTCGACAGGCGCGACGCGCCGTGGCGCTCTTCGATGCTCGAAGCGAAAGTCCCGGAGAGTCAGTGAGCCGAGTACGCCTGCACGAAGACGGACTGACGGCACCGGAGCCGCAGCAGGACATCTTTGACGAGAACGGGCAGTTTGTTGCCCGGGTCGACTTCTGCTGGAAGGAACAGCGAACCATCGGGGAATTTGATGGGAAGATCAAGTACGGGAAACTACGCAAGCCGGGCCAGTCGCTGGAGGATGCGATCTTCGCCGAAAAGCTCCGCGAGGATTCGCTGCGGGATCTCGGTTGGCAGATCGTCCGGTGGATATGGGCTGACCTTTATCGCCGCGGTGTCATTCGCGACCGGGTGCTGCGGGCCTTCGCTCGGGCCTCGTCCTGATCACTTTCGCCGTGGTTGATGCACGCTCGCGGTAGTTGGTGTCACCCCGCGGTAGTTCAGACTGCCGCGAAGTGCACCTAACCAACGCGAAGTGGGATCTGCCAAGGGATAGCGAGCGATCAGGTCGTCGAGGCCGCGGCGGAGTGATCCGCGTAGGCGTCCTCTTCGTCGTCAGTTGGCTTGTTCCGCCGGAAGAGACGATCGATCGAGACCGCTCCGCCTCCCATCACGAACAAGAGCAGGCCAAGCAGACCGATGGCCACGTTGTACTCATACCCGCCCCTATACGTGCCGTCGGCGTTCAGCAAGGTCGGCGGCCACTTGTACCAGTTGGTGTACGCGATGATCAAGATCTGCTCGATGAGTACGCCGAGCCCTACAAGGCGGGTGAGCGCGCCGACGATCAGCAGCACCCCGCCGACGAGTTCGAAGATGATGGCGCCCCAAGCCGCAACTTCGGCGTACGGAGTCCGGAACTGCGTTAGGTAGTCGATCTGCTTCTGGACGCCGCCGTTCCAGCGGATCCAGCCATGTAGCAACAGGATGCCGCCCAGCCCCAACCGGGCGATGAGGAGGCCGAAGCTCTTCAGAAAGCTCAAGAATCCAGCCATTGATTGCCTCTCCTCACACGTGGGCTGCATCTACGCTACGCAGGCCGGCACCCGGCTAGCTATAACACACGCCGAGTTAGCCGCTGTCTGCTTCCAGCGGCCGTCGGTGTCAATCGCCGGCCACGAAGATGCAGAACGGATGACCTGCCAGATCGGCGTACACGAAGAGTGG
>Ga0307307_10000166_pt1 | contig 13585 bp, 10 predicted proteins | sample ER_DNA_194_FD_194505 | JGI IMG/M metagenome (GOLD analysis project Ga0307307, IMG submission 194505) | Bulk soil microbial communities from the East River watershed near Crested Butte, Colorado, United States - ER_DNA_194 | ecosystem: Environmental > Terrestrial > Soil > Floodplain | place...
GGTAACGACATGACCGATTCGACTCTCACAGAGCTCCATCACCGCTCCGCCGACGGCATCGAGGTCTCGTTGCTCTGGAGCCGTGTGACGAACGCGCTGACGGTTGCGGTGGAGGACAGCCGCTCCGGGCAGACCTTCGTGCTTCCGGCACCGGCTGCGAAGGCTCTCGACGTGTTCGAGCACCCGTTCGCGTACGCCGCCGCGGCCTAGAGCAGCGCAGCGAGCGCGACGCGCAGCCGCTCGAGATCGGCAGCGTCGTTGTATCCCTGGAACGACGGACGGATGAAGAGGTCGTCTCCGCGCTCGAAGACCGGGATCTCGATTCGGTGCTCGTCGTAGAGGCGCTCCTGCAGGTCCGTGGGCGCCTCCTTCGGAAGGCGGAGCGCGACCATCTGGCGAAAGAACTCCTTCGAGTCGGGCGTCACTCCTTCGAGCCCGAGCTCGTTGCGCGCGCGGCGCGCGAGCTCGTGACACCGTTCGCGCACCACGTCCCAGTCGTGCTCGCGCTGCCACTCGATTGCAGTGGGAACGGTGAGATACGCCGAGGGATCTTGCGTGCCCTGCTTCTCGAGCCGCGTGACGAATGCCGCGTCGTCTCCCTTGTAGCCCCAACTGATCATGAGCGGGTGCACGTCGCGCTGCAGCTCGCGCCGCACATAGAGGAAGCCCGCACCCTTGGGCGCACAGAGCCATTTGTGGCAATTGCCGCTGTAGTAGTCGGCGTCGAGGGAGGCGATGTCGAGAGGAATGTGGCCTGGGACGTGCGCTCCGTCGACGACGGTTCGGATGCCACGGTCACGCGCGCGCCTGCAGAGCTCTGCGACGGGTAGCACGAATGCCGTCTCGGAGGTGTAGTGGCTGATGAAGAGCACCTTCGTGCGTGGCCCGACTCCAGCCCAGATCGTGTCTGCCATCTCTTCGGCGCTTGTGACGGGCAAACGGATGGGAGTTCTGACGTAGCGCGCGCCGAAGTCGCCGCAGACGTGGTCCCAGGTCAGGTCTAGGGCGCCGTACTCGAGGTCCGTGGACAGAACCTCGTCGCCGGGCCCGAGACCGATTGGCCACGCCGCGATGTTCACGCCGGCGGTCGCGTTCGGGACGAAGACCAGATCGTCCGGGTTGGCGCCGACATGAGCGCCGAGCGCGGCTCGTGCCTCGCCGAGCAGCTCTTCGAGCCGGCGGGCCAGAAAGAGCACCGGCTGGCGCTCGAGCTCGAGCTGCCACTCCTGATAGCGCTCGAACACCGCGCGCGGCACGGCGCCGAAGGAGCCGTGGTTCAGGAACGTCACACTCGGATCTAGCAGGAACTCGGCGCTCAGGGCGGTGCTGTCCGACACCGTTCGTACGGTAGTCGCTGCATGTCAGAGGGCATCTGGACCATCCGTCCGTGCCCGCACCGGCAGGCGAGCGACCTCGCGAAGGAGCTCGACCTCAGCGAGATCACGGCAAGCGTGCTCGTCCGGCGCGGCTACGGCGACCCCGACGAGGCGCGGGCCTACCTGGCCGGCGAACAGCCCCTGCACGATCCACGGCTGCTCGGCGCGATGGATGCGGCGGTCGAGGCAATCAACGCGGCGATCGTGGCCGGCAAGCGGATCTGCGTCCACGGCGACTACGACGTCGACGGGATCTGCGCAACCGTCCTCGCGGTGCTCGTCCTGCGCGAGCTCGGAGCCGACGTCGAGTGGCATCTGCCGAGTCGCTTCGACGAGGGCTACGGCGTCAGCGGCGAGACGCTCGAACGACTCGCTGCGGAAGGTTGCGGGCTCGTCCTCACCGTCGACTGCGGCATCACCGCTGTCGAGGAAGTGCGCCGGGCGCGCAAGCTGGGTCTCGACGTCGTCGTCACCGATCACCACCGGCCCGCCGACGAGCTGCCGGAGTGTCCGATCGTCGCGACTCGCCCCTCCGACTACCCGTTCCCGGAGCTTTGCGGCACGGGCGTTGTCTACAAGCTCGGCCAGGCGCTCCTCGGGCCCGAGTCCGACTTTCTGCGGCGTCACCTCGACCTCGTCGCGCTCGCGACGATCGCCGACGTCGTACCGCTCGTGGGCGAAAACCGGTCGCTGGCGATTGCAGGGCTCCGAACGCTCGCCCGCACGCAGAAGCTCGGCCTGCGCGCTCTGATGAAGGTTGCGCGCGTCGACCCGGCAGCAGTCGACGCCGGCAAGGTCGGGTTCCGGCTCGCGCCTCGCATCAACGCGGCGGGCCGCCTCGGCCATCCCCGCGCTGCGCTCGAGCTGCTCCTGACCGAAGACGCCGACGAGGCGCGCCGGCTTGCCGATCGTCTCGAGGAACTGAACGGCGACCGGCAGGCAGTCGAGAACAAGATCCTTCGTGCCGCAATCGCACAGGTCGAAGAGTGGCCCGAGTCGAAGCGATGTCAGCGCGCGTATGTCGTCTGGGGAGAAGACTGGCACGAAGGCGTGATCGGGATCGTGGCTTCGCGTCTGGTCGAGCGGTACAACCGGCCCGTCGTCCTGATTGCCGGCGGCGAAGGCCTCTGGAAGGGGTCGGGCCGCTCGATCTCCTCGTTCGACCTGCACGGCGCCCTCGGCGCCTGCTCGACATTCCTCGAGCGCTTCGGCGGCCATCGAGCGGCCGCCGGCCTCTCGATCGCACCGGAACGGGTCGAGCAGTTCGCGGAGGCGTTCGCGAAGCAGGCCGAGGGCCTGCTCGACCCCGAAGACCTCGTGCCCTCGACCGTGGTCGACGCAGTGCTCCCGCGTGGCGCGAAGCTCACGCTCGAGCTCTGCGAAGAGCTGCGACAACTTGCGCCGTTCGGGCTCGCGAATCCTGACGTCACGCTGCTCGCACCCGGCTGCGAGCTCGGTGAGCTGGCGACCGTCGGTGAAGGCAAGCATCTGCGCTTTCGCGTGCAGCGCGACGGTCGCGATGCGGGAGGTGCGATCGCATTCGGCCAGGGCACGCAACTCGACCGCTTCCGGAGGGAAGGCCGCTACGACGTGGCGTTCCGCCTGCAGGAGAACCACTGGAACGGCACCGTCTCGCCACAGCTGCTCGTCCGCCGCGTCTTCGACGCCGACGATCGTTTCGACGAGGTGTACGAGTGGCTGCGCAAACAGTGGCACGCACCGTCACGCGACGGCCAGGCACAGGCGATCTTCGACGAGCTCGAGGTCGAGAAGGGCGGACCGAAGCGGCATCCGCTCGAGTCCGAGACGTTCCGCTCGCTGCTCGCCGAGCCGGCGTTGCTGCGCGCCGCGTGAAGATCCGCCCCGAGCGGGATGGCGAGCAGGCCGCCCTCCGGAAAATCAACGAGCAGGCATTCGGCAGGGCGGTCGAGGCCGACCTCGTCGACGCGATTCGCGTCTCAAACCGATTCGTCCCCGAGCTTTCACTCGTCGCGGAAGACGGCGGCGAGCTCGTCGGGCACGTGTTGTTGAGCTACGTTCGGATCGAGCCCGGGGGACATCCCGTCCTCCAGCTCGGTCCGCTCGCGGTCCTACCGTCGCACCAGGGCCGCGGCGTCGGCAGCGCGCTGATGCGGCACGCGCTTCGCGCTTCGGACGCGCGCAAGGAACCGCTGATCCTGATCGAAGGAAACCCTCGGTACTACGGAAAGTTCGGCTTCGAGCGCTCGACCCGCGCCGGCATCGACCCTCCGCCCGGCGTGAACGGCGAGTACTTCATGGCGCGCACGCTGAGCGCGCACGATCCGACGCTCCGCGGGCAGGCGATCTATTCGGACGCGTTCCTGGCGGCCAGCTAGCGCGCGTGGCCGAGCGACGCCCGCCGTACGCGGCGCGCCTTTGGCCGGGAGCCGGACAGTGCGTCGAGCGCGAGGATCAGGCGCGCTGCGCGCGCTGCGGCCCTGCGTTCTTGTCGGCGTCTGTACCAGTGCATGGACGAGTCCCCTTCATCATCGGAACGCCCATTCCTGCCCTTTAGTTACGCAGCCCCGACCGGGGGAGGGAGCCATGGAACCCCGGAGTACACTGAAGGTATGGCGGTCCTTGAGACTCACGAGAAGCATCAGGAGCTCATCGACGAGCTGATTGCGGACGTCTCCGCCTACAACGCGGAGGTCGACCGAGACCTGCTCCGACGGGCTTTCCTCTTCGCTGCCAACGCCCACGAGGGGCAGCAGCGGCGCTCGGGCGAGGACTTCGTGCTCCACCCCTGGGGTGCCGCCAAGATCTGCGCCCAGCTCCGTCTCGACGACGAGACGATCGCGGCCGCCCTGCTCCACGACGTGGTCGAGGACACCGAGGTGGTCCTCGACGAGGTGCGCTCGGAGTTCGGAGACGAGATCGCGAAGCTCGTCGAGGGCGTGACGAAGTTGACGCGCGTGCAGTTCCAGAGCCGCGAGCAGGCGGAGGCGGAGAACTACCGCAAGCTGATCGTCGCGATGGCCGCCGACGTGCGCGTCATCCTGATCAAGCTCGCCGACCGGCTGCACAACCTCCGCGAGATCGAGTACCTCGGCAAGCAGAAGCAGATCCAGAAGGCGAAGGAGACGCTCGAGGTCTACGCGCCGCTCGCCCACCGGCTCGGCATCCACGCGATGAAGTGGGAGCTGGAGGATCTCGCATTCGAGACGCTCCATCCTCGTAAGTACGAAGAGATCAAGGCAATGGTCAGCGAGCGCCGCGCCGACCGCGAGGGACACGTCGCCGAAGCCGCGCGCGTCCTGCAGCTCGAGCTCGGCAAGGTCGACATCCCAACTGAGATCGCAGGCCGCGCCAAGCACTTCTATTCCATCTACGACAAGATGGCGAAGAAGGGCCGCGAGTTCAACGAGATCTACGACTTGACGGCGATGCGCGTGATCGTCGAGCGCTCGGGCGACGAGGGAACGCGCGACTGCTATGGCGCGCTCGGACTGATCCACTCACTCTGGAAGCCGATGCCCGGCCGCTTCAAGGACTACATCGCGATGCCGAAGTTCAACCGGTATCGCTCGCTGCACACGACGGTGATCGGACCCGAGGGCCGTCCGCTCGAGATCCAGGTGCGCACACGCGAGATGCACGAGACGGCCGAGCTCGGCATCGCCGCGCACTGGCGCTACAAGGGTGGCCGCCGGCTGAAGACCGACGAGGCCTGGGAGAGCTGGGTGCGGCAGCTGATGGAAGCGCAGCCCGAGACGATCGACGAGCCCGGCGAGTACAAGCGCGCATTCCTCACCGATCTCGTCGACGACGAGGTGTACGTCTTCACCCCGAAAGGCGAGGTGAAGACGCTTCCCTCCGGCTCGACTCCGATCGACTTCGCCTATGCGGTGCACACAGACGTCGGCCACCGCACGGTCGGCTCGAAGATCAACGGCCGGATCGTTCCCCTCCACTACCGGTTGAAGAACGGCGACTTCGTCGAGATCCTCACGTCGAAGGCCGGCCGCGGGCCCTCGCGCGACTGGATCTCGCTGGCTGCCTCTTCGCGCGCGCGTAACAAAATCCGCCAGTGGTTCTCGCGTGAGACGCGGGAAGACCAGGAGCAGAAGGGCCGCGACGCGCTCGAGCAGGCACTGAAGGCGGCGAAGCTGCCGTACAGGAAGCTCGCGGGATCGGCCGTGCTCGCGGAGGTCATCCGGGAGATGAACTTCAAGAAGGCGGAGGACTTCTATCTTGCGCTCGGCTCGGGGAAGATCGGTTCCCAGCAGGTCGTGAACAAGGTCCTTCAGCGCCTCAAGACCGAGCAGGTCGCCGAGGAGGAGGCCGTTCCACTCAAGGCGCCCCGCGCGAAGCACGCGGTCGGCAGCGAGAACTACGGGATCAACGTGCACGGCGTGGACGACGTGCTGGTCCGGCTGGCCAAGTGCTGCACGCCGGTGCCGGGCGACGAGATCGTCGGTTACATCTCGCTCGGCAAGGGCATCACGATCCATCGCGGCGACTGCCCGAACGTCAAGGCGCTCGCGCGCCAGCCCGAGCGCTTCACCCCGGTCAGCTGGGACGGCGGCGCCTCGCAGAGCTTCCGCGTCCAGATCGCCGTCGACTCGTGGGATCGCCCGCGCCTCCTCGAGGACGTCGCCCGGACGTTCGCGGAGCACGGCGCCAACATCGTTTCGTACGGCGGCACCGTCGAGGACCAGATGGCGAAGAACTGGTACGTCGCGGAAGTCGGCGACGTGAAAGAGCTGCGCAGCCTGTTGACAGCGTTGCGCAACATCGAAGCCGTGTTCGACGCGTACCGCGTAACGCCCGCGTAACGGGCTCCCTCGTTGGAGGGATCATCCCTCGTATGGGCGAGGTACCTCGTTTCAGGGATAGCGCCCGCTCGAAAAGCGACTACAAAGAGTGCAAGGGGGAGAGGGCACCAAGCTGCGGCGCCCGACCGTTCTGAGGACAACGGGAGGGCGCGCGGCCTCTTCTAGATTCGCTTCGCTCAGGTGAAGCGTGACCCGAGCGAAAGCTTCGCTTTCGCTCGGGTTCTTTGGGTAGGGCGCTCCGCGCGGAACGTGCGCGGGCGGAGCCCGACGGCCGGCGTTGAGGCGGGTCACGGCGACCACACCTCGCCGCCTGTGTCCCAGCCGACGAGGCAGTACGGCGCGATCAGCTCAGCCACCTGTTCGAGGGACGTCCGGTTCTGCACGTCACCGCTGACGCCGAGCTCCGCGACCACCTTGCCGTCGTAGGAGATCGGGATCTGCGCCGACTCTCCTGTTCGCTCTCCCTCCGAGGGGCCGAGCATGAGCTCACCTTCCTCGACGAACGAGATGCCGACCCACGGATAGCGCTCGTGAAGGATGGCGACGACTCCTCGCAACAACTCGTCCGCGTCGCCGCCCTGCTCGATGAGCCGGCCGACCGCCTCGACCTCGCTCGAGTGCGTGCTCACACCTCGAGGGTCTCGCCCTCGAAGGAGCGGATCGCGTCCTTGTACGACTCGGGAATCGGGACGGCCTTGCGCTCGTCGAGGTCGACGAGTACGAGCGTCTGCGTTGCGGTCACCATCAGCTCGTCGTCGCGGGCACGGTACGCCGCCAGCTCGTAGGTCACGCTTGTCCGGCCGATCCGCGCCATGCGGACATACACCTCGATCAGGTCATCGAAGACCGCCGGGGCGAGGTACTCGATGTTGCACGCACGCATGACGAACTCCTGGCCCTCGTCGCCGATATCCATCCCGAGCAGGCCGAGGTTCCGGTGGTACTCGACCCGCGCGAGGTCGAAGTAGGGGAGATAACGGCCGTAGTAGACGATCCCCTGCGCGTCCGTGTCCGAAAAGCCGACGCGCGTCTGCGCACTGAACCTGAAGGGAGGCTTCTCTTTCACGTGCGGATCACGTCGAGGACCTCGTCGCGCTTGCGCTCCATCAGTTCGGGCGAGAGCGCCTCGAGGTTGAGGCGGAGCAAAGGCTCCGTGTTCGACGGGCGGACGTTCATGTGCCACTGATCGGCCTCGACGGACAAGCCATCCAGATGCGAGACGGTCCCTTCCGGGCCGAAACGCTCCTTGAGCTCCTGCAGCTTCAAGGCGACGTCGTCGACGGGAGTGTTCAGCTCTCCCGTGATGAAGTAGTGCTCGTTGTAGGGGCGCAGGATCTCCGAGAGCTTCTGGCCGCGCTTCGAGATGAGCTCGAGCATGAGCAGGAACGGCACCACGCCGGAATCCGCCTGGGAGAAGTCGCGGAAGTAGTAGTGGCCGGAGACCTCGCCGCCGAACACGGCGCCTTCCTCGCGCATGCGGTGCTTGAAGAACGCATGGCCGACCCGGTTGACGAGCGGGATGCCCCCGGCGCGTTCGATCGTCTCCGGAACCGCCCAGCTCGCGCGGACGTCGTAGAGGATCTTGGAACCGGGATCCCTCTGGACGATCGACTCGGCGAGGAGCGCCGTGACGAAGTCGCCGGGTACGAACTCACCGGTGTCATCGACGAAGAAGCAGCGGTCGGCGTCGCCGTCGAACGCCACCCCGATGTCGGCGTGTTCCTCCCTCACCTTGCCGACGATGAACTCCCGGTTCTCGGGCAGCAGCGGATTCGGTTCGTGGTTCGGGAACGTCCCGTCGGGCTCGAAGAAGCAGCGCACGACGTCGATCGGCAACCGCTCGAGTACGGGCGGCAGCATGACCCCGGCCATGCCATTTGCCGCGTCGATCACGACACGCAGCGGCTTGACGGCATCGACGTCGATGAACGAGAGCACCGCGTCGACCCAGCGGGGCCAGATGTCCTCCTGCCGGACACGTGCCAGGGACTGTCCCTCGGACCTGTCCTCGAGGGACGCCGCCCGCGCACGGATCTCCATCAGCCCCGAGTCGCCGCCGACCGGAAGCGCGCCGCGCCGGACGATCTTCATCCCGGTGTACTCCTTGGGATTGTGCGAGGCGGTGACCATGATCCCGCCTTCGAGGTCGAGCTCGCCGACGGCGAAATAGACCATCTCTGTCCCGACCATGCCGAGATCGATGACGTCCGCGCCGGCCTCCGCTGCGCCGCGCATGACGGCCTCCGCCATCGAGGGCGAGGAGACCCGCATGTCACGCCCGACGGCGAGCGAACGAGGCTCGAACTCCTCCACGTACGCGCGCCCGATCGCGTACGCGCCGGCTTCGTCGAGCTGGTCGGGGTAGATCCCGCGCACGTCGTAGGCCTTGAAGACGGTGGGATCGAGCATCCGCGGGGATGCTACTGCCGCGGTACCGCCGGAACCCTTCTCGGGCGGCAGGTGTAAGGCCGTCATGAAAGCTCTCCTGGTGACTCTCAGCGCCGCCTGCGCGCTCGCGGTGGCGGCCCCGGCTCAGGCGAAGGAGCTCTCGGCCTTCAAGGCGTGCGGTGCGGCGGGGTGCAAGACGGTGAAGGACACCGCTCTGATGCGGAAGCTGATCCGCACGGTCGAGGCTCAGGGCAACCCGGTCAGCGTCCCGACTCCGGCGCCGGCGGCCTACATTCGTTTCGAGTTCTGGGTTCGCGGCGACGAGGCGCAAGGGCCGAGCTTCGTCCAGTACTACGCACCCTCGCGCGGCCTTGTCTCGCTCCAGACCGACCCCGACGCCTGGACCTGGGTGAGGCCCGGTGACCTTGGGCCCTTGCTCGACCGGGCCACGCTCGGCGTGACGGCGTTCGCCAAACCGAGGATCTCCCGTGTCACGATCGGCGGCAAGCCTGTGCAAGGCCCGGCGTCGTACGCTCGCCTCTTCACCCTGCAAGGGAAGGCAGAGAGCCTTCCGGACGGACCGGACTGGCAGCCGATCAGGATCGTCACAGGCCGGGCCGGCCCATGGAGCTCGAACGCCGCCACGCTCGAGTACTCGCCGAGCAAGAACGTTCTTTGGCGGAGCGTTCAGTTCGTGAAGGTCCCGAATGCCCTGGCCACGCGGCTCGAAGCGGGGAAGTCGCTCGATGCTCCGAGCGGAGACTCCTTTCCGTGGATTCTGCTCCTCGGTGGAGCCGGGACCGCTGCGGTGATCGTTCCGGGCACCTTCCTTTACCGACGCCGGGAGCCGCGCTAGCGATCTCAGGGCCGCCCGACGCGCCTCTGTCTCTGTTTCAAGCTGGATTTTCGCCGCGGTGACCTCGGGGCGGGTACCTAGAATTTGGCGATGGAGCGAAAGCTCGCAACGGTCCTGTTCGCGGACCTGGTCGCCTCGACGGAGCTGCTGGCGGCCCAGGACCCGGAGATCACGCGCAGGCGCGTGACGAACTTCTTCGACGGCGTTGCCCGTTGCATCGAGCGGCACGGCGGCACGGTCGAGAAGTTCGCCGGGGACGCCGTCATGGCGGCCTTCGGAATTCCGCGCGCACATGAAGACGACGCCGATCGAGCGGCGCGCGCCGGATTCGGGATCCTCGAGCACGTCAACGACCTCGGTCTCGAGGCGCGCATCGGAATCGAAGCCGGGGAGGTCGTCGTCGACGAGACCGATTCGACTTTCGCCACCGGCGAAGCGGTCAATGTCGCGGCCCGCCTCCAGCAGGCGGCGGCGCCGGGAGAGATTCTCATCGGGGAGGCTGCCAACCGGCTCACCGCAGGACGCATCGAGACGGAGCCCGCGGGCCCACTCGAGCTTCGCGGCTTTCGCAAGCCGGTTGTCGCGTTCCGCGCCCTTCGAGCGATCGACGGCCCGCCCCAGCCAAGCGCCGTCACGGCGCCGTTCATCGGCCGCCAGTCGGAGCTCGACCTCCTCGAAAACACCTATGCGCGCACGCTTCGGGACCGGCGGCCGCAGGTCTTCACGATCTACGGCGAGCCGGGAGTGGGGAAGAGCCGGCTCGCACGCGAGTTCCTCGCCGGCGTCGAGGGCGCGACGATCCTCACCGGACGCGCGCTTCCTTATGGCGAAGGCATCACGTACTGGCCCCTCGCCGAGATGGTCAAGGCCGCCGCGGGGATCACGGACGACGACCCGATGGAAACGGCCAAGGAGAAGCTGATCGAGTGCTGCGGAGACGAGGCGATCGCCGAGCTACTCGGGCTCGCCTCCGGTGTGATGGAAGCCGTCGAGGGCGAGCGCGGCCAACCGGAGATCGCGTGGGCAGCGCGCGAGTTCGCGGACGAGCTCGCCGACGTGCAGCCGCTGATCATGGTGTTCGAGGACATCCACTGGGCCGAGGAGCCGCTGCTCGAGCTGATCGACCACCTCGCACAGTGGGTGCGCGAGCGCTCGCTGCTCCTGCTCTGTCTGGCACGGCCCGAATTGTTGGACGTGCGGCCGGGCTGGGGTGGAGGACGCGTGCGTTCGACAGCGATCGAGCTCGAGCCGCTGCCGCGTGACGAGAGCGAACAGCTCGCCGACGCATTGCTTGCAGAGCACGACGTCTCCCAGAAGGTTCAGGCGAGGTTGCTCGACAAGACCGAGGGCAATCCCCTGTTCGTCGAGGAGACCGTGCGCATGCTGCTCGAGGAAGGCACCGAGCACAGCGATCGCATCCCCGACTCACTGCAGGCGCTGATCGGTGCGCGCATCGACAGACTGCCGGCCGGCGAGAAGATCATCCTGCAGCGCGGCTCGGTGATCGGCCGCGTCTTCTGGGCGGGAGCCATCGATTACCTGTCGCCGGAGTACGACGCCGACGAGCTCGAAGACATGCTCGACGATCTCCTGCTTCGCGACTTCGTGACGCGGGAGCCGCGCTCGACGATCACCGGCGAGTCGGCGTACCGCTTCAAGCACGTGCTGATCAAGGAGGTTGCGTACGGCGGTCTGGCGAAGTCGGGCCGGGCCGAGTACCACACCCGGTTCGCCGAATGGCTGCGGGAGCGCGCGGACAAGGAGCTGCTCGAGATCCGCGCCTACCACCTCGACCACGCCTGTGCGCTCTACGCAGAGCTCGACGGCAGCCCGCCGGAGGAGCTCGCACGCACGGCGGCGAAGGCGCTCGAAGCCGCAGGCAGGCGCGCGCTCTCGCGAGAGTCGAACATGTCCGCGCGAAAGCTGTTGCTTCGCTCAGCGGAGCTCGAGTCGACGCTCTGGCGCAGATTCCTCGCCGCTCGTGCCTCCTGGCAGCTCGGCGACCTTCCCGTCGTACGCGACGAGATGAAGGACATCGCCGAGGAAGCGGCCTCCGAAGGAGAGCGTGCGATCCAGACCAGGGCCCTGACGGCCCTCTCCGAGACGGCACTGTCGCTCGACGGTGAGGTCGGGCGTGCGGAAGAGCTCGCCGACCAGGCGTTGCAGGTCGTCGAGCCCGACGACCACGAAGGGCGCTTCCGCGCACTCGATCGCCGAGCGCGCGTTGCGCGTTGGGCAGGCCGACTCGCAGAGGCCGAGGAGTTCGAGGAGAAAGCCCTCGAGGCAGCCCGGGCCGCCGAGCGAAAGGACCACGAGGCGCGCGCCGCGCTTCAACTGGCCGGCATTCACATCGTCCGGATGGAAGAGGACAAGGCCGAGCCGCTGATCGCCCGTGCGCTCGAGCTCGCTGACGCGAGCGGGAGCATCGTCGCGCGTGCCAGCGCCGCGCAGTCGAAGGGCGATCTCCACCGCGTCCGCGGGCAATACGAGGAGGCGGAGGGCTGGCTCACGAAGTCGCTCGACCTCTACCGGGAAGCGACTTCCGCGTCGGGCATCGCATGGACTTCGAGGCAGCTGGGCCGGGTCGCGTGGGAAACGGGCAACCCGACAAAGGCGGAGAAGCTCTTCCGGGAGTCGATCCGAACGCTCGCACCGATGCTCGAGCGCGGGACGCTCTGCGAGAGCCAGCGCCTGCTCGCACAGCTCCTGCTCGCAGAAGGCCGGATCGACGAAGCCGAGAAGTTCGCGCTCGCCGCACGCGAGACCGTCAGCGCCGAGGACGTGACGTCACGCGCGACGACTCGCGTCGCGCTTGCGCAGGTGCGCGCAGCCCAGGGCCGTTACGAGGAAGCCGACACTCTGTTCGCCGAGGCTGCAGAAATCATCGGCAGCAGTGAGCACTGCCGCATCCTCCTCGACGTCCTGCCTCCTTACGCGGACTTTCTGCGCGGGCTCGAGCGCGACGCCGAGGCGGCGGAGCTCGAGGCGCGGCTGGCCGCGCGCGTTCCGGCCGCAGCGTAGAGTTCCTCTCGAATCGCCTCGTCGGACGCAGGGTCCGGCGCTTCGGTGATCACGGTCGCGGGCCGGTCAAACTCGCGCAGCGCTTCGCCGAGCGGCGCGACGCGCAACGTCCCCTCGCCGTAGGGAAGATGCTTGGTCTCGTTGCGGTTCGCGTACGCGATGTCGGAGAAGTGGATGTGAAACGGCGCGTCGGGGTCGAGCACCGCGTCTGCGCCGGCAAGGATCTCCGCAAAGGCAGGCGTCTCCGTGAACCCGCCGTCCGTGACCGCGTGCAGATGTGCGAAGTCGAGCACCGGTCGAACCCACCCCAAGCGCGCCGAGATCGCGAAGACGTCGTCTGCGGTCCCCAGTTCGCGCACACGGCCCATGATCTCGACGCCGAACGGCACCGCCCGGTCCTTCTTCTCCAATCGCTCGCGCAGCTCACCGAGTTGCTCGACGACCGAATCGATCGCAGCCTCGCGCTCACGCCCGAGCAGGAAGCCGGGGTGGAAGACGACGACTTCGGCACCGGCGCTCTTCGCGATGCCGGCCGAGTGGTCGAGCATCCCGACCGCCATGTTGAGCTTCTTGCCGCGTTCCGCGTGCCCCATGAAGCCGGCGATCGGGGCGTGGACCGAGAGCACGATCCCCGCCTCGCGGGCGAGCTCCCCGAAGCGCTCCGCCCACGGATAGTCCATCCAGAACTTGCCTTCGAAGTCGATCTCGCAGGCCGTGAAGCCCCGTTCCTGGAGCAGTTCAATGGCCTGTTCGGGACTCTCTCGCGAGGGCACCCGGGCCGGGCCGAAGTGAAGTTCGCCCATCCCGTGAGGGTAACCCGGTCCGCGTCTGCCGGCGGCTGCTATTCCCAGGGCAGCCCGGCCCAGCTCTTCGGTCGCCCGGGCAGCCACTTCGGGTACGGCGCGTACGCCTCTGCGGGGGAGCTCGTCTCGGTCTCGACGCCCGCGCCGTGCCGGAGCGCGAGCTCGGAGCGCGGGTACAGAGTTCCCGTCTCGGGCCAGCCCTTCCGCGCGCCCGTCATGAAGATAACGCAGGGGCCAATCCCTCGACCGACGAAGCCGTGCTCGGTGCCCGCGGGGCAGTGGACGAAGTCCCACTGTTTCAGGAGACGTTCCTCGCCCTCGATCAGAAGGATGCACTCGCCG
>Ga0307307_10000167_pt1 | contig 13548 bp, 13 predicted proteins | sample ER_DNA_194_FD_194505 | JGI IMG/M metagenome (GOLD analysis project Ga0307307, IMG submission 194505) | Bulk soil microbial communities from the East River watershed near Crested Butte, Colorado, United States - ER_DNA_194 | ecosystem: Environmental > Terrestrial > Soil > Floodplain | place...
CGCGACCCTACGGATCACTCCACGCGGCAGCCGCGATTTCCGACGGCGTGTCTTAAGCCATCTGGGTAACGGCGGCTGATAGTAGCGGCCCTCCACGCGAGACTCGCCATAGCGACGGCAGGCCGAGAGGCTTACCGGGCACCAGCAAGCCATGGCGGCTGAGCCCATTGAGCGTGCGCAGAGTACGGTCCAGGTCGCCAGCGGGTGTAGCGGTGACCCTGAGGGTTGCGGGGTTGGGCCGTGTCGTTGCGGAAGCCATGCATCTCATACGGTTCGGCGATCATGCGCTGGCCAGGTATGAACTCGGTCTCCTTGCCTGCCAGATGCAGCAGACCATTTGGCTGACTCCACATCGTTCGGTGGGCTGACTTCTCGGCGATCGGCTTGGTCGCGTTGCCCGTACGGGGTTGAATGTGACGTTGAGGTCTGCTGGCCTGCTGCCTGGCGTCGCCCTCAGCGAGATCGGTGGCGCGCCAGCTCATCACGCCGCCGTCCCAGATCCCCTACACACCCGAGCCGACGTGGCGAGCATCGAACCGATGCACAAAGCGGCCATGCTCTGCTCTGGCAGTTGATATCGGACGCCAGGCACGCTGCTGCTCATACTTTCGACTTCTGGGCCAACGCGCCCACGGACGACTCGGACCACAAACGAGCCGGCTACATCAACGCATGCGCCGGACGCGGCTCGCCGCCCGACATTCCGGTCGCCAGGTGCGGGGTGCAGTTCCTCGAGGGCCTCATCGGCGCCCGGGTACCGGCGGGGACGGCTGAGCTGCTCGTCACGCGCGAGTGGGCGATCCTCGCCGGCGAGAACGACTACGCGACCGACACCTTTCAACAGATCACCGGCCGCTCTCCACGCCCGGTGGCCGAGTTCCTTCATGAGTACCGCACGGAATTCGTCTGATGCCCACGCGTCATTCCGTACTAGCCGAAGGTAAACACGTAAGCCGCAACATCGGGGTCGAGAAACGTGATCTGGAAGGTGTGCTCGGCGACGGGACCCTGCTGACGGATGAGCTGGTAGAGCCGCTGTTCGACAACCGTGCCATCGCCATCAGCATCCACGTCACTCCCCTGCGCCGCTCTCGGCGGGTCGCCATCGAGCTGGACGTGGAATCGTACGGAGGTTCCTGGGACTGCTGGGCCCATAACGAGGTTGAGGTCGCGGGCGTGGAAGCGGTAGGCGAGCCGCCCGTTGGCCGTGTTGAGCCTGGTGGCCTCTTGCTCAATCGTCCAGTTGCCGGACAGGGCCCAGTTATTGAGCCTCAACTCCGTCGGGATGTTGTACAAGCCGGGCTTGTCCGGCAAGACGCCGCCGGGAGATGCGAAGTTTTCGGTGCGCCCGTAGCCCGTGTAGTTCTCCGGCGATCTCAGGGTGGCCCAATCGGCCGGGGCTTCCACGCCGCGGGCGTCGACCGAAACGACGTCGTGGCTGGTCCCGGATCCGGCTTCGACCAACAGCTGCTGGATGATCATTTCCGACCGCCGGTATTCGCCTTCCCCGAAATGGTGATGCCGGATACGCCCCTGCGCGTCGGCGATGTACAGAGCAGGCCAATAGTGATTGTCGAACGCGCGCCATATCGCATAGTCGCTATCGATCGCGACCGGGTATCCAATACGCATGTCCTGCACCGCCCAGCGGACGTTGTCACCATCGTGCTCGAACGAGAACTCGGGTGTGTGCACTCCGATCACCACTAGCCCCTGGCCGGAGTATTTCTTCGCCCAGGCGCGGACATACGGGAGCTGGCGTAGCCAGTTGATGCAGGTATAGGTCCAGAAGTTGACCAGGACGACCTTCCCGCGTAGGTCGCGGTCCGTTAGCTGCGGCGAATTGAGCCATCCCGTCGCACCCTCAAAAGCAGGCAGCTGACCCTCAACGGGCAACCGGGTCGAAGCCCTGTGTAGGCCTGTGGGCAGCGGCCAATGTGCTGTCATGACAATGCCTTCCCTGTCGCTGCATATCCGGACCAACAGGCCCCCGGCCAGTGTCGTCCCATGCGCCCGTGGAGGTCGGACTCCCCACAGTGGGTGATCATCATGTCTTGGTGATCGGCGCCCGGGCAGGGACCATGCCGGCACCAGGATCGGGCAGGGCGCAGCCGTGATACGGCGCGGGCGGGGCGAAAGCGGGGACGACGGTCCTCCTGTCCTGGACGTAAATTGCCGAGATCACCGCGGCCACCAGGCAAAGTCCTGCGAGGACGATCATCGCTGGACGATAGCCGTGGGCGAGTGCCTCGCTCAGACTGCGTCCAGCCTGAACCCCAATGAGTACCGGGACCAGGGCGGTCATGATGGCGCCACCTAACCGCGAAGCGACATCGCTGATCGCGGAGGCCTCGCCGAGGTCGGCGTCGCCGACCGCCGCCAGCACCGCGGCGGTGAGCGGCGTCACGGTCAGGCCGAGCCCGAGCCCCCACAGCAGAACACCAGGCAGGATTGTCTCCGCATATGTCCCTGCCGGGCCGGCTAGGGCGAGCCAGACGAAGCCCACGGCTACCGCGAGGATCCCGGCGGTCATGAGCCGGCGGGGACCGATCCGCCGTACCAACGCTCCGCTGACCGGCGAAAGTATCAGGAAGATCACCGACGACGGGATGAGGACGGCGCCCGCCGCTGTAGCCGTGTAGTCGAGCGTGAGTTCGCACCGCAGCACCAGCAGATAGCCGGCGGCGGCCAAGGCCCCGTAAAACACGACGGTCGCGATGTTGATCGCGGTGAACTGATGGGACTCGAAGAGCGAGAGCTTGAGCATGGGAGCCCGGACGTGGCGCTCCGTCGGTATTAGTGCGATCAGGCAGACCACCCCAACCACAATTCCTGCGATGACCCGGGGACTCGTCCATCCCACAGTCGGGCCGGCGGTTAGGCCGTCGATCAGCCCGGCCAGACCGACGACTGCCAGCGACGCGCCAGCGGCGTCCAGCGAGAACCGACCACGCGAGGCGCCACTATCGGGCACGCGCACGAGTGCCAGCAGTGCGGCCAGGATCAACGGGATGTTGAGGAGGAAAACCGCCCGCCATGACGCGTGATCGACCAGCCAGCCGCCCACAAAAGGTCCGATCAGCAGCCCTCCAAGCGAGGCGAGCCCCGCCCAGATGCCAATGCCGGGCGCCCGATCCGGCACCCGTAGCGTGCCGTTGAGCAAAGCGAGGCTGCTGGGGACGACCAGCGCGGCGCCCACGCCCTGCAGGATGCGCGCGGCGATGAGGACAGCGAATGATGGCGCGAGCGCACACCCTACGGACGCCACAAGCATGATCAAGAGCCCGATCACCAGGACCCTACGCCGGCCGTAGCGGTCCGCAAATGTTCCGGCGACCAACAGCAGCGACGCAGCGGTGAGGAGGTAGCCCGTCAAACTCCACTGAAGGGCCACGAGACTGGCCCCCAGATCGTTGGCGATTGCCGGTACCGCCACGTTGACGACGGTGGCGTCGAGGAAACCGGCCATGGACGCGAAGACTGTGGCGGCGATCAAGGCGACACCCCGCCCGCTGCGCAGCGGGATAAGCGAGGGCTGCCGCGCGACGTCGTGGGCCGCCTCGACGTCGGCCGGCAGAGCCCGGCGACCCGGGGGCGGGGTGGTGCCGCTGGAGTTGCCGTCCATCGCTAGCGCTCCGGTGTTCGGTGCCACTCCATGACTCCTCCTTCTCGCCTCAGATTCCGACGAGCTGCTGACCGCCGTCGATGTCGAAGGTTGCGCCGGTGAGCGCCGAGTTGGTCATGATGTGGATTGCGAGTGCGGCGATGTCAGCCGGCCCAACGACGCGTCTGATTGGGAGAGTGGTACGGAGTTGTTCGCGGCGCGCGTCCAGCTGGTCGCCGAGGAGCGTCGCCGACAAAGGTGTGTCGACAAATCCCGCCGCAATCACGTTCACGCGGATGGGTGCTATTTCGAGTGCAAGGTTCCTGGTCATGGCGGGAAGGGCGGCTGTGAGCGCCGACAGGAAATAGAAGCCTGGCGCCGTGCGACGGCCGCCGGTGCCTCCTATGAAAAGCAGTGTCCCTCCCGGTCGAACCTTGCCCACCGCGTTCCGGGCGACCTCCAGCGGCAGTAGGAGATGAGCCTCGACGTCGCGACGTAGCTCGTCGATGTCGAACTCCGCGAACGGCGCATAGTAAGGACCTGGGCCGGTAACCAGCACGTGGTCAATCGGTCCGGGCAGCACGTCGAAGAACCTCTTGAGCCGGTCGAAGTCGGTGGTATCGAAGGCGGCAATACTTGCGCCAAGCTCGAGGCCGGCACGGTGTAGACGGTCAGGGTCACGCGCCGTGATGATCACCTCGGCTCCCTCCTCGTGCGCGAGCCGGGCCGTCTCGAACCCGATGCCGGCGCTGCCGCCAATCACGACAAGGGTTTGCCCGAGCAGGTTCTGCTCGCGTTGCCCAGGCGAAAGAGTGGGCGAGGTCACCATGGTTCCTCCCTAGGTCGAGGTTGCGACGGATCAGCAACAACCGGCATCGCATTCATCTCGCGGCTATTTCCACTGGCTGCTGCGTCGCCGCGATCTGCCGGCGCAGTGACTTGAGTGCCTCGACGTAGATCTCGGAGAAAGTCGGGAACGGCTGAATCGTGTCACGCAGCACCTCGATCGGTACCCGAGCGCGAATCGCCAACGTCGCTTGCTGAAGCCACTCGCCAGCCTCGGGTCCGAGCGCATACGCGCCAGTCAGACACCTGCCGTCGGCGAGCAGCGTAAGGAACCCATTGCTCTCGGCGTACGCCCGGGTGTACGTCTCGGTCTTCGCAAGCTCCGAGAGACGCGCGGTGCCGCTGAAGGGGCCGTTGGTCGCTCCAGCGGCGGCCGCTTGCGGGTCGGTGAAGACGACCCGGGGTACGGCGTCGTAGTCGGCCTCGCGCGGCTCGCCGAGGATATTCGAAGCAACGATCTCCCCCTGGTACTTACCGACGTGGGTCAGCGGCCAAATGCCGGTGATATCACCGACCGCCCACAACCGCTCGCCCACACGAAGCCGCGAATCGACCGGCACGCCTGGTCCGTCGGTTGTCACGCCGACAGTCTCCAAGCCGATGTTCTCCACGCGCGGCCGTCGGCCCGTAGCGACCAGCAACCGATCTCCGCGCAGCTCATTACCTGTGTCAAACCCGAGGACGTACTCGTCGCCCTCGCGCTTGGCGCTGGCTGCGCTGACGCCGAGAAAGAGTTCGATGCCGTCCCGGCGCAGCGCCTCACCGAGTGCCTCGCCGAGCGGCTCAGCCTCGTGCGGGAGCAGGTTCGGGGCGCCCTCGACGAGCACGACTTCGCCACCGAAGCGCCGGACCGCCTGCGCCATCTCGACGCCGACCGGTCCCCCGCCGAGTACCAGCATCCGGCGCGGCACGGACTTCATTCCAGTTACTTCCCGATTCGTCCAGATCCCCTCAAGCCCGCGCAGGCCAGGGATCGGCGGGATTACGGGGTCCGCGCCATTTGCGAGGACGACATGGTCGGCGGTATGGCGCACGCCGTCCACTTCGACGACTCCGGAGCCGGCCAGACGGCCAGTGCCACGAAAAAGGTCGATGCCGGCGTCAGCCAGCCAGCGCTCCTGGCCGGCGTCGGAGTAGTTCGAGACCATGAAGTCCCGCCACGCAAGCGCAGCGTCGACGTCGACCTTCGCCAACGCGGCCGCCTCGTTCGCGGCGTGCGTGGCCTCGCCGGGGCGCAGCAGCGTTTTGGACGGAATGCAGGCCCAGTACGAGCACTCGCCGCCGACGAGCTCGCGCTCGACCAGCGCGACACGCAGGCCGCCCTCGGCGAGGGCACCCGCGCAATGCTCGCCGGGTGATCCTCCGCCGATGACGATCACGTCGTAATCGCTCACGTCGGAAGCTCCGTCCCGGCCTGCTCCGCCACCATGTACGCGGCGTACCAGTCGGGCCAGTTCTCGTCTGCTTCCCCGATGCGCTTCTCGTGTTCGCCGTGGGCAACCGATGCGCGCCGCATTGCGTTCGCCAGGTCCGCCGTGGATGCGAAGGCCGTCTCAGCGGCATCGATCCGGCCGGGCAGCCGAGTGGTGATCTCCTGCAGCAGCCAGGTGTTGCCATCCGGGTCGCTGAACGTGGCGAAGGAGCTGTAGCTTGCGTGATCCGGCGCGGTCCCGTTGACGCGATCGCTCATACCGTCGGTCTGGAACTGAGCGCCCGGCGCCCCGGGGTAGAACACCTCGCTGACGTCGACATTGCGGGCGGCGAGCTGGTCGCGCGCAGCCTGGATGTCGGAGACGATCAGGTAGTGGCCCTGGGCCGAGCCGGGCACAGCTGACGTCATTTTCGTGCCGAATTGGACCGAACACCCCGAGCCGGGCGGCGTGAACTGGACGACCCGGAAGCCGTTATCGAACGGAAAGTCGGCGTCAAGCCGCCACCCGAGACCCCCATAGAACTCCTTGGCGCGGTCGACGTCCGATACCGGGATGACGACCACCTCCAGCTTCAAATCGACGTTCTTGACGCTTGGGTTCTCGCTCGCTGCACTGCTGACCTGCGTCGTACTCATAGCGACCCTCCTTTGTGTTGTGTCAAGGACCCACCCTGGCGCGCCGACGGCTGTGTCGCACCCGTGGAAGTCCCTGGTAGGGGCCTTAAGGCCCTGGTGGCAAATCCAGCAAGCCGTACGATCGTTTTTGGTACCGGCTTTCTTGGGTCCCCTATCTTTGGGTCTTGCCCGAAGAGGCTGGCGCTTGGAGGCTGCAATGAACCAGGGTCGGGTTCAACCTTCGCGGCTGCTCGGACGTCGAAGCGACCGCGAGACACTTGACCGGCTTGTGACCGATGCGCTTGCCGGTCAGAGTCGAGTCATCGTCCTGCGGGGTGAGGCAGGCATCGGCAAGAGCGCGCTGCTGGATCATCTAGTGGAGAAGGTCGTCGGCTGGCACGTGGCGACGGCCGTCGGCGTTGAGTCGGAGATGGAGCTGGCCTACAGCGGCCTACATCAGCTCTGCGGCCCCATGCTGAATCACCTCGACCGGCTGCCGATCCCGCAACGGGAAGCCCTCGCGACGGTGTTCGGCCTAAGCGCCGGTCCTCCGCCGGACCGGTTTTTGGTGGGACTGGCCACGCTGACACTGTTCGCCGAGGTCGCTGAGCAGCAGCCGCTGGTCTGCATTGTCGATGACGCGCAATGGCTCGACCGCGCCTCTGCGCAGATCCTCGGTTTCGTCGCACGCCGTCTTCTCGCCGAGCGGATCGCGCTCATCTGCGCAATACGGACGGGCATCGGCGACGATGTTCTCGCCGAGCTCCCAGAATTGTCCATCCACGGGCTCAACGACAGCGACGCCCGGGCGCTGCTGCTGGACAACGTGTACGGGCCTCTTGATGCCGCGGTCTGTGACCAGATCGTCACTGAGAGCCACGGCAATCCGCTCGCGCTCCTTGAGCTGCCGCGCAGCTGGAACGTTGCAGACCTCGCCGGTGGATTCGGGTTGCCCACCAGTCAACCGGTGGGGAGCAAGATCGAAGAGAGCTATGTTCGGCGGCTCAGCCTGCTTCCCGTCCAGACGCGACTGCTCGTCCTCGCCGCGGCCGCAGAGCCGCTCGGCGATCCGGTACTGCTCTACCGTGCCGCCGAGACGCTCGGCATCGACATGGCTGCAGCCGACCCTGCGGTAGACGCGGGTCTGCTCAAAATCGGTGGGCGCGTTGAGTTCGCGCACCCACTCGTGCGGTCCGCCGCCTATCGCTCGGCCGCTGCCGAGGACCGCCATCGAGTCCATCGGGCCATCGCCGAAGCGACCGATCCTCGAACAGACCCGGATCGGCGTGCCTGGCATCGCGCCCGAGCAACGCCCGGACCTGGCGAGGAAGTCGCCGCCGAACTCGAGCGTTCGGCTGGCCGGGCACAGGCTCGTGGCGGAGTCGCAGCGGCGGCCGCTTTCCTCCAGCGGGCCGTCGCACTGACCGTGGACCCGGCGCGACGTGCGGAACGCGCGCTCGCAGCGGCGCAGGCGAGCCTCCAGGCTGGGGCGTTCGATGCTGCTCTCGGGCTCGTTGCCAGCATGCAGGGCGGCCCGTTTGACGAGTCCCAGCGAGCACGTGCGGACCTCATCCGCGGTCACGTCGCCTGGGCCTCTGGCCTTGGCAGCGAAGCCCCTCCGCTGCTGCTCAGCGCGGGGCGCAGGCTCGAGCCTTTTGACGCCGAACTCGCGCGCCATACGTACATGACCGCGTGGTTCGCTGCCGTCCAAGCCGGGCCACGCGCCGAGAGTGACCTTCGGGAGATCTGCCGCGCCGTCCGGTCCCTTCCGCAGCCTGATGGGCCGCCGCGCCCTCATCACATGCTTCTCGATGGGCTCGCGGTGCTGAGCACCGAGGGACTTGCCGCCGCGGCGCCAACGTTGCAGCGAGCAGCAAAAGCCCTCCCTGAGATGCCGGACGAGGACCTCCTGGGGTGGGGCATAGCGGCGACGGCTGCCACGGCCGCCATGTGGGACCAAGAGGGCAATCTGGCGGTTTCGTCGCGACTTGTCAGACTCGTCCGCGAGGTGGGCGCCCTCGCGGAGCTGCCACTCAATCTCTACGCCTTGGGGGTCGCGACCACGTGGATCGGCGACCTCGCTGGCGGCGCCGCGCTCGCCGCCGAAACAGAAAGCGTGGCGGCGGCCACTGGGAGCCATTTTCCGCCGTTTACGCTGCTGAGACTCCGGTCCCTGCAAGGTAGGGAAGCAGAGAGTTCTGCCTTGATAGCTGGAGTCATTCGGCAAACCGCGGCTTCAGGAGAATGGACGTCAGCCCTCCCCGCGTATTGGGCGGCTTCGGTCTTGTACAACGGCCTCGCCCACTACGAGGAGGCGGCCGCCGCCGCCGGGCAAGCCACCTCAAACCCTCTCGACCCGTGGATCCCTGGCTGGGCGCTGCCCGAGCTCGTCGAGGCTGCCGCACGCGAACAGAACGCGGAACGCGCGCGTGATGCGCTCAAGCGGCTCGCGGAGACAACGCAGGCCTGCGGCAACGACTTCGCACTCGGCGTCGAGGCGCGGTGCCGGGCCTTGCTGAGCGACGGCACCGCCGCCGAGAACCTGTATTGCGAGGCGATCGATCGGCTGAGCCGTACCCGCCTCCGTACCGAACTCGCTCGGGCGCATCTGCTGTATGGCGAGTGGCTGCGCCGCGAGGGGCGCCGAGTCGATGCACGCAAGCAACTGCGCACCGCGTACAACATGTGCGTCGCCATCGGGATGGAGGCGTTCGCCGAACGCGCACGCCGCGAGCTGACCGCCACAGGAGAAAGCGTGCGAAGGCGCCGCGTCGACATGCGTGAACAGCTCACACCGCAGGAGCACCAGATCGCGAGGCTCGCCCGGGACGGCCTATCGAACCCGGAGATCGGCACGCAGCTCTTTCTCAGCGCGCGCACGGTCGAATGGCATCTGGGCAAGGTATTCACCAAACTGGACATCAGCTCTCGCAGAGAACTTCGGACAGCCCTCCCCGAGCACAGCCAATTCCTCGCGAGCGCTTAGAGCCTCCGCTCACTCCAGCTCGGTGAGCCGTTGGCGTCGTGGGTGCTCGATCCCGACCTCGACAAGTACCGCAGGATGGACCCGCGGGCGATCGTCGGCCTGGCGGTGGACACGATCGCCGGCGGGGTACCCGACAACATTCGCGCGGATTACCTCAGCTGCTACGACGGCGACCGCTTCGTCGAGTCGATGCGCTATGTCCGCAGGTATCCCGAGGAGCTGCCCGCACTCGCCGAGCTGCTGCCGCACATCGCTACCCCGGTCACGATCATTAACGGCCGCCACGACCGAGTCGTCCCGCTCGCCAACTGAGTTCCTCGATGAGCGGCTGCCGACCAGCCGCCTCGCGATCATCGATGCCGGACATTTCGTCTGGGAGGAGGCGCCGGCGGAGTACGCCTCCATCATCCTGGATTCGATTACGGCCGCCGGGACACGAGACCGGGGAACCGCATCATGAGCACAGCCATGGCCCCGGCACATCGACACCAGGGACTTCCACGGGCGCGACCGGCTTACGGTCGGACGACTCTTGAGATATCGAGGTCCGATTGAAGAAATTGAAGAAGGAGTCAGCCATGCGTTCCGACATTGTGCCGGGCGGCGTCTTTCCCGACTACGAGCTGCCCGACCACACGAATACCGTGCGCAGGCTCAGCGAGCTGCAAGGCGACGACCCGCTGATCCTCACGCTCGCGCGCGGCCACTACTGCCCGAAAGAGCACCAGCAGCATCTACAGCTCGCTGCGTTCTACCCGCAGATCGGGGTCGCGTACACCCAGATCGCCACGATCGCGACCGACGATCACCATACGATTCAGGAATTCCGCGCGTCCGTTGGCGCCCAGTGGCCGTTCCTCTCCGACCCAGAGCGCACCGTTCAGCAGGACCTCGACATTCAGGAATACACCGACCGGGAGCATGACCCGATGATTCCGCACACACTCGTGCTCAAGCCGGGCCTTGTCATCCACAGCATCTACAACGGCTACTGGTTCTGGGGTAGGCCCTCGGTCGAGGACCTCCGCCAAGACCTGCGCGCTGTGACCCGCGAAATTCGGCCGGATTGGGATCTCAGCACACCTGGACTTCGGGAAGCCTGGGATGGGGGCGACCGCTCTCCATTCCACGGCTGGAACAGATGGAGTCCGGAACGGTTCGCGGCCGAACTTGAGCGTGTTACGAGCTGAGCATGTTCTCATTCCTACGACGGCGTAGCGCTGATGAAAGGTCTCGCACAGTGATCGCTAGCTGCTCACATCTCGACAGCATCCAATTCACCGAGTTGCCCGAAAGCGTTGCTGGCTGCGAAGAGTGCCTCGCAAGCGGCGGTTGGTGGGTTCACCTCCGCATGTGCCACTCCTGCGGTCACATTGGGTGTTGCGACGATTCACCTAGTAAGCACGCCTCTGCGCACGCACGCAATATCGGCCACCCCGTGATCCGATCCGCCGAACCTGGCGAAGACTGGAGTTACTGCTACGTCGACGACGTCACCTTCGTTCTCAACCGATGACGCGACGCAGGAGCCCTCATGTCCAACATCGCCATTGCTGATCATGCGCTCTTGTCGGACCGTCACTCCACCGCCTTAGTCGACCGTTCCGGATCTGTGGAGTGGCTGAGTTTTCCGCGTTTCGACTCACCCTCGGTTTTCGGTCGGCTGCTGGGTGCAGATGCGGGGCATTGGAGCATTAGGCCGAGCGGGGGCTGGACCAGCTCCCGCCGGTACGTGGATCGGACACTAGTGCTGGAGACCACCTTCACCACGCCAACCGGTGTCCTCGTGCTGACGGACCTGCTCGCGCTCGGGCCGAACAACGGCGGACATCGGCTCGGCACGAATGTCCCGCACCTCCTCGTACGACGAATCGCCTGTACATCCGGCTCGGTGGAGGTGAACATCTCCTACGCGCCGCGACCCGAGTACGGCCTAGTCGTGCCCTTACTCGCTCATGTTGACGGCGGCGTCACGGCACGCGGCGGCGCAGAGTGGCTCGTGCTGACTGCTCCGCATGGTCTTCACCTGGAGCGCGGTACGGCGTACGGCCAGCTGACGCTGAACGCCGGTCAGACCATCCATCTGGCTCTGCATCGCTCCACTTTGGAGCAAACCCCGGCACACATCTGGTCGGAGACTGAGCTTGCAGCTACCGTGAACGCCTCAGGTGCGGACTGGCAGTCGTGGTCAGACATCCACCAGACGTACGACGGGCCCTGGCGTGATTTGGTATGGACCAGCGGCCGAGTGTTGCAAGGTCTGTCCTTCCAGCCAAGCGGCGCGATCGTCGCCGCCGCGACCACCTCGCTGCCCGAAGATGTGGGTGGTGAGCGGAACTGGGACTACCGCTATTCCTGGGTCCGCGACGCCAGCTTCACCATGCAGGCCCTCTGGGTCGCGGCATGCCCTGACGAGGCGAGCAACTTCTTCGAGTTCATGACAACCGCCGCAGCGTCCTCGATCGGTCCCCACATCGGCCTGCAGATCATGTTTGGCGTCGGTGGCGAACATGACCTGACTGAGCGCGAACTCCCCCACCTCACCGGCTGGAAGGACAGCCGACCGGTCCGGGTGGGCAACGGCGCCTGGAACCAACGGCAGATCGATGTGCACGGGGAGCTGCTCGACGCAGCCGTTCAGCTGTCGGAGCATATCGACACGATCGATGAGGACACCAGGCGGTTCTTGATTGCCTGCGCGGAGACCGCCGCTGCCTCTTGGACTGAGAAGGACCGGGGCATCTGGGAGGTCCGTGGAGATCCCCAGCACTTCGTCTACTCGAAGGTCATGTGCTGGGTCGCGTTGGATCGGGCCATTGCGCTCGCCGATTTGCTGCATGCGTCACACCGGATCAATAGCTGGAAGCAGCAACGAGACGAGATCTGGGAAACCGTAGTCCGCGACGGATGGAGCGAGGAAGCGGGCGCCTTCACCCAGTACGTCGGCTCGACCGCCCTGGACGCCTCCAATCTGATGATGGCGATTGTCGGCTTCCTACCCGCAACCGACCCGAGGATGCTTGCCACGATTGATGCGATTGAGAAGCGGCTCACCGACGACCGCGGTCTGGTCTACCGCTATCGCGCCGACGACGGAGTCGATGGCCTTGCCGGCCAAGAGGGCACCTTCTTGCTCTGTACGTTCTGGTTGGCGCAGGCGCTCGCTATGGCTGATCAGCTTGATCGAGCGCGCACGGTATTCGAGCGGGCTACTGGGTTCGTCAACGATCTCGGCCTAATGGCGGAAGAAGTGGATCCCAGGACTGGGGAACTGCTCGGCAACTTCCCGCAGGCCTTCAGCCACATCGGCTTGGTTAATGCAGCCTGGGCGATCTCAGAAGCCGAACGGCGAGCCCCGTCCTGATCATGCTTCCAGGCTGTCACCGGCGGGGATTCGCCTGTCCAGCTGGCGCCATGAGGCTTCGCAACTGGTGCTGGCCCAGGTCAAGGGTTGACGACCCGCATCCCGGGTCCCACCGGGGAGATCCACGGGCGCGAGCCGAAGCAAGAGCGCATTAGTTGACGGCAATGGCGTGTCGGGAGGCCTCGTCGGTCTCGGGCTCGTCGCCACCGCCGCGGGCGTCGGCGCAGCGCTCGATGCGCGCTAGGCGGGCTTGAACTTGAGCCAACCCCTTGGTGATCTGGGAGCGTTGGGTGCGCGCTGGCTCGTGCCAACCACGTGATGGCCGCGGCAACGGACGCGGATTGGGCCGAGCAGGATGCGGCCGATGCTCTCGACTACGCCGTTTACGTCATCTATGACGCGCAGTTGGCCGTGCTCGACGCTCTGGACGCGCGGGCATACGCGGACGAACGAGCCAAGATAGCCGCCGTGTAGGGTCTTGGCCCGCAGCAAGATCAACTGCCTGCGGCCACCAAGCCCGCGACTGACAGTCGGAGGATCACTCACGAGATCTCGAGTGGTCTTCCGATCTGTTCGCTCTTACGAGCGGATCAGCCCGGCGACTGTTTCCTTAGGCCCTTACTCGTCGCCGTAGAAGACGAGGGTTGACCGGCGGTTCTCCGCGCCGTTCTCGAGATGGGTACGAAAAAGGAACGCCTTCA
>Ga0307307_10000168_pt1 | contig 13483 bp, 10 predicted proteins | sample ER_DNA_194_FD_194505 | JGI IMG/M metagenome (GOLD analysis project Ga0307307, IMG submission 194505) | Bulk soil microbial communities from the East River watershed near Crested Butte, Colorado, United States - ER_DNA_194 | ecosystem: Environmental > Terrestrial > Soil > Floodplain | place...
GGCCGGGAGCGGCTGCGGGCGAAGCTCTCGTACACGAACATCGGCTTCGCGCTCGCCCCGCCCGAGTTCACGATCTCGGAGCTCCGGGAGCTTTACGCCGCGGCGCTCGGGCATGACGTCTCGGCGACGAACCTCCAGCGTGTGCTTCTGCGGCGCGGCGTCATCGAGGCGACCGGCGAGCGGCGGGCCTCTGGCAGGGGCGGCGGCAGGCCTGCTGCCGTCTTCCGCTTTCGCTCTCGACAGCTCGAGATCACGGACGAGTTCGCCGTGCTGCGCCCTCCGCGCGGTTGACGCGGGCCGGCCACATCCATACCCTTCTTGCGAACCCGCGACCGAGGAGGTGTGTCATGAAAAAAGAGCTGTTCGTCTCCAACGGTCGCGCGTCGCTGCTCTCTTAAGGCGCCGCTTCGGCCGATGACGTAGGGCGGGCCGCCGCGCGGTCCGCGACGGCTGTGTCCAAGAGAGGAGCATGCAGTTGAGCGATTCGCTCATCCGCCTCGGGTGGACGCCCGAGCGCGAAACCGAATTCGAGCCACACCGAGAGGAAGGGTTCGTCCCCGCCCGCGTCGCGGTCGAGCACCGCAGCGCCTACGTCCTGTATGGCGAGGACGGCGAGCTTCGCGCCGAGCTAGCGGGGCGGCTTCGCCATGAGGAGACCTGGCCCGCTGTCGGCGACTGGGTCGCCGTCCGTCCGCCCGCGACGATCGCGGCTGTCCTGCCGCGCCGGACGGTCTTCTCGCGCAAGGAGCCGTGGCTCGCCGCGAAGGAGCAGGTCCTCGCCGCGAACGCGGACGTGGTCTTCGTGACGATGGCGCTGACGCCGACCGACTTCAAGCCACGCCGGCTGGAGCGTTACCTCGCAACCGCCTGGGAGAGCGGTGCCCAGCCGGCGATCGTCCTGACCAAGCCCGATCTGTGCGCCGATGTCGACGCCGCCGTGCTCGCGGTCGAAGCCGTCGCGTTCGGCGTGCCCATCCACCTGGTCAACGCCCTGCGCGGCGAGGGTGTCACCGAGCTGGAGCCCTACCTCGAAGGGCATCAGACGGTCGCGCTGCTCGGCTCCTCCGGCGTCGGCAAGTCGACCATCGTCAATCGGCTGGCGGGGAACGAGGTGATGCCGACGTCGGCGATCGGCGCGGACGGCCGCGGCACCCACACCACCAGGCATCGCGAACTGCTGCCGCTTTCGGCAGGCGGCCTCGTCCTCGACACTCCGGGTCTGCGTGAGCTGCAGCTCTGGGACGTCTCGGAGGGGCTCGAGCAGACCTTCGAAGATGTCGCGGCTCTCGCCGCGCGCTGCCGGTTCGGAGATTGCTCGCACGAGAGCGAGCCCGGTTGCGCTGTGCTGGCGGCGATCAGAGACGGCTCACTTCCGCGGGAGCGCTTCGAGAGCTGGCGGAAGCTCCAGCGCGAGCTCGGCCGGCTCGAGCGTCGCCTCGATGCGCGCGCCCTGGCGGAGCACTCGCAGCAGATCAGGAAGGAGGCCCGCCAGCGCCGCCACGCGCAGCGGCCGCCGCGGCGCAGGATCGGTTAGGAGGGTTTGGCGCAAAGCAGTCTGTGCCGCCGGTGCACGCCTGCGACGAGCGGCTTCCCGCCAAACCCTCCTAGCCCAGCGCGGTTCGGACGCGCTGCTGGAAGTCGACGATCAACCGCTCGCTCTCCGGCAGCAGCCGTCCGCGCTCGATCAGCCCACTGGCGACACCGCGCTGGACGTTCTCGACCAGCACCTTGTCCTCGGCGCCCACCTGGCCGTCGAAGGCGAGCAGCTCCTCGATCCAGCCGCGATCGACGCCGGGGCCGAAGAAGTAGTCCAGAAAGCGCTCCGTCCGCTGGGGCCCAGCCGGCAGGACCGGGCCGATCGAGAGGTTGGCCCGGCCCGGGAAGATGTTGATCATCGTGTTGGGCCAGAGAAAGTGGAACTGGCTGCGGAGCACCTCACCACTCGTGTCCAGGCCTGCCCCGTTCTCGCGCACAGGCCCGAACTGGCTCGAGAAGCTGCTGCCGAGCTCGAGCTCGTATGCGTCCGGCGAAACGTCGACGACGGCGCTGAAACCCGGATGGGCGACCGAGCAGTGGTAGCACTCGAGAAAATTCTCGCTGACGATCTTCCAGTTCGCCTCGACGGTCGATTCGGAGCGATCGTGGAACTCCAGCCGGTCGACGTCGACGCCGGCGGCGGCCACTAGCGAGGGCAGTTCCCCGAGGACGCCGGCGAGGGGTGCCGCTTCCGGATCCGGGCTGACGAAGAGGAACGGCCCCCAGGACCCCACGGACGCCGGTTGCAGAGAGATCCCTTCACAGTCGAAGCCCGGCTCACGGTTGGAGCGCGGCGCTGCTTTCAGCGCCCCGTCGAGCGCGTACGTCCAGGCGTGGTAGGGGCACTGGAGCGTCTCGCGCGCGGCGGCGCCCGTGACGAGCACAGACCCCCGGTGGCGGCAGACGTTCAGGAAGGCTCGCAACTTGCCCTCGCGGTCGCACGTGACGACCACAGGGATGTCGCCGACCCGCCCGGCCAGATACGCCGCGCCGGCGCCAAGCTCCTCCAGGCGGCCGACGTACTGCCAAGCACGGGCGAAGATTCGCTCACGCTCGGCGGGCACCAGACCGGGATCGGAATAGGTCGACCAGTCGAGCGTTTCGGTCACGCGCTAAGAGTATGCGGCCGGTTGATAGAGGATTCTTGACCGATTCCGGGAGCCGCGGCATACTCGCGCCAGAGCAGGCGCAACAGGGGAATCAAGGAGGAAGCGATGAGAATGCGTTTGCTCTTGGCCGTCGCCGCCCTGGCGGGAGGTGCCGCCTTCCTGCTCGCCGGTGCCCATCCTGCGTCGGCCTCAGGCTCGGGCGGCTGTATCGCGCACCACCCGAACTACATCGAGGATGTCTTCGAGGTTCAGTACGCGGCGGGGTGCTCGGGGCACGACGAGCCCGAGCTTGACCCGCTGTCCAATGCGCCGCGATCCGCGCGCGATCTGACCTGGAAGGTCGTGCTGCCATCGAACGGGAGCTACAACGTCGACACGACCGGCCCGACGTTCTGGTTCGGCGGCACGGTCACCGACCCGAACAGCCTCTTCGGCCAGGCTTTCGTCGAGCTGCAGTTCTACCCGAACGCGCTCGTGAACAACTGCACGCCGAACGGCGGCTTCGGAGTCAGTTACTCGCCGGGCAACTACACCGTCTGCTCGCCAGTCTGGACGGTGAGGCAATCGGGGACGCCCGGGATCTTCCACGAGCCGGCGGGCTTCAACGCCCGGCTCAACGACGACACCGCGGGCGGCACCGACCCGCTGGTCATGAAGGCGGGAGACACGATCACGATTCACTGGTTCACGACTGCGGCAAACGATGGCTTCCACGTCACCGTCGAGGACTTCCGAACGGGTCACTCCGGCACGATCGTGCTCAATCCCAAGAAGGACGGCCCGATGATGCCTGCGTACGACAAGCAGCAGCTCGGTAACGCCCTCGGCTGGGGCCTGGTCAACGACGCGCCGAACTCGTTCGTCTGGGAGATCGGACACACCTCCCCCTTCACGAGCCCGGCCTCGCAGTTCTGCCTCCCGGGAAGCGTGATCTGCCAGTCGTACAACGCGCCCGCGTGGGCGGGAACGCTGCCGATTCAGATCAAGTCGGTGACGTTCGGCGACGGCTCGACCGCGAAGCACTGGGCGGTCGTGAGCGACTTCGGCGGCAAGGCCGAGGTGAACCAGTACTGCGGTGCGGCCAACTACGGCTCGCCGTTCTGCATCTACCCGTGGTATTCGCTCGGATCGAGCGGGTTCCACTATGGAGTCGACTATCCCGACAACCTGAACGACTTCGGGCAGGCGGACCAGTTCCCGCAGACCCTCGAGTGCGGCGGCCCCTTCGGCGCGAACTCGACGTACTGCGCCAACGTGATCAAGTAGCAACCCGACGCGCGGCCGGCCTTCGCGCCGGCCGCGCGCTCTTTTACAGGCCGAAAGTGTGATTCCCCTCGTGCGAGGGATGAGCGGCATCCGGGACGTCCCGATGCACTCCTCGAACGGCAGACCTAGAAAGGAGATTTGGCGCCTGGCGGCCGGCGTCCCACCGACATGGCCGCAAAGCTCACCATTCTCCCGGCGCTCGCCGCCACCGCACTCACACTCGCAGTCGCCCCCGCCCTCGCGGTTCCGAACGCGCCGCTTCCGGCTCCGACATCCCTCTCGCCGGCCGCCGGGGCGACCGTCGACGCAGTGCCCCCGTTCGCCTGGTCGGCAGTCTCCGTCGCCGACCACTACGAGTTCCAGCTCGCCGCCGACGCAGGTTTCAACTCGCCGGTTCTCGGTCATGGCGCGGACGATTTCACCACCCAGAACACCCGCGCGACGATCCTGAAGACGATTCCCAACGGCACCTACTACTGGCGCGTGCGCGCCGTGGGTGCGGGTGGCTCGGTCTCAGCCTGGACCTCCGGTCGCTCCTTCAAGAAGTCCTGGACGGCCGCCGCAGCGCTGCAATCGCCGGCCGGCGGCTCCGGCCTGTCCTTCGGCACCGATCCTCTCAAGCTCGGCTGGTCGGCCGTTCCCGGCGCGGCGAACTACCTCGTCTCGCTCGCCACCGATCCGTCCCTGGGCTCGCTTGCCTTCCACCTCGACGACGACCCGACCGGGATCCCGAAAGTGCAGGCGAACTCGCTCGCGGTCTCGACCGGGCTCGCAACGGGCACCTACTACTGGAACGTGATCCCACTCGACGCCGAGGGCAATCGCGGCGCCCCCTCCGCGACCGCTTCCTTCTCGTGGATCTGGCCGTCGACGACGACTCTGCACGTGACCGACCTGAACGCGGCCGACGAGGTCTATGACCCCCAGTTCTCCTGGGACCCCGTCAAGGGCGCCGCGCGCTACGAGGTCGAGATCAACTCCTCGTCGGACTTCGCGGCCGGCTCCAAGGTCTGCTGCGACTCGCCGACGATCGCGACCTCGCTCTCCCCGACGAACGTGTTCAAGGACAACACCTACTACTGGCGCGTTCGGGCGATTGATCCCGACGGTAACGCCGGGGTCTGGAACCTCGGGCCCAACTTCACCAAAACCTTCGACAAGGTCCCGCCGGTGACCGCACCGGCGATCAAGAACCTGCGCTTGCGCGACAACCTCGCCGATCCCGGGGTCGATTCCGACACCGGCACCGCCGGCTACCAGACTCAGGTTCCGATGCTGACCTGGGACTGGGTACCGGGCGCCTCGAGCTACGAGGTCGACGTGACGCCGTTCAACGGCTCGTTCTGCGACTGGTCTGCGATCTCCCACCACTGGCGCGTCAACACGGCGGTCAATGCGTGGACACCGCTCGGCTCCGGCTGGGCCGGCGTCAAGCCCTACTCCGACCCGATGCAGGTCGCGAACGAGTTCACCACGCTGATTCCCGGCAAGTATTGCGCCCGCGTTCGCGCCCGCAGCGATCGCTCCGGCTTCGACGACGTCTACGGCGACTACACGTACCTCGACCCGAACGGGCTCGGCTGGGCCTTCGACTTCACGGGCTACCCCCCGGGCGGAGCTTGCTCGCCGACCTGCACCGCGAACTACCTCGGCTCCGGCGACTACACCTCGACGGTGACCGGCACCACGACCGGGCGGGTTCCCTACTTCACCTGGAAGCCACTCGCCGGGAAACAGAGCTACTACGTCCTCGTCGCCAAGGACCCGGCGTTCTCCAACATCGTCGACTTCGCCTTCACGCAGGTTCCGGCGTACGCCCCGAGGAACGCCTTCGGGCCGCAGACCTACCCCGATGAGACCACCCTCTACTACTGGGTCGTTCTCCCGGCCAACCTGGCCGACGGGACCAACGCCGTCGGCACGCCGGCGCTCGGCGCGCCGCAAAACTTCCAGAAGCAGTCGACGCCACCAAGCAGGATCGCTCCGGCCGACGGAACGCTCTTCTTCGACCAGCCGACCTTCCGCTGGACGCCGACCGAAGGCGCCCGGCGGTACCGATTCCAGGTCGCGCAGGATCCGAGCTTCGGCAGCCCGATCGACGACCTGACGACCGACTCGACCGCGTACACGAGCAACACGACCTATCCCGCCGACACCGTGCTCTACTGGCGCGTGCGCGCCGACGACGAGAACGCCGTCGGCCTTACGTGGTCGACGACCGGCACCTTCCAGCGCAAGCTGGCGGCGCCGGTTCCGAGCGCGACCAACTCCGTTGCCGGCGAGTACCTGCCTGTCTGGGCGTGGAACCCCGTCAACGGGGCGGTTTCGTACGACCTCTCGATCGACCAGCCTGACGGGACGACCCGCAACTGGACCGACTTCCGGATGCCGGCGACGTCGTTCCAGAAGCTCACCGGCACCGGCGTCTTCCACTGGCGCGTTCGAGCCGAGTTCGCCAAGCAGGGCTTCGGCAAGACCCCCGGTCCCTGGTCGGCGTCAATGCCGTTCACCCGCCAGATCGGCGAGCCCGGCGGGCTGCACACGGATGCAGCTCCCGATCACGTGCTGTTCTCGTGGAGCCCGAAGCTCGGAGTCAAGGAGTACCGGCTCCAGGTCTCAGGCCGCCCCGACTTCAGCACGCCGATCGAGGAGATCACGACGGACAACACCGCGTATGCGCCGAAGCTGTCCAACGTCGCCTACCTGAGCGGCAACCAGCTGTACTGGCGTGTCGCCGGCGTCGACGGCGACGGGAACGTGGGCGATTTCTCTCCCGCGCAACCCCTCAGCCTGCTGCCCAGGATGAAGGTCACCGTCAAGGGCAGCCTCCGCAAGCGGCGTCGCTCGAGCGTCAGCGTCACGATCAAGAACGCCAGCGGCATCTGGATGCCCGGCGTCAAGATCCGCGTCCTCGGCGCCGGAGTCAAGGCTCAGACCCGCAAGACGAGCCGCTGGGGTGTCGCGAGCTTCAGGCTCCGACCGACCAAGCGAGGGCGGGTCCTCTTCACCGCGAAGAAGTCCGGCTTCCAGTCGGCCGGGATCACCCTGCGCGTCCGTTAGCGCGCGCTACGTAGCCTGGGCGGGCCTGACGTTCAGGGCCCGCCAGGCGACCATGCCCGCCACCGCGGCGGCTGCGCCGATGTAGGTCAAGCTCGCCCAGGCGGCCGTTCGGTCGGTGCCGGCCGCGATCCCGTGGATCAGGGCCAGACCCCAGACAGCGAAGTTGAGGTAATGGGCGCGGCGCCAGAACCCGTACGAGAGCCGCTTGCGGTAGTGGTTGGTGATCGCCAGCGCGAGCAGCAGCTCGGTGGCCACGACGCCGAATGCCGTGTACAGGGGCCGGTAAGACGAGGCGCCGGGCACGAGCAGCTGAGTGAGCGAGAACGGCATGTAGGAGTCGATCAGCAGCGTGAAGACATGGAGCCCGACGAACGTGCCGGTCAGCAGGCCCAGGAAGCGGTGGACGTCCTCGACCGCGAAACGCGGCCAGTAGCGCAGGCGCGCCCGGCCCGAGAGCGTCAGCCCCGCGACGACCGCGAGCGTCAGCAGCCCGAACGCGACGATGCCGCTCGCTCGGGCCACGTACCACTCGACGAGGCTCACGCCGCCAGCGCCTCCGTGCCGAGTGATTTGGCCCAGGTGTCGTTGCCGACGACGGTGTCCTCGCCCAAGAACCTGCCGGGCAAGCCTCGCGCGTCGAGCCAGTGAGGGCCTTCGTCATCGAGCAGGAAGGCGGCCTTGGCGGCGATGTCCGCTTCGAGGCAGCTCCCTGCCGCCACGGTGACCTCCGTCCAGCGAGAGCGGGACGGGCGCCCGGTTCGTGGATCGATCAGGTGATGCTGCAGCTCGCCGGCGCGAAGCCAGCGCCGCTTCGTCGTGCCGCTCGTTGCGAGCCCGCCGTTGCGGAGCAGCAAGGCGCCGCCGCCGGGGAGACCGATATCGGCAGCACCGCGAACGGCCACGTCGCCTCCGGCGACGACGTAGGCGTCGCCCGCGATCAGGCCGAGCGCCGCGTCGACGGCGAGACCCTTGACGACGCTGTTCAGATCGAGCTTCGTCCCGGGATGGCGGAACACCAGCCGGCCGGCGACGCGAACGTGACGCCAACCTCCCGCCACGGCGGGCGAGAGCCTGCGACCGTCGTCGGCCAGCTCGGCGAAGTCACGGTCGTAGCCCGCCGCCTCGATCGCCGTCCCGAGCGTCGGATCGACCAGACCGTCCGTCCGGCGGGCGGCGTCGAGCGCGAGCGTCAGCGCCCGCGCGAAGAGCTGCGACACGGCAACGAACTCGGACGGGGTCTCGTTGACGCTGTTGAGCTCGCTGTCCGGCCGGAAACGGCTGAAGACGCGGTCCCACTGGTCGAAGAGAGCTTTGATCTCGCCTGCCTCCGAGGGCGTGGCGCCGCCGACGGCGACCCCGACGCCCATCGCCTCGAACCATTCACGAGACACTGGTCTCCACCTTCGGCTGGCTGAGCGAGGGCGAGATCGAGAAGTCGCTCGAGCCCTGGGTGTCCGAGCTCTGGGTGTCCGAGCTGGTCGTGCCCGCACTGGACGAGTCCTGGGTCGAGCGGCTCGCACGCGCCGCGTGGCCCGGGTTGGTGGCGCGGGCGAGTACACCCGCAACGACGAGGCTCGCCGCCGCGAGCCCCGCCAGGGCCTTTTTCAGGGTGGTGGAACGCCTGCGGGCGGCTTCGATCCGGGACATGTCGGCTCCCTAGAGCCTCGGCCCATCGAAGCGAGGGCCGCCGCGGAAACCGAAGCCGTTGTCACCGTCAGGCCGTGGCGGCCTCACTCCGTTCACGAAGTCGGTCACGTGCGACTTCAGATCGCTGAGGATCGAGTCCGCCTGCTTCTGAGTCAACTGGCCCGCGGCCACGGCGGAATCGAGTTTCTTCTTCGCGGCGTCGACGAGGGCCGAGACCAGGCCGTCGACCGACTTGTTCTTCGCCTTGGCGACGTCCGCCATGCTCTTGCCGCTCTCGAGCTGCGTCCGCAGCTGCGCTTGGGTCAGGCCGAGATACGTCGCGGCTGCGTCGAGCCCGCCGAACGGACCTCCGTGGTGATGGCCGAAACCGCCCGGACCTCCCGGGCGGCCGAAGAGCGGCACGTCGCCGGCTTCGATTCGCTGCTTGATCTCGGCGCCTTCGGCCTTCGTGAGCCGGCCGGCGGCAACGGCGGCGTCGACTCGGTTTTCGAGGGCCTTCTTCAGCGCCGCGTTCAGCGCACTCGGCTGGACACCAAGCTGCTTGGCCGCGTCGTTGACGATCGCCTGATTCTCCTGTTTCGGCGAGGACCCCAGCTGGGTCGCCGCGAGGGCCGCACCCCCGCCGGCGACGGCAAGGCCGGCCACCGCTCCTGCGATCAGCTTCGGTTTCACGCTCTTGCTCACAACTGCTCCTTTCGTGGGTCATCGGGATGCTCTGAACAAACCATCCAGGCGTGAGACTGGTCTGAGAGACGTCTAAGAGGTCCCTAAGAGACCGGCGAAGGCCGGCGCGAGCGACGAGCTCAACGCGGTGTGTCCAATTTGCGACCTTTTCGTTCTCCGGACCTCTTGCAGGAGGAGCGGCTGGTCCCTAGATTCCCTCGGGCGCCGAGCACGGAGCGCAAGTAGGACGAAGCCGAGCCCGAGGGCCGTAGGCGGAAGCCAAAGGTCAACGAGAACGGTGGACGAAAGCGAGATCGACTCGGCGAACAAAGGAGCCCTTCGGGGCTCCTTTGTTTTTGAACGGCCGCAGCGGCAAAGCCGCCACGGCCTCTTAGCGGCATCGCGAGCGACGCCTTGGAGCCCTTCGGGGCTGCTTTGTTTTTGTAGTGTCCTGCCGTGCTCGGCGAGTCGAAGCGGCTTGGGTTGCCGGGCCAGATCCGCGCCTGCCTCTTCGATCTCGACGGCGTTCTCACCAAGACCGCGAAGGTGCACGCCGCCGCGTGGAAAGAGATGTTCGACGCTTTCCTACGCCAACGCGCCGAGGCGACGGGTGAGCCATTCGTCCCCTTCGATCCGGCCAACGACTACAACGCCTACGTCGACGGCAAGCCACGCTACGACGGCGTCCGCTCCTTCCTCGCCTCCCGCGGCATCAACCTGCCCGAGGGCAGCCCGGACGACCCGCCGGCGGCGAACACTGTCTACGGCCTCGGGAACCGCAAGAACGAGCTGGTGCTCGCCCTGCTGAAGCGCGACGGAGTCGAGGCCTACGAGGGCTCGGTCCGGTACGTGCGCGCAGTGCGAGCGGCCGGCCTCCACACTGCCGTCGTGTCCGCAAGCGCCAACTGCAAGGAGGTACTGAAAGCGGCGGGGATCGAAGACCTGTTCGAGGTCCGGATCGACGGCATCGTCGCGGAGCAGAAGCACCTGCGCGGGAAGCCGGCGCCGGACACGTTCCTCGCCGCGGCCGAGCAGCTCGGGGTCGAGCCGGCAGCCGCCGTGGTCTTCGAAGACGCGGTCGCGGGCGTCGAGGCCGGGCGGGCGGGGAAGTTCGGCTTCGTCGTCGGCGTCGACCGGGTCGGCCACCGGAAGGCGCTGCTCGAGCACGGAGCTGGGATCGTCGTTTCAGACCTGTCCGAGCTGTTGGAGCAGGCGTGATCACGCATCCGTGCTTCGCCGTCGAGCCGTGGTCGGTGCGGGAGACCGAGCTCGATCTGAACGTGCTCGCCCAGACCGAGTCCGTGTTCGCGCTCTCGAACGGGCACATCGGCCTGCGTGCGAACCTCGACGAGGGCGAGCCCTTCGGCCAGCCCGGCACGTACCTGAACTCGTTCTACGAGCTGCGTCCTCTCCCCTACGCCGAGCCTGGCTATGGCTATCCGGAATCGGGCCAGACGGTCGTCAACGTCACGAACGGCAAGATCATCCGCCTGCTCGTCGACGACGAGCCCTTCGACGTGCGCTACGGCCGGCTGCTCTCCCACGAGCGCGTCCTCGACCTGCGCGACGGTGTCCTTCGCCGCCAGGTCGAATGGGAGTCCCCGGCCGGCACGGCCGTGCGCGTCAACTCGACGCGGCTCGTCTCGTTTGTCCACCGCTCGGCTGCGGCGATCCTCTACGAGGTCGAGCCCGTGAATGCGGCAATCCGCGTCGCCGTCCAGTCGGAGCTGATCGCCAACGAGCCCGCGCCGGCTTCGACGCAGGACCCGCGCGCGGCTGCGGCGCTCGAGTCGCCGCTCGTGCCCGAGGATTACTCGGACCGGGACACCCGCATCGTGCTGGTCCACTCGACCAGGCGGAGCAAGCTGATGATGGCCGCCGGCATGGACCACGTCGTTCAGGGGCCCGAGGGGATGTTCGTCTCCGCCGAAAGCACGCAGGACGTCGGCCGGGTGACGATCGCCGTCGACCTGTCCGTTGGCGAACGGCTGAGGTTCGTCAAGTTTTTGGCCTACGGCTGGTCGAGCCAGCGCTCGCTCCCCGCGATCCGCGACCAGGTGATCGCCGCCGTGGCCAAGGCCAAGCACGCGGGCTGGGACGACCTGCTCGCGGGTCAGCGCGGGTATCTCGACCGGTTTTGGGAATGTGCCGATGTCGAGATCGACGGCGACACCGAGCTGCAGCAAGCCGTCCGCTTCGGGCTCTTCCACACTCTTCAGGCCGGCGCCCGCGCGGAGCAGCGGGCGATCCCGGCCAAGGGGCTGACCGGCCCCGGCTACGACGGGCACACCTTCTGGGATTCCGAACGGTTCGTGCTCCCGGTTCTCACGTACACGGCGCCCGACGCTGCCGCGGACGCCCTGCGTTGGCGCCACACGACGGTGCAGCTGGCGCGGGAGCGGGCCGCACAGCTCGGCTTCGCGGGTGCCGCATTCCCCTGGAGGACGATCCGTGGCCAGGAGTGCTCGGGCTACTGGCCCGCCGGAACCGCAGCGTTCCACGTCAATGCGAATATCGCCGACGCCGTCGTCCGGTACCAGGGCGCGGTCGAAGACGAGACCTTCGAGCGCGAAATAGGTCTCGAGCTCCTGGTCGAGACCGCCCGCCTCTGGCGCTCGCTCGGCCATCACGACGCGGAAGGGCGCTTCCGGATCGACGGTGTAACCGGACCGGACGAGTACAGCGCGATCGCCGACAACAACGTCTACACGAACCTCCTCGCCCAGCGAAACCTCGTTGCTGCGGCTGACGCGGCCGCCAAACATCCGGCCGAGGCCGCCGAGCTGGGTGTCGAGCTCGAGGAGGCGGCCGGCTGGCGCGACGCCGCGCGCGACATGGTCATTCCCTGGAACGAGGCGCTCGGGATCCACCCGCAGTCGGAGCGGTTTACCGACCATCAGGTCTGGGACTTCGCCAACACGAGGCCCGATCAGTACCCGCTGCTTCTGCACTTCCCCTACTTCGACCTCTACCGGAAGCAGGTGGTCAAGCAAGCGGATCTCGTGCTCGCGCTGCATTGGCGGGGCGATGCCTTCACCGCTGAGGAAAAGCTGCGCGACTTCGACTACTACGAGCCGCTGACCGTGCGCGATTCCTCGCTGTCGGCGACGACGCAGGCCGTCATGGCGGCCGAGGTCGGCCACCTCGAGCTTGCGTATGCGTACTTCGGCGAGGCGGCGCTGATGGACCTGCATGATCTCGAGCACAACACGCGCGACGGTGTCCACATCGCCTCGCTCGCCGGTGCGTGGCTCGCGGCGGTCGCCGGCTTCGGCGGCATGCGCGACCACGACGGCGCTCTCACCTTCGCGCCCCGGATCCCGATCCGGCTCGAAGGCCTCACCTTCCGCTTGCGCTTCCGCGGCAGGCTGCTGAAAGTTCAGGCGACGAAGACGGAGGCGACCTACACGCTGCTCGAGGGCGAGCCGCTCGACCTGGCCCACCATGGAGATCCGTTCAACGTCACGACAGAGGCGCCGGTGACGCGGGCGATCGAGTCTCTACCGGAGCGCCCCCCGCCGAGGCAGCCGCCCGGCCGCGAGCCGTTGGCCCGCGGCCGGGGTGGCGCTGTCGACTGAGCGCGTTGCTTCCATCGCCCTTCGTCTGCGCGGCCTCACAAGGTGAGCTCGGCGCCGAGGAACCTCGCCAGCTCGCCCATCGCCTCGTCCAGACGCGACGTATCGCCCCAGGCTCCGAGCAGCTCGAGCTTCCCGAGCTTCCGGTCGAAGCGCGGCTCGGCCCGGCCGACGAGGCGGTCGCCGACCAGCAGCGGCAGGACGTAATAGCCGTACTCTCGCTTCGCCGGCGGGACATACATCTCGAGCCGGTACCGGAAGCCGAACAGCGCTTCAGCCCGGTCGCGGTCATGCACGAGGCGGTCGAACGGCGATAGGAGGGTTGCGCGGTCGGGAACCTCCCCGTGGTCGATCTCGGGGTGCGCCACCCACTCGCCCTGCTCGCGCGTGACGCCGAGGGAGCGGAAACGCTGCTTCTCGAGCTGCCGCTCGGCCTCCCGAAGCGGCACAGTCTCGGTCTCCGGCAGCCAGCGCTCCGCGAGGTCCCACAACCGCTGACCGCTGCGGCGCCCGACGACCGCGAGCTCGCCGCGGCGATGCAGAAGCTCGAGCATCTGCGCGACCTGGCGGCTTCCGTACCAGCGGTGCTTCCCGCCCCGGGGGGCGGAGCGATCCTCGAGCTCCCGG
>Ga0307307_10000169_pt1 | contig 13453 bp, 13 predicted proteins | sample ER_DNA_194_FD_194505 | JGI IMG/M metagenome (GOLD analysis project Ga0307307, IMG submission 194505) | Bulk soil microbial communities from the East River watershed near Crested Butte, Colorado, United States - ER_DNA_194 | ecosystem: Environmental > Terrestrial > Soil > Floodplain | place...
ACTGAAAGCACTTTGAGCTTTGGTGATGGCATCCGATTGCAAGACCGTGAACGATGGATTGATATCGGGGATACGGTTCGCGAGTTCGAATCCCCTATCAACCAGCCGCTGTTTGACCACTTCAATGAACGGGCCCAGGTTGATACTCACGGTGCCGTTCGCAATCGTGATACCTTCGCCGGTCTGGCCAGTCAGCGCGGCGACCAGCGCAGTATGAGCCGACCGGTTAGCGGTCACCCATGCGTCTGCGAACGCGTCACTGGCGACCACCTTCCCGACTTCGGTGCGTACGAAGCTCTGGACTCCATCGGACAACGGTTCGGAGAGTGCGTGGAGTCCTGTCGCAACGCGCGGAGGCAACCCGCGGGTGGACAGCGCGTCCACAGCCTCGTTGGTAAGTCCGGTTACGTCGAGGTTCGCAAAGATCTCCGCTGTGATCTTGTCCGAGACTGCCGTCTGGATCGCTGGATCCCGTGCCAGCGGTGCCACGGTTGTGACATAGCGATCGGTATTGGTGATCAAGTTCTTTGACCAAACGGCCACCCCAGCGAGCGGCGCCATGATGCAGGCGATCACGATGAGCAAGGTGGCAACCACCGAGCGCCACCGCTGCCGCCGCGGTCGCGGGGGTGGCGCAACAGCGGTCGGCGCGACTACATCAGGCGCCGCAGCAACCTGTGAACGCAGGTCGGCTACCTCGGCACGAAGCCGCTCGAGCTCGGCCCGCTCGTCCGCGCTCAGCGCTACATCGTCCGGCACAGCGCTACCGTTCTACTCACCGCCACAATGGCACCATCGACCATCGTGATAACCGCGGTCATCACCCAAATCGAGTGAACCTGGACGAAGCGTCAGTCCGCGGCGGCCTGCTCGCCTCCAGCGGCCTTGGCGTCTTGTTCGATCTTGTCGGTATCGGCCTGCAGCTCACGGGTCTCGACCTTCTCCGCGTGGCCCATCGCCTGCTTGACGTCGTCTTCCAACTCTGTGACCCCGACAACGACGAGCCCCGCCTGCCCCTCGTCAAGGTACTCGCCCAGCTCTTTGAGGTCTTTGCGGCTCATCCCAGCCGCCGCATGTCCGCTCACCGCACCGAGCGCGGCCCCACCGGCCGTCGTAGCCGCGAGCAGGCCACCCCCAATCGCCGCGGCCGGAAACAGCGCAACGACAAGCCCCGTAGCCAGGCCCACACCTCCGCCCATCACGCCACCGGCCCGGGTCGGCGTTTCATGCTTCTTGGTGATGTGTACCTTTCCGTTGTCTCGCTTCTCGATCACCGCAGCGTCGTAGGCATCAAGCATGCCGGCCTCGGTATGCAGATCCTTGACCAACTGATAATCCGACTCCGCGTCCGCGACGCTGGGGTACACCCCCACATACGCGATGTACGTGTCGACCGCCATCTCATCTCCTTTGTTCATTGGGCTGCATTGCTGTCCTCACAGCTGGTCAGCAGTCTCCGCGCGACGCTGGTAAGCACGCATCACCCAGCGTGTGTGAAAGTGTGGGCACGCCGTCGGAGGAAGCACCATGTGATGACGATGACGGGATGACGATGACTTGGTCGTACGCATGACGCGATTTGAGGCGTTCAGCGTCGGTGCTTTCGCCATCGCTATCAGTCTTCTTGTGCTGGAGATTTGTCTGGAATTGGCTATCCGCAAGGGAGCCACACCGCACCCGACGCAGATGGCCCTAAGGACTTGACCATTTCTTCACACGCTGTGGGTGATGCTATTCGGCGCGCCCTCCATCAGGCTCGTCGAAAGGCCTCGGCGCGAGAACAAAGGTGCACCAAACCATGACCGAATTGATCGATGAGCTCGGGCCTGTTGGCTGGCTTGTCGTCGAGTTCCCAGGCAGCAGGTTCAACAGTGAAATCCCACTAGTGATCAGCGCGGGCATGCCTCGTCTGGGAGAACCGGTGGGCGCCCCCCGCTCGCCTCGGCCGTTCGCCGCGCCGGCGGCCAGCTTGTCGTCAACGGTCGCATTCGGTACAGGCACTGCTCGCTTCAGTCGAGGCCAACGCCGCCGCAATGGAGCTTGAAGAAGAAGGAGTCTTACATGCCGCTCGTCACGCGCAAGATGGCTCGCGCGTCCGCTAGTGGTCCCGCGCCGGTCGCAACGAGTGCCACCCCGGTTGCGACAGCCGCCGTCGTCGGACCATCGATGACTGACCGCTTTATGGACGAGATCGAAACGCGAGCCTGACCGTGCCCCGGAAACCCGTACCTCCGCTCACACCCGGATGGGTCATCGTTGATGGACTGCCGGTGTTTCATCGTTTCTGCCTCGACGCTGGCTCTGATGCGGATGCGATGGTGCATGTGCACGGATTTGGAATCTCGGGGACCTATTTGGAGCCCACGGCGGCTCTTCTTGCGCCGCATTACCGCACGTTCGTACCCGATCTACCGGGGATGGGACGCAGTATTAGGCCTGAGGGAGGACTCGACTTACCGGGTCTGGCGAAGGCGCTGATGTCCTACTGCGACGCCGTCGGAGTCGAGCGGCCGACATTGGTCGGGAATTCGCTCGGCTGCCCGATCATCGTCGAGGTTGCGACGACCTTTCCCGACCGAATCCAGCGCGCGGTGCTCGTCTCGCCGGCCGGCGGCCCTAACAACCAACCATTGGGCCGCGCAATTGGACAAATGGCGATGGACGGGCTGCGTGAGCCGCCCTCCATGTTGCCCATCGCAACACGCGACTACCTCCGGTTCGGGGTACTTCGAAGTCTGTCGTTGTTCAGGGCGATGACTCGCTATCCGACACTGGAACGCCTTCCGCATCTTGTCGTTCCTACACTCGTGATCGCCGGTTTGCGTGATCCACTTGTCCGGATCGCCAATGCCCCACGCTTCGCCGTTCTGCCTCACGTCGACGCAGTTAGCGTCCCCGGTGCACACGCACTCAACTACAGCGATCCGCAGCTGATCGCCGAGCTCATCGAGGCCTATATCGCCGGTGAGCCGCTCGCGACCCAGACCGGGCGGAGATCTGTCGTGGCTGCCGTCAGCGTTGATGGCAACTAGCTACTTCGACCTGAAATAGCCCTTAACCACCACAAATCGGAAGGGACGCCTGCCGCCCCACCCACAAAGATCAAGAATCAAAGTGCTCTCTAATGGAACTTCGAAACGATCAGGTAGGTCCCAAAGAGCACGATCAGCGCTGCGATGCCTAGCGAGAGATGCCCAGCGAGACGGTCGCGGTACCGGAACGGCCCTCATTCGATTTGATCTTGGCAGCCGAGACCAAACGGATGCCGCTCGCCAGCAAGATGGTGAAGATCGCCGACGCCGCTATGGAGACGACAGCCACGATGGCAAAGGCAGCCCAGTTGACGTGTATCAGGCGGCCCTCTGGCGTTGCTGGCAATCGGCATTTCCTGATCAAAGGCCAGACCTGGGCTCGGGTCGCAGGCATGATCCTCGCGGGAATATCCGCGCTACTCAACTTCGTGTGGCTGCCGTACTCGCCCTGGTGGGCACTCCTGATCATCGGCATTGACATCCTCGTGATCTGGGCGCTGGCGAATTATCATCGCCAGCCGGCACCGGAGGGTACGAGGGCTGCGGGCCCCAGGGGTCGAGCCGGCTGGGAAGGCCAACTCTTGGGTCGACGCTGCTCGCATCCCAGACTGACCCCGATTCACCCAATCTGGGGATGCGACGGCTTCGCTCCCCTTCTTGGATCACACAAGGATAGGGTCAGAAACCGAGTCAACGAACGACAAGGGCTACGACGGCAAATTCACAGGTGATCACGCATAACGGCCAGCAAGGCGCGCAGAGCCGATCATTTGGCCGAGGAAGGGTGATCTTGTGACAGCGGCGACCGCACCAGAACGGACCGCAAAGGCTGCGGGCGGAGTGTTGATCACGCTGGCGTCGGCGCAGTTTCTTATGACGCTGGACAGTTCGGTGATGAACGTGTCGATCGCGACAGTCGCGAAGGACGTGGGCACCACGGTCACCGGCATCCAGACCGCGATCACGCTATACACCCTAGTAATGGCCTCATTGATGATCACCGGCGGGAAGATCGGTCAGATTTGGGGCCGCAAGCGGGTGTTCGCGATCGGTTGTGTGATCTATGGGTGTGGCTCGCTGCTCACCGCGCTCTCTCAGAGCCTGGCCATGCTGTTGATCGGCTGGTCGCTGCTGGAGGGAATTGGCGCCGCGCTGATCATGCCTGCGGTAGTCGCGCTGGTCGCCTCGAACTTTGGGCGGGCTGATCGTCCCCGGGCCTACGGCCTGGTCGCTTCCGCCGGCGCGATCGCTGTGGCTGCGGGGCCGCTGATCGGCGGCCTGTTCACCACCTACGCCTCCTGGCGGTGGGTGTTCGTCGGTGAGGTACTGGTCGTATTGATCATCCTCGCCTTGGCCCGGCGGATGGACGACACACCCGCCGATAAGACCGCGCGTATGGACATCGTCGGAACCGTGCTGTCGGCGCTGGGCCTCGCCCTCGTGGTGTTCGGCGTGCTCCGTTCCGGCACGTGGGGATTGATCCTCCCGAAGCCGAACGCCCCCGAAATTTTGGGTCTCTCCCCGGTGATCTGGCTCATCTTGATCGGAGGTTGCGTACTGGCCGGCTTCCTTGGCTGGGAGCGGCGGCGGCTCGGTCGTGGTGAGGGTGTGCTGATCGACCCCGCCATGCTGAACAACAAACTGCTCCGCGGCGGCCTGGTCTCCTTCTTCTTCCAATACCTCCTGCAAGCGGGCCTGTTCTTCGCGGTACCGCTGTTCTTGTCGGTCGCGCTCGGGCTGTCGGCCATCGCCACCGGCGTCCAACTGCTTCCGCTGTCTATCACGCTGCTGCTCGCCGCAGCCGGCGTGCCGAAGGTCTTCCCGAACGCATCCCCACGCCGCGTCGTGCGGGTCGGTTTCCTGTCACTCCTTGCCAGCCTGGTCATCTTGATCGCGCTGCTCGACCTGGGCGCCGGACCAGAGATCATCACCTGGCCAATGCTGCTTGCCGGGCTCGGTATCGGGGCACTCGCCTCGCAACTCGGCGCCATCACCGTCTCCGCCGTGCCCGACGAACAAAGCGGCGAGGTCGGCGGGTTGCAAAACACCGTCACCAACCTCGGTGCCTCCATCGGCACCGCACTCGCCGGCGCGGTCCTGATCTCAGCGCTCACCGGATCCTTCATCGCCGGCATCCAAGACAATCCCGGCATTCCAGAAGAGGTCAAGTCAAACGCGCAAGTCGAACTGGGGAACGGCATTCCCTTCATCTCCGACACAGACCTGCGCAAAGCACTCGAGGATGCAGGGGTGCCAGCTGCCGAGGCTGACGCCATCGTCGAGGAGAACGAGCAATCCCGGCTCGACGGTCTACGAGCCTCACTTTCGGTCTTGGCGATATTCGCCATACTTGCCTTCGTCTTCGCCAGCGGAATACCAACCCGTCAACCCGGCGCGGCGCCCCCGACCGGCAGCGACGCCTGAGCGGTGAATACCTGACACGGCGCAGCCAAGATGGCTCCTGCAGTCCACCCGACAACTCTCTGGCAAACGGCCTCGGGAACTTCCGCCGCAGCGGTGGCAACAAGCATCTCGACCTGTACCTTGACCGGTCTACTTCACTGAGGCGTCGGAACCACGCGCCCGTGGTCGGCCTCGTGCGTCAGCGACCGATGCCGGCAAGTAGTTGGTCTCAGCATGACCGTCGTCGAATAGTCATGGCACGTCACGGCCGCTCATGGCTTCAACCGGTTGCCATTAGGTAAGTCGTGGTGTCCCATACCCGATCGCGAGCATGATGCTTCGCCGCGGTTTACCGACGGCCAATCCCGATCGTAGAGTCGAGTCGTGCCGATTGCACAAAAGACGCGGATCGGTGGGCTGAGGATTCGTGTGGACCGGGTGATCTACACGACGATCACCCTGCTGTCTGTGCTGATCATTTACGACGGCTGGGAGCAGCTGCAGTTTTGGAACGTCGTGACCGTCATCGCGGGACCGATTCTGGCCATCTTTCTGAGCCATGTCTTCGGTGCGGCGCTCGGATCGCGCGTCGCTCTAGGTCGCCCGCTGACCCGCCATGAGCACCGCACAGTCTTCGCCGAGGAGTGCCGATTTCTACTCATCGCCGTCCCACCGCTCGTCATCTTGGTGATACTCACCATCGCCGGTGTCTCGTACACGCGGATCATCCAGGTGATCGTCCTGACAGGTGTACTCTCGCTCGGCGTGTGGGGCGGTGTAGCCGGACGGCGAGCGGGACTTACCGGTTGGCCACTGGTGGTCCCGATCACCTACGGCTTATTCGTCGGAGCCATCATCTTGATCCTTCAGGCTTTACTCCAGCCCGGCCACAACCCCCTCCATCCATAGCGGTGTGGGGTTTAATACAGCGTGACTCGGCAGGTGGGACTTTCCTAGCTTCAACCGCGGAAGCTCCCCCGGTCATTCGGGACGTTTGAGCTTATTGAGCTTTCAGGTCTTGTGAACCACGGATTACCGGCCCTCGTGCAAGCCATGTGCAGGATCGATCCAGCGGCGCTCCCTTCTTGGAGTCCAAATATGGGCCCGACCCGTGGGCAAACACCGGCCCGGCCTGAGATCGCTGCATGGACTTCACGTAGGCGCCGGCAGCCACGGCCAAGCTCGCAGCTTTACGGCATTCGGGTACGGCAGGCGGTCCCGCGACAGCGAAGCAGCTAGGCGTCCTCGCGTCGCCCTTCAGTCGGATCATTGCCGACCTCGCCCTGACCTCGGATCTCCCCGTGAATGAGCATGGACCAGATAGCCCCGAGGGCATGCCTCATCGTGGAGCCCTTGATGATCGACTTGACTGCCGCTCCGGCGACCCAGAACCCGAGGAGCCCGATGATTGTCTGCACGACGAGGATGGCTGTCGTCACGGCAGCAACTGATGGCGGGTTACTGAGCCCGCTGAGAGAATGCGCGATGTAGGGAGCCAACGCCCAGAACGGCACAATCCACAAGAGGATGAGGAACACCCCCACCCGCAGACGCAACGGGGACGGGCCAGCCGATTTCATGTCCTCTGTCTTGGACGATCCATCGCGCATATAGATTCCCGACTCCATTAAGTTGGGCCATGCGCTCGTGCTCTCGCACTCCACGGTGATGGAGCTGCCCTGTTGCCAAGAGCATACGACCACCTGTGACTGATCACGGCCTGCCGCAGCATAGCAACCCGGCGCCGGACAGCGAGCCCGCGCTGCGGTGACATTCATGGTCGTCCAGCGAACCGGTTGCACGGGAAGGCGTGGTCAAGATGCACTCTGGCGGACTTTGTACACAAGGGTCTCCATTCGGTTCATGGTCAAATCGAACAATGCCTTGTCCCGTGCCCAATCATGCCCGCGTCCCGCGCCGTAATGATCCCGCGCTGAATGCTGCCCAGGCCGACCGCCAACCCAAGGCGTGGCGTGCGACTTGGAGCCTGTACCTGAGCTCCCGGTCCCTGGACCCGAGCGGGACGGGCGGGGCACGATGGGTGACACGGTGGAAACCGGCTGTGAACGCGTTCGCGATCACACCGTCGAACGCCGCGTCCCGCCCGATGAACACAACCCGACCAGATCAGATCAACCGTCTTCCAATGGACCCCGCTAGGCCCGGTCTTTCATGCGGGCTGCGAATCTCGATGGTCGTTGATCTTGGGCCAAGGAGGCTGAGTGCAATGAGTGCCACGAACAAGGACCTGACACGGGCCCAGCGTCAGCGGGGGATCACCCTCGGGCTACTGCGCGCATTGGGCATCAGTGCAATCCTGATCGCCCTGTACTATCTCGTACCTCTTGATCAGCGGACGGGAATATCGCTGTTGCTGTCCTTGATCACTGGGCTGGTCGTTTTGGCTGCCATGACCGCCTACCACGTGCGGGCGATCCTGCGTGCCGCCCACCCTGGGGTCCGTGCGGTCGAGGCCCTCGCCACGACCGTCCTGCTCTTCCTCCTGCTGTTCGCGGCCACCTATTTCTTGCTGTCGCACACCAGCAGCAGCAACTTCAACGTGCACGCATTGACCCGGACCGACTCGATCTACTTCACCGTGACTGTCTTCTCCACGGTCGGCTTCGGGGATATTTCCCCGGCCAGCCAAGTGGCTCGCCTGGTCGTCACGGCCCAGATGATCTTCAACCTAATCGTCCTCGGTCTGGGCGTTCGTCTTATTGTCGGCGCGGTCCAGCAGGCACGCCAAGACAACCCGGACGGCGGAAACCGGAAATTAGCTCCTGACCGCGCATCCGCGTGATGCGGTGCGTCCGGCGGGACGAGCAGGAACCGGCCCGCCCTCGCCGCGATCCGGGGCGGCAGGCCGAAATCGACGATCAACTGCCACCATCTGTCGTCGAACATTCCGAGCGCCGGCGGAGGCGTCTCGACGACCATCCGCCCCGGTCTCAGATCGACATGCTGAGGAAATAGACGTCTTAAAAAGCTAAACGACACCGGCGGGAGATGCTGATCGGGTTAGCCCACCGCTAGTCATGATGTTCCATCCTCGTCACGCTCGTTGTCCGCCGTGTGATGTTCCGTCGTGCTCATAGCGCCCGCCCGGCATCGGAAGGTCCGAGACGTTCATCGCCCACTTAGCCCCGTACGCCGCGAAGCCGGAGATCATCGGCGGCGGGAACGTCGGGTCGGCGAACGTGCCGACTGCGACCCCGAGCATGTCCGGTGCGATGGCCATCTCCCAGTAGACGGTCGAACCGCACATTGGGCAGAAGTGAAACGTGGCTCCCCCGCTGTCGCAGGAGCGGAACTCGGACGGCTTCCCGCTGTCGTTGGGAAACGTCCGCTTCGTCGATTGGCCTTCGATCGTCACGTTCTCGATCGGAAGTCGTGTTTGCCAGCTGAACGCACTGCCCGTCCGCCTCTGGCACTCGTAGCACTGGCAAAGGGAGGTGCGCTCTGGGTCGGGCCCGTCGTACGTAACGCTGAGCTGTCCGCAATTGCACGAAGCCTTACGCGTGGCCATTACTCCTCCTATTTGTTGGGATCTCGATCATGGGTTTGTCTTCACGGCTTCGATCTCGCTCGGCTGCCAGATCTTGTCGAAGAACGGGGCGAGCGGGCTGTAGGTCGCACGGGTGATCAAGGCTTGACCGGTGGTGGGTTGGTCACCGGGCCCAGGGTTATTCGTCGCCGCTGGCGCGATCCTCGTCCCGGCGGGGCTGGATGTCCTGCCTCTCTCTCGCTGACCAACCAGACGGTCCTCATCGGCACGTTGTCGATGAGCCTCACATCTGCTCGACATCCGGCAGTGCCCACGTGCCGTCGAAGAACGGCTCAGTGGGGCTATAGAGGCGGAACATCAGGTAGAAGCCCCTGCCGGGAACCGTCTCGACCCAGTTGCTCTCCTGGCCTGACGGCGCTGTAGGTCCGAAGTACATGTCGAACGAGCCATCCGCGTTCGTCCTGAGCTCGTCGTAGGACGCATGGGCCGCGTCGTTCGTCGGGTTCTGCACCATGGAGCGCGTTGCGCTGTCGTACGCGGTCAAGGACCAGAAGGCCGCCGCCGGCGGGTTCGCGGGCACGTGCAGGCAATAGGACTTGCCGCCGTCGAAGTGGTTGCCGTCCTTGTCCCTGAACGCCTGGATATAGTTCCCCCCGGGACCGGCTTTCATCACTCCGAGGGCGGGCGACAGATAGATCGCGCCGTAGGTGTATTGCAGCCGCTCGTCGAGCTGGCTGTAGAACTCGGTTTCCTGGCGTGGCTTCACGTAGAACACCCAGTCCCATTGCGTGCCCGGAAACGCGGTGACGCCGGTTTCGCGCTGGGAGCCCTCGTACATCACATTGCGTGCCATCGCGTCGCCGAGCAGTGCGGCGTCCTCGAGGATGGCCTGCTGCCGGGCGTCGGGCTTGAACGGCCGGCCTTTTTCGATGCCCAGCGGCTTCAGCATGGCCATGAAGAAGCGGTCGTGCTCTTGCACGGGATTGTTGTCGATGACCGTGGCCAGTCGCGCCCAGTACTCCATGCCGCCCGGGGGGGTCGTGTCGATCAGCTGGCCCGAGATCGAGATGAACTTGTTCGGCTTCGGATCTTCGCGCTCGCTCCACGGGTAGACCCTGACGTCCCGGATGCGCGCTACGGCGTCGGGCACGTCGTTGTCGACGATGATGCCGCGCACCAACAGGTTGTGGCTGTGCATCGTTGCCCGAACTTCGTAGTAGCCGGACGGAACCTCGCCGTCGAAACCGGGTGGCAGCATGAGGAACTTTCCGCCGTTGCCTGCGTCGGGGCCCGGCAGGCCGACGTCGACCAGCGAACGCTGCCAAAAGTCGTCCAAGAGGCCGACGATGGCTCCGGGTGGGATGTCGATCACGACCGGACCCTGGGCGACATCGATGTTGACGAAGGCGTAGATCGTCGTGTCGTTGGCCGTGAGCCAGACAGACTCGGGGTGGACGAAGCTGTCGGCGATGCCCATGTCGTAGAAGTCGATGCCCAAGTCCTGCTTGGCTGTGAGCCGGATGGACTCGAACGACACGGCGGGATAGCCCCACAAATAGGCCTGCACCGCGCGCTGGAAGTCCATCTCGTCGAAGAGCCTCCGCGAGGTCTCGGGCGTCGGGAAACCCAACTCGTACCGCAGCGCGCCGACACGCGGCACCTCCACGCTGTCCGGGATCGTGGAGTCTGGGTGTTGTGCAACGGTCATGACAATGTCACCTCTCTGGACAACGACCTCCGGCGCCTCGTCGGCGGCCGGAGCAACTCGATCGGCGGATACGCGTCTCCATTCTTTGCGTCAGAGCTTGGTCTTGAACCGTGTCACCCGTCGTGATCAACGCCGACACGCCCTCCCAAACGGTCATCGCGCGACCTCCGGTTCGCACGGTCCCCCAGAGGGTCCGCTGCTTGCCACTCTCGCCCGTGAGGGGTGAGCGCGCATCACACACAAAGAGTGAACCGGGCCGCCCAATCGGCTCCCCGAGCCCTGGACGATGCCGCCACCGCCTTCGACCAAATCACCCGCTTCAGGTGATGCCGGATCCTAGGAGGTCGGCCAGACTACTGGGAACGCCAGTCAGCCGAGACATGCACACGAGGACGGTGTCAGCCATGTCCGAGACCCCGAGCCTCTCCGCCGACGAGCGTGCCGAGTTGGAGCGGCTGCGAAGCGAGGTCGCGACCCTGCCCACTATCTGGCCGGGTTGGCCCTTCGGCGGCCGCGTGGAATCGGCCAACGGCACCGTCCGCTCACCGACTGCGGGATAGAAGACCTCGCATGACCGACGACGCGAAGATCACCAGGCGGTCAGGCATCACTGAGATGCGCAAACGCATCGCCGCACTGCGGACTCGGTTGGAACGGCTGCTCCTTTGGCGCGTGTGGGAACGCATGCTCGAGATCGAGTTCGTTGATCGCAGCATCGCGCTCGCGGGCAAGGCGTTCGTCTCGTTCTTCCCGCTCGTGATCGTCGTCGCCGCCTTCGTGCCCGAACGCATCCGTTCGTCGATCCTCACCAGCGTCACGGCCCGACTCGGCCTTAGGGGAGACGCGCTCGTGCTTGCCAGGGAAGCCTTCGCGTCGTCGGATGACATTCGAAAAGCGACCGGCCTGCTCGGTCTGGTACTCACGATCTTCTTCGCGACCTCGTTCACGACTGCGCTACAGCGTGTGTACGTCCACGCGTGGCGGCGACCGCCCCGCGCCGCCGGAGTCAGCGCGTACTGGCGTGGGGCGGTCTGGCTGCTGGTGGTACTGGTTGGAATGGCGCTACTGGGCGGTCTGCGCGGCGCCCTTGGCGGTGGGCTCGGATTCGGCCTCTTCGCCATCGTGTCACTGGCGGTGGCGTCAGGGCTGTGGTGGTTCACCGCGTGGTTCCTCCTGCTGGGTGAGGTGCGCGCGCGGGTGCTCGTGCCTACTGGGGTGATCACCAGCATCATGACGACCGGGTACGCGGCATCCGCCACGGTCTGGATGCCCGGGGTGGTGACGGGCAATGAGGCCCAGTTCGGCTTTTTTGGGGTCGCCCTCGCGTTAGTGACCTGGTTCTCCGGCGCCGCGATCTGCGTCTTGATCGGTGCGTGCGCCGGACCGGTCTTGGCAGAGGACACCGGGCGAGTCGGCAGGCTCATCCGCGGCGGCAAGTCTGGGACGCTGACCGCCGGTGCGCGCCCGCCACTCCCACCACCCGCACGCGAACTCGGCCTTGGCGATGCGTTCCGCAGCACCGAAGGCTTGTGACGGGCAGAGCTCAGGAGTATCCGGTGAACTCCTGGCCAGGCTTGATGTTGGCGTAGCGGGCCGCGCTTCATCAGCGCGCCGAGGCGACCGAGCACCCAGGCGCAGCTCAGTGGCGCAGGTCCAGAGCAATTCGACCATGCGGTTGCCCTCACCCACATCACTCAGCGCCGATGAACGGGCGGAGGTGGCGGGCCTGCTTGGGCAAGCTGCAGGTTCACAGTTGTGACCGAATCTCACGCGCACTCAACGGAGTAGGCCCTGACATGAGCAGCCAGAACAGGCCTTGCCGATACCCGCCGGACGGGTGTGCTGCGATTCGTAATCGGAAGGGTCGTCGGTTCGAATCCGAGCTCCGCCTCTACCACCGATGATTGACCCTCACCGGCTGCGCTGGTGCAACCGGTGCTTCATGCCAGCGGGCGACGTAGGGACGCCCCGGCCGCTGTTATCGATAAACGTCAAGCGGGAACGGAGAAGAAGCGCGTGGCTGGCGATGATCGGTGGCCTGGTCACTGTCAGCGCAACATTCATACATTACGTGTGAGGTGTCCACGCCCCCATCCTGGCTACGCTCACAACGATCGCGGGTCGTAGAGGCGATCGGAAGACAGATCCACCTCACATAAGTAGCCAGAACGGGGCGTATGGCACTGGCGCGCTGGCGGCGGGTGTCAGGATCTGGGCGAGTCAGCCTACTAGTGGGCATGGCGAAGGGGATCTGATGGGTGGCCTCACCGTTCTCGCGGTTGTCGTGGTGGCCTACACACTTGTGGCGTCAAAGCTCGACCGGTGGTGGGTCACCGGCCCGATGGTGTTCGCCGCCGCGGGCGCGGTCCTTGGTCCCGGCGGGCTGGATGTCCTTCCCCTCTCGCTGACCAGCGAGGCGGTCCTCACCATCACCGAGCTGACCCTTGCCCTGCTGCTGTTCTCGGATGCGTCGACGGTCCGGCTGCGGGACGTCGAGGGCGATGCAGGTCTGCCCCGCCGGCTGCTGTTCATTGGGCTGCCGCTCACAGTGATTGCGGGCGCGCTCCTGGCCCACCTCATCTTTCCCGAGGTCGGGTGGGCGGCGGCAGCCTTGATCGCCACCACCCTGGCGCCCACCGACGCGGCGCTCGGCCTGGCGGTCGTCACCAACAAGGCCGTTCCGGTGCGGATTCGACGAGCGCTCAACGTCGAGAGCGGTCTCAACGATGGGATTGCGACGCCGCTCGTCACTCTCTTCATCGCCATCGTCGCAGCCGACGAAGGTCTCGCCGACACGGCATG
>Ga0307307_10000172_pt1 | contig 13401 bp, 9 predicted proteins | sample ER_DNA_194_FD_194505 | JGI IMG/M metagenome (GOLD analysis project Ga0307307, IMG submission 194505) | Bulk soil microbial communities from the East River watershed near Crested Butte, Colorado, United States - ER_DNA_194 | ecosystem: Environmental > Terrestrial > Soil > Floodplain | place: USA...
ACTGCTCCAGGCTCGTTCGCGTCAGATGTGTTGAGAGCTGGCGGTGGAGTCGCCACGACCGTCGTTCGGAGCGGGTCAGCTCGGGCACGACGGGACGTCGGACCACCTCAAGTCGATAACCCATGCACGACAGGAGCCGATCGAGTTGCTCATCGCTCAACTCGACCTTTCCGGAAAGGAACTGGCTGATGCTGGGCTGATGCATGCCAAATCATCGTCCGTTGGCTCTCCGGAGGCGGGAGCACGAGTTCGAATCTCGCCAGGGGCGCCAGACAAAACGCCTTGTCAGCGCACTATTCTGGGACCGCTGTCGGCAGTGGACCACACCGATAGCCTTAGGCACGTGGCGTCGAGGCAAGTGGCTGACCTGGCCGAGTTGAAGGACTTCGTTGAAGGCCTGCGCGCGGCGGCACACCAGGCACGCAGCGACGGCAACGTTTCGCTTGCCCAAGCCTTGGAGATCACCCGCTTCGAGGTCTATCAGGCTTACCTCGACGAGCTAGCGACACCAACCGCTCGCCGCGCCGCCCAGAAGTGAGCAAGATCAGATGGCGGAGTCGAGGGGGAACATTTCCTCGGTTGTGATGCGATGCGCACCATGACACTGATTTAACGCGGGCGTTTTAACGCCTGTGATGGGAAACGCCCCGCCCCACCGGTCCGGCTCCGATAGAAGTTAGGGGATTTGCCCCACGCGATCACACGCGTTGCTTGGCCAGCCTGGAGCAATGAAAGATGCTCTGCGATCGATCCTCGATGCAACGTCGTCCGCCGCTACTTGGCTGTGGCGGTGCTTGGAGGCAGCGTATGCAGACGGCCCACCGGCGATGAGCGTGTGCGCGTGGCCCTTCATGGCGTACCGATCGGCGCCAGGGCTGCAGTGGCGCAGCAAGATCGGGCCGTCCGAAGAGGCGGCACGAGGTAATGAGGTGCTCACCCATTCAGTCCGCGAAGCGGATCTCTTGGAACCCGTCGTTCTGGGCAAGATCCCGGGCGAGCTCAGTCCGCGACCTCAGGCCGCGTTTGCGCAGCACCGAGCCAAGGTGGTGCTCGACTGTTCTCGGGCTGATAAATAGTGCCGTTGCCACCTCGCGGTTCGTCATCCCGCGGGCGACGAGCAGCGCCACCCTGGTCTCCTGTGAGCTGAGCGCGGACTCTTCCGGACGTTTCCGCGAGCGGGCGCGTTCCCCGGTCGTGGCGAGTTCAGCCTCCGCGCGGTCCTTCCAGGCTTGGAAGTCGATGGCGGCAAAGTCCTCGACGGCTCTGCGAAGTTGCTCCCGGGCGGCGATCCGGGCACCCTTTCGCCTCAGCCGCATGCCGTACAGCAGCCGGGTTCGACCAATCTGGGCGCGGTCGCCGACGAGCAACTGGGCGGTGACAGCGCGCTCGAATGCGTCGGTCAGATCATCGAGATCCTCCGCGACGAGACCCTGGCAGCGGGCGACGGTCCCGACGACATAAGGGTGACGTGAGTCGACATTGACTGCTACGTAGCGCTGAGCCAACAGCCGCGCGTCATGTGCGCGGCCCAGCCCGACGTACGCCTCGATGAGCGGGGGCGCCACACCTAGCGGCTCGAGCATTACGCCCGCCCCGGCGTGCTCCCGCAGCTCAGCTTCGCCGAGCGCGACGACCTGCGACAACGCACCTTCGCTGAGCGCGCAGCTGATCATGGCATGAGCCAGGTGTGGTTGCAGGCTGCCGAGTCCACTGCGGTGCATGACGTCCACGGCGCGACCCAACAGCTCGGCGCTCTCCCGATACCTACCCCGGGCGGCACACTCCATAGCCAGCGTTTCGTGTGCAATGCCCGGCTCTGCGGCGTACCCAAGGACATCAAGCAGCTCGACCGCCTCACCCGCGAAGGCATACGCCTGCAGGTGATCACCGGTCCAGGCCAGGCCAGCGGCTGCCGGGGAGAGGCCCAGAGCTAGCGCACCTAGCGCACCGAGCTCCCGCGCCGCCGCGATCCGGCGCAGGCCGATCTGCACCATGGTGAGGCCGCCGACCACGTAGTTCGGATCGAGGAGCCAACGCGCGCACAGCAGAGCGACACTCAAATGGCGCGGATCATCGCGCAACATCGGCTCGGTCTCCAGCAGTTCCAGCGCGCGCGAGATCAGCGGGGCGGCCTGTTCCTGTTGACCGGCGAAGACAAGCGCGGCGCCCATGAGATAGGCCGCGAGCATCGACTGTTCCGGGTCCGCTGAGTCCGCTGCTGTTTTGGCCTGCTGGGCCGCAGCGGTCATTCCCGCCCGGTCGTCAAGCAAGTAGCACACGCTCGCCAGCTCGGTGAGCGCACGGATCAGTAGCCGGCCGCGGGCGATCGCAGCGGCCTCACGCAACAGACTCCTCGCCTGTACGAAAGTGCCGGTGTGCAGCTCCAGCATGCCGAGGACAACCAGCACCTTCGCGCGCGGCTCTGACTCCGCCGCCTGCGTGAGGACTTGTTTGGCCAGCCGGCGCGCCCGAGCGCCGTCGCCGGCGAGGAAGGCGTCCTCAACTGCCGCCGCCAGATAGCCTCCGGACTCGGCACCGTCGGCGAGCATGCGCGCGGCTTGCTCGTACGCGGCTGAAGCGCCGGCATAGCCCCGCCGTGAGCGGGCGGCATTGGCGCTCGCCGCGAGTTCTCGTGCCAGATCGCGGTCGTAGCCGAGCGCAGCCTCCGCTCGGTGCCAGGTACGCGCAGGACCCTCGGGCGCGGTCGACGATAGAGCCGCATGCGCCTCGCGTCGTTCGGCCGGGTCGGCGCGGCGCCAAGCGACTGAACGCAACAAGGGATGCCGAAAGACCAGGCTTGTCCCTCTGAGCTGCAGCACCGCTGATGCCTCGTCCAGGCAGGCCTCGGCATCGAGCCCCGCATCGGTGAGGGCGCCGACCACCGGTCCGATGGCCGGATCAAAGCTGGCCGCGGCAAGTCGTACAGCGAACGCGGCGCCGGCCGAGAGCCGTGACAGCTCGAGCTCATAGAGCCGACTAAGTCGGTCCGGAAGGGCCAGCGGCTGTGGTAGCTCCTCGGCACCCGCGCGCTGCAAGGGTGTCAGCGTCCGCGCCGACTCCAGCACTGCGAGCGGATTTCCTCCGGTCTCCCGGGTCAAGACGCTGACCACCGCCGTCGAGTATCCGACGCCAAGCAGGTCGGCTACATCCTGCTCCGTCAGGCCCGCGAGCCGGTACGTCGCAAAGCCGGTGAGGTCGTGCGGGCCGGCCTCATCAAACCGCCGAGTCAGGATGAAGGCCACCCGGTCGTACCGCAGCCGGCGGGCGGCAAAGATGATCGCGTTGGCGGACTCGGCGTCGAGCCATTGTTCGTCGTCGATGACGACGAGGAGAGGCGCACTTTCGGATACGTGGGCGAGAAGCGCGAGCGTTGCTGCCGCCACCTGGAAGCGGTCGCCCTCAACCTCATTCGCCGACCAGCCGACCGCACTCGACAAGATCGATTCCTGACGCTGTGGCAGCTCATGGAGGTAGACCCTGAGTGTCGTCACTAGCTCCACAAGGCCGCCGTACGCGAGCGCGGCGTCTGCCTGAACCCCCTGAACCCAAACTGTGGCCCAGCCTTGCTCCGCGGCGTCGCGCTGCGCCACCTCGGCCAGCGCAGTTTTCCCGATCCCCGCCTCGCCCTCCAGTACGAGGACCGCCAGTCCGCCGCCGCCGACAGTCGCCCTGAGATGTGCGAGCTGGTGGAGCACATCAGTCCGACCCACGAGCACCCGTTTAACCGCACGGTCCGGCCGCAGTGCCGCCATGGCGGAACTGTATCCAGCCAGTCTTTCCAGCGAGTCCAGCAGCGCGCTGCTGGTAGGTTGCATGCGTTCTGTCGTCGACCGAGGGCTCCCTACTCCGATGTGCGCTTCCCTGCCGATGAGAACCGTGGGTCGTGAATGAGCCGCCTCGTTACCTGGTACGACGCGCACCGCGGTCCGCGAATGATCGTCATTGGCTGGCTGATCACCCGCGTGTTGATGTTGGGAATCCTCGCCGGCTTCGAACGCTTCGTGGTAGGCGATGTCTTCTATTACCACCGCAAGATCAACGCGCTCTTCGCAGCCGGCTTGGACCGTACGCTCTATGAGTACCCGACGCCGGTGGTCTGGATTCTTGCGCTGCCGTACGGCGCCGCCTTCGGTAGCCGGGTTGGCTATCTGATCGCCTTCATTGTTCTGATGCTGGCCTTAGATGCCGTCTTCACTTATGCGCTGTGGCGATCTACCGGCCGGCGGCATGACACCTCGATCGACTTCTGGTTGATCTTCGTTCTCTTGATCGGCCCGCTGTCCTATCTGCGCTTCGACATGCTTCCGGCCGTACTCGCAGGCGGCGCGCTCCTCGCCGCTCGACACAAGCCGTGGGTAACTGGCGCACTGACCGGACTGGGCGCGGCCGTCAAGCTCTGGCCCGCGCTTCTCATCGGCGCATTCCTTTCCTACCGGTCTGACCGGAGACCGGCCGGCCTTGCCTTCGTCATCGTTGGATTCGGCCTTGCCTTGATCAGTTTGATCTTTGGCGGCTGGGCCCGATTGATCTCGCCGCTTACCTGGCAGTCCGATCGCGGCCTGCAAATCGAGTCGATCTGGGCGACTCCGCTGATGCTTGCGCGGGCCGCGAGCCCCGATCAATGGCTCGTCGACATCTCCCAATATCAGGCGTATGAGATCTTTGGCCCAGGCGTGGATGCCTGGATCGTGATCAGCAACATCGCGACGCTACTCGGCCTCACGATGATCATTTTGTTGACTATTCGCGCCTTCCGACACAACGGATCGACGCCGGTCGCCATCGGCTTCGTCATCGTCGCGACGGTGGCGATCATGACGATTACGAACAAGACACTGAGTCCGCAGTATCTGCTCTGGCTGGGTGGTCCGATGGCGGCGCTGATGGTCCTGAGACCCAACGCCTCGGTCGATGAACCGCCTGCGATCAACCGGATGGCCGGACAGCTGCTCCTCCTGGCCCTGCTGACTCAGCTTGTCTATCCGCTGTTCTATGACGGCTATCTCGGCCGACGTGGACAAATGATGATCATCCTCTCCACGGTCGTCACGGCCATACGCAACCTCGCACTCGTGGTCTTTACCGTCGAAGCGTGCTGGCTGGCGTGGCGCATGCTGGCCGTTCCGGTGCCGGACCACGCCGCCCTGACCCGCCAAGAGTGATCGTGGCCGAATAGCCCGCTGACGAGGTGTGTCGCGCAACCGGTCGCTGACTTGTCGACCAGCGTGGGTAGCCTAGGTAGCGCCTGCGGAGGAGCGTGCCGGAAGCAGGCCAAGGCGGGTTAACCCCGCAGATTGTGCGTATGAGGAAGAAGGCAACAGTGGCCATCGTGCCCGACCAATCACCTACCAGCGCGCCAGCGGAAGCCGACTTCGGTGCCAACGACTGGCTGCTCGAGGAGATGTACGAGCAGTACGCCGTAGACCCAAGTTCGGTTGATCAAACCTGGGCGGAGTACTTCAAGGCACATGGCGCACCAACCACGGATGCGGGCAATGGTGCCGCCTCTGAAGCACCGCAACCTCAGCCTCAACAGGCGCCCGAACCGCGCGCCGCCAGTGCCGAGACTCCCGACAGTGCCGAGACTCCCGACAGTGCCGGACCTAAGGTAACGACGGCCACGGCCGCAACCGCTCCAACGCAAGCCCCCGCGGCTCAGCCTCAAGACCAACCGGCACCACGTCGTACGCCAACGGTGGAGAAGCCATCACCGACCAAGGAGGTCAGGCCGAGCGCCCCGGGAACGCGTGGCGGTGTACCCGCCGATCCGCCGAGCCCTGCCGATCGGCCGAGCGTCGCAGTCGAACAGCCCGTCAAGACGACCATGCGCGGAGCTCCAGCGCGGACCGCGAAGAACATGGAAATCTCGTTGGCGGTGCCGACTGCAACCAGCGTCAGGTCGCTTCCGGTCAAGCTGCTGATCGATCAGCGTGTGGTGATCAACAACCATCTTCGACGGGCCCGGGGCGGCAAGGTCTCCTACACCCACATCATCGGGTACGCCATGGTCCAGGCTCTGAAGAGCATGCCCGCTATGAACAACGCGTATGACGTGCTCGACGGCAAGCCCACATTGATCGTGCCCGCTCATGTCAATCTCGGGCTGGCTATCGACCTGCCCAAGGAGGACGGCACCCGACAGCTCCTAGTGCCCAGCATCAAGAGTTGCGAGACCCTCGACTTTGCACAGTTCTGGAACGCGTACGAGCAGGTGGTCAAGAAGGCTCGGGCCGGCCAGCTCACTGTAGAAGACTTCGCCGGGACCACGATCACGCTGACCAACCCCGGGACCATCGGCACCAGCCACTCAGTGCCGCGCTTGATGCAGGGTCAGGGCGCGATCATCGGCGTCGGCTCGATGGAATACCCGCCAGAGTTCCAGGGGTCTGATCCCGATCGGCTCAGCGACATGAGCGTCTCCAAGATCATGACGCTGACCTCGACCTATGACCATCGAGTCATTCAGGGGGCACAGTCCGGGGAGTACCTGGCACGCCTGCACGCCCTGCTACTCGGCGAGGACGGCTTCTACGACGACATCTTCGGGGCACTCCGCGTCCCGTACGAGCCGATTCGCTGGGCACAAGACCTCAGCACCGCTCACGAAGACCAGATCCCGAAGCAAGCCCGGATCATGGAGATGATCAACGCATATCGGGTGCGCGGCCATCTGATGGCAGACACCGATCCCCTGGAGTATCGCCAGCGCCGCCATCATGATCTTGACGTACAGTCACACGGCCTGACGCTGTGGGACCTGGATCGCGAATTTGCGACCGGATCCTTCGCCGGCGGTGAGGGCCGGATGAAGATGCGAAAGATCTTGGGCATCCTGCGTGATTCCTATTGCCGGACCATCGGCATCGAGTACATGCACATTCAAGAGCCGGCGCAGCGCAAGTGGATCCAGGACCGAGTAGAGCGGCCCCATGAGTCCCTGCCACGCGAGGAGCACCTGCGGATCCTCGACAAGCTCAATGAGGCCGAGATCTTCGAGACATTCCTGCAAACCAAGTTCGTAGGACAGAAGCGGTTCTCCCTGGAGGGCGGCGAGTCTGCGATCGTGCTGCTGGACGAGGTGTGCGAGCAGGCCGCCGAAGCAAATCTCGAGGAAGTCTGCATGGGCATGCCCCACCGCGGCCGGCTCAATGTGCTGTCCAACATTGTCGGCAAGTCGTACGAGCAGATCTTCCGGGAGTTCGAGGGCAATCTTGATCCCCGTACCGTGCAGGGCTCGGGAGACGTCAAGTACCACTTGGGTTCGGAGGGCAAGTTCACCGCGCTGAGCGGTGCGACGATCAAGACCTCGGTTGCAGCGAACCCGAGCCATCTCGAGGCCGTCAATCCGGTGCTGGAAGGCATCGCGCGAGCCAAACAAGACATCCTCGACCGCGGAGCGGAGTTCCCAGTGCTGCCCGTGCTGATGCACGGCGATGCGGCGTTCGCTGGCCAAGGGGTCGTTGCCGAAACCCTCAACCTGAGCCAGCTACGGGGCTATCGGACCGGCGGCACCATCCACATCGTCGTAAACAATCAGGTCGGCTTCACGACGGCCCCAACTGAGTCGCGGTCCTCGATGTATTGCACCGATGTGGCCCGGATGATCCAAGCGCCGATCTTCCACGTAAACGGGGATGACCCGGAGGCCTGCATTCGAGTGGCCCGGCTGGCGTTCGAGTTTCGGCAGGAATTCAACAAGGACGTGGTCATCGACCTCATCTGCTATCGCCGCCGCGGTCACAACGAGGGCGACGATCCGAGCTTCACCCAACCTCGGATGTACGACCTGATCGAGAAGAAGCGCTCGGTACGCAAGCTCTACACCGAGGCCCTGATCGGTCGAGGCGACATTACCGTGGAGGACGCCGAGAGGGTCATGAGCCGCTTCCAGCAGCGGCTGGAGGATGTCTTCACGGAGGTCCGGGGGACGACGCAGCCGCCCGCGGACATGGATTACAGCCGCGTGCCGGCGTACCCGAAGAAGTCCGCCGCAAAGCACGGCACCGCGGTCAGCATGGAGATGCTGAAGAAGGTTGCGGACGCGTACACCACCTTCCCCGCAGGGTTCACGGTGCATCCCAAGGTGATGCCGCAGCTGCAGCGGCGCGCGGCTGCGATCACCCAGGGTCCAATCGACTGGGCCACCGCCGAGATAGTGGCCTTCGGCTCCTTGCTGTTGGACGGGCGTACGGTCCGTCTCACCGGACAAGACACGCGCCGCGGCACCTTCGTGCAACGGTTTGCCTCCATCGTTGACCGCAAGACCGGCGAGTCCTGGGTGCCGCTGAAACATCTGGATGAAAACCAGGGCAAGTTCCATGTCTTCGACACGCTGCTGAGCGAGTACGCGGCGATGGGTTTCGAATACGGCTATTCGGTAGCGAGTCCGGAAGCGTTGGTGCTCTGGGAGGCACAGTTTGGTGACTTCGCCAACGGCGCGCAGACGATCATCGATGAGTTCATCGTCTCGGGTCAGGCTAAGTGGACCCAGCAATCTGGAGTTGTACTCCTATTGCCGCACGGCTACGAGGGCCAGGGTCCCGACCACTCCTCAGCCCGCCTGGAACGGTTCCTGCAGCTCGCTGCTGAGGACGCGTTCACAGTGGCGCAACCGTCGAATCCGGCGAACTACTTCCACATGCTCCGGCAGCAAGCGTTGGGCGAGCTCCATCGGCCACTGATCGTCATGACCCCGAAGTCGATGCTGCGCAACAAGCTCGCTGTCTCCCAGCCGTCGGACTTCACCCAGGGGTCGTGGAAGACGGTGCTGGCTGATCCCACTATCGAAGACCCGAGCAAGGTCACCTCGGTGTTGCTCTGCTCAGGAAAGATTCGCTGGGACCTGGTGAATGCGCGGAGCCAGGCCGGAAAGGACGGCCAGCTCGCAATTATCGCGGTCGAGCGCCTTTACCCGCTCCCAACGAAAGAACTGGTCAAACAACTCAGACGTTTCGACGGCGTGGACGAGCTGCGCTGGGTGCAGGATGAGCCGGCCAACCAGGGGGCATGGCCTTTCATGGCACTGAACCTGCCGCAACGGCTGGTCGAAGCCGAGCCTGGTAAGACCTGGCGGCTGACCCCGATCACCCGACCGGAGTCGTCGGCACCATCGGTGGGGTCGGCGTCGGTTCACCTGCAACAGCAGCGTGCCCTGATGGAGGCGGCCCTCGCCTAGGCGCCATGTACTTCACTGACCGGGGCATTGAGGAGCTTGAGGAACGGCGAGGGGACGATGCGGTCACCCTCGGCTGGCTGGCTGAACAACTACGGACGTTTGTCGATCTTCATCCCGAATTCGAGACGCCCGTGGAGCGCCTTGCCACTTGGCTCGCCCGCCTCGATGATGAGGACGAGTAGCATCCGACGATTCCGCCACTGCGGCGACCGCACACTCTTCGCGCTTATGCCGTCAACAGCGCTCCAAAACCAGGGCCGGCGGAGAACTCTTGCCGTTAGGCAGCATGCCCTGACTTTGACAGTCCGCAAGCAAGTCGGCTTGGATTTACCGCATCTCGGGACGTCCGCTCTGCCGAGGTGAGCCATGTCGAGAAAGAAGCAAAGTCTCGCAAGATGGTGGGGTTTTGCCATCGTGATCGCGGTCTTGGCCGCCTTACCTTCACGAGAGATTCCGGCGGTGATTCTGTTTCTCCTTTCGGGCCTTGGCCTGGTGTGGGTGCTGTTTCTTGCTCCCGTTTGGTGCGGAGCAGACACGAGGAGACACGAATCCTGTCGAAACAACTCGTGGGGGCTACTGCTCGGCTGCCACTTGCGCGAGCACAGGTGGCAGAAGTTCAAAATGATGTTTGTCAACCGACGATGGCAGCAACTGAATAGGGGGCTGTGGTCCAGTCCAGCCGAGGTTCTTGCGACCGTCTCCGGCCTCATCACCATCGTCGGGGTTGTGGTAGCGATAGTTCGGATCGCCGTGGGGACCCCAGTGGTGTAGCCGTACTCGTTCGAGGCATCGCTTGAGCACCCGAGGCCCAGCCGGCCGTCAACTGGTGCGTACTTTGGATCGGCGATCCAGCTCAGGGCTCAAAGATGATCTTGCCGAAATGATCACCCGCGATCATGGCGGCGAATCCGACTGCGGCATCAGACAACGGCAGGACCCGATCAATGCGCGGACGTACGCCGCTGGCGACCAGCATCCGGGTTAGGGAGATCAGCTCATCGCGGGTGCCCATCACCGAGCCGATCACCCGAAGCGGCTTGAAGTAGATCTTGATCAGCTCAGCCTTGGGCGGGTTGTCCCCAGACGTGGCTCCGCAGATTACGAGTGTGCCACCTGGCTTCAGGACGTTGATCGAATGTGACCAGGTTGCAGCGCCCACACTGTCCATGACTGCGTCGACACGCTCCGGAAGTCGGGCACCAGCAGCAAAGGCTTGATGTGCACCGAGACCGACGGCTCGGGCACCGCGGGCCTCGTTACGCGAGGTGACCCACACCCGCATCCCCGCCTGTCGCGCGAGCGCGATCAGCGCAGTGGACACTCCCCCGCCGGCACCCTGGATCAACACAGTGTCACCTGGCCTGGCGGCCGACTGGCTGAAGAGCATGCGGTACGCCGTCAGCCACGCCGTGGGTAGGCACGCCGCTTGGGCAAAGCTCAGCTCGGGCGGCTTCTCAACCAGATTGGTCGCGGGTACCAATACCTGCGTCGCAAACGTGCCGGGATAGCGCTCGGACAGCAGCGAACGCTCCGGGTCATAGGTCGCATCCGACCCCACAAAATCCGGAGAGTTGATCACAGCGTGCACGATGACCTCGCGACCGTCGTCGGTGACACCAGCCGCGTCACAGCCGAGGATCATGGGCAGCCGGTCGGCCGGCAGGCCGACTCCATGGAGCGACCACAGATCATGATGGTTGAGGCCAGCGGCCTTCACCTGAACCCGCACCCAGCCGGCGGGCACGCTGGGCGGCTCGATCTCACCGACAACCAGGGCGTCCAGCGGCGACTCAGGGTCCGCCCGGACAGCGTAGGCCGCCAACATGTCTTCACCCTATTGGGGCACGCTATTGGGGCACGATCGCCGCCTGATTCAGTTGCGCAGCTTCCGCCGATACAGTGCATGAGGTGAGCAACGGCGCCAGCGGTCTGGTCGAGGCTTTCCGCGCTCAGACTGGTCGGCAGCCGGCCGGAGTCTGGGCCGCGCCTGGTCGGGTCAATGTGATCGGCGAACACACCGACTACAACGACGGCTACGTGATGCCGTTCGCCCTCGCACAACGGGTACTGATCGCTGCCGCTCCACGTAATGATCATGGAACCTGGACCGTCACGTCACTGAACAATCGCTCGACGAAGATCTTCCGCGATGCCGACCTGCAACCCGGGATGACCGGTTGGCAGGCGTACGTCGCAGGTGTGGTGTGGGCCCTGAAGGAAGCCGGGCACCGGATCGACGGGGCGGATCTGGTGTTGACATCCGACGTACCCAAGGGTGCCGGTTTGTCCTCATCAGCCGCGCTGGAGTGTGCCGTGCTCATTGCTTTAGCTGATCTCAACGAGCTCGAGATCCCCGGCCTGGGGCGAGCCAAGCTCGCTAGACGAGCCGAGAACGCCTTTGTCGGAGCCCCGACTGGGCTGATGGATCAGGCGGCCACGACACTGTGCACCGCCGGCCATGCGCTGTTCTTCGACTGCCGCACTGACGCGGCCGAGCAGGTTCTCCTCGACACTCGCAGCTTCGGCCTGGAAATACTCGTCCTCGATACGAAGACGCCTCATGCGCTGGTCGACAGCGAGTACGCAGCCCGTCGAACCAGCTGCGAGGAAGCCGCCCGGCTGCTTGGTGTGGCGGCGTTGCGCGACGTGACTGATTTGGATGCCGCCCTGGCGCAGTTGTCCGACCCGGTGATGCGCCGCCGGGTACGCCACGTGGTTACCGAGAACGCCCGGGTGCTGGAGGCCGTCGCGATTTTGCGGGCGGGCCGCATCGCTGACCTCGCGCCACTCCTCGACGCCTCACACGAGTCCATGCGGGACGACTTCGAGATCACGGTGCCGCAGGTCGATCTGGCGGTAGACGTGGCCCGCGCCTCCGGCGCCCTTGGCGCCCGAATGACCGGGGGCGGCTTCGGTGGCTGCATCATCGCCCTGGTCGAGGTTGGGGACTCAAATCGGATCGGGGACGAAATCACGGTGAAGTTCGGAGCCGCTGGCTACGGTCCGCCGACGCACTTCACGGCCGTCCCCTCAGCGGGCGCTGAGCGCCTCGAGTAGGCGGTCCACTAATCGTTGCGATCGGATTCCAAACCGCCAGGCACCGATCAAACCCAGGCAACGCGTGCAAGGATTCACTCTGTCCTCGGGACCCAAGTCTGCCGCTGACAAAAGCGGTGAAGAACGCGAAAAGCAGGCCCAGGCTCACAAAGGACCTGGGTTGGGAGGGAGCAGCACAGATGAATGTCCGAATCAAGCTTGGGGTGGTCGCGGCCTCGATCGCCGCACTGGCTTTAAGCGCCTGTGGTTCGAGCTCATTGAGCGGCGAGGCTGGCGGCGGCGGTAGCGCTCCGTCGGTCTCTGTTAGCCAGAACGCCGACCTTGCCAGCAAGTTGCCCGAGAGCATCAAGAACGCCGGCGTCATCAAGATCGGCGTCGACGCAAGCTACGCCCCCAACGAGTTCCTGGCCGGCGACGGCAAGACCGTACAGGGCATGGACGTCGATCTCTTCAACCAGGTCGCCTCCAAGTTCGGGGTCAAGACCGAGTGGCACCCGGCCGACTTCGGCAGCATCATCAACGGCGTCAATGGCAAGAAGTACGACATGGGGATTTCGTCCTTCACCATCAATGACGAGCGCATGAAGCAGGTCAACATGGTCAGCTACTTCCGCGCAGGCACCCAGTGGGCGACGGCCAAGGGCAACCCCAAGGGCGTCGACCCTGACAATGCCTGCGGTAAGAACGTCGCAGTCCAGAGCAATACGACCCAAGAGATGGACGACCTTCCGGTGCGCCAGAAGAAGTGCGGCAGCAACAAGATCAACGTCTTGTCCTTCAAGGACCAGAGCCAGGCCACTGCCGCCGTCGTCAGCGGCAAGGCAGACGCCATGCTGTCCGACTCGCCGGTCGTCGCTTATGCGGTGAAGCTATCCGGCGGAAAGCTCGAGCCGCTCGGTGATATCTACGAGGCGGCCCCGTACGGCTATGTGCTGCCGAAGGATGAGACCGAGTTCGCACAGGCCATCGTCGAGGCGCTCAAGGAGATCGACAAGGACGGCGCCTACAAGGCGGCGCTCGAGAAGTGGGGCGTTGAGCAGGGCGCCATCTCCGACTTCGCTGTAAACCCGACGTCATGACAACAAGCACAGCAGCCCGTCCGGCGGTCAGCGATGACCGCCCCGGGCTGATTCACGCCAGGCCGGTTCGCCACCCCGGTCGCTGGGTCG
>Ga0307307_10000183_pt1 | contig 13062 bp, 17 predicted proteins | sample ER_DNA_194_FD_194505 | JGI IMG/M metagenome (GOLD analysis project Ga0307307, IMG submission 194505) | Bulk soil microbial communities from the East River watershed near Crested Butte, Colorado, United States - ER_DNA_194 | ecosystem: Environmental > Terrestrial > Soil > Floodplain | place...
AGTAAGTGGGCACCTTCGTCGTCCGCCGGCTGCTCGGCCTGATCGCGGTGATGTTCGCGCTCACCGTCCTCGTCTTCCTGATCTTCTTCGAGACCCCGGGCGTCGATCCGGCGCGCCTGATGGCGGGCCGCCACCCGGATCCTCAGACGATTGCGAACATCAAGCACGAGTTCGGCCTGGACCGGCCGCTGCCGGTCCAGTACGTACTGATGATGAAGCACATGTTCGTCAGCCGCGATCTGATCTCGTACAGCACCCGGACAAAGGTGATCCCGGAGATCATCGCCGCGACGCCGGTGACGCTCTCGCTCGTGATCGGCGCGGCCATCATCTGGGTGATCTTCTCGATCGTGCTCGGGCTCGGGGCCGCGGTCTTACGCGGCACGATCTGGGACCCGCTGCTGATGGTGCTCGCCCTGATCGGCATCTCGATGCCGGTCTTCTGGCTCGGGGAGATCGTCAACCTGTTCACGCAGAGCCGCTGGCATAACTTCTTCCTGTTCAGCTGGGTGCCGCCGCTCGGGTATACGCCCCTGACGCAGGATCCGTTCCTGTGGTTCAAGGGGCTCGTGTTCCCGTGGCTGACGCTGTCGGTTCTCTACGTCGGTTTCTACGCGCGGGTGCTGCGGGCGAACCTGATTGAGACCGAGAGCGAGGACTATGTCCGCACCGCGCGGTCGAAGGGGATCTCGGAGCGCCGCGTTCTGGTCCGGCACAACCTGCGGACGTCGATGATCACCTTCGTCAGCCTCTTCGGCCTCGACTTCGGGATCCTCGTCGCCGGCGGCGCGCTGCTGGTCGAGGTCGTCTTCGGCCTCCCGGGTGTCGGCCTACTGACTTACCACTCGCTGACAGGCCTTGACCTACCGGTGATCATGGCGACGGTGATCTACGGCGCCTTCTTCATCTCCTTGGCGAGCGCACTGGTCGATCTGCTCTACGCCTGGCTCGACCCGAGGGTGCGACCCACGTAGCCATGGCCGAGCCGCTGCTTGAAGTCCGCGACCTCAAGGTCTCGTTCCGCACAGAGGACGGGATCGTGCGCGCCGTCGACGGGATCTCGTTCACCGTCCACGAGGGCGAGGTGGTCGGGATCGTCGGCGAGTCCGGCTCGGGGAAGAGCGTGTCGATGATGTCCGTGATGCGGCTGATCACCGATCCCAATGCGATCTACGCGGGCGAGATCATCTACAAGGGCCGCAACCTGATGGGGCTCTCGCGTGACGCGATGCGCCAGGTGCGAGGTCAGGAGATCGCGATGATCTTCCAGGACCCGATGACGTCGCTGAACCCGGTCTACACGGTCGGCTGGCAGATCGAGGAGCAGTTGAACGAGCACAACGATCTGCAGAAAGGCCAGGCGCGACGGCGGGCGGTCGAGCTGCTTGGCCAGGTCGGGATCCCGAAGCCGGAGGAGCGGATCGACGACTACCCGCACCAGTTTTCCGGCGGGATGCGGCAGCGGGTGATGATCGCGCTGGCCCTCTCCTGCAACCCCGACCTGCTGATCGCCGACGAGCCGACGACCGCGCTCGACGTGACGATCCAGGCTCAGATTCTGGAGCTGATCAAGCGCCTGAAGCGCGACTTCGGCTCGGCGGTCGCGCTGATCACACACGATCTTGGCGTTGTCGCCGACATCGCCGACCGGATCCTCGTCATGTACGCGGGCCGGATCGTCGAGGAGGGCGACAAGGAGCAGATCTTCTACGACCCGCAGCACCCGTACACCTGGGGACTGCTGGGCTCGATCGCCCGGCTCGACCGGCCCAAAGCGCAGCGGCTGACGGCAATTGACGGCCAGCCCCCGTCCCTGATCCACCGGCCGCAAGGCTGCAACTTCCGCCCGCGCTGCCCGCACGCGTTCGACCGGTGCCGCGCCGAGGACCCGGCGCTGACGGACAAGGTCGGCGGCGGGCATCTCGATGCCTGCCACCTCTCGGTCGACGACAAGCGCGCGAAGCGAGACGCGACCATCAACCCGCAGTTGGCGGAGAGCGCGTGAGCTCCACGAACGGTGGGCCGCTGCTTCAGGCGGAGCATGTCGTCAAGTACTTCCCGATCAAGAGGGGAGTGCTGATCCAGCGCGAGGTGGCGCAGGTGCATGCGGTCGACGACGTCTCGCTGGAGATCAACAAGGGCGATACGCTCGGGCTCGTCGGCGAGTCCGGCTGCGGCAAGTCGACGCTCGGGCGCTGCTTCGTCCGGCTCTACGACCTGACGAGCGGGCGCCTGATCTTCGACGGGCAGGACATCACCAGTCTTTCGCGCCGCGAGCTGCGGCCGCTGCGGCGTGAGCTGCAGATCGTCTTCCAGGATCCGTACGCGTCGCTGAACCCACGCAAGCGGGTCGGCTCGATCGTGGGCGCCCCGCTCGAGATCCACGGCATCGGCGACCGCAAGGACCGGAAGAAGCGGGTGCAGGAACTGCTCGAGAAGGTCGGACTCTCACCAGAGCACTACAACCGGTTCCCGCACGAGTTCTCCGGCGGGCAGCGGCAGCGGATCGGGGTGGCGCGGGCGCTCGCACTGCAGCCGAAGCTGGTGATCGCCGACGAGCCAGTCTCGGCGCTCGACGTCTCGATCCAGGCCCAGGTGATCAACCTGCTCGAGGACATCCAGGATGAGTTCGATCTCACCTACGTCTTCATCGCCCACGATCTCGGCGTCGTCCGGCACGTCTCCGACCGGATCGCGGTCATGTACCTCGGCAAGATCGTCGAGATCTCCCCGGCGGAGGAGCTGTACGAGCGGCCGATCATGCCCTACACCGAGGCGCTGCTCTCGGCCGTGCCGATCCCGGATCCGCGCGAGTCGGCCGCACGCGAGCGGATCGTGCTCGAGGGCGACGTGCCCTCGCCGATCAACCCGCCCTCGGGCTGCCGCTTCCACCCCCGCTGCCGCTACGCGACGGACGTGTGCACGCAGATCGAGCCGCCGCTCGTCGACTACGGCAACGGCCACCTGGCGGCCTGTCACCACCCGCTGAACGTCGACAAGGAGACGCTCGCCCGCGTAAGCGTCGACCAGGCGCATTCGCCCGCGCAGGCGGACGACAGCGCGAAACCTGTGCAGCCCGCACAGCGCTCCAGCTAACTCGGGCATCATCCACGCGCATGAAGGTCGGGATCGTGGTCCCGTACTCGTGGTCGTTCTGGGGCGGAGTTCCGGAGCACGCAGACCACCAGGCACGGGCACTGAAGCAACTCGGCGTCGAGGCCAAGATCATCATCGGCCACGATCCGCCCGGGCGCCTGACGCATTACCTGCATCCGCGCGAGGGCCGGCACGAAGAGCCGCCCGCCCACGTGATCCCGGTCGGCCGTTCGGTGATCGTCCCGGCGAACGGGGCGCTGCCGAACATCGTGCTCAGCCCCAGCGCGATCTTCCGCATGCGCCAAGTCCTGGAGCGCGAGCGTTTCGACCTCCTGCACGTCCACGAGCCGATGACCCCGGCCATCGGCGTCGCGGCGCTGTCGTTCGCACGTGCCCCCCTCGTGGCAACGTTCCATGCCTCGGGCGAGCTCGCCTGGATGAAGCTCGCGACCCCGGTCTGGGGCTTCCTGGCGGAGCGGCTCGACCATCGCATCGCGGTTTCGCAGGACGCCGCCGACACGGTCAACAAGTACTTGCCCGGCGACTACGAGGTGATCCCGAACGGTGTCGCGATCCCGGAGCATGCGGATCCGGCAGCGCGGAAGAACCAGATTGCTTTCGTCGGGCGGCACGAGCCGCGCAAGGGCCTGCCGGTTCTCCTGCGCGCCTGGCCCGAGATTCGGCGACAGACCGGCGCGCGCCTGCGCATCCTGGGCGCAGACCCGCTGCAGGTGCGGCTGCTGCTCACCCGGCTCCGTGTTCCCGAAGACGGGATCGACGCCCTGGGGTTCGTCCAGGAAGAGGAGCGGACAAGCGAGCTGCTGGCGGCGAAGGCGTTCGTGGCACCGTCGATCGGGGGCGAGAGCTTCGGCATGGTGCTGACCGAGGCATTCGCCTGCGCAACGCCGGTGATTGCCTCGAACATCCCGGGGTACCGTGACGTTATGACCCCGAAGACGGGTGTCCTCGTGCCGCCGGAGGATCCGGCCGCGCTCGCGCAGGGGCTCATCGCCCTGCTGGCGGACGAGCCCCGGCGGCAGAACCTCGGCATCGGCGCCCGGGAACGCGCTCATGACTTTTCCTGGGAGCGCATCGGCAGGCAGCTGCTGTCGATCTACGAGCTCGCGTGTGAGGAACCACCCGCTGCGCTCGCGGCGGCGGGGTGAAGCTCGCGATCCTCCATAACCGGCCGCTGCGGCTAGCGGTCGTTCTTGCCGCGGCCGCCGGCGTCGGCGCCCTCTTCTGGTGGCGCGGGCCCAACTGGAGCGGGGTCGGCGATGCCTTCACCGTTGTGCGCTGGCACTTCGTCGCGATCGCGATCGGTTTCAACCTCGTTTCCGTGCTCGTCCGCGCGGTCGCCTGGAAGATCATCATCGACGAGGCGGTCCCCGAACCGCATCCGCGGTTCCCGCTCGTCTTCTCTGCGTTCTCCGTCGGCCTCTTCGCGAACGCGGTGCTTCCCGGCCGGATCGGTGAGCTCGCCCGGGTCGCCGTGTTGACGCGAAAGCTGCCGGGACGACCGGGGATCTGGGCGTCCCTGCTCGGGACCGTCTTCACCCACCGGCTCTTCGACCTGGTGCCGTCGCTTCTGTTGGTCACCTACACGCTGTTGACCGCGAAGGTGCCCCATTGGGCCTACACCAGCCTGGAGATCGCGCTCGGTCTCGGCTTCGCGTTGCTCACGTTCGGCTTCGCCAGCGCGCGGCGCTACAGCACCTCGGTGATCGAGGAGCTCGGGCCGGTCCGGCGGCTGGTGACGATGGCGCGCGCAGGACTCGGGATCCTCCGCTCGCCGTTGCCCGCGGCCGGTGCGTTGTTCTTCCAGTGCGCCGGCTGGGTCTGCCAGCTGTTCGCGGTCTACTCGGCGATGCGCGCCTTCAACATCCACGCGCCCCTGCCGGCCGCCGCCCTGGTGCTGGTGCTGATGAACATCGCGACGCTCTTCCCGCTCTGGCCCGGAAACGTCGGGCTCGTCCAGGCAGCGGTCGCGCTGCCGCTGATCGGCTACGGCGTCGCCAAGGCGCGCGGAGTCGCCTTCGGGTTCGGGCTACAGGCGATCGAGGCCTCGGTCGGTGTCGGCCTCGGCATGATCTTCCTCGCCCGCGAGGGGCTCTCGTTCGCGATGCTGCGGGTGATGCCCGGCGCGGAGGCGGCGGAGATGCCGCCCGGGGAGGAGAAGCAGGCCGAAGAGACCCGTGCGCGCGCTCGTATCCCCGGCTAGCCTCAAGGGAGTCCTGTCGGCTGGCGCAGCGGCTGCGCTGGTAGCCGAAGGCCTACGGCGCGGAGGCGCGGAGGCCGAGGAGCTCCCGATCGCCGACGGCGGCGAGGGCACGGCGGAGATTCTCGGCGCAAGGGGGGTCAGCCGGGTCCGGGTCGAGGACGCCTTCGGTCGTCCGCGCGAGGCGCCGATCCGGGCGCTTCCCGACGGGACGGCGGTGGTCGAGTCCGCGGAGGTGATCCCGTTCGATTCGGCGCGGCTCGACCCGCTGAGCGCCTCGAGCCGCGGCCTCGGCCTGCTGATCGCCGCGGTCGAGGCCGAGCAGCTGCTGGTCTGCCTCGGCGGCACCGCCAACGTCGACGGCGGCGCCGGGCTCCTGGAGGTACTGCCGGAGCTGCCCGCCTCGACGGTCGTCCTTTGCGATGCGCTCGTGCCGCTTCGCGACGCTGCGCGGCGCTTCGCCCCGCAGAAGGGAGCGACCCCGGAGCAGGTCGAGCTGCTCGAGCAGCGCCTGACGGGGATGGGAGAGCTGGCTCCATACGCGGAAGTTCCCGGCGCCGGTGCGGCCGGCGGCCTCGGGGCCGCGCTCGCCTCCCTCGGGGCCGTGCTCGTCCCCGGTGCGCAGGAGGTGCTTCGCCGGCTCCGGTTTGCCCAGCGTGTGCAGGCAGCCGACCTGGTCGTCACAGGCGAGGGCGCGGTCGATGCGACGACCCTGGTGGGCAAGGCGCCGGACGAGGTGTCGCGGATCTGTCGCGAGGAGGGTGTGCGCTGCGTCGTCTTCGGTGGACGTGTCGAGGTCGAGCTCGACGGCGTCGAGACGATCGCGCTCAGCGGCGATCCGTCGCGCGCAGAAGCCGACCTAGTCGTGCTCGGCGAGCGCCTCGCTACTGCTAAGTAAGACCGAGCCGAGCGACGACAATGCCCTCGGCCGCCTCGCTGCTGGCCGCATGGCCCGTGACCGCCCCGACGAAGGCCTCGCGGTCGAGCGCGTAGAGCTTCGTCTCCTTGCGGGCCCGGGCAGTCCCGGTCCGCGGGATATCCCGTAGCAGCGCGATCTCCCCGAAGGAGTCGCCCGGGCCGAGCACGTTCGCCTCACGGCCGTCGATCTCGATCTCGACCTCGCCGGAGTCGACGATGTAGAAGCGGTCGCCGGCGTCCCCTTGCCGGAAGATCGTCTCGCCCGTAGGAACCTCGACCTGCTCGAGATTGGACGCAAGCGATTCGAGCGTCGGCGCCGGTAGCGGCGCGAACATCGCGATCGATCGCAGCCGCGAGAGCTCGGCGCTCGGCACCGTCACCGTCTGATCGATGCGCGCGAGCAAGCCGAAGGCGGGGATCGTCACGGCGGGGAGAGCCGCGCCCGTGACGATCAGCGCGCTGCGAACTCCCAGCCAGTCGATCAAGAGCGGCGCGACGATCGCCCCGATTCCGCCCGTGAAGTAGAAGGCGCTGTGGAGGACGCCGAAGACCCGCGCGAGCACATCCTCGGGAACGGCACGCTGCAGCAGGGTGAAGCCCGCGACGTCGACGAGCGTAATCCCGAGCCCGGCGATCCCGATCAGGATGAAGGCCGGCACCGGCTTCGCCCAGAGCCCGACGACGAGGATCGGCGCGCCCCACAGGATCAGCGCCAGCCCGAACGTGAGCGCGAGCCTGCGGACGCCGACGAGCACGACGGCAACGATGCCGCCGATGAGGCCGCCGACACCGAGCGCGGCGTTCAGATAGCCGATCCCTGGGGAGCCGAGGTCGAGCAGCTGGATCGCGGCGACCGCAGTCAGCACCACGAACGCCCCGTACACGAGCGTCTGCACGCCGAAGAGGCCGATGATCACTCGCAGCCTCCAATCGGAGCCGATCGTCTTGAAGCCGGCGAGCGACTCCTGCAGCAAGCTGCCGCGAGGCTTGAGGACGTGCTCTTCGGGCGCTTTCAGCCGGATCAGCGCGAGCATTGCCGCAGACCAGAGGAACGCGACCGCCGTGACGACGAAGACGGTCTGCACGTTCGAGACGGCGAGGATGACACCGCCGATCGCCGGTCCGACGAAGTAGCCTGCCGCCTCGATCGTGCTCGAGGCGACGTTCGCCGCCGCCAGCTCCTCGGGCGTTTCGGCGATCGTGGGCAGCAGCGCCGCCTCAGCGGGCTGGAAGACCTGCGACGTGACCGTGACGATCACGGCGAGCAGGTAGACGATCACGGTCGGGGAGTCCAGGATGATCGCGGCCGCTGCCCCGACGAGGGCGCTGGCCCGGACGAAGTCGGAGACGATCATCACCCGCAGCCGCGGGAAGCGGTCGCCGACGACGCCGCCGAACGGGGCCGCCACCGCGGCGGGGAACCAGCGGATCAGCCCGACGAGGCCGACCGCTGCGGCGCCGCCCTGCTCGTAGGCGTAGACCATCAACGCGACGACGTAGCCCCACGTGCCCACCGACGATCCAATCCAGGCGAGTTGCAGCCGGCGTAGGCTTGCGTTGCGGTAGATCCCCTTGAAGGCCCGCAGGGAGTCGAGAAGCTGGCGCCGCAAAGCCTCCACACCGCAAGGATTACAGGGTGGTTTGTGTTTTTGAAGAACAGGAGGGAAGATTCACGTCAGAAAGCGCGTCTAGTGATTCGTCAGTACAAAGTTTCGGAAGGAGGAAGGAAATGACGGACGAGCCCCGCGAGGAGATCCAGCCAGAGGCCGAAGACGTCGAGGCGCACAGCCCCCCAATCGGGCTGCCTCCGATCGGCGAGCCGGCGATTGGCCGCTCCGACGACGACGATGACGTCGAGGCACACAGCCCACCCATCGGGCAGCCCCCGATCGGCGAGCCTCCCATCGGCTAAGGATCCAAAGCTTCAGCGTTCGGGCCGGGTATTCCCGGCCCGACGTGTTTCTGGGAAGATTTTTCCGCCGCCCTCCGTCATGTAGTCGGCAGCGAAAGTTTTCGGAAGGAGGAGCAATGGACAAGCACCGCGACGAGAACGGCGCAATCGGCGAGACCGAGGACGAGGTCGAGGCGCACGCACGAATCAGCAAGCCGCCGCTCAACGACAAGGCTCAGGTGGACGAGGACGACGACGAGGTCGAGGCGCACAGCCCGCCGATCGGCCAGCCGCCGATCGGTCAGCCTCCAATCGGCTAGACCGAGCTTCAGTTGCGGCAACCGTCGGGCCGGGTCTTCCCGGCCCGACGGCTTTCTGGATCTAGAACGCCACGTCCGCGCGGAGCACGTCATCGAGTGCGGCCAGCAGCCGCAGAGCCGGCTCGCGCTGTTCCTCCTCCAGGCCTTCGAGCGCCGAAGCGAGCCGCGACACGACGCCGGCGTCGCTGCCGCTCTCGGCCAAAACGGCCCTCGCGTGGCGCGCGCGCTGGAGCAGATCGAGGGCGATCGCCGCCTGGTTGGCGAAGAGGCCGAGCAGCTCCATCTGGCTGAGCGAGAACTCGATCTTTTCGGAGCGGTCGAGCACGTTGAGGACTCCGAGAACGCCCTCTTCGTGCAGGAGCGGCACCGACATCATCGACTTGGGCACGTAGCCGGTGCTCTCGGCGGTCTCGCGGGCGAAGCGCGGATCCTGCTGCAGGTCCTCGATCACGAGCGGCTGCCGCGTCACGAGCACAAAGCCGGCGATGCCGGTACTGGAGGGGAAGCGGGTGCCGATCAGGCTGTCCGAGCCTTCGCCGGCGACGGCCTCGAAGACGAGCTCGTCCGCGCTTTCGTCGTGAAGGAAGATCGAGGACGCCTTCGCCGAGAAGATCGCGCGGGCGACCTCGACGATCGACTGGAGCAGGGCACGGTGCTCGTTCTCGGCGGACATGACACCGGCCGAGACAGCCGCTTGCAGGTTGTTATCGGTCATTTCCGGCCTCCGACATTGGACGCGATCAGATAGAGAACGCTTTTCAGCTGGAAGGGCGTCAGCTCCGGGTGCTTGGCAAGGATCAGGGTGCAGATACCGCTCATGTGCGGGGTCGCGAAGCTGTTGCCCGACGAGCGGACCGTGGCGCCGCCAACCCACGCGACGTCGACGTTGACGCCCCGGGCGAAAAACTCGACCGGCGGCGACGGGTTGTAGAAGAAGGTTCTCGGATCCTGCTCCTCGTGGCTGCCGACGGAGATCACCGAGGAGAAGCGCCATGGGTAGCTCTCGACCGGCATGTTGTGAGCCGAGGCGACGAGCACGGTTCGGCGGAAGTAGGCGCTGTCGGCGAGCTCGTGCAAAAGGCCGGAGAACTGCTTCTTCGTTGTCGAGAGGCTCATGTTGATGACGTCGAAGCCCTCGCTGATCGCCCAGCGCAGCCCTTCGAGCAAGACGGCGCCGCTGCCCTTGAAGCCGGCGCCGAGCACGCGGACGCTGAAGATGCGCGCGTCCGGCGCAAGCGAACGGACGATCCCGGCGCACGCCGTTCCGTGGCCGCAAAGGTCACCCTCGGTGTCGTCCTCGACGTGGATCTGTCCCTCGTCGTCCTTCCGGAGTGCGACGGCTCCCTCGAGCTCGCCGACGAGCGGATGGTCGGGCTGAACGCCGCTATCGAGGATGCAGACGCGAACGCCGGCCCCGGTCGAGCCGCCGAGTGCCCAATCGGCGGTGACGCGTTCAGGCCACTCGACCCCGATCCCGATCTCCTGCGAGGCCGCGGCGGGCAGGCTCCAGGCGGGCAGCGTCTCGCCGGTGTAGTGCTCGGGTTTCTTCTCCGGCTCGGCCACCCGGCGATCCTAAAGGTGGGTGGGGGAGCCTACGACTCGGCGAAGCGCCGGCGGAGCTCTGCGACCAGCGGACGCTCGGGCTCGTAGCCCTCCCGCGCCAGCGTCGCCTCGAGGTCGGCGATGAGCGCCACGCGGAACTCGGCGTCCGCCTCGGCCCTGGCGACGATCTCGTCGAGCCCGGCTCGGGCGGAGGGGAGCTCTTGCGCGGCCCGGACCCACGCCTCGGGGGCGGGCGGGAGAGCCGCGATCAGCTCGGAGAGTCTGTCTTCGTCGTATGCGCTCATGCGTTCACCTGCCCACCAGACTGAGTAGCGAGCTGATTTCTTCCCTCGAGCTGATCTTTCAACTTGACCAAACAGCGGGAAATGCGACTTGCAATCGTGCCTGCGGGCAGCTCCAGCGCCTCGCCGATCGTCCGGTAGCTCTCGTCGCGGGCGAAGAACCGGTCGAGGATCTCGCGGCAGTTCTCGGGCAGCTCCACCATCGCGTCGTGGACGTCGAGCGCTTCGTCGAGCCGCCCCAGCGCTTCTTCGTCGGGATCGGCGGCGAGCTCGCTCTCCTCGGTCGGCTCCTCGCGCGAGCCGGCCCGGAGGCGGTCGACGCAGACCCGCCGGGTCAGCTGGGCGATCCAGGGCTGGATCGCCTCGTCATTGCGAAGCGTGTCGAGCCGCTCGTAGACCTTCGCGAAGACCTCCTGGAAGACGTCCTCGGCGTCATGGTCGCGCAGGCGGAATCCCTGCGTCGCGATCGCGTAGACGTAACGGGAGAAGCGCTCCACGAGTGCGTTCCAGGCCTCCTGGTCGCCCTCCCGGCAGCGGGCGACAAGCTGGGCTGCCGGAACGGTTTGCGCCAAGACGTCGCTCCTAGAGAGGCGCGTGCTGCTGCTCTGACTCGCGAAGGCGCTTGGCCATCACCTGCAGCAGCTTCCAGGCGATCTCCGCATTGGTCTCGACCAGCGGCCTGAACTCCCACGGTGTCAGCCCGTAGCAGACCAGGTCGGTCTCAGCGGTCACGGTCGCGGTGCGGCGCGCCTGCTCGTCGATCAGGGCGACCTCGCCGAAGTAGTCACCGGGCGCGAGCTGGCCGCGGCGCTCGCCCTGCACTTCGACGTTGGCGGTCCCTTCGCCGATGATGAAGAAGCCGACGCCGCCCGTTCCCTCCTCGGAGACCGTGTCGCCGGGAGCGAAGCGGCGTTCCTTGAAGGAGTGGGAGATCCGCTTGAGGTCGTCCTTCGACAAACCCTCGAAGAGCGGGATCTGCTCGAGCAGTTCGATCGGCGCGTCGGCCATTGCCCGATTCTATGCCGGAAACCGCGAAACCACTACGGCTTCGCGGCTTCAACTCGGCTGGCGAGCTGCTCGATCTTGCCCTGGGCCGAGTCCAGCTTGCCGAGACAGAAGCGATACAGCTCCTCGCCGCGCTCCCAGAGCGCGATCGCCTCGTCGAGAGCGGTATCTCCGCTCTCCAGCCGCTGCACGATCTGCTCGAGCTCGCGTTGTGCGGACTCGAAGGTCTGCTCACTCGACACGAGCGTCGAACCTCCCGTCGCCGACCTCGACATCGATCCGCGTGCCGGCTTCGACGGCTTCGGCGGAGCGGACGATCTCCTGCTCGGAGCGCACGATCGCGTAGCCGCGTTTCAAGGTCGCCCGCGGCGAGAGCGTGCGCAGCCTCCCAGCCGCGTGCTCGAGCGCGGCGCGGCGGCGCTCGACTAGAAGCGACGGGGCGCGCCGCAGCCGCTCGTGCGCCTGGGCGAGCCGCTGCCCGTGGAGATCGAGCGAGCGCCGGGCGCCGCGTCCGAGGCCGGCGCGCGCACGGTCGAGGCGCTCCTTCAGCTCGCTGAGATCGGGCACGACGAGCCGCGCCGCGGCTGTCGGCGTCGAGGCTCGGACGTCGGCTGCGAGGTCGCAGAGCGGCGTGTCCTGTTCGTGCCCGACCGCGGTGACGACGGGGACGGGGGACGTCGCGATTGCGCGGACGAGCCGCTCGTCGCTGAACGGCAGCAAGTCCTCGAAGCTGCCGCCCCCGCGCGCGACGACGATCACGTCGGTCAGCTCGGCCAACCGCCGCATCGCGTCGACGACCGCTCCCGCTGCCCGCGGGCCCTGCACGTAGGTCTCGGCGACGACGACGTGCGCCGGCGGGAAGCGCACCTGGATCCCGGTCAGGACGTCCCGTTTCGCCGCCGCGTCATTGCCGGTGACGAGCCCGATCGCTCGCGGCCAGACCGGCAGCGGCCGCTTGCGCTCGGTCGCAAAGAGGCCCTCGGCCGCGAGCTTGGCCTTCAGGCGCTCGAGCGCGGCGAGGTGGTCGCCGAGGCCGAACCGCTCGAGCGACAGCGCTCGGAGGCGGAACTCGCCCCGGGCGGCGTAGAGCTCTGGCCTGCCGTAGGCGTGGACACGGTCCCCGTCGGCGAGCTCTAGCCGCAGCCCGTCGAACTGTCCGCGCGGCATCGACACACCGAGACAGGAGCCGTCGTTGGGGTCCTTGAGGGTGAAGAAGACGCTCTGCCAGCGGGGATGTCGCTTGAGCTCCGTGACCTCGCCCTCGACCCAGACCGTCGGCAGCCGCTGGAGCCAGGTCGCGACCCCTCGGTTGAACGCGGAGACCGAGAAAACTTTACGGTCGCCGTAGGCGGTCGCCTCGACCTTCACGACGCCGATGCTAGCCCGCGGCTCTAGCTACAGCAGGATGCGGGCCACGGTCTCGTGGTCGCAGCCGGTGCGAGCCATCTCGACCGCGCGGTGCAGGTCGGCTTCGCTGTGGGCGAGCTTTTCGGCGAGGGGAAGCGGAAAACCGGCCTCCATCAGCACGTGGAGACGCCAGCTCTCGACTTTCGTTCGCTCGTCCTGTGGGGTTTCGGTGATCTGGGCCATGAGGTGCCTCTGCTTCGCTCTTTCCTAGACGAACCCTGCTGCTCGAAGTTTGTATGCCTGGGCTACTGGGCCCGAAACGCGCCTTCGAGGCTGGTCTCGGCGTCGGACAGCGCGGCTTCGAGTCGTCGCGTCAGGTCTAGCACACGCGCCTCGAGTACCGCTCGCTCGGCCTCGGCGTCT
>Ga0307307_10000184_pt1 | contig 13054 bp, 11 predicted proteins | sample ER_DNA_194_FD_194505 | JGI IMG/M metagenome (GOLD analysis project Ga0307307, IMG submission 194505) | Bulk soil microbial communities from the East River watershed near Crested Butte, Colorado, United States - ER_DNA_194 | ecosystem: Environmental > Terrestrial > Soil > Floodplain | place...
CCGCCGGTGAGCGCGGCGACGCCGCCCGCTGCCGAGCCCTCGGTGTAACGGCATACCTCACCAAGCCGATCCGGCAATCGGAGCTGCTCGATGCCATCCTGACGAGCCTGGGGTCGGCCCCGGCGGAGCGGTCCGGGCAGCTGGTCACGGTACACTCGATGCGGGAACATCGGCGGCCGCTGCACATTCTCCTGGCGGAAGACAACCTGGTGAATCAGACCCTCGCGACCCGGCTGCTGGAGAAAAGGGGGCATTCGGTGGTGCTGGCCGTGAATGGCCGGGAGGCGGTGGAGACCTGGAAACGCGAACGGTTCGACCTGATTCTCATGGATGTGCAGATGCCCGAAATGGGTGGGTTCGAGGCCACCGCTGCAATCCGCCACGCGGAACTGGGCGGCGCGATGCACATTCCGATCGTCGCGATGACTGCACGGGCGATGGCGGGGGATCGGGAAAGCTGTCTCGAAGCCGGAATGGACGCCTACGTGGCAAAGCCAATCTCGGCCGCGGAGCTCGTCACGGCCATCGAATCAGTGGTATCTGGCCGTCCGACCGTCAAAGAGGAGACGGTTAGCCCGGCCGAGCGGCCCCCGCTGGATCGGCCAGCCTTGCTGGAACGCTACGCGGAGCATCACGACCTGCTGTTCGAGATCGCGGGTCTGTTTGCAGCTCAAGCCCCCAGCTGGCTCGCGGCTATGGATGACGCGGTGGTCCGGGGCGACGCCGGTGCGCTCGCGTCCGCGGCGCATGCCCTGCGTGGCTCGGCAGCCAACTTCATGGCAACCGAAACGGTAGACGCGGCACTCTGTCTCGAGACCGCTGCTGGGAAAGGGGATCTGATCCTTGCCCGCGATGCCGTGGATCGTGTGAAGAAGAACGTTGAGCGCCTGCTCCCTCAGCTGACGGAGATGAGCCAGCGGGGCCGAGCCCCCGTTGCGGGACCTCCGGGTGGGACGCCGAGCTAGGTCCCGGCCCCCGCCTCCCGGGCGCTCTGGCGAAGCGACAGGACGACGGCCAGAGCCAGCGTGGTCACGATCACGCCCAGCGAGAGCAGGATCGGAACGTGGAACCACCCACTGAGCAGCATCTTGAGGCCCACGAAGATCAGAATGAACGAGATGCCGGGCTTGAGGTACACGAACTTGTCCAGCATGCCCGCGAGCACGAAATACAAGGCGCGCAGCCCGAGGATGGCGAATACGTTGGAGCTGTAAACGAGAAACGGGTCTCGAGTCACCGCAAAGATCGCGGGAATACTGTCGATCGCGAAGACCAGATCGGACCACTCCACCACCAGGACCACCAATAGCAGCGGGGTGGCGACGACCTTCCCGGTGGCCGTGCGGGTGAAAAACCTGGTGCCATCGTAGCTCGGGCTCAGCGGGATGAGGCGTCGAGCCAGGCGAACCACCCGGTTTCGCTCCAGGTCTATCTGCTCTTCCTTCTGGATGAGCATCCGGATTCCGGTCACGACCAGAAGCGCGCCAAAGATGTACACAATCCAGTTGAAGCGCTGAAGCAGGAACGCGCCTAGCCCGATCATGATGAGCCGCATCACGATTGCGCCCAGAATCCCCCACTTGAGGACCTTGGGCTGGGCATCGGCTTGCACGCAGAAGTAGGTGAAGATCAGAAGGAAGACGAACAGATTGTCGACGCTCAGCGACAGCTCGATGAGATAACCGGTGTAGTACTCCAGCGCGTGTTGGGTCCCCTCCCGCCACAGAATGAACAAGCCAAACCCAAGCGCCAGCACCACCACCCCACCACTCCAGCTGAGAGCCTCCTTCAGCGTGAGGACATGGCTACGGCGGTTGAGTACCCCCAGGTCGAGGACCAGGAGGGCCAGCACCAGGGCGGTGAAGCTCAGCCACACGACGGGAGGGTGGCCTCCCACTCAGCGACCCATGGCCATGGCCTCGAGCCGGGCGACCCGCTCCGAGGTCGGAGGGTGGGTGCTGAAGAGCTTGGAGATTGCGCCCCCGTGGGCCGCCAGCGGGTTGACCTGTGCCAGGGGGGCGGCGGCCGGCGCCACCCGCATCGGGATCCGGTGCGCCAGGTCATCCAGCCGGATGAGTGCGTGCGCCAGCGGCATGGGTCGGCCAAGGATCTGGGCTCCCACCCGATCGGCCTCGAACTCCCGCTGGCGCGACACGGCGAACTGGATGAGCATTGCACCGATCGGTGCCAGCAGGATCAACGCCAACTGGGCGAATGGGTGGCCGCCATCGTCGTCCTGACCACCACCGAACATCAGCAGATAGGGCAGGTTGCTGAGCGCGCCGGCGATACCGGCCGCCACGGTTGTGATCAGCATGTCCCGGTTCTTCACGTGGGCGAGCTCGTGGGCGATCACGCCCTCCAGCTCCTCCTGCGGGACGAACTTGAGGATGCCGGTGGTCACCGCCACCACCGCATGCTCCGGGCTTCGTCCGGTGGCAAACGCGTTCGGCTGCTCGTGTGGCGCGATGGCAACCCTGGGCATCGGAAGGCCGGCCCGCTGCCGCAGGCGATCTACCATGGCGTATAGCTCGGGGGCCTCCTGGGCGGTGACGACCTGCGCGCCGTACATCCGCAGGACCAGGCGGTCGGAGAAGAAATACATGACGAAGTTGAAGAGGCTGCCGATCACCAGCGCCGCAACCAAGCCGCTGGAGCCGCCGAGCAGTTGGCCCACCAGCACAAACAGGCTCAGCAGTCCTGCCATGAGTGCGAAGGTCTTGACGTTGTTCATCGTTTTCTCCGTGGAACAATAAAAAAAGCGAGACCCCCGTCCGCTCCGCTTTCGCGTGGACGAAGGTCTCGCTCTAAGGTGCAGGAGCGGCTGACGCCGCTCGCTACCTCCTCCCAGATGGACCGTGCCCGCACTTGGCGAACAGTCTTGACGATCCATCCGTCCGCCTTGCCGGCGGATAAGCTACTCCCCTTCTAACGGTCAAGAACTTAACGGGGTCGAGCCCGTCAGTCCAGTCGCCCTAAGCCGCCGCTTGTCCCTGGCTGGCCGCGTCGCGCATGATGCCGGCCAGGATCGCGTAGGCGCTGCTCCAGGCCTCATGTACCGACTCGGTGTATCCGTCCCCCAACCCCTGCTCCAAGGTCCATAGCAACGCCGCGCCGACCAGGTCGTAATGGCGGTCCTCCACGCCATAATTCACGTGCCGGCGACCGAGAGCCTCCAACGCTGGCCGGAGGGTCTCCAGCTGGTCCAGCGCCCTCACGGCTACCGCCAGCGTCTGCATCAGCTTCTTGCGCTGCTGCTCCATGTCGGTACGTCCAAACAGGCGGCGCAGCTCTGGTTCCATCTCGAACAGGCGCTCATAGAACAGCCGCGCCGCGGTGTCGGCGATCAGGACCACCTGATCCCAGGTGGTGCGAACCAGCCGGATCTGGGCCGGCGTCATGGGGCGGTTCCGTAGACAAGTTGCCGCTGCCAGATCGTGATCCACAGGCTTAGGGGAGAGTCGAATCGCGCCACGGGCGGTGTGCTCATCCCGGTCTCCATCTGCTTGGACATGAGAAGCGTCGTCGTGGTCTTCATGATGTGCCTCCGTTGATCGGGGTGCCCGTAGGCGATGAGGGCGGTGCCTTCGGGACCATGCCGCCCAGTTGACGGAACCAATTCTACGGACGGAGGTCACCTCGAAATCACCGCGCCAGGTGATCGGATCGACTGTGCGGCCGGGAGCGGCGACCCCTCTGCTGACCCTGGGTGGGCACCCAAAACCCACGCGCCCATTCCCGCGGCGGTGCAGGAATGGGCGCGAAGGAAGCCCGGGATGTGAATCGGTTATCGGCGCTAGGTCTTGGACGAACGCGATAGCGGCTGTGCTACCGTCGCTTGTTCCTGGGCGGCCGCGCGCCGCACGATGCTGGACAGGAGGAGGTACGCCTCGGTCCAGGCGTTTCGGATTTCGGGCGTGAATGCCGGACCCAGCCCCTGCTCCAGCGTCCAGAGAAGAGCGGTCCCGACCGAGGCGTACTGTGAGTCCTGCACCCCGTAATGCACGTGCCGCCGGCCGAGGTCGGCGACCTCCGTGACCAGTTCCTCGGGCTGGTCCAAGGTGCGGACAATCTCCGCGAACATCTGCATCACCTTCCGCCCCTGGGCCTCCATGTCCGTTCTGGCGAACAGCCGCTGGGCGCCCGGGTCGAGCTCGAAGAGCTTGTCGTAGAAGAACCCGGCCGACTGCTCTGCGACCGGTTCGAACCGTGCCCAACTCTCCCGGACAAGGCGCTCGGTCTCGGCTCTCATGGACCCTCCTCGTGTCTTGCCGCCGGGGAGGCCGGCTCCTAGTATTGACTCGTAAGATCGCACGTTCCGATCACCCCGAAATCACTGAGCTCAACGTGTTTCGTCTCAACACGTTCGGCAGGTTGTTCGTCGAACGCGACGGGCGGCGGCTCACCGGTGCCGCTTCCCAGCCGCGGCGCTTGGCGCTGCTAGTTCTGGTGGCGGGAGCGGGCGAGCAGGGGATGACCCGCGACCGGTTGCTCGGCATGCTCTGGTCCGAAGCCGATGAGGAGCGGGCGCGCAAGGGACTCAATCAGGCCCTGTACGCCCTCCGCCAGGAGATGGGCGCGGACGAGATATTCCTGGGCACCCGGGACCTGCGGCTCAACTCCGAGCTGGTCACCAGCGACCTCGCGGCGTTCACCCTCGCTATCAGGGCGGGCCAGCTCGAGCGGGCGACCACGGAGTACATCGGCCCCTTCCTGGACGGGTTCCATCTCTCCGACGCCCCGGAGTTCGAGCGCTGGCTGGAGGAGGAGCGGGCGGGGCTCGCTCGGGATTACGCCACCGCACTCCAACGGCTGGCCCGGCGGGCCGCTGAATGCGGCGACCAGATGGCGGCGGTGGAGTGGTCGCGCAAGCTGGCTGCCCAGGATCCGCTCAACGCGCAGGTGGCGATCGGGCTGATGGAAGCGCTCGTCGCGATCGGCGATCGCACCGGGGCGCTGCAGCATGCCCGGGTGTATGAGGTGCTGCTGCAGCAGGAGTTGGAAGCCCCGCCCGACCGTCAGGTGGTGGCGCTCGCCGAGCGGATCCGGCAGCAGTCGGCGGCGCAGGCGACGAGCGACGGACCCGGCACGGTGCCGGCGAGCGCGCCCGCCGCACCATCCTCCGTGGGGCTTCCGGCGGAGCGCGTCGCGGAGAGTTCGGCTGGGCCCGTCGCGGAGCCGCTCTCGCCGCCGGTCCCACCATTCCCGCAGTCTCGTCCTGCCGAGCTTGTACCCCCCGGGGCACCGGTCGACCACCCGACAATGCCGGCCCGACCGCGCCGAGCGGCCCGTCGGGCTGCTGTCGCTGCCCTCATCGGGCTCGGGCTCGCGGCCGGCGCCGTGGTGTTGCGTAGGGGGACTCCATCCGGCATCGCCACCGGCCGCACCAGCCGGATCACTGCCCAGCCCGGACTCGAGGTCCATCCCGCGCTCTCGCCCGACGGGAAGTTCGTGGCCTTCGCCGCCGGCCCCGGTGGGCAGATGCGCATCTTCGTCCGCCAACTAGGGGGCGGCCGCACCATTGCGGTCACCGAAGGCCTGGCCGGCGACCAGCACTGGCCCCGCTGGTCCCCCGACGGTACCCGGCTCAGCTTCGAGATGGGCCGCGCGATCTACGTGGTCCCCGCCCTCGGCGGGACAGCCAAGCTGCTGGTCGCACCACCCCAGCCGGGTCCTGTGCTCAACGGCGAAGGGGGTCTCAGCAATGAAGGCCCCAGCTACCTGGCGTGGTCTCCGGACGGACAGAGGATCGCGTACGCCGTCGATCGTGGCATCTATGTGCGGGCGGTGGGTGGCGGACTCGCAACGCGAATTGCCACCGCGGACCAGCCCCACTCCTTCGCGTGGTCCCCGGACGGCTCCCGCCTCGCCTTCGCGCTCGGCAACGCGGCCTTCGTCTTCGCTCCCAACGCGATCGGCAACATCGCGCCGAGCTCGATCTGCATCGTCTCCGCGTCCGGCGGGCGGCCGGTGCGGGTCACCGATGCGGCATCGCTCAACACCAGCCCGGTCTGGACACCCGACGGGGGAAGCCTGCTTTTCATCTCCGACCGGGACGGCAGCCGGGACATCTACCGGGTCGAGGTCGGCCGCTCCGGCCGGCCATCGGGCGCGCCCGTCCGGCTCACGACGGGTCTGGACCTGCACGGGATCGACCTTTCGCGCGACGGGAGGGTGTTGGTTTACGCCGACTTCACCGGTTATGCGAACATCTGGTCGCTGCCCATTCCGCAGAAAGGCCCGGTGTCCGCGGCGGAGGCGGAGCCGCTCACCACGGGACACCAATCGATCGAGGGGATGGCACTCTCGCCGGACGGGCGCTGGCTCGCCTTCGATTCGAATCGCGGCGGCCACCAGGCCATCTACCGGGTACCCCTCTCGGGGGCAGACCCGGAACCTCTGTCGGCGGATTCGGGGGATGACTTCATGCCCTCGTGGTCGCCCGATGGTCGGGAGCTCGCCTATTATGGATTCCGCCACGGACGCCGCCGGCTCTTCGTGATGCCGGTGGATGGGGGACCACCCGACGCTGTCGTGGCCGACTCGGGCAACCAGCGGTTCCCGGACTGGGCTCCCGACGGCCGGCACCTGGTCTTCCACTCCGATCGGACGGGTCGATTCGAACTGTACGTCGTCGAGCGAGACGCGGGGGGACACTGGGGAGCGCCGCGGCAGCTCACCAAGGAGGGCGGGCAGGAGGCGCGCTGGTCGCCCGACGGCCGTGCGATCGTGTACGTGCGGAACACCGGATTGTGGTTGATCGCGCCGGGCGGCGGCCCCGCGCGGCTGCTGGTGGACACCAGCGATCCCGCCATCCACCCGGCGCCACTGCTTGCGCAGTGGGCGCCTGATGGACGGACGATTTACTACAAGGCCCTGGATGCGGAGGGACGCGCCAGCATCTGGTCGATCCCGGCGGAGGGCGGCAACTCGAGGCTCCTCGTGCGCTTCGACGATCCGGCCCGGGTATCCTCCCGGGCCGAGTTTGCCACCGATGGCAAGCGATTCTACTTCACCATCTCAGAGCCGGAGAGTGACATCTGGCAGATGGAGCTGAAGAGCCGATAGCCGTCTAGTGCGTCCACGCCGGTTCCTCCTCCCAATTGGCGGTGTGCGTGATCCGCACGAGGCTCCCCCCGGTGGCGGCGTTCATGGTCCAGATCTGCGGGACCCCGGACCGCTGGCTGGAGAACGCGATCCGGGAGCCGTCCGGCGACCAGCTCGGGTGATTGTCCGTCCCCGCGGATGTGGTGAGCCGCTTGACGGTGCCGTCCACGAGATTCTTGACGAAGATCTCCGAATTGTTGCCGGTGGTGCCCACGGCACGGGCGAAGGCGATTTTCTTCCCATCCGGGGAGAAAGTCGGGTCCCAAACCCACGTGGCGGACGAGAAACGGGTCTTGTGGCCGGATCCGTCGGCGTTGATCTGTTCGATGGTCTTGTAGTCGACCCCGATGTAGACAATCCTCTGACCAGTAGGATCATACGACGGCCGGGCGCCCTTGATTCCGCCCTGCAGCACATTGAATGGCGTGAGCTTTCCGGTGGCTACGTCCATCCGTCCCAGATACGAGGCGTTCTGCGAGAACAGGCGCACCACGAGGCGCGATCCGTCGGGCGACCATGAGGGGTCGGTCACGGGCCATGGGGACGGCGTGGCGGCGGCCCAATGTCCATTACTGCCGTCGGCATTGATCAGATAGATGTCCGTCTGGGTGCTGTTTCCGTATGGCCGCTGCCGCACTAACGCGACGCGCTTGTTGTCCCAGGACCACGCGGCGGTAGTCTCGTAGTCCGCCGAGGTGAGGTGGACGCGGCTATTCCCTTGTGGGTCCATTTTGTAGATCTCGGGCGCACCGTACTTGTACGACAAAAACAGGATCCGCTGCCCTGTGGTGAGGGCCAGGGCATCGCCGGATGCCACGGCCTCGTTTGGAGCCGCCTCGGTCGCAGGGACGGGCGGATCTTCCGCTGGAGCGAGCGGGTCGTTGGCGTCGTCGCAGGCGCCGAGCGCCAAAGACAGGGCGAGGACGAGCAGACGGGGAAGTGACGAGCGGCGCGATTGAAGCATCGGGTACTGACGGCTGGGGCAGAGCATCGTTCTCTCCTTGGGACCGGTGGTCCCGGTGCGCGTGAGTTCAGGTGCCGGTATCAGTGACCCGCCGAGTATACGAGCGGCGCTCACGCGCAAATCACCCTGAAATCACCCGTGCAACACTCCTTTGATCAACGATTTGTGAGTGGGCTCGACAAAATCATCGGAGGGAAGCGCCCCCACGCGAGACGGCCCCGGCGCGGCTCAGCGCACCGGGGCCGTGCCCGTCCTCAGCCGCTCCCTAATGCGACCACACCGGGGTCCGCTCGTCGTACGAGTTATGCGAGAGGCGCGTAGCGCTCCCACCCGCGGCGCTCACGCTCCAGATCTGGAGGTGCCCGTTACGAGTGCTTGAGAACACGATCTTGGAGCCGTCCGGCGACCAGTTCGGCCAAAGATCCGCGCCCGTCGCATAGGTGAGCCGCTTGACCGAGCCGTCGACCAGACTCTTGACGAAGATCTCCTGGTCGCCGTTGCTGGCCGCATTGCTGAAGGCGATCCGCTTCCCATCCGGTGAGAAGACCGGTCCATCGAGCGTTGAGTTGGGCGCCAATCCGAGGGTCACGTGGCCGGAGCCGTCGTGATTGATCAGGTCAAGGCTCTTGGAGTTCAAGCCGACGTAGACGATTTTCTGGCCCGTCGGATCGTACGACGGCTGCTTGCCGGCTACCAGCCCACCTCCACTCGTGAGGTTTCCCAGGATGCGGCTGGTCAGATGAACCCAGCCAAGACGCCAGCCGGCCACGTCGGAGATCGTGACCAGGATGTGCGATCCATCGGGCGACCAGGATGGGGTGCTCAGGTTGTAGGGAGAGGGCGTGGAGAGTACCCAGTGCCCGTTCGTGCCGTCCGCATTGATCAGGTAGATGTCGGAATGAGTGACGTTCGAGGCGTCCTTCCGCGGACGTATCAGGGCGATGCGCTTGTTGTCCCACGACCAGGCCGGAGTAACCTCGTACGCTGACGCGGTGGTGAGCCGCTTCACGTTGTAACCCTGAGGGTCCATCAGGTAGATGTCCTGGTTGCCGTTACGATAGGAGCCGAAGGCGATCCGCGGCGTGCTGAGGGTCACCACCAAAGCCTCCGGTGCGGAAGCCTGGAGGGCCTCGCCCGCGGTCACGGGCGCCTCCTCCGCGCCGCCGGGGGCAAGCGGGCTGTCGGTGTCGCCGCAGGCGCCGAGCGCCAGGGTGGCGGAGAGGAAGAACAGCCGAGGGAGTAGAGCTTGGAACAACTGAAGCATCGGGTGCTGGCGGCTGGAGCAGAGCATTGTTTCTCCTTGGGACCGGTGGTCCCGGAACGCGTGAGTTGAGGTGCCGCTATCAGTGACCCGCCGAGTATACGATCGGCGCTCACGCGCAAATCACCCTGGAATCACCCGGGGCATCACTCCATGGATCAACGATTTATGAGCGGGCTCGACGAATCATCGGCGGGAAGGGTCCACACACGACTCGGCCCCCGCAGGTGAAGTCCGCTGGGGCCGTGTCGCTGAGGCGCGCCGAGGGTAGTGCCGTCCTCATCCTGCGTCTAATGCGACCACGCCGGTTGCGACTCGGCGGTGCTGGTGTGTGTGATTCGTACGAGGCTCCCACCCGTGGTGGCGTTCATGGTCCAGATCTGGGACTTGCCGGACCGCTCGCTCGAGAATGCAATCCTGGAGCCGTCCGGTGACCAGCTCGGTTGAATGTCCTTACCCGCGGACGTAGTGAGGCGCTTAGTCGTGCCGTCGACGAAGTTCTTCACGAAAATCTCAAAGTTGGTACCGACCTCCCGACAGAAGGCGATCTTCTTTCCATCCGGCGAGAAGGTTGGATCGCAGACCTGAGTGGTCGACGAGAAGCGGAGCTTGTGATTGGAGCCGTCGGCATTCATCTGTTCGATGGTCTTGCCGTCCTTGCCGATATAAATGATCCTCTGGCCGGTTGCATCGTACGACGGCCGAAAGCCCACCGTTCCACCCGCGATTGCGTTGAAGAGATTGACCTGGCCCGTGGCCACGTCCATCCAACCCAGATACGAGAGGCCTCCGATCCCCACGGTCAACACGATGCGTGATCCGTTGGGAGACCAGGAGGGCTGTTGCATGTGATATGGGAACGGGGTGCTCCGTACCCAATGTCCATTGCTGCCGTTGGCGTCGATCGCATAGATGTCGAGGCGAATCACGTTCCCGACCACCCGGACGCGGTTCAGCACGACATGCTTGTTGTCGTAGGACCAGGCGGGCGTCGTCATATAATCGCTGAGGGTAGTGAGACGGGCACTACTGTTCCCCTGCGGATCCACCTTGTACAGGTCGGGCTGATTGGCGTTGCGGGTCGAGATGAAGACGATCCGCTGCCCTGTGGTGAGGGCCAAGGCATCGCCAGATGCGACGGCCTCGCTGGGGGCGGTGGCGGGCTCGACCGCCGGATCGCCTGTCGGAGCGAGCGGGTTGTCGGTGCCGTCGCAGGCGCCGAGCGCCAAAGACAGGGCGAGGACGAGCAGCCGGGGAAGCGTGGAGCAGGACGACGGAAGCATCGGGAGCTGACGGCTGGGGCAGAGCATCGTTTTCTCCTGGGACCGGTGGTCCCGGTGCGCGTGAGTTGAGCTGCTGCTGTCGATGACGCGCCGAGTATACGGGCGGCGCTCACGCGCAAATCACCCCGGAATCACCCGGGACAACGCTTGGTGGAGAGACGACTTGGGGGGGAAGCAGGAGGTATCAGAAACCAGGATCGGCCTGGTGCACCGGATCGTCCAACCTGATCGCCTGCACTATCGCACCGGCAGCCGTCTCGAATTGACCTTCCGGAATGACCAGCAGGGCATTCGCCAGCACCATGGAGGTGAGAATCCCCGAGCCCTGTGGCCCCGTGAGCCGGGCCTCAGCACCGTCGGGTCCGTCGTGGACGATGCCGCGCAGGAAGTGCTGGAGTTTGGGCTTGACGCTGATCGGCTCGGCCGCCCGGACGGCCACGGTCCGGCGGAAGGGCAGTCGATGACCCATCATCCGCCGAATGGCGGGCCGGACGAAAAGCTCGAAGGTGACCATCGTGCTCACCGGGTTCCCCGGTAAGCCGATCCAAGGCATCCGCCCCAGGAGCCCGAATCCCACCGGCGCGCCGGGACGCATTCGCAGCTTCCAGAACCGGAGCTCTCCGCCCAGCTCCTCCAGGACCGATCGCACAAAATCGTGCTCACCCACGCTGATGCCTGCGGTCGTCACCAGCAGATCGCAATCCATGGCGCGGGCCAGGTGCTCGCGAAGACTGTCGGGCGTGTCGCCGGCGATGCCGAGGTTCACCGGTTCGCCGCCGGCCCGTCGCACCAGAGCAACGAGGGTATGAGTGTTGCTGCTCGCGATCTTCCGGCCGCTGAGGATCTCCTCCGGCTGGTCGATGTCCACGATCTCGTCGCCGCTGCCCAGGATGGCCACCCGGGGCCGCCGATACACCAACGGATGCGCCACCGCGAGCGACGCGAGCACGCCCAGCTGCGCGGGCCCCAGTTCGGTCCCGGCGGTGAGCACGGTGGCGCCTTTCCTGATATCCTCGCCGGTCCGGCGGATATTGACGCCGACGTCCCGGTCCTTGAGAACCAAGACCGTGGCCGCACCCAGGTCCGTGTCTTCCTGCCGGATGACACCGTCGGCCCCACGGGGGAGGGGCGCGCCGGTAAAGATCCGGGCACACTCACCCCGCCCGATCACCTTTTCGGGAAAGCGGCCCGCGGGCAGCTGCTCGACCACGCGGAGCGACACCGGGCGAGCCTCGGTCGCGCCCCGCACGTCCTCACCGCGAACGGCATAGCCGTCCATTGCCGAGTTGGTCCAGGCGGGGATGTCGAGCCGGCTCACGACGTCCTCGGCCAGGACGCTGTCGAGCGTGTCGTCCAGCGGTATCCTGAGGGCGGGTTGAGGCCGAACCTCCGCCAGGATTCTGGTGGCGGCGTCGGCAGCCCCGAGGGGCGCGTTCACTGGTCGAGGATCAGCGATCGTTCCCACGCCAGGTTGGCCAGGAGTTGGAGCCAGATCGTGTCGTTGAAATGGAGTACGGTGCACGCCGCCCGGAAGGCTGCGTCATCGGTCACAACCGCGATCCACTGCCCGGCTTCCGGTGAGGCCTCATCGTAGATCGGAGCATCGGCGACCGCCTTGCGGAAGACCTCGATCTTGGGGAGGGGAGCCGCCTTGTATCCCTCGGTCAGGACGATGTCCGCACCCTGCATGTATTGCTGGGCGAGTGCGATGGGATCGTAGTCATCGGGGCTCCGCTCGAAGAGCACCCGGAGATCGGGCGAGGCGATCAGCACCCGCTCGGCGCGCCCTTCGTGAAAGTGGCGCCAGGTGTCGCTGCCCTTGCGGTCGGCATCGGCGGGATGATGGCCATGCTTGATCGTCATGACGCGGTGTCCCCGACGCACCAGCTCGCTTGCCAATGCCACGGTGAGCGTGGTCTTTCCCGCGTTCTTCCGGCCTATTATGGAGACGATGCGTGTCGACGCCACAGCTGGTCCGCTCTCGCGAGATCGTCCGCGGTGTTCACGTTGAAGAAGAGGAGGTCGGGGTCCGCTAGCGCCCGCACCTGATCCAGTGGGAGGATACCGACGCGGATTCGATGGTGGAAGCCGATGGCGCGGAGATTGTCTTCGGCAAGGCTCGCGGCGATGGCCTCCCGACAGGCCGGCCCGTATGCGGCGCAGAGCGGCTCGACCCCGCGCCGCCCGTCGCTCTGAGGCAAAACGGCGTCCGCGCCTTCCAAAGCCTCCGCCAATGCCCGGATCAGCGATTCGGAAACGAACGGCATGTCCCACGCGACACATACCACGGGTGCCGGCGCTTCGATCACTGCGGTGTAGATGCCGCCGAGCGCGCCGAAGCCGGGACGAACATCGGACACAGTGCGGAGGTCGGGGCGCCACTCGGAGGCATCCGGCGCATTGGCCACCAGGAGCGGTGGGTCTCCCAGCGCAGCCTCG
>Ga0307307_10000189_pt1 | contig 12931 bp, 9 predicted proteins | sample ER_DNA_194_FD_194505 | JGI IMG/M metagenome (GOLD analysis project Ga0307307, IMG submission 194505) | Bulk soil microbial communities from the East River watershed near Crested Butte, Colorado, United States - ER_DNA_194 | ecosystem: Environmental > Terrestrial > Soil > Floodplain | place: USA...
GGGCCGCGCTGAGTTGGCATGACGGCTCCGTCGTGGCAGGACGATAACCCAAAGAACCTTTCTCTCATCCAGAGCAACGCTACTCAGTTGATCAGCGACCTGCGTGCCACCGCCGCCGAGCGGATCATGCCAACGCCCGAGGAATTGTGCCGTTGGCATGCCAGGCTCTACGCCGGCTGCGACGTGCCGGTCGCCGGCTATGTCGGTCATTTCCGAGGCGACCCCGCTGTCAGGGAACTGGTCGATTACGAGGTCGGACTAGGGGCGCCCCTCAAGGACGGCAATCTGGAGAAGATGGGGGTCTGGGCCAGCCGCGTCAACAAGGAGATGTCCGCGGTACTTGCCGGCCTGCACGCCGTCTTCGCTGAGCTTGACGCGCGGCTGCCCGTCGATCAGCCACCCGGTACCGCAGACGAGATGCTTCAAGTGATCAGCTTCGCTGCCCTCGCCCATGGAGAATGCTTGCGCGTACACCCGTTTGCCAACGGCAATGGCCGTATCGCCAGACTCCTGGTGGCGTTCATCTGTCTGCGGTACGCGGTGCCGATGTTCTTGCACATCAAGCCACGCCCCGAGGGCGAGGACTATGTCCGTGCTAGTCGCGACTCGATGGGCCGGCCGCCGGACTTCGTTGGCGATCACACGACGACGACTGCGGTCTTCGCGCACCTGCTCGCCGACGAACTCGCCGGCGAGCGGGTGGCTTAGCGGTGATTGCCGCTACTCGCTAGATTTGGCGCGATGACCGCCGAGTTCACCCTGGCCGTCTGTGCAGAGATGATCTTCACTGAGCTGCCCATCACCGAGCGGGTGCGGCGGATAGACCATCTTGGTTTCCAGGTAGAAATCTGGGACTGGACCAGACACGACATCCACAAGCTTCAGTCGACCGGTGCCACCTTCTCGTCGATGACCGGCTATGTAACCGGCGATCTGATCGATCCTGACGGGGCCGACGAGCTGGTCGCCACGCAGAGCAAATCCATCGCAGTGGCAGCAAGGCTTGGTATCCCTCGACTCAAAGCCGGGGCCTCCGATAAAGCCGGTCGAAGTGATCACCAGGAAGGTTCTCACTCGGTCGATGTGACCGCCTAAACCCTGCTCTACTCTCGAAACAGAGAGGGGGCCACAATTGTTGGAAGTCGCACTTCTCGGAGAGCAGTACGTCGCAGGATCTACCGCGACGAATCTGCTACGCTCCTCGCGCTCCATTGCGCTCCTTGGCTTCCTTGCTCTACACGCTGACGCACCCCAGCCTCGACAACTCCTAGCCGCCACTTTCTGGCCCGACTCCACCGAGCAGCAAGCGCGGACGAACCTGCGACGCGAGCTGCATCATCTCCGCATGCTCCTTGGGGACGACCCGTCTCTCGTCATTGAGCCGACCAGGCTGATGTGGCGAGACTGGCAAACCTGTCGCGTCGACGTGCGCGTTTTCCAGCGTGAGCGGCAGTTGGCACTGCGGGCGCTGGCGGCCGGCGACCAGCACACGATGCTCGAGCATGGTGCAGCGGCGGTTGAGGAGTATCGCGGCGATCTGCTTCCGGGAATGTACGACGACTGGGTGCTGGCCGAGCGCGAGCAGCTGAGCCGCCAGTGCGTCGAACTCTGCGACCAGGTGATAGCAGGTTGGCGAGACCTGGGCGACCTCAAGACGGCAGTCGAATACGGCAGGATCCGCGTGCGACTCGAGCCCCTTGAGGAGGTTGGATACCGAACGCTCATGGAGCTGCAGGCCGATGCGGGCGACCGGGCGGGTGCCATCAGCACATTTCACAAATGCGCAGAGATGCTGGACCACGAGCTGCAAGTCAAGCCTTCCCAAGCCACGGAGACACTCGTGGAGCGACTGCTCAGCTCTGACGACCCCGACATGTCAGGTGTGCGCAGCCCGCGGCACGCTCGGACGCGGCTCGTCCGGCGCGCGCGGCTGGTGGGGCGCACTGGCGAGTTCGACCACATCCTCAAGTCCTGGAACAGCGCCGTCGAGGGCCGGTCTCGCCTGCTCGTCGTCACAGGTGACGCCGGCGTCGGCAAGAGCCGGCTGATCTCCGAGCTCGCTCACAAGGCACGTACCGACGGCGCTGTCGTGGCCACGACGCGCTGTTTCGGCATGGCAGGGGCACTCGCGCTGAAACCAGTTGCTGATTGGTTGCGCCATCCTCGCATCCAACGATCGCTGGCCGCCCTCGACGAGATCTGGCGGGTGGAAGTTGATCGACTCATCCCTGGTGCGGCGAGCGACACCTACGGCGGGAAGCGTGACAGGCCGCCTCCCGAACCCATTGCTACGTCCCGGGCGATGGTCGATGCCTGGCGCCGGCACCGATTCTTCGAGGGTCTCGCTCGGGGGGTCCTCGCTCTGGGCCAGCCGACGCTCCTCGTACTGGACGACCTGCACTGGTGCGACGATGAGACAGCCGCGTGGTTGCCGTTCCTGCTCGGCCGAGCGGCCGGTGCGCCATTGTTGATCGCCGCAACCGCGCGACGCGAGGAGCTGGCAGCCAATGTCGAGGTGTCTCGGCTGTTGCTCGCCTTGCGGTCGGCAGGTTCCTTGATCGAGATGGCGCTACCGCCGCTCGGACGAGACGGCGTGCGGGCGCTCGCAGGCTCGTTCCTCGAGCGGGAGCTCAGTGACGAAAAGCTCTCGCTGCTGGTCACAGCAACGGGGGGTTACCCGCTGTATGTCGTAGAGGCCATCCGAAGCGCAAGCGAGCTGGATCGCGGCGGCTCTCTTTCATCGTTCGCGGACCTCTCGTCGGTGCTGCGCAGCCGGCTGGAAGCAGCATCTCCTCACGCTCGCGAGGTCGCCGGGCTGGCCTCCGCCGTTGGCCGCGACTTCACTCTCGATCTGCTTGCGGAGGCCAGCGATGTCAACATCGACGTAGTGGTTCGCTCGGTCGACGAACTGTGGAGGCAGGGCATCTTCAGAGAACAACCCAGCGGATACGACTTCTCCCACGACCTGGTACGTGACGCGGCGTACGCGTCGGTATCGCCACCCCAGCGATGGCTGCTACATCGTCGGATCGCGCAAAGCCTCCAGATCCTTCATGGCGAGCGCGAGGACGACGTCGCCGCTCAGCTGGCCGAACAGTACGACCGAGGAGGGCGACCCGACCGCGCGCGGCGCTACTACCGACGGGCGGCGCAGCTTGCCGCCGCCGTGTTCGCTAACTCCGAGGCAGTGCGTTGCTTCCGCCGCTGTCTGGAGCTCATCGCGCAGCAGCCGGCCGGCCGATCACGGGACGACGAAGAGCTCGACGTGCTGCTGGAGATGTCTCCGCCGCTGAACGCCATCCACGGCTACTCCTCCCCACAGCTTCAGGCGACGCTGGAACGCTCAGCGCATCTTGCCGAGAAACTCTCCCGCCCCCGTGATCTGTTGTCCTGCTTGGTCGGCCTGTCCGCCGTGCGTTTCGTGCAAGGCCACGTGACCGATGCACACGAGTTCGCAGCGCGTGCCCTTGAGCTGGCGGCCGAGCCGAAGACGGCTGGGCAGGCCTACCTGTTTGTGGCCGGTTCCCTGACCAGTCTTGGACGACTCGAGGCAGCGCTCAATCACTTCGAACGCTGCCGCGAACTATCCCGGGGCTCGGTGTCGCTGATTGTCGGCACGCTGCCCGAGGTGCATGGCTTGGCATGGAGTGCGCACACCCGTTGGCTGCTCGGAAACCCGGAGCAGGCGATCGCCAAGTGTCGGGAGGCGGTCGAGCTCGCCAGGTCAGCAGACCACCCGTACAGCCTTGCGGTTGCGTTGGGTTACTTGGCGACCACGCACCAGCTGGTTCAGGACCGGGCCGGCGCGGGCGAGGCGGCGAGCGAACTCATCAGTCTGTGCGAGCGTTACTCGTTCAGCTACTACGGCCAGTGGGGCGCGGTGGTTGACGGTTGGGTGCGTGGTGGTGACGACGGTGCGGTTCGCATCCAACAGGGAATAGACAAGCTTCGGTCGGCCGGCCAGAACGCGCGCATGGCGTACTGGCTGTATTTGTTGGCCGACGTGATGATCCAGGAAGGCGACACCGCAGCCGCGCGCGGGATCCTCGACGCGGCTCTTGCAGAAGCCGAGCAGCACGACGAGCGATGGTGGATGCCGGAAATCCTTCGCGCCCGGGCAGGACTTCTGAGTCGCGATGCGGCTGTGCCAATGTTGCGCCAGGCCGCAATCCTTGCGATGAACCAGCACAGCCGGGTGTTGCAGGCACGCTGCGAGCACGACCTGGCTGAAATCGGCGCGGGTGTCGAGGACAGCGTTCTTTCGCCTCGGCGATGAACCGAACGCTGCGCGAACGCTGCTACCCCTAACGTCATGTGACATGACTACAACAGCACCCTCGCCAACTACAGATCTCCCATTGGATCAGCTCGCGGCTGCCGTACGGGGCACCCTCACGCTTCCCTCAGACTCGGGCTACGACGAGGCCAGGGCCGTCTACAACGGAGCAGTCGACCGGCGACCGGCTGCCCTGGTTCGGTGCGCTGACGTCGCCGATGTGATCGCCTGCATCAACATCGCACGAGAGCACCACATGACACTCGCCATCCGCGGCGGAGGGCATAACGCCGGCGGCTTGGGTGTCTGGGATGACGCACTTGTGATCGATTTGGGTGGCTTACGCAGTACGACTGTGAACCCCGCAGCCCACACGGTGCGGGTCGATGCCGGCTGCACCTGGGGCGATATCGACCACGCCACCGGTGCGTTCGGCATGGCGACCCCCTCCGGGTTCATCGCGTCAACCGGAGTGGCCGGACAGACCCTGGGTGGTGGACTGGGCTACCTGTCACGGAGGTTTGGCCTCAGCATCGATAACTTGCTCTCTGCCGACGTCGTACTTGCTGACGGCAGCTTTGTCACGGCCAGCCAGGACTCGCATCCTGACCTCTTCTGGGCACTCCGCGGCGGCGGTGGCAACTTCGGTGTCGTGACCTCATTCACCTTCAGGTGCCATGAGATCGGTGATAACGGAACGGTCATTGCCGGCCCAGTGCTCTACGACATTGCCGACACCGAGGAAGTCTTCCGCTGGTACCGCGAACTGCTGCCCGCGCTTCCGGAGGAGCTCAGCGGCTGGATCGGACTCATCGTCATTCCCTCAGGGCCTCCCTTCCCCGAGGAGCTGTGGGGACGCAAGACATGCGGCATCGTCTGGTGCTACACCGGGGGACACGACAAGGGCGACGAGGTTCTCGCTGCGGTGCGGGAGTTCGGCTCGCCGCTTCTGGTCGGGCTGCAGCCGATGCCGTACGCGGTGCTGCAGAGCGCATTCGACGCGTTGTACCCGAAGGGGCTGCAGTGGTACTGGAAGGCTGACTTCTTCACCGAGATCACCGACGAGGCGATCGCTGTGCACAGGCGGTATGGCGAGGCCATCCCCACGCCACAGTCCGGCATGCACCTCTACCCGATCAGCGGCGCGGTGACGCGGGTTCCCGAGGATGCGACCGCGTTCGCCTACCGTGGCGGCGGCTGGGCCGGTGTGATCGTCGGGGTCGACCCCGACCATGAGAAGTTGCCACGGATGACCGAGTGGACACGCAGGTATTGGGAAGAGCTGCATTCCACCTCGGCGGGAGGCGGATACATCAACTTCATGATGGAAGATGAGGGTGAAGGGCGGATTCGGGCGTCGTATCGCGGCAACTACGACCGGCTGGCTCGGGTGAAGAAGCGCTACGACCCGACCAACCTCTTCCACATCAACCAGAACATCCCACCTGCGTCTTAAAGGTGGCGGAGCCGCAATCCGTCTTTCTTGACGCCTTCAGCGAGCAACTCAAGAACGTGCGGATGCGGCTCGTCTGGACCCGGCCCGCGGAAGTTCAGGCAATTGACCGAATACGGTCTGCAGATATTCGATACTGGCCCGGACACCCGCGACCGGCCCTTCGTCTTTGGGTTCTTCAGTGAGGATCATGTCCTGTTCGAGGGTGTACCAGCCCTTGTAACCGTGTGCTCGCACGTGTTCGACAATGGCGGGCACGTCGATATCCCCTTGACCGAGTGGCCGATACATTCCCTGCTTCACCGCCTCGCCGTAGGTGAGCTGGCCGGACTGTACCCTCGCCGCAATCGTTGAGTCGACGTCCTTCAAGTGCAGATGCGCGATCCGCTCCGGCGCTTGTCGCGCCAGCTCGGCGGGATCGGTTCCACCGATGAGGAGATGACCGGTGTCCAGGCACAAGGAGATCGACGAGCCGTCGAGCACCTGCTGCACTTCATCCCCTTTCTCGATCATGGTGCCGACGTGCGGATGCAGTACTGCCCTGATATCTCTTTCGGCAGCCAGCTTGGCCACCCGATCAAGGTTGGAGAGCAGTCGTTTCCACCCCGCCTCATCGAGCTGCGGCCGGGTGTCATAGCCGGCCGAGCCGGTAATGGCTGACAGCACGAGAACTTGTGCCCCTGAGGCCGCATAGCCGTCGAGGATGCGGTCTACCTCGGGCACCGGGTCATGTTCCCGCACGTGCAAGAGCAAAGGCGTGAACCCGCCAATAGCCTGCAGCCCATGTTGGGACAACACACTGGCCATCGCCGCCGGCTCGCGCGGCAAGAAGCCGTCGGGTCCGAGCTCGGTGGCCATGAGGCCCACCTCGCGCATCTCTTTGAGCACTCGATCAGGACCCAGCTGGTAGCCCCAGCCCGGCACCTCGCAGACACCCCAGGAGATTGGCGCGCCGGCGATCTTGTGCTCTGGACGATTCGCCTGCTCGCTGATCACCGGATCCGCACCTCCTCGTACTCGGCGACCGAGTCGGGGTTCGCCACTGCCGCCGGCTGGCGACCCGCGAGTACATCGACGATGCCGCGCGCGGCGTCGACGAACGTGGCAGCCGCGGCGCGACGCGACATTCCCATCAGATGCGGTGTGAGTACGACGTCAGTGTGATCGAACAGGGCGTGGTGCTCCGGCGGTTCGTTCTCGAACACATCGAGTCCCACGCCGCCGAGCTGCCCGGACTCGAGTTCCGCGAGGGCGGCGTCGAGATTGACCAACCCGCCCCGGCCGCAGTTGATCAGAATCGTTCCCGGCCGTACGCGATCCAGAAATGCCCTGTCGACCAGGTGATGGGTTTCTTCGGTCAGTGGTACGTGTAGCGTCACGATGTCGCTTGCGGAGGCGAGCGCCGATACGTCGGCGGACGCAATCTCCGGCGGCGGTGCGCTGAAGGGGTCGTACGCCAGCAGGTTCATCCCGAAGGCTGTAGCAAGCTCGCCGACCCGCCGCCCGATCCGTCCGTAACCGATAATGCCAAGCGCGGCGCCGTCCAGATCGCCCATGACAATCTGGCTGCGCTCCGCCCATCCGCCGTTCCGGACGAGATCGGTGAATGGACGTAATCGCTTGACCAGATGCAAAGCCAGTGCGAACACCCCCTCGGCCACAGCTCGTGTGCCACTGCCCGGCGTGATCACGACCGGGATGCCTCGCGCGGTGGCCGCTTGGAGATCGACGTGGTCGACGCCGACACCAGTGCGTGCGAGGACGCGCAGCCGCGGCGCGCGAGCAAGAAACGCGGCATCCACGACGGCATCGGCCCGTACGATGGCGCCGATAGCGCTGGCAATGTGCTGTTCGCTTGGATCGGCGACGAACAGGATTTCATCGCCGAGGACACGAGTGACCAGCGCCGGATCGACGGGACCAAGTGCCACAACCACCGGACGGTCGACGGTCACGACCTCACCCGCTTGCCGTGGCTGGTACGGCCCTGTTGCCGCCGAATGTGGCAGCCGGAACTGCTGGGACTTGCTGCCACGTGCCGCGCTCGCTCGAGGCGGCGGCGGCGGCGATGACCTCGGCCACATGGTGTGCGTCGTCGACAGTGGAATTACGACGCTCGCCACCGGTCACCGCGACGAGGAACTTCTTCGCCTCGATGACCTTGAGATCGTCGTGGCCCATGCTGGTGCCCGGACCCGGCTGAAAGTGTGCATAGTCGCCGAGGTGTGAGTTGCCGAGCACGGTGGTGTAGCCGAAGTGCGGGCCTCCTCGACCTAGGCACATCCGCAATTCGTTCATCTGCTCGAAGTTCCAGGTGGCCGAGCCTTCGGTGCCATAGATCTCGAAGCCGATGCCGCATTGAGGTCCAACAATGACCCGAGAAGCCTCCAGCGTGCCCACTGCTCCGGCCGCCCGGGAGTCGGGTGCGAAACGCACCAGCGCCGCCGCATAGTCGTCGTTTTCCACCGGTGCCAGCTCGCCGTCCTCGATGACTGCGAAGTGGGTGCCAGAACCCATGGGGAGAATCGGTCGCTCGGTGTAGATCGTGCTAGTCAAAGCGGTCACGTCGCTGATCGGCCCGAGCAGATACTGCACAAGATCGACGACGTGGCTCAGCAAGTCACCGAGGGCACCGAAACCGGCGAGGTCTCGGATAAACCGCCATGACAGTGCTCCCTTCGGTTCGGAGGCGTATCCGTTGAAGAAGACCGCGCGAACGTTGGTGATCCGGCCGAGCTCACCGTTCATGACAAGTTCGCGTACGTGCTCCACTGCAGGGGCATGGCGGTAGTTGTAGCCGACCGAGGTCACGACACCAGCATGTTGAGCGGCCGCGGCTACGTCGGCCGCTTCCTTCGCGTCACGTCCGACCGGCTTCTCGATCCAGAACGGTTTACCGGCCTCGGCAGCTGCAACGCCGATCTCCCGATGGAGACCCGTCGGTGCGCAGATCGAAACGACGTCGATGTCCGGGTCAGCGAGCACCTCGCGATAGTCAGTGCTTGCTTTGGCATAGCCGAGGACGTCCCTCGCGTATTCGGCCCGGTCAGGTGCGGTATCCGCGGCATGCATCAGGCGAGGCCGCAGACCCAACTCCGGGTAGACGTACGGAAGTGCCTGGTACGACCTGGTGTGCAGCTTGCCCATCCAGCCGACGCTGATCAGGCCGATGCCAATGTCATCGTGTGTGCCGCCATTACTGGTCATGAATTCTCCTGTGATGATGTGCCCTGAGCTCGTCGAAGGGCACGCGCTTCGACGAGCTCAGCGCGCATTCGACCGGACGCGGCCAAGCTCCGCGGTGAGGGCGGTGGCCAGCAGCGTGGAGTCGGAGCCGACCGCGACGAAGGTCCAACCCTGCGCACGCTTCTCGGCCGCTGCCGCCCCGTTTGGCACGAGCAGCCCGCAGCTTTTGCCGAACTGTTGCGCAGCGCTGCGCACCCGGTCGAGAGCTTCCAGGTAGCGCGGGGCCTGCACGTCGCCGGGCACCCCTAGGTCATGGCTCAGGTCGCGCGGGCCGACGAACAAGACATCGACACCGTCCAGCGCAGCAATCTCGGTCACCTGCTCCACCGCGCGGGCCGACTCGATCTGCACGACCGCCAAGACTTCACTGTTGGCGCTGTCAAGGGCAGATGGGTCGAGGCCGAAGCGGCATGCTCGGTTGTAGGTGGCCACACCGCGATCTCCCTCTGGTGGATAGCGCAGGTGTCGTATCGCCGCCGCGACTTCTTCCGCACTGTCCAGCCGGGGCAGCATGACGCCGGCAGCGCCTTGGTCAAGCACACGGCCGAGCCGAATCCGCTCCGCAGATTCGACCCGGACCACGGTCGGCACCCCGTACGCGCCCGCCGCGACGACGACCGGACCGACCTGCTCCTCGCCGCCGGCGCCGTGCTCGAGGTCAAGTAATACCCAGTCGACGCCGGCTGCGGCACACACTTCCGCCGTGACCGGCGAGGCCGCTCCCACAAAGGTGCCCACATTGGGCTGGCCCGCAGCGAGGCTGCTGCGTAGCCGGCCGCGATTCAAGGGAGACGTGACGCTTGCAGCGGTATCGATAGCCGTGGTCATCCGAACCACCGCTGGGAGGCGAGGCCCGCTTCGTACTCGGCCCGCAGTTGGGCAACATATTCCTGGTCGGAGACCTCAGCAGGGGCCACATCCCACCAGACACCTGCGCCGGGCAGCTCGGCATGCGGGATGGCGGGGATGACGATGACGACCGGTCCATCGTGATCGCGAGTGTCGGTCAGCGCATCACGAACCTCGGCAGCGGTAGTCGCACGGATTGTGCGGGCGCCTAAGCCGCTGGCAATCTGGACGAGGTCCACCTGCAGGTAGTCGCCCTCGAGCCGGGCCGGCTTGCCCTCCGGTTCGCCGTTGCCGAGAGCAAGCGCATCGTCGCGATAACGGAACTCATTGCCGAACTCCCGTCCGCTGCGCCACATCTGCAGCCGATGAATCGCCTGGTAGCCGTGATTTTCAGAGATCACGACAGTGACCGGCAGCCGCTCCTGAAGGGCGGTGACCAGCTCGGTCGGAGCCATCAGAAACGTGCCGTCTCCGATGAACGAGAGCACTCGTTTGCTTCGGTCGGGAACGGCGAGGCGTACGCCGAGCGCGGCCGGGATCTCGTAGCCCATGCAGGAAAACCCGAACTCCAGGTGGCAGTAGCGGCGGTCGGTGGCGTCCCACACCTTCTGAAGATCACCCGGCGGCCCACCCGCGGCCGCGATGATCGTGTCCCCGGGCCGCGCGTGTTCTTGCAGCAGGCCGATGACCTGCCCTTGCGTCAGCACAGCGTCCGTGCCGGTCACCACATCGGAGTCGGCCGGAACAGCCGACTTGTCGAACGCTGTGTCGGGATCCAGCGCAGCTGTCCGCTCTGCCTGCCACTGATCATTACGGGCGCTGACCTGGCGTTGCCATTCGTCCGGGCTCTTGATGCCGGAATCCGAGACCGCCCGGGTCAGCGCAGCCAACGCCCGCTTGGCGTCGGCAACGATCGCGGTAGCTCCCAGCCGGCCGGCGTCCTGTACGTCAACGTTGATGCTCGCGAACCGTACGTCGGGGTTGGAGAACAACGACTGTGAAGCTGTGGCGAAGTCGGTCAACCGCGATCCCACAGTGAGCACCAAGTCGGCCTCGGCAGCAAGCTCATTGGTGGCCGGCGTACCCTCCAAGCCGATTCCACCCAGCTGCCACCAGGCCCGCTGTTGCACCGCGCCCTTGCCGGCGAACGTCTCCGCGACCGGAATCCCGGCAGCCTCCGCCAGCTCACCCAACTCAGCCATGGCGCCGGAGTAGATGACGCCACCCCCTGCGATGATCAACGGCTTCTCGGCAGTGGCCAACAGTCTGGCGACAGCGTCGACCTCGTCGGGGTCTGGCACCGGCCGCCGGATCACCCAGTCACGTTCGTCGAACATCTCCGCCGGCCAGTCGTACGCGTGCGACTGCACATCCTGCGGAAGGGACAGCACTACGGCGCCGGTGTTCGCCGGATCGGTGAGCACCCGCATCGCCGCGGGCAACGCCGTCAACAAAGCCTCTGGCCGGCTGATCCGATCGAAGAATCGGGACACCGGCCGAAGGGCATCGTTTACCGACGCATCTCCCTCGACGGGATGCTGTAACTGCTGCAATACCGGACCCTGCCGCCGGGTCGCATACGTGTCTCCCGGCAACAACAACACCGGCAGCCGGTTGACCGTCGCCAAGGCTGCTCCGGTCACCAGGTTCATCGCTCCCGGGCCGATTGATGCCGTCACTGCCAAGGTCGCATGCCGTCGCGTCGCCTTGGCGTAGCCGGATGCCATGTGCACCAGCGCCTGCTCATTGCGGCCCTGAATGAACGGCAGCTCGCTGCTGAGCTGGTCCAGTGCCTGACCCAGCCCGGCCACGTTTCCATGGCCGAAGATCCCCAGCGCGGCCGGGATCAGCCGCCTACGATGCCCATCTGCTACCGAATACTGCCGGGACAGGAACGTGACGAGGGCCTGCGCAACGGTCAGCCGCACTGTCCCTCGGGATGTGTTGCCCATGATCTCGAGCTCCTCTCTGGATTGCTCCACTCGCTGCGCTCGCTCCGCGCGGATCGCGCTCTGCAGGCGCCTACTTCGTCCTCGCTCGGGGACGAAAAGCGTGTCCCTCGCTCCTCCTCAGCACGGCGCCGCGCGATCCGATTTGACTACCAAGACTGGCCGTGCAGGATGACCGTCTTGAGGTCAGTCATCTCTTCGACGGCCCAGCGCGGTCCTTCCTTACCGATTCCGCTTCCCTTGAGCCCGCCGTACGGCATGAGATCCGCGCGCCACAGAGGGGTCCAGTTGATGTGAATGCTGCCGGCGTCGATCTCGCGCATGGCACGCACGGCGCCAGCGACGTCGGCGGTGAAGATTCCCGCGGCCAGCCCGTACGCCGTCCCGTTGGCTTGCCGCACCGCGGACTCCCAGTCTTCAGCCGTACTGACTGCCACGGCGGGTCCGAAAAGCTCATCCTGAGCAAACGGGGACGAAGGGTCCACGTCGGCGACCACTGTGGGCGACACTATGCTGCCGTCTCGCTCGCCGCCGGTGAGGACTCGCGCTCCGGAGGCGGCTGCAGCCGCGATGGACTGCCGAACCCGTTCGGCTTCGCCGGTCGTGATCAGAGTCCCCATACGGGTGTCAGGCGAGGAGGGATCGCCCACCCGGATGGCCTGGACCTTGGGCACCAGTGCGTCGAGGAAGTCCGTGCTCACCGCTGGGTGGGCGATGACCCGTTGCACGGAGATGCACACCTGGCCGGCGTTGACGTAGCCGCCGGCGGCAACCGCGCTGGATGCGAGCTCGAGGTCGGCGTCCGGCATGATGATCACTGGGCAAGAGGCCCCGAGTTCCAACGACAGCTTCTTGACCCCAGCCATCCGGGTGATGCGCTCGCCGGTTGCGGTCGACCCGGTGAACGAGATCTTGCGTACTCGCGAGTCGCTGACCAGCAGGTCGCCCAACTCGGAACCAGGTCCGGTGAGTACGGAGAGCACGCCCTCGGGCAAGCCGGCGTCGACGAAGCAGGCGGCCAGTGCTAGCGCAGTCAGTGGGGTGGTGCGTGCGGGCTTCAGGACAACCGCATTGCCTGCCGCCAATGCCGGGGCGAGCTTGTGCAGCACCAGCAAGGCCGGGTAATTGAACGGTGAGATCGCAACCACGACACCGCAC
>Ga0307307_10000192_pt1 | contig 12883 bp, 8 predicted proteins | sample ER_DNA_194_FD_194505 | JGI IMG/M metagenome (GOLD analysis project Ga0307307, IMG submission 194505) | Bulk soil microbial communities from the East River watershed near Crested Butte, Colorado, United States - ER_DNA_194 | ecosystem: Environmental > Terrestrial > Soil > Floodplain | place: USA...
AGCACGCTTCGCCGACTGCAGGAGGTCGCGGATGGGTTATAGGGAGGCTCGACGCTCGAACGCGAGCGACGAAGGAGGCGAATCTGGCGGGCTGACTGTCAGAGTGCCATTGGCACTGAAACCCTCACGCCGCGCAGCAGTGCCGCCGTTCGCTGTGATGAGCATCCTGAACCGTGTTGCAGCGTTGCGCGCCCAAGGCCGGGAGATCATCTCCCTTTGTGCCGGTGAGCCTTCGCAGGGAGCGCCGTCGGAGGTACGGCGCCGCGCCGCCGAACTGATGGTGGATCACACGCCGCTGGGGTATAGCGAGACCTTCGGGATCAAGCCCTTGCGGCGCGAGCTCGCTGCGCACTATCGGCGCTGGTATGCCCTAGACATCGATGAAGATCAGATTGCCTTGACGACCGGTTCCTCGGGCGCCTTCCTGCTCGCTTTCCTAGCAGCTTTTGATCATGGTGATCGGGTCGCGTTGACCCGGCCAGGCTATCCGGCGTACCGAAACATCCTTGCCTCATTGGGATGTCAGGTGGTCGAGCTTCCATGCGGCCCGGCGCAACGGTTTCAGCCGTCAGTCGAGATGCTTGACCAGGCGTACGCGGCCGAGCCGCTCGCGGGCCTGGTCGTCGCGTCTCCTGCCAATCCGACCGGGACGATGATCTCGCCTGATCATCTTGCGGAGCTCGCCCGGTGGTGTCGTGATCATGAAGTCCGGCTGGTCAGCGACGAGATCTATCACGGTGTCACCGATCACACAGTCACAGCAAGCTGCGCCTGGGAGCATGATCGCGAGGCCATCGTGATCTCCTCCTTCTCCAAGTATTGGGGAATGACAGGCTGGCGGCTGGGTTGGAGTCTGGTGCCAACTGATCTGATGGCGGTCTTTGACGCCATCGCCGGCAACTACGCCCTGTGCCCTCCGGTGCCGGCCCAACATGCGGCGATCGCCGCCTTCACTGAGGAGTCCTACCGAGAGGCTGATGCTGCGGTCGCGGCTTTCGGTGACGCCCGAGCCATTGTGCTGGACGCGATCGACGATCTTGGTTGGACCGGCGTAGCCCCTGCCGATGGCGCGTTCTATGTCTACGCCGGGATTGCCGGGCAGCTAGGTCCATACCCCGACTCCGAAGCATGGTGCGAGGCACTGCTCGAGCAGCATGGTGTCGCGCTCACCCCAGGCACGGACTTCGATCAACGAGACGGCGGCGGCGCGGTGCGCCTCTCCCTGGCGGCGGGACCCGAAGCGGTGGCGACCGCGATCATTCGCATCTTGCGCTTCCAGCAATCACTCAAGAGTTGACACTGCGTCCTGAGCCTGTCGAAAGGCCCCCGATGCCGTCGCTTCGACAGGCTCAGCGCGCAGAGGCGGCAAAGAGGTAGGACATACAAGTGGTTTTCTCCCCTCCCGAACTGAGGCGGTACGTTGGGGTGCGCGGCGGGCCAGTGCCACCCACAAGGAGGCAGTGAGCCTGTCGAATCTGCTCGCAACACGCGGCGAGCTGGAGCCACAAATGCTCGGGGGGTCCCGGGGGGTTCGTCCCCCCCGGCTCAGCAGAGCCCCGGAGGGTGGCGACACCACCCAGAGCGGCGATCCCGCACCGGGACCGATGTGATGCGGAACCACGCATCTGGTGACGAGAGGATGCACCAATGAGTGACGCCAGCGGTGCGAGCGGAGAGGTCGAGCTGGTCCAGCTGCTTACCCCCGAAGGTGAGCGGCTGGAACACGCCGAGTACTCCTTCAGCGGCGACGACAATCAGATCAAGGGCTTCTACCGCGACATGGTGATGACCCGCCGGATCGACACAGAGGCCACCGCCCTGCAGCGCCAGGGTGAACTCGGGCTATGGGCTTCCTCCCTCGGTCAGGAGGCGGCGCAGGTCGGTTCGGGACGAGCACTCGGCAAGCACGACTTCGTTTTTCCCACCTATCGAGAGCATGGCGTGGCGTGGTGCCTCGGCGTCGATCCGGTGCAGCTGCTCGGCCTGTTCCGCGGAGTTGATCTTGGCGGTTGGGACTCGCTGAAGAGCCGATTCCACTTGTACACGATCGTGATCGGCGCGCAGGCCCTGCATGCCACGGGTTACGCGATGGGGGTGGAACGCGACGGCCTGGTCGGCACCGGCGACCCTGAGAGGGACATGGCGGTGATCGGCTACTTCGGCGACGGCGCCAGCAGTGAGGGCGATGTCAACGAGGCCTTCATCTTCGCCAGCTCCTACAACGCCCCTATTGTCTTCTTCTGCCAGAACAATCAGTGGGCGATCTCGGAACCGATCGAGCGGCAGTCGCGCATTCCCCTGTATCGCAGGGCTTGTGGCTTCGGTTTCCCGGGGGTACGCGTTGATGGCAACGACGTCCTTGCGGTCCATGCGGCCACCACAGTGGCTCTTGATCGGGCGCGTACCGGCAACGGACCGTCCCTGATCGAGGCCTACACGTATCGGATGGGCGCGCACACCACCTCAGACGATCCCAGCAAGTATCGGCTTGCCGACGAGCTTGAGCACTGGCGGCTGAAGGATCCGATTGAACGGGTCAAGGCTTACTTGAGGAGAAGCGGAAGTGGAGACGATGCCTTCTTCGCCGATGTGGAAGCCGAGGCGTCCGATCATGCTGCTGATCTTCGACAGCGCTGCCTGGCTCTCCCGGATCCCCGGCTACTTGACCTTTTTGATCACGTGTACGCCGAGCAGACCCCGTATCTGGTTGCGCAGAAGGCCGAGCATGCCGACTACCTGGCAACCTTCGAGGACGTGAAACCCGAATCCGGAGAAGGGCTTCAACAGGCTCAGCCCGCGGCTAGGGGACCAGCTCAGCCGGCGTCGTGGGGAGGTGTTCACTGATGACCATGCTGACCATCGCAAAGGCGCTCAATGCTGGTCTGCGACGGGCCCTGGAGGCCGATCCCAAGGTCGTGATCGCTGGCCAAGACGTGGGCAAGCTTGGCGGTGTCTTCCGGGTCACAGAGGGATTGCAGAAGGACTTTGGCGAGCATCGGGTGATCGATTCGCCGCTTGCGGAATCGGGCATTGTCGGCACCGCGCTGGGGATGGCGCTGCGCGGCTATCGCCCGGTGTGCGAGATCCAGTTCGATGGATTCGTCTTTCCGGCCTTCGACCAGATCGTGACTCAGACCGCCAAGATGCATAACCGATCAGCCGGGAGGCTGCTTGTCCCGCTGGTGATTCGGATTCCCTACGGCGGGGGCATCGGTGCCGTCGAGCATCACAGCGAGTCACCGGAGGCCTACTTCTGCCATACGCCGGGGCTCAAGGTCGTGACCTGCTCGAATCCGGTCGACGCGTACTGGATGATCCAGCAGGCGATCGCCTCCGACGACCCGATCATTTTCCTAGAACCCAAGCGCCGTTATCACGAGCGAGCAGAGGTCGACGAGGCCGTCGCACCGCCACCCTTGCATTCCGCGCGAGTCCTACGGCCCGGCCGCGATGTCACGCTTCTCGCGTACGGGCCAATGGTGAAGACATGCCTGGACGCTGCTGAGGCCGCCGCCGATGAAGGTCATGATCTTGAAGTGATCGACCTCCGAACGCTTTCGCCACTGGACATGGCTGTCGTGCACGAGTCGGTGCAGAAGACCGGTCGGGTGATCACCGTGCACGAAGCTCAGCTCAGTCTCGGGCTGGGTGCCGAGCTCGCGGCCCGGATCAGCGAGCAGTGCTTCTACTCATTGGAGGCGCCGGTGCTACGGGTTGCCGGTTTCGACATGCCCTATCCACCGGCCCGTGTCGAAGATGAGTACCTTCCCGATCTTGATCGGGTGCTCGATATGGTCGATCGCTCACTGGCCTACTAGGGGAGGCTCGGATGGGGTTGCAGACGTTTCGGCTGCCGGATCCAGGCGAGGGGCTGGTCGAGGCAGACATTGTCACCTGGCGCGTTGCGGTAGGTGATCAGATCAAGATCAACGACATTCTCGTCGAGGTCGAGACAAGTAAGTCGCTGGTCGAGCTGCCGAGTCCGTACGCCGGCACGGTCACCGAGCTGCTGGTGAACGAGGGCGACACTGTCGATGTCGGTAGGCCGATCATCTCCATCGACGATGGTGTCGGCGACGCACAGCCGGCGCCGAGCAGCGGGAACGGCGAAGAGGCTCAGGTCCCGAACCTGGTCGGTTACGGTCCGCGTACCGGGACGGCGAAGCGACGTCAGCGGCGCGTCAGCGGCGAGGGGCCGGTGGAGGCGCACGAGCAGATCGCCGACACCTTTTCGGTTCAGACGCCCGTTTCGCGACGCGCTGACGACCGCGAGCCATTGCACGCTGACCGTGACACGCCAACCGGCGCCCCATTGCCAGGGCCCGGTAAAGCGGCACCTGCGGCTACTCCTTCCGGTGGCGCGGTACTTGCCAAGCCGCCGGTACGCAAGCTGGCCAAAGACCTCGGTGTTGATCTTGCGACTCTCGTCGGGAGCGGCCCCGGTGGGGTGATCACTCGTGATGATGTGACCGGCGCGAGCATGCAGCCTGAGGTCGCCGAAGCCGGGACGATCACACCGGCTGAGCCCTTCGACAAGCGCCGTCCGGAGCTGGTCGAAGGACTCAGGACGACGCCCGATGGAGCCCGACAGGCCCTGGGCGAGGACGTACTCATTCCGATCAAGGGCGTCCGCAAGTCGACCGCAGACGCCATGGTGCGCTCGGCGTTCACAGCTCCGCATGTCTCTGTCTGGACGGATTGCGACGTGACTGCCACGATGCAGCTGGTCGAGCGGTTGAAGAACAGGCGGGAGTTTGCCGATCTTCGGATATCTCCGCTGCTCGTCGTCGCGAAAGCGATATGCCTTGCGCTGGGACGTACGCCGGAGCTCAACTCGTTCTGGGACGAGCCGGCTCAGCAGATTGTGCTCAAGAAGTCGATCAACCTCGGGATCGCCACCGCCACTGCCCGCGGCCTGCTGGTTCCCAACATCAAGGGCGCCGAGTCGCTCGGCCTAGTTCAACTTGCCGGTGCCATCAACGAGGTCGTGGCAGTGGCCCGCGAGGGGCGTACCCAGCCCGCAGACATGTCCGGCGGCACCTTCACGATCACCAACATCGGGGTGTTTGGAGTCGACGCCGGCGGCCCGATCTTGAATCCTGGGGAGTCTGGCATTCTCTGCGTCGGCCAAATTGCCCGAAAGCCATGGGTGGTCGGCACCGGAGCCGAGGAGCGGATCGAGCCACGCTGGGTCACGACATTGTCGGTCTCCTTCGACCATCGGCTAGCTGACGGGGCCCAAGGTTCGACCTTTCTTGCCGATGTGGCCGCGATCCTCAACGACCCAGCCCTCGCCCTCCTCTTCTAACGCCGACTTGTCAGAATCTGAGCACCCTATTTGGTGCTCAGATTCTGACAAGTCGGTGGTGAGAGATGGAGTCAGAAGGAGACGAGCTCCTTGTCGGTGATCGGACGGCCAGTGTCGACGAGCTCTTGCAGGGTGTCGCCGTCGTCCCACTGATTGACGTTCATGGCGGCGGCGACGGCACCATCGCGGAGCCAGAACGCCGTGTACTCCCGCGACGCCAGATCTCCCCGTACGACGAGCCGGTCCTTTGCGGGATCCGCGAATCCGCGATACTCACACCCGAGGTCGTACTGGTCGGAGAAGAAGAACGGCCGCAGCACGTACGGTTCGCCGGCACCGAGCAGGTTGGCCGCGACATGCTTACCTTGATCCTTGGCGTTCGCCCAGTGCTCAACCCGGATCCGATGCCGATACTTAGGATGATCTTCAGCCGCCACATCGCCAGCTGCGTAAATGTCGGGATCAGAGCTGCGCAGCGTCGCGTCAACGGCAATGCCACCCATGGCCAGCTCCAGGCCGGCGGCATCGGCGAGGGCAATATTCGGCGCCGCGCCGACGCCGATCAACACCGTGTCAGCCGGTACCGACGCATGACCCTTGATGTGCACCGACGACACTGTCCCGTCGCCGGCGAAGCCCGTGACCCCAATGCCCAGCCGGAGATCCACACCATGATCACGATGCAGTGCGGCGAAAGAGGCGCCTACCTGCTCACCGACCACCGGAAGCAAGGGTTGCGACCGCGGTTCGATCACTGTCACGTTGGCTCCGTGCTGCCGCGCAGCGGCCGCCGCCTCGCAGCCGATCCAGCCGCCTCCCACGATGACGATCGTGGCGCCTTCGGTGAAACGCTCACGCAGCGCGAGGGACTCCTCGAGGGTTCGCAACGTCAGTAGCCCATCAAGATCAGCGCCAGGCACGTCCAGTCGCCGCGGTGCCGAGCCGGTCGCGATCAGCAGCTTGTCGTAGGGATACTCGGCGCGGCTTGCCACCACCACCTTGCGAGCCCGATCGATCCGGGTCGCGGTGGTACCTAGCCGTAGGGTGATGTTCTTGTCGGCATAGGCTGCCTCGTCGGCGACCCAGTCCGGCTCGTCGGTGTTCCCGATGAGTACGGCCTTGGAGAGCGGCGGTCGTTCATACGGGAGCTGACTCTCCTCACCAATCAGCGTGAGCTCGCCTTCATACCCGTGATCTCGAAGCGTGATGGCGGCCGATCCTCCGGCCAGGGAGCCTCCGATGATGACGATGCGGGACGGCTGGGAGCTGCTGGGCTGAGTCATGCCTCCCATCGTCTCTCGACCGGCATCAGAGGCACAGACCGACCCGCCGCGACCCAGTGCAGCACACTTGCGATCAGAAAGCGGCTTCGTCGAGATCCATGATGGCGAGATCGGTGGCCTCGGCGATCGCTCGCTCCGCAGCCAGCTTGGGCAGCACCGTACGGGCAAACCACCGGCCTGAGGCAACTTTGCCTTCATAGAAGGATTCTTCGGTCGGTGTCAGGTGGCCATTGAGCCGCTCGAGCGCCACCTCAGCACCCCGCAGCAGCAGCCATGAGCACGTCACGTCACCGAGCGCCATCAGTAATCGTGTGGCGTTCAGGCCCACTTTGTAGACGTTTCGCGGATCGCTGGTGGCTGCACCAGGGACTGAGGCGCCAAGATCATTGATCATGGTAGCGACGATCGCTCCGACATCCTCCAAGCCTTGTTGCAGCAACGCGCGTTCCTCTTTGAGCTGTCCGTTCGCACCCTCGGTGCCGATCCACTGAGTGATCTGCGCGGAAAGATCAGCAAGTGCTCGACCCTGATCTTTGACGATCTTCCGGAGGAACAGATCCTGGCCTTGGATCGCGGTTGTGCCCTCGTACAAAGTGTCGATCTTGGCGTCTCTTATGTACTGCTCAATCGGATAGTCGACCAGGAAGCCCGAGCCCCCGAAGGTCTGCATTGACTCCGTGCCGAGCAGTACCCAGGAGCGCTCGGAACCGTAGCCCTTCACGATAGGCAACAGCAGATCATTCAGCCGTTCGGCGGAGTCATCGACTACGCCTGCTGCCCGAGCGATGGCGTTGCGATCTTGGATGGTTGCGGCGTACAGCAGCAATGCCCGTAGGCCTTCTGCATAAGACTTCTGGGTCATCAGCGAGCGCCGGACATCTGGATGATGGGCAATCGTCACGCGGGGCGCGTTGCGATTGGCAGCCTGGGTAAGGTCGGCGCCTTGAATTCTGGTCTTGGCGTATTCCAGTGCATTGAGATAGCCGGTCGACAATGTCGCGATCGCCTTAGCACCGACCAGCATGCGGGCATGTTCGATCATGTGGAACATCTGGGCGATGCCGTCATGAACTTCGCCCAGCAGCCAGCCAGTTGCAGGCACTTCCGTGCCCCCGAAATTCAGCTCACAGGTAGCAGAGCCTTTGATACCCATCTTCTTCTCGAGGTTGGTCGCGAAGACCCCATTCCGCTCTCCTGTCAGCTCCCCGGTCTCAAGATCAAAATGGAACTTGGGGACGACAAACAGGGATAGCCCCTTGGTGCCCTGGCCACCGACGCCCTCGACGCCCTGCGGGCGCGCGAGCACCAGATGGATGATGTTCTCAGTCAGGTCATGCTCGCCCGAGGTAATGAAGCGCTTGACGCCCTCGATGTGCCAGCTGCCGTCAGACTGCGGTATTGCCCTGGTTCGCCCAGCGCCGACATCGGAGCCTGCATCCGGCTCAGTGAGCACCATCGTGGCACCCCAGAGTCGCTCAATCATGATCTTAGCGATGCGTTGATCACGTTGATTGCCGGTGGCCCATAGGGCATACGCGAACTTCGGCCCCGCAGAGTACAGCAGCACAGCCGGGTTGGCGCCGATATTCAGCTCGTGCACTGCCCACTGCACCGATGGCGGCGTGACCTGGCCGCCCAGCGCCTCGGGAAGCTCGAGCTGCCAGGCACCGGAGTCCATCAGCGCGCGATACGACTTCTTGAGGTCCTCAGGAACTGTCACGGTATGGGTCTGAGGATCGAAGACCGGTAGCTTCCCATCGCCGTCAGCGAACGACTCGGCGAGCTTCGTCGTAGCAAGATGATCAACTTCGGCGAGGATCGCCGACACGGTCTGCCGATCAAGATCGGCGTACGGTGCGACACCCAGGATCTCTTCGCGCCCTAGCACCTCGAACAGGTTGAACTCGATGTCACGAACATTGGACTTGTAGTGGCTCATATGACACCTCACGAGCAGCGGCTGGCGTAAGTTACTTGCCAGTAACTTACATTATGCTACTCGTGGGTAACCAAACCAAGGGTTGTACGACCTCGATGGCTCTGCACATTATTGACGTGGCACCGAAGGGCGGAGAAGTCATGGCGAGGACCAGCACTGTCCGGGCTTCTGGCACCGCACCGGGCCAGCGCAAGCTCAACGGGCCGCAGACCACCGGCCGTGAGTACCGCAGCCTCTCCGAGCCGGAGCACGGCATGCGACGCGACGACGACGTTCCGGTACCGATGCGGGACGGCGTCCGGCTCCTTGCCGACGTGCATCGTCCCGACAGCGACGGCCGGTTCCCGGCGCTGATCGCCGCCTCGCCGTACCCGCGACAGATCCAGGATCTCGGTGCGCCGATGGGCTTCATTGAGGCCAGCGCGAGCGACTTCTTCGTACCGCGGGGCTATGTGCACGTCATCGCGAACCTGCGTGGCACCGGCGGCTCCGACGGGACGTTCGGCTGCTTCGATGGACAGGAACGCCAGGACATGTACGACCTCGTCGAGTGGACGGCCGAGCAGCCGTGGTGCGACGGGAACGTCGGGATGATCGGTATCAGCTACTTCGCCATGACTCAGCTCGAGGCGGCCGTAGAGCACCCACCGGCACTCAAGGCGATCTTCCCGGTTGCCACCTCACCGGACATGTACGAGGCGGCGTACCATCACGGGCTGTTCAGCGCGACGTTCATCTCGCCGTTCCTGACGATGATCGGCGTCACCTCGGCCCACGGCGACGCGCTCTGGCGGGGCAGGCTCCTGGACGCCGCACGCAGAGTCCTTGCTGTTCCCGGCGTGCATCGGCGTCTCGCCACAATGAACGGCGAGGCCGCCATCGGCGGGCTCAGGCTGGCCATGCGGGCGAAGCACGACTCCCACCCGTGGGACGACATCTGGCAGGCGGCCGCGGTCGACCATCAGCTCCGCGACGGCTGGTGGGACGACCGCACCGTGCAGCCGGGCCTCGCGGGCGTGGACATCCCGGTCTACCTCGGCTGCGACTGGCAGAACGTCCCGCTGCATCTGCCGGGCACCTTCACCGCCCTACGGGAGCTGGCCGACCGGACCACCGTCCGGGTCGGGATGCTAGGCGAGTTCGGCCTGACGTGGCCGTGGGAGAGCCTGCATGTGGAGGCGCTGGCCTGGTTCGACCACTGGCTCAAGGACCGCGACACCGGCATTCTCGACGGACCGCCGATCCGTTACTGGATGCCAGGCGCCGAGGAGTGGCGTACGGCCACCTTGTGGCCACCACCCGGTGCACGGCACCGCGAGCTCGCGCTGCGGGCCGATGGACGGTTGTCAGATGATGAGGGAACACCCGGCCAGCGCTCGTACCGCTGTCTGGGGACGGGCCTCAATCACGTGCCCGCCGATCCGGCCGCCGAGCCGCCGTCGCAGCTGACCTGGACCAGCGCGCCGCTCGACGCAGACGTCGATATGGTCGGCGACATCGAGCTCCGGCTGACCGCCACGGCCACCGCGGCCGACACCGCCTGGATCGCGGTGCTGCAGGACGTCGACACGAGCGGGGGTGCCAGCGACGTAACCGCCGGGTGGCTGCGGGCCAGCGTACGCGAGGTCGACGAGTCCGCCAGCCGGCCGGGTGCGCCAGTCCTGCGCTGCCGCACTGCCGAGGCTGTTCCGCCTCGCGAACCCGTGAATTACCGCATTCCGCTTGTGCCCAACGCGCGGCGGTTCGCGGCGGGCCACTGCATCCGGCTGGTGCTCACCAGCGACGACCAGTCCAAAGGTGCCCCGGCAATCATGGAATTCCGGCACGCCCCCGTAGGGACGAGTACGACCAACACGATCTCGTCTGCTTCCCGCTACTGTTTCCCGTCCTCGACGAATCAGACGGAGGGCTAGATGCGTAAGCCGCGCAAGGGCGACGAGGCCAAGATCGACATCACTGAGCCGGACGATCATGCTGCTGGCATCCCCGGTGTAGCGGTGGCGTTGAAACGATCGGTCCAGAAGATGGGGCCGCGCCGCGCAGCGCGTGCCCTGCTCAAGCTCAATCAGGCCGAAGGCTTCGACTGCATGAGCTGTGCCTGGCCGGATCCGGACCCGGGACATCGGCATACGGTGGAATTCTGCGAGACCGGCGCCAAGGCTGTTGCGGAGGAGGGCACGACGGCGCGGGCTACCCCGGAGTTCTTCGCCCGGCACAGCATCGCCGAGCTGGACCGGCACGACGAGCACTGGCTTGGTCAGCAGGGCAGGATCACCCATCCCATGATCAAAAAGCCGGGCGCGAGCCATTATCAGCCGATCGAGTGGCGCACGGCGTTTCGGTTGATCGCTGATCAGCTCAATGGCCTGGCCAGCCCGGACGAAGCGATCTTCTATACGTCGGGGAGAACCTCAAATGAGGCGGCATTCTGCTATCAGCTGTTCGTGCGCGCCTTCGGCACCAACAATCTGCCCGACTGCTCCAACATGTGCCATGAGTCGACCAGCGTCGCGCTGGCCGAGACCATCGGGATCGGCAAGGCAAGCGTCACGTTGCAGGATGTCTACAACGCCAAGCTGCTGATCTTGACGGGTCAGAATCCGGGCACCAACCACCCGCGAATGCTGTCGGCTCTGGAAGTCGCCAAGCGGCGCGGCGCCAAGATCATCGCCGTCAACCCGCTGCGCGAAGCCGGCCTGATCAACTTTCGCAACCCGCAGACGCCGCGTGGACTCGTCGGGAAGGGCACCGATCTTGCCGACCTGCATCTGCCGATCAAGATCAATGGCGATCTGGCCCTCTTCCAGGCTTGGGGTGCGCTGTTGGTGCAGTGGAACGCGCTTGATCATGAGTTCATCGGGAAACACACTCATGGCTTCGACAGCTGGCTCGGCCACGTCTCGGAGATCGATTGGGACCTGGTGGAGGCCACTACTGGTCTATCCCGCGTCCAGATCACCGAGGCTGCTCAGCTGCTCCGCGAGTCCGATCGCACGGTGTTCTGCTGGGCTATGGGCCTGACCCAGCATCACAACGCCGTGGCCACCATCTCCGAGATTGTCAACCTGGCTCTCGCCCAAGGCAACATCGGCAAGCCGGGCGCCGGGCTGCTTCCCGTACGCGGCCACTCCAACGTGCAAGGCGACCGCACCATGGGCATCTGGGAGCGCCCACCGGCTCACTTTCTCGATCAGCTCCAGGCTGAGTTCGGATTCGACCCGCCGCGCGAGAACGGGTATGACACCGTCGACGCCATCCGGGCGTTGCGCGACGGCCGCGCCAAGATCTTCATCGGGCTCGGTGGCAACTTCGTGCAGGCTGCGCCAGATACCGAGGTGACCGCTGCGGCCTTACGCGGGGCACAGCTGACGGTGCAGATTTCAACCAAGATCAACAGATCACACTTGACATGTGGTGCGACGGCGTTGATCTTGCCAACCCTGGGTCGTACTGAGGTCGACATACAGGCAAGCGGTCCGCAGTTTGTCTCCGTGGAGGACTCGACCTGCTCCGTGCATGCTTCCCGAGGACCGCTGACTCCCGCGAGTCCGCAGCTGCGGTCCGAGGTATCGATCGTCACAGGCTTGGCGGAGGCCACGCTCGGTGATCGCTACGGCATTGACTGGCAGGCCATGCGAGATGACTATCGGCACATCCGGCGGCACATTGCTCGAGTTGTGCCCGGTTGTGAGAGCTATGAGGTGAACGTGTCCAAGCCCGGGGGTTTTGTGATGCCACACCCACCACGCGACTCCCGTACGTTTCCTACCAAGTCGGGACAGGCCGAGTTCACGGTGTCGGCCATCGAGGCGCTCCAGGTGCCACCCCGTCACTTGATCTTGCAGAGCATCCGCAGCCATGATCAGTTCAACACCACGATCTATGGGTTCAGCGATCGCTACCGTGGCGTCGAGGGCGGTCGCCGCGTGGTGTTCGTCAACCCGGGCGACATCGAGGAGCTGGGCTTCCACGATGGCGACATCGTCGATCTCGTCACCCACTGGGAGGGCGATGACCAGCTACGCCGGGCGCGGGACTTCCGGATCGTTGCCTACCAGACCCCACGCGGCTCGGCCGCGGCGTACTATCCCGAGACCAACCCGTTGGTTCCGTTGGATTCCACGGCGGTGGGTAGCAATACTCCGACGTCGAAGTCGGTGATCATTAGGCTGGAACGGTCGGGATCGGCAGGTTCGGTTCAGACTGGCGGTCAGCAACAGGTCGGTGCGGATGATCATCACAAGTCCGATCCCGAGCCATACCACCTGTCCTAGATCCAAGCCTGGATAGCCGTTAACGTTCTGAGCCATGACTGATCATGCACAGCAGATACTGGTCGACGCCTTTGGCCGG